>Ga0214921_10000771_pt1 | contig 57205 bp, 53 predicted proteins | sample LL1505_MetaG_FD_177992 | JGI IMG/M metagenome (GOLD analysis project Ga0214921, IMG submission 177992) | Freshwater microbial communities from Lake Lanier, Atlanta, Georgia, United States - LL-1505 | ecosystem: Environmental > Aquatic > Freshwater > Lake | place: USA: Georgia | collected... | reverse complement strand
TAGACCGCATGACCTCAGGTTTGCAAGCTGGCGATTTGGTGGTGTTGGCGGCACGTCCTTCCATGGGCAAAACCGCATTTGCCATCAACATTGCCGAGCACGTTGCCTTGAACGAAGGCTTGCCTGTAGCCGTATTTTCAATGGAAATGGGCGCCGCTCAATTGGCGGTGCGCGTGGTGGGCTCCATAGGTCGGATCGATCAAGGGCACTTGCGTACTGGCAAGCTGACCGATGAAGAATGGCCACGCCTCACAGATGCCATCGAGCGCCTCAGAACTGTTTCCTTGCACATTGATGAAACGGCAGGACTCACAAGCAGCGAGTTGCGAGCCAATGCACGTCGCTTAGCGCGCAGATGTGGCAAGTTAGGCTTGATTGTGGTTGACTACTTGCAACTCATGACCGGTTCTTCTGGCGGCGATGGTGAAAACCGTGCTACTGAACTGGGCGAAATTTCCAGGGGACTCAAGATGCTGGCCAAAGAGCTTCAGTGTCCTGTCATTGCTTTGTCTCAGCTCAACCGTGGCGTAGAACAAAGAACCGACAAGCGGCCCATGATGAGTGACTTGCGAGAGTCGGGCGCCATTGAGCAAGATGCCGACATCATCATGTTCATTTACCGTGATGACTATTACCACAAAGACTCAAAAGATCCAGGCGTTGCAGAAATCATCATCGGCAAGCAACGAAACGGCCCCACCGGCGCCGTTCGTTTAACTTTCTTGAAACCTTTAACGCGCTTTGAAAGCCTGGCTTCAGGCGGTGGCAGTGGTGATTACTAAATCACCGCACCACAAGTCTTAAAGCACTTCGCTGGCAAAGTCGGCCAGTCTTGAGCGCTCACCGCGCGCCAGCGTGATGTGGCCACCATGAGCCCATCCTTTAAAACGATCGACGGCGTAGGTTAAGCCCGACGAGCCTTCTGTGAGGTAGGGCGTGTCAATTTGCGCCAAGTTACCCATGCAAATGATTTTGGTGCCGGGGCCGGCTCGGGTAATCAAGGTTTTCATTTGCTTGGGCGTTAAGTTTTGCGCCTCGTCAATGATCACGTATTTGTTCATGAAAGTTCGGCCGCGCATGAAGTTCATGCTTTTGATTTTGATGCGGCTTCGAATGAGCTCAGTGGTGGCGGCACGGCCCCATTCGCCGGCATTGCCGCCATCGCCCTTGGCCAAAAACTCCAAGTTATCGTCTAAGGCGCCCATCCATGGGCCCATCTTTTCTTCTTCAGTACCTGGCAGAAAGCCAATGTCTTCGCCCACACTCACTGTGGCGCGGGTCATGATGATTTCTGTATAACGCCTGTCGTCTAGCACCTGAGTGAGACCCGCAGCCAATGCCATGAGTGTTTTGCCTGTGCCTGCCGTTCCAGCCAAGGTGACAAAGTCAATTTCTGGATCGGTGAGCATGTTCATGGCAAAGTTCTGTTCGCGATTGCGAGTCAGCACGCCCCAAATGGCATTTTTGGCATGCCCAAAATCTTTGAGTGTTTTCAAGACCGCTGTTTTGCCCCTAATTTCAGTGACGCGGGCATACAAGCTAGGCTCTCCGGGTGCTTCTAAGTAAACAAATTGGTTGATGAGCAAGCTAGGAACCAAGGGGCCACTGAAACGGTAAAAAGTATGACTGCCTTGTTGCCAACTTTCAATGGCTTTGCCATGACGATTCCAAAAGTCGGCGGGCAATGCCAAGGCACCTGAATACATCAGGTCGCCGTCTTCCAATACTTTGTCGTTTTGATAATCCTCTGCCGCCAATCCCAAGGCTCTGGCTTTGACGCGCATGTTGATGTCCTTAGACACCAACACCACTTCTCTGGGCGTGTGCATGTTCACCAAGGCTTGGACCACGCCCAAGATTTGGTTGTCTGCTTTGCCTTGAGGCAAACTCATGGGCAAGGTCACGTCCATGATTTGGGTCTGAAAGAAAAGCTTGCCTTGGGCTTCGATGTGACCCGTGCCATTCAAGGGCAGGCCTAGTTTCATGTCAGAACCCAGTGTGGCTGCCAACGCATCGAGGGACCGGCTGGTTTGTCTGGCATTTCGGGCCACTTCGGTCATGCCTTTTTTATGGCTGTCCAGTTCTTCCAGAACAATCATGGGCAAGTAAACATCGTGCTCTTCAAACAGGAACAGGCACATGGGGTCGTGCATCAGCACATTGGTGTCCAGCACAAACAATTTGGTGGGGCCGTTGTTCTTCTTGGTAGCTTTGGGTTTTTTGGAAGCTACAGGCATTGGCGAGCGTTTGCTGGGCTCTGGACTTGCAGGCGCAAGTTCAGAGGGGTGCAGTGGGGCCAGATTCAAAGGATGGTCATCCAACGGCTTTTTTGCCGCAGGTTTTTTGGCAGATGCAAGTTCACTGCTTAGGGAAAGAGGGGGCTCCGATTTTTTTTCAAATTTAGCAATATTTTTAGTGGCGAGCAAGGATGCGCGCTGTGTCGGTGCGGGTGGCAGTGGCATAAATCAAGGCCTCAGTAGAAATGTGAAAGGTGTTGAAGCAAAGAAAAAGCCGCCTTGAGGCCGAGGCGGCTTTGCTAAGGTAAAAATAAATGGGGCTGTTATTCAGCTGCATGTCGCAATTATGCGGCTTTTTTCAGTGCTTTGACGGCTTTTAAAACGTCTTCTACGTGTCCTGGCACTTTGAGGCCGCGCCATTCTTCTTTGACCAGGCCGTCAGGGCCAATCAGGAAGGTGCTGCGCTCAATGCCTTTGACTTTTTTGCCGTACATGATTTTGTTTTTAACCACACCAAACATGTGACACATTTTTTCTTCTGTGTCTGCAATCAATTCGAAGGGCAGCTCAAGTTTGGTTTTAAAGTCATCGTGTGACTTCATATTGTCACGAGAAACACCAAAAACTGTAGCGCCAGCCTTGGCGAAGTCTTTGAATTTGTCGCGGAATTGCATGGCCTCAGTGGTGCAACCAGGCGTGTTGTCCTTCGGGTAGAAGTACAAAATCATGATTTTGCCATTGTGAGATGTGTTCGAAACCTTGAGTCCGCCCGTTGCGTTTGCTTCAAATTCGGGAAGGGGTTTGTTAACAACGATCGCCATAGAACTAATCTCGCGTGACTGAAATGAACCGCATGGCCAATGAACCCCTGAGGGGGCATCACTGCGACGGCAATCATGTATTTTAAACCGAAACCCTGTGAGTTTTTTGGATGACCTGAAAACAGTTCATTTAGGGGTCATTGCGGGGATCAGGACCAAAACCACATGCCGGCCCTCACCAGCCAAGACGTTGAAAGTACGGCAAGCAGCCCCGTTGTCCATGGTTTCTAACCCGATTCGTTGCTGAAATAGCCCTTGGAGCAAATGGGGTGCGGGAAATTGAATGCGCTTCCCACTGCCAAATAAGACCAACTCTGGGGTGAAAGGCAGGAGTTCGTCGAAAGACGCCTGGGTGAGAGACTCAAAGCTTTCAGCAGACCATTTTTGAGGGCCTTGAATTGAGCACAAAAGCAAGGGCCCAGTTTGGCATTTTCCGTTCACAACCACGCCTTCTTCGCCGTAGCTTTGAATTGAGAAGCCATTACTGGCATCAGGATGAAGTTTCATGCTTGTGAGTTTCTTAAAAAGGGCCAGTTCTGTGGTCAAATTATAGGTTTTCCCAAGCGACAACACCCCTCGGAGGGATTTTGAAAACTATCCAAAAATCAGCCAAACTTGCCAACGTTTGTTATGACATTCGCGGCCCCATCATGGACCGCGCCAGACAAATGGAGGAAGAGGGCCACAAGATCATCAAGCTCAACATTGGCAATTTAGCCGTGTTTGGTTTCGATGCGCCTGAGGAAATTCAGCAAGACATGATACGGAACCTGCCCAACTCTGCAGGTTATTCCGACAGCAAAGGTATTTTTGGTGCCCGCAAGGCCGTCATGCACGAGACACAAAAGCAAGGCATCAAGGGCGTTACGCTAGATGACATCTATTTGGGCAACGGCGCCAGCGAACTGATCGTGATGGCCACCAATGCTTTGCTAGACAACGGCGACGAACTTTTGTTGCCAGCACCCGACTATCCATTGTGGACAGCGGCGGCCAGTTTGTCGGGCGGAACGCCTGTGCATTATGTGTGCGATGAGGACACAGGGTGGACGCCAAATTTAGACGACATTCGCGCCAAAATTACACCCAAGACCAAGGGTATTGTGGTCATCAATCCCAACAATCCCACGGGCGCTTTGTACTCAGACGAGATTCTCAATGGCATTGTAGAAATTGCCAGAACCCACGGCTTGGTGATTTTTGCCGATGAGGTCTACGACAAAGTTTTGTACGATGGTTTAAAGCACACCCCCATTGCCAGTTTGAGCCAAGACGTTTTGACGCTGACCTTTAACTCGCTGTCTAAGAGTTATCGGTCATGCGGGTACCGCGCAGGCTGGATGATTGTCACTGGCGACAAGCGTCCAGCCCAAGACTACATTGAAGGCTTGAACATGTTGTCCAACATGCGACTTTGCGCCAATGTGCCAGGTCAGTGGGCCATTCAAACGGCATTGGGCGGCCATCAAAGCATCAATGAGTTGGTCAACGAAGGAGGGCGTTTGCGCAAGCAGCGCGACTTGGCCTATGAACTCATTAACGCAATTCCAGGGGTGTCGTGCATGAAGCCTAAAGCTGCGCTTTACATGTTTCCAAAGCTAGACCCCAAAATTTACCCCATCAAGGACGACCAGCAGTTCTTTCTTGAAGTCTTACAAGAAACCAAAGTCATGTTGGTTCAGGGCACGGGCTTTAATTGGTCATCACCCGATCATTTCCGAATTGTGTTCTTGCCCCATTTGGACGATTTGCGCGAGGCCATTGAACGCTTTGCCAAGTTTTTAGAAAAAGCGCGGCAGCGTTTTGGTACAGCCGTTTAAGTGAGTAAACAATGAAACCGATTCAAGTTGGCCTGTTAGGCATGGGCACCGTAGGCAGTGGTACTTTCAATGTGTTGCAGCGCAACCAAGAAGAAATCAAACGACGTGCTGGACGCGGCATTGAAATTAGCATGGTGGCCGATTTGGACATTGCCAAAGCCCAAGCTTTGTGTGCCCCCCATGTCAAAGTGGTCAGTGATGCGCGCCAAGTCATTGCCAATCCTGAGATCGACATTGTGGTGGAACTCATTGGTGGCTACGGCATCGCCAAAGCACTGGTACTTGAAGCCATAGCGGCTGGCAAGCATGTGGTCACTGCCAATAAGGCATTGTTGGCAGTTCATGGCACCGAAATTTTTGAAGCCGCCCGTGCCAAAGGTGTGATGGTGGCATTTGAAGCTGCCGTTGCGGGTGGCATTCCCATCATCAAAGCACTGCGTGAAGGCTTAACAGCCAACAGAATTCAATGGGTGGCGGGCATCATCAATGGCACGACCAATTTCATTCTGTCCGAAATGCGCGAAAAAGGTTTGGACTTTGATGTGGTCCTCAAAGAGGCGCAGCGATTGGGTTATGCCGAGACCGATCCCACTTTTGACATTGAAGGTGTGGACGCTGCTCACAAAGTCACCCTGATGAGCGCATTGGCCTTTGGCATTCCTGTTCAGTTTGACCAGGCTTACATCGAAGGCATTACCAAGCTTGGGGCCGCCGACATCAAATACGCCGAGCAGTTAGGCTATCGCATCAAGCTGCTGGGTATTACCAAGCGCACCGAAGCAGGCATTGAGTTGCGTGTTCACCCAAGCTTGGTGCCAACACAACGCCTCATTGCCAATGTGGAAGGCGCTATGAATGCCGTGATGGTGCAAGGCGATGCGGTGGGTACCACGCTTTATTACGGCAAAGGTGCCGGCTCAGAACCCACAGCCAGTGCGGTCATTGCTGACTTGGTCGACATCACGCGGCTGCACACGGCCGACCCATTGAACCGGGTGCCGCATTTGGCCTTCCAGCCCAATGCCATGAGCAACTTGAAGATTTTGCCCATGTCAGATGTGATTACCAGTTATTACTTGCGCTTGCGTGTGGCCGACGAAGCAGGTGTGCTGGCCAAGCTCACAAGTCTGTTGGCCGACGCCAATATCAGCATTGATGCCGTGCTTCAGCGTGAGGCAGACCAAGTGAGTCAAGCCGGAGAAAATCAAACCGATGTGATTATCCTGACGCACGACACCGTTGAAGGCAAGATGAACGAAGTGTTGGCGCAAATGCAAGCGTTGCCAACCGTGATGGCACCCATTACAAAAATTCGCAAGGAAGAATTGAACTGATGCGTTATTTGTCAACCCGCGGTCATTCAGACCGAAAAAGGTTTTGCGAAATTTTGCTAGAAGGCTTGGCCCCTGATGGCGGCTTGTACCTGCCTGAGGCCTACCCGCAAATATCGGTGGCACAGTTGGGTCATTTGCGTCAGGTGCTCAACACACAGGGCTATGCCGCTCTGGCCTATGAAGTATTGTCTTTGTACATCGATGACATTCCTGCCAAGGATTTGCGCGCCTTGTGCGAAAAAACCTACACCGAAGCCAGCTTTGGGACCCCTGAAATTGTTCCCATTAAGGCGCTCAAAACCAAAGCCGCACTTGGCGCAGTTGTTTATTTAGAGGCCCTCTCCAACGGCCCCACATTGGCCTTCAAAGACATGGCCATGCAGCTGCTTGGCAATTTGTTTGAGTTCGAACTTACTCGGCGCAATGCTGAACTCAATATTTTAGGTGCTACTTCCGGAGACACAGGCAGTGCCGCCGAGTACGCCATGCGCGGCAAAAAAGGGGTGCGTGTCTTCATGACCAGCCCAGAGGGTCGAATGAGTCCTTTTCAGCAAGCGCAAATGTTCAGCTTGCTCGATGCCAACATTCACAACATTGCCATACAAGGCGTCTTCGATGATTGTCAAGACATCGTCAAGGCGGTGAGCAACGATTTAGAGTTCAAGCGCAAGTACAAAATTGGCACGGTCAACTCCATCAACTGGGCGCGCTTGTTGGCGCAGGTGGTGTATTACTTTGCGGGCTATTTTCAAGCCATGCAAAATGACACTCAAAAAGTCAGCTTCAGTGTGCCAAGTGGCAACTTTGGCAATGTGTGCGCAGGCCATGTGGCTCGCATGATGGGCCTGCCTATCGAGCATCTCATTGTGGCCACCAACGAAAACGATGTGCTCGATGAGTTCTTTAGAACGGGTGTCTACCGTGTGCGTGGCTCTGCCGATACCCATGAGACATCAAGCCCCTCCATGGACATCTCCAAGGCCAGCAACTTTGAACGCTTTGTGTTTGACTTGCTCAATCGCGACGCAGCACGCGTGAAGCATCTCTTTCACGATCAATTGAACCAAACAGGCCAATTTGATTTAGGGCAAGACCCCCTTTTTGCGAAAGCCAAAACTCAATTCGGTTTTCTGAGTGGCAAGAGCACCCATGCCGATCGACTGCAAACGATTCAAACTATTTATGCTGACAATCACATCATGGTGGATACGCACACCGCAGATGGTTTGAAGGTGGCCGTGCCTTTGGCAAACCCCGGTGTTCCCATGTTGGTGCTAGAAACAGCATTGCCCATCAAGTTTGCCGCCACCTTGGTGGAAGCTTTAGGCCGCGAACCCGATCGCCCCGCAAAATTTGAAGGCATTGAAGCCTTGCCTAAGCGCGTGCTGGTCATGTCCAAATCGGTCGATGCCGTCAAAGCCTACATTGCGAAACATTGCGACTGAACTTATGACTGACAACAAGGCCACCAAGCGTCCGCCCTTAATGTCTTTGGACGAAGCTTTGAGCTTGGTCCTGAAAGAGGTTTCTGTCTTGACTCAAACCGAATGGGTCAACACATTTGAAGCGGATGGCCGTGTTTTGTCGCATGACCTGGTATCTGGGTTGCAAGTGCCACCGCAAGACAATTCTTCGATGGATGGCTACGCTGTGCGGGTTGAAGATGTCGTGCATTCGGGCGCAAGCTTAAAAGTCACACAACGCATACCTGCGGGTCAGCACGGTCATGCTTTGAACCCGGGTGAAGCCGCGCGTATTTTCACTGGGGCACCCATTCCACCGGGTGCCAACGCGGTGGTCATGCAAGAGGATACGCAAGTGACCGCAACTCAAAATGCGGCTGCAGGAGTGCCCGTCATTGTGGTCAACACGGTGCCTGGTTTAGGGCAATGGATTCGCCGCAGCGGTGAAGATGTGTCCCAAGGTGCCGTGGTTTTGCCTCTAGGCACGCGACTCGATCCTGCAGGTTTGGGCTTGGCCGCCAGCATTGGTTTGGCCCAACTGGAAGTCACGCGAAAACCTCGCGTGGCTTTATTCTCTACTGGCGATGAATTGGTCATGCCCGGCGATGTTGCGCCCGAGAACATGCGGCCCGGTGCTATTTACAATTCCAACCGATTTTTCTTGCGTGCCTTGCTGGTTCGACTGGGGTGTGAAGTCACAGACTTGGGCATCGTGCCCGACAAGTTTGAAGCAACTTTGTCGGTCCTGCGTGATGCTGCTTCGCACCACGATTTGGTGTTGACCAGCGGCGGGGTTTCGGTGGGTGAAGAAGATCATGTCAAGCCGGCGGTGGAGGCATTGGGCGGCTTGAATTTGTGGCAAATTTCAATGAAGCCAGGTAAGCCTTTTGCATTTGGTTTTCTCCAATCACAGGCTTCCGATCACTCGGCGTTTTTCATGGGCTTGCCTGGCAACCCTGTTTCAAGCTTTGTCACTTTTCAACTCTTGGTCAGACCGTTTTTATTGGCCCTTCAGGGTGTTCGCAAAGTGCACACCGAGCCCCTTCGGTTGCAGGCTAACTTTGACATGCCCAAGCCCGACAAACGCAGAGAGTTTTTGCGAGTGAAACGAAATTCACAGGGTGGCTTAGACCTGTTTCCCAATCAAAGCTCAGGTGTTCTCACCTCGGTGGTGTGGGGCGATGGGGTGGTTGACAATCCAGGCTCTAACGCCATTCAATCGGGTGACTTGGTTCACTTCTACCCTTTCTCTGAGTGGCTTCAATGAAGATCACTTTGCGTTTCTTTGCATCATTGCGCGAGGCCATTGGCCATGCGCAAGAAGAGCTTCACACCACAGCACTCAATGCGGGCCAAGTCCGCGATGAATTGCTAAATCGAGGTGGGGCCTACGCTTGTTTGGGCCGTGAGCGTTCTGTTCGCTTGGCCTTGAATCAGGTCATGGTCAATGAAGATGCCATGCTTCAAGAAAACGCTGAGTTGGCATTTTTTCCACCTGTCACGGGAGGATGAAACGTGATCGCACGCGTTGTCATTCAAACCGAAGACTTCAATGTGTCTCAAGTGTTGGATCAGCTTCGGGCAGGTGATTTAAGGGTGGGTGCCATTTGCAGTTTTGTGGGCACTGTGCGCGATACCCGCATGCTGTCGGGCAATGCAGCTGACCAAATTCTCTCGATGCAGCTTGAGCACTATCCTGGCATGACAGAATCGGCCATTGAGGCCATGATTGACGAGGCCCATCAACGCTTTGACTTCTACCAAGCCCATGTCATTCACCGGGTGGGCGAGTTAAAACCTGCTGATCAAATTGTCTTGGTGGCGGTCTCTTCTGCGCACCGCGGCGAGAGTTTCAAGGCCTGTGAATTTCTCATGGATTACCTGAAAACGCAGGCACCCTTCTGGAAAAAGGAAGCCACACCAGAGGGCGCAAAGTGGGTCGATGCAAGAGTGACTGATGACGCTGCACTGGCACGTTGGGGCATTCAATCGCGCAACGTGGCTTAAGTTTTGACTGCAGGTCAGTGCCTGTAGCTTGGGCGCTCTGACTGCTGTGATTCAAGGTGCTCTGAGCGTTGCGAGAAATCGGGTTGCTGCCACTGTGCCTTCTTGAGAGACTGCTCAATGAGATGCAACAAGCCATGCAACAAAGCTGCTTGTAAATTGAATTCACACGATGCACCGCTGGCGCTGTCGCCGCTTTTATCTTGAAACAACAAGTTCAGGCCGCCGCTGTTGTGCAAATTGAGCTGCACGTCTGTGACCAGCATGGGAGTTTCGCCCAGCGGCAAGTTGAGGTTTTCTGAAACGAAGGGGGTAGAGAAGTCGGCTTGAGCCAGAAAATTCTCGCGCTTCAATTCAGCCAGCATTTGTTGGGCGGTGGTGTCTGAGGCCATGACTTGAGGGTCGCGGGCTTCTAGTTGAACCACCGAGGCTTGCAGATGCGGCAACAAACGCAGCGTCATGGCCCGCGTCAGCCAGAGCCTGAATTCTTGGTTGTCTTGGTTGCTGACCCTGAGCGCCAAGCGGTCTTGACGTTCATCATATTGAACCGACATTTGGTGAATGTTCATTCTCACATTTTAGGGCCTTAGTAGGCTTGCCAGACTCAATTGCAGGTGGGTCTTGAAAAATAGCCTGATCGGCCCAAAATGGCAAGCAACAGGAGTTTTCGATGCGAATGGACAAACTAACCACTAAGTTTCAAGAGGCACTGGGCGATGCGCAGAGCTTGGCCTTGGCCAAAGACCATGCCTACATTGACCCCGCACACGTCTTGTTGGCCATGTTGCATCAGCAAGACGGCCCCAAGGCCTTGCTGCAGAGGGCAGGGGTCAATATGACAGCCCTGATGTCAGCGGCCAGTGCCGCTGTTGAGCGATTGCCACAGGTCTCCGGCCAAGATCAAGTTCAGGTTGGGCCAGAATTGGTCAAATTGTTGCAGGCCGCTCAAAAAGAATCCCTTAAAAGGGGCGATGCGTTTGTTGCCAGCGAACTCTTTCTATTGGCTCTGGCCGATGGCAAGTCGGAATTGACGCGAACGGTCAAGGCTGCAGGTTTAAGTCGTCAAAGTTTAGAGGCAGCCGTGGATGCTGTTCGAGGCGGGCAAAGCGTGAACAGCGCTGACGCAGAAGGCCAGCGTGAGTCCCTCAAAAAATACTGCATTGACCTCACAGAGCGCGCTCGCATGGGCAAGCTCGATCCTGTGATCGGTCGAGACGATGAAATTCGCCGTGCCATTCAGGTCTTGCAACGCAGAACCAAAAACAATCCCGTGCTCATAGGTGAGCCAGGTGTCGGCAAGACCGCCATTGTGGAGGGCTTGGCCCAGCGCATTGTGGCCGGTGAAGTCCCTGATTCATTGAAAGGCAAGAGGGTCTTGTCTTTGGACATGGCGTCCTTGTTGGCGGGTGCTAAATTCAGAGGTGAATTTGAAGAGCGTCTGAAGTCAGTGCTGAACGAGTTGGCCAAAGATGAAGGTCAGACCATTGTGTTCATTGATGAATTGCACACCATGGTGGGGGCTGGCAAGGCCGAAGGTGCGATGGACGCAGGCAATATGCTCAAACCTGCCTTGGCGCGGGGCGAGTTGCATTGCGTAGGCGCTACCACCCTGGATGAATACCGCAAATACATTGAAAAAGATGCCGCTTTAGAACGGCGCTTTCAAAAGATTTTGGTGGGTGAACCCAGTGTGGAGGCCACCATTGCCATCTTGCGCGGCCTGCAAGAAAAATATGAAATTCACCATGGCGTTGACATCACCGATCCTGCCATTGTGGCGGCTGCCGAACTCAGTCATCGTTACATCACGGATCGATTTTTGCCCGACAAAGCCATCGACCTGATTGACGAGGCTGCCTCTAAAATCAAAATTGAAATTGATTCAAAACCCGAAGTCATTGACAAGCTGGACAGGCGCTTGATTCAACTTCAAATTGAACGTGAAGCCGTTAAAAAAGAAACCGATGAGGCATCGCAAAAACGTTTGGGCTTGATCGAAGAAGAAATTGTCAGCTTGAAAAAAGAAGCTGCCGATTTGGAAGAAATTTGGAAGACAGAAAAGGCCCAGGCGCAGGGCAGTCAAAACGTTCGCGAAAAAATTGACCAACTGCGCCAGCAAATTGAAGAGCTCACTCGAAAGGGCGATTTCAACAAAGTGGCCGAACTGCAATACGGCAAGTTGCCAGAGCTCGAAAAGCTGCTGAAAGAAACGCAAGCCAATGAGCTCAATCCTTTGGCAGGCGCTGCGCCTAGGCTGCTTCGCACCCAAGTGGGCGCCGAAGAAATTGCAGAAGTTGTCAGCCGTGCCACCGGCATTCCCGTGTCCAAAATGATGCAGGGTGAGCGCGAGAAATTGTTGCAAATGGAAGTGAAGTTGCACGAGCGCGTGGTGGGCCAAGACGAGGCCATTGCGGCTGTCTCCCATGCCATTCGCCGTTCGCGCTCTGGCCTATCGGATCCGCAAAGACCTACGGGCTCTTTTTTATTCCTAGGCCCCACAGGCGTTGGCAAAACAGAGCTGTGCAAAGCGCTGGCGGGGTTCTTGTTTGACAGCGAAGACCACCTCATTCGCATGGACATGAGCGAGTTCATGGAAAAGCACTCTGTGGCGCGTCTCATTGGTGCGCCGCCTGGGTACGTGGGTTACGAAGAGGGCGGTTACTTAACCGAAGCAGTTCGTCGCAAGCCCTATTCTGTGTTGCTGTTGGATGAGGTTGAAAAGGCGCATCCCGATGTGTTCAATGTGCTGTTGCAGGTGCTAGACGATGGTCGACTCACAGATGGCCAAGGCCGCACAGTCGACTTTAAAAACACCGTCATTGTGATGACTTCTAACATTGGCTCGCACCTGATTCAGTCTATGGTGGGCGAGCCCAGGGAAGACATCAAAGACGCTGTTTGGGGCGAACTCAAAAACCATTTTCGACCTGAGTTTTTAAACCGAATTGATGAAACAGTGGTCTTTCACAGTTTGGATGCCAAGCACATTGAGTCGATCGCCAAAATTCAATTGCAAATATTGGAGGCCCGATTGGCCAAGATGGATTTGCATATGGAAGTTTCAAATGCGGCTGTGGCTGAATTGGCCAAAGTGGGATTCGATCCTGTGTTTGGTGCACGTCCCCTTAAACGCGCCGTTCAGCAACGGATTGAAAACCCTTTGTCAAAATTGCTTTTGGAAGGCAAGTTCTTGCCCAAGTCGGTCATTCCTGTCGATGTCGACCCCGTCAATGAGCCTGGCGTCTTTAAATTTGATCGGGTTGTCAGTTAAACAAGCCGCCAAGGGCGGGCGTCCTTGGCGCTTTGAAAGTATCATGCGGCCATCACTACAAGAGTCCCTATGAGCGATCAAAAAGTCAAACTTCAAGAAGTCCAGTCTTCATCTCAGATAGGGGGACACCTCCTGGTTGAGTGCCTCATTGCTCAAGGCGTGACCCACGCCTTTGGGGTTCCAGGCGAAAGCTACCTGGCTGCTCTCGATGGTTTTCACAAGTACCAGGACCAAATTCAGTTTGTCACCTGCCGGCAAGAGGGCGGGGCCGCCTTCATGGCAGATGCACAAGGCCGTTTAACGGGCCGTCCAGGGGTTTGTTTTGTAACCCGGGGCCCAGGCGCCACCAATGCCTCGATTGGCGTTCACACGGCGTTTCAGGATTCCACCCCCATGGTCTTGTTTGTGGGGGATGTGGCCACTGAAACCCGCGACCGTGAAGCTTTTCAAGAAGTCGACTTTTGTTCCTTCTTTGGCCCGAGCACCAAAGGCATGGCCAAGCGAGTAGAGCGAATTGATGATGCCAGCAGAATTCCGGAGTACGTCGCCCGCGCCTTTGCAACTGCCATGAATGGCCGTCCTGGCCCTGTTGTGCTTGTCTTGCCTGAAGACATGCTGACCCATGAGGTTTCTTCGAGGCCGCTGCCGCAACTTGAGCCCGTTCAGGCCTGGAGTGATCCTGGCAGCTTGCGTGAGTTGCGTGAATTGCTGTTGCAGGCACAACGGCCTTTCGTGATTGCCGGAGGAGGGGGATGGACGCCGCAGTCAGCGCAAGCCCTTCAGCGCTTTGCAGAAAATTGGCAACTGCCCGTTGGCAATGCGTTTCGTTTTCAAGACACATTTGACAATTTTCACCCCTTGTATGCAGGAGATGTCGGCATTGGCATCAATCCAAAATTGGCGCAACGCATCAAGGACAGCGATTTGATCATTGCCATTGGTCCGCGCTTAGGCGAAATGACCACCAGTGGTTACACCTTGTTAGAAGTTCCAAAACCCAAACAAAAGTTGGTGCACATTCATGCCAGTGCTGAAGAATTGAATCGCGTTTACCACGCTGATTTGGCCATTTGCGCAAGCATGAATGCCGCGGCCCGGAGCTTGGAAGTTCTCACTGCACCGTCCAGTGTGGCTTGGACCGATTGGGCGGCACAAGCCAACGCAGACTACTTGGCCAACACACTGCCGCAAACCTTGGCGGGCTTGCCGGCTGACTCTGCCCAAGGTCTTGTCAATATGCCCGAAGTTATTTCAGTTTTGCAGCGCCATTTGCCTGCGGACGCGGTGCTGACCAACGGCGCAGGCAATTTTGCAAGTTGGGTGCACCGGTATTACAAGCACCACGGCATCAGCAAGGGTTTTAAAACACAGTTGGCCCCGACTGTCGGTGCCATGGGCTACGGCGTGCCTGCTGGCATTGCGGCGGCGGTGCTCACGGGGCGGGTCGTTTTCACCATTGCAGGCGATGGCGATTTCCTCATGAACGGCCAAGAACTGGCCACCGCCGCTCAGCACGGCGCCAAAACAATTGTGGTTCTTCTGAACAACGGCATGTACGGCACCATCAGGATGCATCAGGAAAGAGATTTTCCAACCCACAACATGGGCTCTCACCTGAACAATCCAAACTTTGCCAATTTGGCCAAAGCTTATGGCTATGAGGGTGTGCGTATTTCGAAAACAGAAGAGTTTGAGCCAGCACTCACAGCAGCATTGGCGCGAAATCAAGGCACCCTGATTGAAATCATGCTCGACCCCGAAGCCATCACAACTCGCGTCACTTTATCAGCCATCACGCAGAATGCTTTGAAGACAAAGTGAATTGCCAAGGGCAAAAAAAAGCCGGGGAGACCCGGCTTTTTTCATTTGGAAAACACTGAATTACTTCAAGTGTTTGCCGATCAAGCCAGCCAATTCAAACATGGTGACTTGAGCCTTGCCAAAGATGGCTTTCAGCTTGTCATCAGCGTTGATGTTGCGCTTGTTGACATGGTCTTGCAGGCCGTGTTTCTTGATGTAAACCCACAACTTGCTCACGACTTCTGTACGTGGCAGAGGAGCTGCACCCACCACGGCAGCCAATGCAGCGCTTGGTGTTAAAGCCTTCATGAAAGCAGCATTTGGGGTGCGCTTTTTAGCAGGGGCTTTTTTAGCTGCTGGCTTTTTGGCTGGAGCAGCTTTCTTGGCTGGCGCAGCTTTTTTAGCTGGAGCAGCCTTTTTTGCAGGAGCAGCTTTTTTCGCTACGGGTTTTTTGGCGGGTGCTGCCTTTTTTGCAGGAGCAGCTTTTTTCGCCGGAGATTTTTTTGCAGTTGCCATTTTGAAATTCCTTAGGACGGAAGTTGGTTCGCAGCCGGAAACTTATTTATCCGGCTGAGCGCATGCTACTGGAGAAACACGCTGTTTCCAAGGGGAAGTGAAGATTTTTTCCCCTTGCTGTTGTAGATATCCCTCTCTGAGCGCGTTCGCATTTGACAGACGTGGCCACTTGTTGCTTTGAATCCTTGTGAAGCGTGTGGTTTGCAATTGAAATTTGTTTTTGTAATATGAAATGTAAGCTTGCTGCGTTGCATCATTTTTTCTCAATATGAGAAACAATATTTCACTATGAGAAATATGGTTCATAAGATATTGATATTTAACGAATAAATAAAAGTCTTGTATAAGATAGTAAATATTTCATAAGTCTTCTATAAGACTTAGAATTTCCTCGGTGCTGAAGATTTTTCAAGTGATCTTTCGCCTCAACATCAACCACTTCTAAGGAATTCGTCATGCCACAAAATATCGTTGAACAACTCAGTCGCGAACAACAAATTGCCGCATTGGAAAAAGATTGGGCTACCAACCCCCGTTGGAAGGGTATCAAGCGCGGCTACACCGCAGCAGATGTCGTGCGGTTGCGCGGCTCTTTTCCCATTGAGCACACCTTGGCGCGTCGCGGTGCAGAGAAGCTCTGGGACTTGCTTCACAACGAGCCCTATGTGAATTGCTTGGGCGCACTCACCGGTGGTCAAGCCATGCAACAAGTGAAGGCTGGCATCAAGGCCATCTATTTGTCTGGCTGGCAAGTGGCGGCCGACAACAACTCCAACGCTTCCATGTACCCCGATCAATCCCTGTATCCCGTGGACTCCGTGCCCAAGGTGATTGAGCGCATCAACAACAGCTTTCGCCGTGCTGATGAAATTCAATGGTCCAAAGGCACCAACCCAGGCGACAAAGATTACACAGATTATTTTGCACCCATCGTGGCCGATGCTGAAGCTGGTTTTGGCGGCGTGCTCAATGCCTTCGAATTGATGAAAGCCATGATCGCTGCGGGTGCAGGAGGCGTTCATTTTGAAGATCAATTGGCCTCTGTGAAAAAATGCGGCCACATGGGCGGCAAGGTCTTGGTGCCCACCGTCGAGGCTTGTCAGAAATTGATCGCAGCCCGCATGGCGGCAGACGTTTGCGGCGTTCCAACTTTGGTCATTGCACGCACAGATGCTGAGGCGGCTGACTTGCTGACCAGCGACTACGACGAAAACGACAAGCCATTCCTAACAGGTGAGCGCACCGCTGAAGGGTTCTACAAAACCAAGAAGGGCATGGATCAAGCCATTAGCCGTGCGGTGGCTTATTCCGATTACGCCGACTTGGTGTGGTGTGAAACGGGCACGCCCGATTTGGAATTTGCACGCAAGTTTGCTGAAGCCGTTCACAAGAAGCACCCTGGCAAAATGTTGGCTTACAACTGCTCACCATCTTTCAATTGGAAGAAAAACTTGGACGATGCCACCATCGCCAAATTCCAAAAAGAACTGGGCGCCATGGGTTACAAGTACCAGTTCATCACCTTGGCCGGCATTCACTCCATGTGGTACAGCATGTTTGACTTGGCGCAAGCCTATGTTCAGCGCGGCATGTCGGCTTATGTTGAGAAGGTGCAAGAACCCGAATTTGCAGCCCGAGACCGCGGCTACTCATTTGTGTCGCATCAGCAAGAAGTGGGCACGGGTTACTTTGACGAGTTGACCACCGTCATTCAAGGCGGCCGCTCTAGCGTCACGGCTTTGACTGGATCTACTGAAGAAGAACAGTTCCATTGATCGAAAACACCTCAGGCACAGCGTAAAATCTGGCCTGAGCGTTTGAAAGCGCGGCAAATGCCGCGTTTTTCATTTCTGGCGTCTTCATGGCGCCTTCTTTTTTTTCAGTTCGAACATGGTTCAGATCACACTTCCAGACGGTTCATTGCGTGAGTTTCCCGGTCCCGTCACCGTGGCAGAGGTTGCAGCCTCCATTGGCGCAGGCTTGGCCAAAGCCGCTTTGGCTGGCAAAGTCGATGGCAAAGTGGTGGACACGAGTTTCAGCATTGCCAGCAACGCCCACTTGGCCATCATCACCGCCAAAGATGCAGATGGCCTTGAAGTGGTGCGTCACTCCACGGCTCACTTGTTGGCGTATGCCGTCAAAGATTTGTACCCCGATGCACAGGTCACCATTGGCCCTGTCATTGAAAACGGCTTTTACTACGACTTTTCCTACAGCCGTCCTTTTACCTTGGAAGATTTGGCCGCCATTGAAAAGCGCATGACCGAATTGGCCAACAAAGACGAGCCTGTGCTGCGCCGTGTGTTGCCGCGTGATGAAGCTGTGGCCTATTTCAAAGGCCTGGGCGAGCACTACAAAGCAGAAATCATTGGCAGTATTCCATCCAATGAAGATGTGAGCTTGTACAAAGAGGGCGCGTTTGAAGATTTGTGCCGCGGCCCTCACGTGCCCAGCACCGGCAAGCTCAAACATTTCAAACTCATGAAACTGGCCGGTGCGTATTGGCGCGGCGACAGCAAAAACGAAATGCTACAACGCATTTACGGCACAGCTTGGACCAGCAAAGAGGATTTGCAAAACCACCTCACCCAACTGGAGGAGGCTGAAAAGCGCGATCACCGCAAATTGGGCCGCGAACTCGATCTGTTCCACATTGATGAGCACGCACCAGGTTTGGTGTTCTGGCACCCCAAGGGTTGGTCTGTTTGGCAAAAGGTTGAGCAGTACATGCGCGCCGTTTATCAAGACAATGGCTACCTAGAAGTGAAGGGCCCACAGATCATTGACAAATCTTTGTGGGAAAAAACAGGTCACTGGGACAAGTACCGTGACAACATGTTCACCACAGAGTCAGAAAAGCGCGACTACGCTTTGAAGCCCATGAACTGCCCTGGCCACATTTTAATTTTCAAGCAGGGCATGAAGAGCTACCGCGATTTGCCACTCCGCTATGGTGAGTTTGGACAGTGTCACCGCAACGAGCCCACAGGCGGCTTGCATGGCATCATGCGTGTGCGCGGTTTTACCCAAGACGATGGCCACATTTTTTGTACCGAAGACCAAATCTTGCCTGAGAGCGTCAACTTCACCACGCTCTTACAAAAGGTCTACAAAGACTTTGGCTTTACCGACATCATTTACAAAGTAGCCACGCGTCCTGCACAGCGCATTGGCTCCGATGAAATTTGGGACAAGGCCGAGCATGCCCTCATGGAAAGCTTGCGTGCTTCCCATTGTGATTTTGAAATCGCCCCTGGCGATGGTGCCTTTTACGGCCCCAAAATTGAATACACCCTGAAAGACGCCATTGGCCGTCAGTGGCAGTGCGGCACCATTCAGGTCGACTTTTCCATGGCCGAGCGCCTAGATGCCGAGTATGTAGGGGAAGATGGCGGTCGGCATCGCCCTGTCATGCTGCACCGCGCTATTGTGGGCAGCATGGAGCGTTTCATTGGAATTTTGATCGAACAGCATGCAGGCGCCTTGCCAGTTTGGCTGGCTCCCATCCAAGTGATTGTGTGCAACATTACCGATTCTCAGGCCGATTACTGTCGCGAAATTGCCCAAAAAATGCAAAAACTAGCGGGAAATCAAGGCCTTAGGGTCGATTTAGACCTCCGAAACGAGAAAATCACGTATAAAATACGCGAGCATTCAATGCAGAAGCCGCCTTATATCCTTGTCGCTGGCGACAAAGAAAAGGCTGCAGGTACTGTCGCGGTTCGCGCCCGGGGTAACAAAGACCTCGGTGTCATGTCTGTTGATGCGTTCATTGAACTCATCCAATCAGACATTGAATCTAAAGTTTGAAGGTATTTTCCGATTGCTTTAGCTTGACGCTTGCTCGTCGGTTTAGGCTGCCTTGTGCAGTTATTTTTTAAAGGATTTGAACCATCGCTACCACTGAATTTCGTGACCGCCGTCAGCGCGAAGAGCGTAAGCATCGCCTGAACCGTGAAATCACTTTCCCTGAGGTCCGTTTGTCCGGACCCGAGAACGAAGCCCTCGGAATCGTTTCTTTGGCAGATGCCTTGCGCATGGCAGGAGAGTTGGATGTTGATTTGGTTGAAATTGCAGCCACCGCAACACCCCCAGTTTGCAGACTCATGGACTACGGCAAGTTCAAATACCAAGAACAAAAACGTGCTGCCGAAGCCAAAGCAAAGCAGACGGTCATTGAAATCAAGGAAATTAAATTCCGACCTGGTACCGATGACGGTGACTACAACATCAAGATGCGCAACATTCGCCGATTTTTGGCCGATGGTGACAAGTGCAAAGTGACCTTGCGTTTTCGCGGTCGCGAAATTACCCACCAAGAGTTGGGCATGGCACTGTTGCAGCGTATCCGTGATGACTTGGGCGATCTGATTGTGGTTGAGCAGTTTCCAAAGTTGGAAGGCCGCCAAATGATCATGATGATTGCACCAGGTCGAAAAAAACCGGCTGGTAAAACAGCCAACGAAGCGGCTTCGGCAGCTTCGGAGTGAAACAGCAGTTCACCTCGGTGAACGGCTGATAAAAAGTGTCTCGGGGCCAACAAGGCTGCAAGGAGTTTGCAGACGCCTCACGAGCACAAATTAAGGAGCAGTCAAATGCCCAAAATGAAGACCAAAAGCAGCGCCAAAAAGCGCTTCCGTGTTCGTCCTGGTGGTACCGTTAAACGCGGTCAAGCCTTCAAGCGTCACATCTTGACGAAGAAGACAACCAAGAACAAACGTCACCTCCGTGGATCAGTAGGCGTGCATGAGACCAACATGGGTCACATGGCACAAATGCTGCCTTCGGCTGGCCTGTAATTCACTGACGAACAAGGAGAAAATATGCCTCGCGTAAAACGTGGTGTTACGGCAAGAGCCCGTCACAAAAAAGTATTGGCCCTGGCCAAAGGTTTCCGCGGCCGCCGCGGTAATGTCTTCCGCATCGCTAAACAAGCGGTGATGAAGGCCGGTCAGTACGCCTACCGCGACCGTCGTACCAAGAAACGTGTGTTCCGCCAGTTGTGGATCGCTCGTATCAATGCTGCGGCTCGTGAATGCGGCATGACCTACAGTCAATTTGCCAATGGCCTGAAAAAGGCTGCCATCGAAATCGACCGTAAAGTGTTGGCGGACATCGCCGTACACGACAAGGCCGCTTTTGCGGGTATCGTGAACCAAGTCAAGGCCAAGTTGGCCGCAGCTTAAGCACTCACGCAGTCGATATCACAGTCGATCAAGGGGGTTGAGGCTTGCGAAGGCTTCAATCCTTTTTTTATGTTGAATTTAAGTTCCTTTTAAAGTTCCCACCATGACCGAGTTGGACAGTTTGGTTGAAGCGGCCAGTGCCAGTTTTGCACAGGCCCAAACCCCCGCCGATCTTGAAAATGCCAAGGCGCTGTATTTGGGCAAGTCAGGCCGCATCACCGAAATGATGAAGGGCATGGCCGCCTTAAGCGTTGAAGAAAAGAAAAGCTTTGGTGCGGCCGTCAACATGGCCAAGCAGGGCATTGAAGCTGCGCTGAATGCGCGCCGCCAAGCTTTGGCCGATGCCGAGTTGTCCGTTCAACTGAAAGCAGAAGCTTTCGACGTGTCATTGCCGGGGCGCCCCCTCACACAAGGCGGACTGCACCCAGTTTCTCTCACTTTAGAACGCATTGAGCAAATTTTTGGTTCTATGGGTTTTGAAGTGGCGCAAGGCCCTGAAATTGAAACCGACTGGTTCAACTTCACGGCCCTCAACACCCCAGAAGATCACCCTGCGCGCTCCATGCACGACACCTTCTATGTAGAAGGCGGTCATTTGTTGCGCACCCACACTAGTCCCATGCAAATTCGCCATGCAGTGCAGCACGTGAAGCGCTACAAAGCACAACTGGAAGCAGGGCAGGGCATGCCTGAGATTCGCGTCATTGCACCTGGTCGCACGTACCGTGTTGACAGCGATGCCACGCACTCGCCCATGTTTCACCAATGCGAAGGTTTGTGGATTGGCGAGAACGTCAGTTTCAAAGATTTGAAAGTGGTGTTCACCGATTTTTGCCGCACGTTTTTTGAAAGCGACGACTTGGTTCTGCGCTTTCGCCCCAGCTTCTTTCCGTTCACAGAACCCAGCGCAGAAATTGACATTCAATTTCAAACCGGTCCCTTGGCCGGTCGATGGTTAGAAGTGGCCGGCTCGGGTCAAGTGCACCCCAATGTGGTTCGCAACATGGGCCTCGACCCAGAAAAATTCATTGGCTTTGCCTTTGGCATGGGCCCCGACCGTCTCACCATGCTCCGATATGGCGTCAATGATTTGCGCTTGTTCTTCGATGGCGACGTTCGCTTCTTGAGTCAATTTCAATCCTAAAAGACCATGCAATTTCCTGAATCTTGGCTGCGTGAGTTTTGCAACCCACCCCTCACGACCGAACAACTCGCCGAAACCCTCACCATGGCGGGCTTGGAGGTTGAAGAACTTCAGCCTGTAGCACCACCGTTTTCTAGCGTGGTCGTGGGTGAAATTAAAAGTGCAGAGCAGCATCCCAATGCAGACCGCTTGCGCGTTTGCCAAGTGGATGTCGGCCAACCCACCTTGCTCAACATTGTTTGCGGCGCACCCAATGCGCGTGTGGGCATCCGCATCCCTTGCGCCATGGTGGGCGCAGAGTTGCCCCCCGGTGAAGATGGTCAACCCTTCCAGATCAAGGTGGGCAAACTGCGCGGTGTCGAAAGCCAGGGCATGCTGTGCTCAGCCAAAGAACTCAAAATTGCAGACGATCATGGCGGCTTGCTAGAGCTGCCTGCCGATGCCCCCCTGGGCGAAAGCATTCGCACTTATTTGAAGCTCGACGATACGCTTTTCACACTCAAACTCACGCCTAACTTGGCACATTGCTTGAGTGTCTACGGCATTGCCCGAGAAGTTTCTGCCCTAACGGGTACGCCTCTGAAAGCGCCTGAATTCAAATCACTCGCGGCACAAGTTCAAGACACATTGCCGGTGGCTGTGCATGCCACTGACTTGTGTGGCCGATTCAGCGGCAGGGTGGTTAAGGGTGTCAATCCCAAAGCCCAAACGCCCGCATGGATGGTGGACCGTTTGGCGCGATGTGGTCAACGCAGTGTGAGCCCCTTGGTGGACATTTCAAACTACGTGATGTTTGAGCTTGGGCGGCCTTCCCACATTTTTGACCTCAATAAAATTCATGGCGGTTTGCAAGTTCGCTGGGGCCGTGCCGATGAGTCACTGAAGCTGCTCAATGGCAGCACCGTGACGGTAGACGACAAAGTCGGTGTGATTGCAGATGACGCTCAAGTAGAGTCCTTGGCAGGCATCATGGGTGGCGATGCCACTGCGGTGTCTGATGACACGCAAAATATTTACATCGAAGCTGCCTACTGGTGGCCCAAAGCCATTGCCGGCCGGTCACGCCGTTACAACTTTTCAACCGACGCGGGCCATCGCTTTGAGCGCGGTGTCGACCCTGAAAGTACGGTTGAACACATTGAGCGCATCACCCAATTGGTGATTGATATTTGCGGTACACCTTCAACGCAAATTGGCCCTGTCGATGATCAAAAGTTGAACATGCCAGTTCGCAAGCCCGTCACATTGCGCGTGGCGCGTGCCAACAAAGTCATCGGCATGACCTTGAGCCAGAAGCAATGTGCCGATGCACTGCGTGGCTTGGGTTTTGAAGTTTCAGAAACAGAAGGCTTGATCACGGTCAACCCGCCCAGCTGGCGCTTCGATTTGGAAATTGAAGAAGACCTCATTGAAGAGGTTGCTCGCATGGTGGGCTACACCCAGCTTCCCACCACGCCACCCTTGGCCCCCATCACGGCCAAAATTCGCAAAGAAAGTGTGCGCGGCCCGTTTGCAGTGCGTCGCAGTTTGGCAGCGCTTGGTTACCAAGAGACCATCAACTTCAGTTTTGTGGAAGAACGCTGGGAGCATGAACTGGCGGGCAACCCCAACCCACTCAAATTGCTCAACCCCATTGCCAGCCAAATGAGTGTGATGCGCACCAGCCTGCTGGGCTCCTTATTGCAAGTGGTGAAGTTCAACCTAGATCGCAAAGCCGATCGCGTGCGTGTCTTTGAATTGGGACGGGTGTTTTTGCGCGATGCCTCGGTGAAGGATTCAGACACCACCGTTGAAGGTTTGAGTCAGCCCATGCGTGTGTCGGGCGTCGCTTATGGGCCTGTGTCTTCCACTTTCTGGGGCGGCAAGGTTCGAAACGTTGATTTCTTTGACGTCAAAGGTGAAATAGAGGCTTTGTTGGCACCCGCCAAGCCGGTGTTTGCGTCGGCTGAACACCCTGCAATGCACCCTGGACGTTGTGCTCAGGTTTCTTTGCATGGCAATGTGGTTGGCCATGTGGGGGAGTTGCATCCTCGTTGGCGTCAGTCATGGGAACTGCAGCAGGCGCCTATTTTGTTTGAACTCGATTTGGAGGCTGTCCTTCAGAGAGACGTGCCAGTGGCGCAAGGCGTTGCAAAATTCCAAGCCGTAGAGCGAGACATTGCAGTCGTGGTGGCCGAAAAAGTAACGCACGCTGAATTGATGGCCGCAGTTCATGAAGCCCCTACAGCAGGCTTTCTTCGAAGTGCTGTTTTGTTTGATGTGTTCCGTCCACAGGCCTCGCTCGGTGTTGAAAAAAGTTTGGCTGTGCGACTTGTTTTGAACAGCGAGGAAGCCTCATTGACAGATGTGCAAATTGAATCCACAGTCAAGTCTGTGCTAGATCATTTGGCATTGAAGATAGCCGCCCGTTTGCGCACCTGATGCTTGCCTGAAAGTTGATATGAATTTTTCTGTTGAAAGCCTCGAAACACCAGCCCTTACCAAGGCGCACCTGGCTGATTTGTTGTTCGAACAAATTGGTCTGAACAAGCGCGAATCAAAGGACATGGTTGATTCCTTCTTTGATTTGATTGCGACGCAACTGGTAGAAGGAGCAGATGTCAAAATCTCCGGCTTTGGCAATTTCCAAATTCGTGAGAAAGCGCCGCGGCCAGGTCGCAACCCGCGCACCGGTGAATTGATCCCCATTGAAGCTAGGCGTGTGGCCACCTTTCATGCAAGCCACAAACTGAAAGCGGTCATTCAAGGCGATGAAAAATTGTGAGGCTGACGTTCACTGAATCTTGCTGACTTCCAGTCTCTTCAAAATATTTTCTGGAATCCTTCAAAAATTTAATCAATAGCCCCTTTACTCGGCCCCCATGCTTAGAGTAAGCTTGCACTCCCCTTAGCAAGTTAGTGATTTCAATGGAGAACTCCCTCCCGTCTATTCCAGCCAAGCGCTACTTCACCATTGGTGAGGTGGGCGAGCTTTGCGGTGTCAAGCCGCACGTGCTGCGCTATTGGGAGCAGGAATTTACCCAACTTCGCCCGGTCAAGCGCCGCGGCAATCGCCGTTATTACCAGCACCATGAAGTGCTCATGATTCGCCGTATCCGCGATTTGCTTTATGAGCAAGGCTTCACCATCAGTGGCGCACGCAACAAAATGCAAGAACTGGCTCAATCTCAAAAAGGCTTGAAAAAAGATGCGCTTGAATTGAGCACTGCGGACGATGAAATCATGGAAGACTTCGACGAAGACATGGCCGCTTTCTCAGAGGGTGAGCAAGCTTCTGTGATGGCCATGGAAAGCGCTCAAAGGGCAACGCAACTGCAAGCCTCAAGCAGCCTGCCAACCCTGCGTCGTGAATTGATGGATATCAGAGACTTGCTCTCAAATTGAGGGCATTCTCGGGCTATAATTTAAAGCTTCTCGGCGTGTAGCGCAGCCTGGTAGCGCACTTGCATGGGGTGCAAGGGGTCGCGAGTTCGAATCCCGCCACGCCGACCATTGATGTTTGACAAAAGCTCTTAAGAACAAATTCTAAAGAGCTTTTTTCTTGGCGAGTTATCGCACCTCAAGACGCCTCGGGTTTGGCTTCTTGCGTCGTAGCACCTTGCTCAGACTGAATGTTAATGGCCATAGGACCCTTGGGGCCATCGGTCAATTCAAAGCTAACCCTGGCACCTTCTTTAAGGCTTTTGAAGCCCTCCATGGTGATGGCAGAAAAGTGCGCAAAAGCGTCTGGGCCGCCACCATCGGGCTGAATAAATCCAAATCCCTTGGCGTCATTGAACCACTTCACTGTTCCGTTGAGCATGCATGTCTCCATCCGTTTGATTTATAGGACATTTAAAGCACTGTTTTTAACGTTGTCAATTCAAGGTTTACCCGACTGATGCAAAATTGCTGCATTGCGACATAAGGACTTTTTAGGGGGTTGCCTCAGAACCCCGCTCAGTCTCTATAGAATGAAATCATGGCAACAGAGAAACCTAAAAAACCAAATTCACCAAACCCGCCCGGATCGGTTGGGGATCCTGCTAGTACCCCCGGAAATAGCGATTCTGTGGTTTTAGAAAGACGACCTGCCAAAGTTGGACCGCCTCAGATGTACCAAGTTGTTATGCTTAATGACGACTACACCCCCATGGAGTTTGTTGTTTTGGTGCTTCAAGAGTTTTTTAACAAAGACCGAGAAGCTGCCACGCAAATCATGTTGAAAATTCACTTGGACGGCAAGGGCATTTGTGGGGTTTTCTCTCGTGACGTGGCCGCTACAAAGGTCGACCAAGTGCTTGATGCAGCCAATCAGGCCGGACACCCACTTCAGTGTGTGAGCGAGCCTGTGGCATGAATCGCACAAAAAGTCGGCAAGAATGTGGCATAAAGCAGTTGCAATCTAACAAATCTACCCAACCTAACATTTTTAACCTCCGCAAGGCATTGAAGGAAATCACATGATTGCCCAAGAATTGGAAGTCAGTTTGCACATGGCCTTTGTTGAGGCGCGTCAGCAGCGACACGAGTTCATTACCGTAGAGCATTTGCTGTTGGCATTGCTAGACAACCCCAGCGCAGCAGAAGTATTGCGCGCGTGTTCGGCGCAAGTTGACGATTTGCGTCAATCGCTGGCCACCTTTATCAAAGACAACACGCCTCAAGTGGCGGGAACAGAAGAAGTCGACACACAACCCACATTGGGTTTTCAGCGTGTGATTCAGCGCGCCATCATGCACGTTCAATCGACCGGCAGTGGCAAAAAAGAAGTGACAGGCGCTAACGTGCTGGTTGCTATTTTTGGTGAAAAAGATTCGCACGCTGTTTACTACTTGCACCAGCAAGGCATTACACGTTTGGACGTTGTTAATTTCATTGCCCACGGTATTCGAAAAAGCGATCCACCCGAAGCCACCAAGGGCAGTGATTCTGCACCTGCGCCTGAAAGTGAAGAGGGCAGTGGCAACTCTGAACGAAACGAGAAGACATCACCTTTAGAGCAGTTCACTCAGAACCTGAACCAGCTAGCCAAAGAGGGCAAGATTGACCCGCTCATAGGCCGTGAATACGAAGTCGAGCGCACCATCCAAATTTTGTGCCGTCGGCGTAAAAACAATCCTCTGTTGGTGGGCGAGGCCGGTGTCGGTAAAACGGCCATTGCAGAAGGCTTGGCTTGGCGCATCACGCAATCTAGCGTGCCAGAAATTTTGGCAGAGGCTGTGGTCTATTCACTGGACATGGGTGCTTTGCTTGCAGGCACCAAGTACCGAGGTGATTTTGAGCAGCGCCTGAAGGGTGTTTTGAAGGCCTTGAAAGACAGGCCACACGCGGTCTTGTTCATCGACGAAATTCACACGCTCATCGGCGCGGGTGCGGCATCGGGTGGCACATTGGATGCTTCCAATTTGCTCAAGCCTGCGCTGTCTAGCGGCCAACTGAAATGCATTGGTGCCACCACCTTCACCGAATACCGCGGCATCTTTGAAAAAGATGCCGCCCTGTCACGTCGCTTCCAAAAGGTCGACGTGGTCGAGCCTACTGTGGCAGAAACTGTTGACATTTTGAAGGGCTTGAAGTCTCGCTTTGAAGAACATCACAGCGTGAAGTATGCCAATGCCGCCCTGCAGGCTGCTGCGGAGTTGTCTGCCAAATTCATCAACGATCGCCACTTGCCCGACAAAGCCATTGACGTGATTGACGAAGCCGGCGCTGCACAACGGATCTTGCCACCTTCCAAGCGCAAGAAAACCATCGGCAAGGCCGAGGTTGAAGACATCGTAGCCAAGATTGCACGCATTCCGCCAGCCAATGTGTCTAACGACGATCGCAGCAAACTGCAAACCATTGAGCGCGATTTGAAGAGTGTGGTGTTTGGGCAAGATAAGGCCATTGAAGTTTTGGCATCCGCTGTCAAAATGGCGCGCTCTGGCTTGGGTAAAATAGACAAGCCCATTGGCTCATTCCTGTTCAGTGGCCCCACCGGTGTGGGTAAAACTGAAGCTGCCAAGCAGTTGGCCTACATCATGGGCATCGACCTCATTCGCTTTGACATGTCAGAGTACATGGAGCGTCATGCTGTTAGCCGCTTAATTGGTGCTCCTCCAGGCTATGTGGGCTTTGACCAAGGTGGCTTGCTCACCGAAGCCGTGACCAAGAAACCGCATTGCGTTTTGTTGCTCGATGAAATTGAAAAAGCACACCCCGACATTTTCAATGTGTTGCTGCAGGTCATGGACCATGGCACCTTGACGGACAACAACGGCCGCAAAGCCGACTTCCGCAATGTGATCATCATCATGACCACCAATGCCGGCGCAGAGACCATGAACAAGGCCACCATTGGCTTTACCAATCCGCGTCAGGCGGGCGACGAAATGGGCGATATCAAGCGCTTGTTCACGCCAGAGTTCCGCAATCGTTTGGACGCCATGGTCAGCTTCAAGGCCTTGGACGAGCAAATCATCATGCGCGTGGTTGACAAGTTCTTGTTGCAACTAGAAACCCAGTTGACTGAAAAGAAAGTCGACGTCACGTTCAGCGACAATTTGCGCAAGTTCTTGGCCAAAAAAGGTTTCGACCCACTCATGGGTGCAAGACCCATGCAGCGCTTGATTCAAGACACCATTCGCAAGGCCTTGGCAGACGAATTGTTGTTTGGTCGATTGATCGATGGCGGCCGTTTGAGCGTCGACTTGGACGACAAAGACGAAGTTTTGCTCGACATTCAGCCAACGCCGAAAAAAGAAGGCCGCAACTCAAAGTCTGAGCCGCACGAGCCTGAAGAGGCAACCGCTAATTAAGGTAAGGCGCAACAAATGAAAAGCCGGATTTCGTCCGGCTTTTTTTCGTTTAGCGTTTGCGCCCCCCCAAGATGCCGCCTAAAACACCTCGAACAATTTCCCGGCCCACGCTAGAGCCAATGGTTCTAACCGCAGATTTCACCATGGCTTGGGCCAAGCCATCGTGTTTAGCCCCCCTTGGGCCTGTGCGGCCAAATAAAACCTCTCCTAGGCCGCCTAAAAGGGCGTTGCCACCCTGCTCATTGTTAGATGCAGGGGCGTTAGCGTTGTTACTTCCTGGTTCCTTACGAGGCGCTTCAGGGGATGCTGCCGAGTGCGCCCCTTTGAGGATTTCATAGGCAGACTCACGGTCAATGGTTTTTTCGTAAACGCCCGCGACCAATGAGTTGTCAAGCAATGCTTTTCGCTGCTCTGGCGTGATGGGCCCCAATTGACTACCGGGCATGATGACAAAGGCTTGTTCGGTAATACCTGGCCGACCTTTTTCATCAAGGAAGCTGACCAAGGCTTCGCCCACAGCCAATTCAGTGATTACTTTCTCGATGTCTAAATTTGGATTGGCGCGCATGGTTTGGGCGCTTGCCTTCACTGCCTTTTGATCGCGTGGCGTGAAGGCCCTCAATGCATGCTGAACCCGATTGCCCAGTTGGCCTAACACTGTTTCTGGCACATCCAATGGATTTTGGGTGACGAAATAAACACCTACGCCTTTCGATCGAATGAGGCGAACCAACAGTTCCATCCGTTCAATGAGCACTTTGGGCGCCTCATTGAACAGCAAGTGCGCTTCGTCAAAGAAAAATACCAACTTCGGTTTTTCTGAATCACCAATTTCGGGCAATTGCTCAAACAGTTCAGACAGCAACCAAAGCAAGAAGGTGCCGTACAGCCTGGGGGCGTTCATGAGTTCGCTGGCGCACAGCAAATTGATCACGCCATTGCCTTTGGCATCCGTCTGCAAAAAGTCCTGGATGTTAAGCATGGGCTCGCCAAAAAACTTATCGGCACCTTGGCTTTCAATTTCTAGCAAACCGCGTTGAATGGCGCCCACACTGGCCGCACTGACATTGCCGTATTCGGTGGTGAATTGGCTGGCATTCTCACCCACATGCTGAAGCATGGCCCGCAGGTCTTTGAGGTCCAAAAGCAATAAGTCTTGGTCATCGGCAATTTTGAAGACCAAATTCAAGACCCCAGCTTGGGTGTCGTTCAGGTTCAACATGCGGCCCAGTAGCAAGGGGCCCATATCGGACACGGTTGCCCTGACAGGGTGGCCTTGCTTGCCAAAAACGTCCCATAGGGTGGTAGGGCAACTTTGCGGCGTGGGTTCGTCCAGTTGACGTTCTTTCAGAATACTCTTGATTTTGTCGCTCAGGTGGCCTGATTGGCTGATGCCGACCAAGTCGCCTTTCACGTCAGCCATGAAGACGGGAACCCCTTGATTGGAGAAGTTTTCGGCCAAAGTTTGCAAACTCACCGTTTTGCCTGTGCCTGTAGCGCCCGTAATGAGGCCGTGGCGGTTGGCCATGCCCATCAGAATGTGACAATCTGTGGTTTGATTGCGAGCAATCAAGAGTCGATTTTGCATAAAAAAAGGTCTCCTCAACTTGAAAAGTAAAATCTCACCCTGTAGATTAAATCAACATCAAGGATTTTCAGATGGCTGGCCACAGTAAATGGGCAAATATTCAACACCGCAAGGGCAGGCAGGACGAAAAACGCCAGCGCATATGGACCCGTGTCGTCCGTGAAATCATGGTGGCTGCCAGAACTGGCGGGGGTGATCCCACGGCCAACCCCCGTTTGCGCCTGGCCATTGAGAAGGCCAAGGCGGCCAACATGCCAGCCGATACGGTCAAGCGTAACATTGACAAGGCCACAGGCAATTTGGAAGGCGTGACCTACGAGGAGATTCGATATGAAGGGTATGGTATCGGCGGTGCGGCCATCATTGTTGACACCATGACCGACAACCGCGTGCGCACCGTGGCAGAAGTTCGACACGCCTTCAGCAAACATGGCGGGAATATGGGCACCGAAGGCTCGGTGGCTTTCCAGTTTAAGCACTGCGGCCAATTGATTTTTGCACCGGGCACCTCAGAAGACAAAGTAATGGAAGTGGCACTAGAAGCCGGCGCTGAGGATGTCATTGCCGACGATGAAGGCGCCATCGAAGTACTGACGTCGACGACAGAGTTTGAAACAGTTAAAAATGCCCTTGAAGCTGCTGGTTTGATGGCAGACATGGCGGAAGTCACCATGCGCGCAGAGAACAGCATCGATCTTTCAGGCGATGATGCTGCCAAAATGCAAAAACTCTTGGATATCTTGGAAGATTTAGACGATGTGCAAAACGTTTTCCACAACGCAACCATTTCTGAATAAGGCTTGATCAATGAAAGTATTGGTAGTAGGTGGTGGCGGACGCGAGCATGCTTTGGCTTGGAAGTTGTCGCAATCACAACGCATTCAAAAAGTGTTTGTAGCGCCAGGCAATGGCGGCACAGCGCGCGACCCCAATCTGGTCGATGTGCCTATCTCCGATGTGAAGGCATTGCGCCAATGGGCGCAACAAGAAAAAATCGATCTCACGGTGGTGGGGCCTGAGGCCCCATTGGCCGCAGGCATTGTGGATGAGTTTCGTGCGCATGCCATGAAAATTTTTGGGCCCACGAGAGCAGCCGCGCAATTGGAAAGCTCAAAAGCTTTTTCCAAAGCGTTCATGCATCGACACGGCATTCCAACTGCACTTTATGAAACCTTCACGGATGCAGCACTTGCGCATGCTTACATCGACAAAATGGGTGCACCTATTGTGGTGAAGGCCGATGGCTTGGCGGCAGGCAAGGGCGTGGTAGTGGCCATGACAGCCATGGAAGCGCACGAAGCCATTGACTTCATGTTGCTAGACAACAGCTTGGGCGTCGTGCACAACGCAGGCGCAGATGGCGCAGCCGTACCCCGAGTTGTCATTGAAGAATTTTTGCAAGGCGAAGAGGCCAGCTTCATTGTGTTGTGTGATGGCAAGAATGTGGTGGCCTTGGCTACTAGCCAGGATCACAAGCGCTTGCTGGACCACGATGAAGGCCCCAACACAGGTGGTATGGGTGCTTACTCTCCGGCGCCCGTGGTGACGGCCCAAGTGCACGCGCGCGCCATGCGTGAAGTCATCATGCCGACCATCAAGGGTATGGAAAAAGACGGCATTCCCTACACCGGCTTTTTGTATGCCGGCCTCATGATTGATGAACAAGGTCAGCCCAAAACATTGGAGTTCAATTGCCGAATGGGCGATCCAGAAACCCAGCCCATCATGATGCGCTTGAAGAGCGATTTGGTAGAAGTCATGTTGGCTGCCACCAGCGAAAAATTGGACACGGTTGAGTTGGAGTGGGACAGGCGAGTCGCTTTGGGGGTCGTGATGGCAGCCGCTGGTTACCCCATGAACCCACGCAAGGGTGATGTCATCACCGGATTGCCTAAAGACGAGATGGATGCCATGGTGTTCCATGCTGGAACAACCGCGAAGGAAGGCCAAACGCACAGTTCAGGGGGGCGCATCCTGTGCGTCACTGTGCTGGCCGATTCGGTGAAGCAAGCACAACACAAAGCCTATGAAGTGGCCAAAGGCATTCACTTTGACGGACAACAATATCGAAAAGATATTGGGTTTAGGGCCATCAAATCGTGAACACGCTCGAAGAACAATCAGTACCCGCATCTGCGTTAATTCCAGGGCCCTATGAGCATCAAATGAAGGGCCATGTTTGGGCCGCATGGCTACTCAAGCTGATTGGTTGGCGAGTTGATTTCCAGGGTTTACCCACGCTGCAAGGTGTAGCCATTGTGTATCCGCACACCAGCAATTGGGATTTCTGCACAGCCATGTTGTGCAAATGGACCATGGGCTTGCCCTTGTTTTTTTGGTGCAAAGATTCCTTGTTGAAAATTCCTGTGTTTGGCCCTTGGCTTCGCTGGATTGGTGGTGTGCCCATTGACAGGTCTTCGTCGCGCGGTGTTGTGGGTGCCATGGTCGAGGTTTTTGCAGAACACCAGCGCGCAGATAAATTCTTGTGGATTGGTTTGTCGCCCGAAGGCACTCGAAAGCGAACAGAGGGATGGCGCAGTGGCTTTTATCAATTGGCCATAGGTGCCAATTTACCTTTGGCTGTGGTGCATCTCGATTACGCCAAAAAGCAGCTGAAGTTTGAGGGCTTCTTGAAACTTTCTGGCGATGTCGAACTGGATTACGCGCGCATTCGAAAAATGTACGAGGGTGTTGAAGGTTTTCACAAAGACAAAGTCGCCCCCATTCGGCCATTGCCCGCTCGAGAAAACAGCCAATAGACAACAAACAGAGAATTTAGAAAGACACAGCATGCAAGTTAGCCAAGCCCATAGCGTTCGGCAATACCTCATCCAGCTTCAAGCAAAAATTACCCAGTCTTTGCATGACTTGGATGACACGCCTTTTGTGGTCGATGCTTGGAAAAAGCCAGAAGGCGAGATGTTGCAAGGCGATGGCATTACCCAAATTCTGGAAGGTGGGCCTGTGTTTGAAAGGGCTGGCTGTGGCTTCTCACATGTGACCGGCCCAAAGCTGCCGCCTTCGGCCACGCAGCATCGACCCGAGTTGGCAGGCGCGCCATTTGAAGCCATGGGCTTGTCTTTGGTCTTTCATCCACGCAACCCTTATGTGCCCACCGTTCACATGAATGTTCGAATGATTGTGGCCAAGCCCGAAAGTAAAGCGCCTGTGGCGTGGTTTGGTGGCGGCATGGACCTTACCCCTTACTACGGTTTTGAAGAAGATGCGGTGCACTTTCATCAAACCTGCAAAGAGGCTGTCCAGCCTTATGGCGCAGATCTACACCCAAGGTTTAAAAAATGGTGTGATGAGTATTTCTTTTTAAAGCACCGCAACGAAGCGCGCGGCGTTGGTGGCATTTTTTACGATGACTTTGCAGAACTTGGTTTTGAAAAAGGATTCGCCATGATGCAAGACGTGGGCAATGGACTTTTGAAAGCCTACATGCCTCTCGTGATGCGCAGAAAAGACACGCCTTTTGGCGAGCGCGAGAGAGACTTCCAACTCTATCGCCGTGGTCGGTACGTCGAATTCAATTTGGTCTGGGACCGGGGCACGCATTTCGGTTTGCAATCAGGCGGCCGCACTGAGTCGATTTTGTTGTCCATGCCTTCGCTGGTGACATGGTCCTACAACAGAGTCGATGCGCCCGATTCAGCAGAGGCTCAATTGGTCAGTCAATTTTTGAAACCAAGGGATTGGGTTTGACATCACAACGCATTGGTATTTTGGGCGGCGCATTTGATCCGCCGCACATTGCCCATGTGGCCATGGCCGAAGCTGCCATCGTTCAATTTAACTTGGACGAGTTGATTGTGGTACCCACTGGCAAGGCTTGGCACAAACCCAGAGACTTAAGCAGCGGAGCGCACAGGGCTGCCATGGCCAGGCTGGCCTTCAGTCACCTAAGGCAGGCCCGGGTGGATGAAATCGAGTTGCACCGAGAGGGCGCCAGTTACACCATCGACACTTTGCGAAGCCTTTCTGATCAGTATCCAGATGCCCAGTTTTTTTTATTGATCGGGGAAGATCAGGGCAAAGCCTTGGCAACATGGCATGAAATTGGTGAAATTGCCCAGCGAGCTATAATTTGCGTCGCTGCACGCGAGATGTCCGAATTCTCAGACTCCGACGCTTCCAGCCATGACATCCCCACTCAGGCCTTGAAATTGCCCCATTTGCCACACAGTGCAACGCAAGTTCGAGCACGGGTGGCCCAAGGGCAAGCCATTTACTCTCTGGTCCCACCGACCGTTGCGCTGTATATTCAAAGCCATCACCTCTACCAGCCTGCACGATGAACGAAACCTCTGCCAAAAAAGACACCCAAAAACTCCAGCGCATCGTTGTGGATGCATTGGAAGATGTGAAAGCACAAGAAATTGTGGTGTTCGACACAGAGGAGATGTCCGCTCTTTTTGAGCGGGTCATCATCGCGTCAGGCACTTCCAACCGTCAAACCAAAGCCTTGGCGGCCAGCGTGCGCGACAAGGTCAAAGAAGCGGGCTACCCCAAACCTCGCATTGAGGGTGAAGACAACGGAGAGTGGATCATTGTCGATTGCGGCAGCGTCGTTGCGCACGTGATGCAGCCAACCATTCGTTCTTACTACAACCTTGAAGAAATTTGGGGCGACAAGCCGGTGCGTCTGAAACTGGGCGCACCCAAGCCTGCTGAACCTGTGCGCAAGCCCGTTGCCAAGAAGAAGGCCAATGTCAGTGCAGGACGCACGCCTACAAGGCGTGATTCTGTGCCGGTTGGGCCCATGGGCTCGGAAGCGCTCAAGCCCACGCGCAAAGTGCCGGCTAAATCAAGCGGCAAACCTGCTGCTAAAACAGCAGGCAAAGCACCTGCCAAATCAAGCAGCAAGCCTGTTTCAAAATCTGTCGGTAAACCTGCCAGCAAACCTGCGAACAAGCCTAGCGCCAAACCAGCAGCCAAGGCAGCACCTAAGGCAGCACCTAAGGCAGCACCTAAGGCAGCACCTAAGGCAGCACCTAAGGCAGCACCTAAGCCAGCACCTAAGCCAGCACCTAAGCCAACAACCAAGTCCTTCGCCAAGGCCAAGCCTAAGGCCTGAGTTTCATGAAGCTGCTAATTGTGGCAGTGGGGCAACGCGTCCCCGATTGGGCGCAAACTGCGTGGGACGATTACGCCAAGCGCTTTCCCCCCGAGCTCAAAGTAGAGCTGAAGGCTGTGAAGACCGAGCCCCGCAGCTCTAAAACCTATGAAAACTTGGTGGCAGCTGAGCGCCAACGCATTGAGGCGGTCATACCGCGCGGCACTCGCATAGTGGTGTTGGACGAGCGCGGCACCGCATTGAGAACCACCGCTCTTGCACAGCGTTTGAAAGATTGGCAACTTGGCGGTGATGATGTTGCGCTCATTATTGGGGGGCCAGATGGTTTAGAGCCAGCCTTTAGAGATGCAGCACACGAACGCATTCGATTGTCCGATCTCACGCTGCCACATGCCATGGCCAGAGTCTTGCTGATCGAACAGTTGTACCGAGCTTGGTCGATCAATGCCAACCATCCTTACCACCGAGAATAAACTTGCAATGAAAGATTTCGTTTACTTGGCCTCGCAAAGTCCTAGACGCAAACAATTACTCGAACAGATAGGCGTTCGGTATGAGTTGTTGTTGGCCACGCCAGACGAAGACGCTGAATCGCTAGAACGCGTGACACCCGGTGAAGCCCCTTTGACCTACGTGAAGCGTGTGACGCAATTGAAACTTGAAGCTGCCGTCGAACGCATGCAAGCGCGAGGCTTAAAACCTGCGCCTGTGTTGTGCGCTGACACCACTGTGGCCTTAGGCCGAGTGATCTTAGGCAAACCCGAAAACGCCCAAGATGCCGTGCGAATTTTAAAAACTTTGTCTGGCCAAACGCACAGAGTCTTGACTGCCGTGGCTGTAGCTTCAGGCCGCCGACGCTTATTGACTGTGTCAGTGTCTAAAGTGACATTTGCCCCGATGGAGTTGTCTGAAATCAAAGCCTATGTTGCAAGTGGAGAGCCCTTTGGCAAAGCCGGTGCCTACGGTGTACAAGGTATAGCCGCTGCTTATATTTCAGACATACAGGGCTCCTACACAGGCATCATGGGTTTGCCACTCTTTGAGACTTCAGTGTTGTTGAAAAACATTTAATTCAATTCCTATGTCGAGAACACATTTGCTTTCGCCTGAAACCATTCAGGATTATCAAAACATGGGGGCTGTTGTTTTGCGCGGTGTTTTCAACGCACAAGAAATTCAAACACTTGAAAAAGGCATTGAATACAATCTGGCGCATTTAAGTCCTTTCGTGCAAGTGGCCAGCCAAGCCGATGATCCTGGTCGCTTCGTTGAAGACTTTTGCACTTGGCAATCGAACCCAAACTATCAAAGCATTTTGTCCAATTCGACCTTGCCCCATTTGGCGGCGCAGCTCATGCAGTCCAAAACGGTGCGTCTTTATCACGATCATTTGTTGGTAAAAGAACCTGGCACCAAGCAAGCAACACCTTGGCACCAAGATCAACCCTACTACAACGTGAGCGGTCGCCAAAACGTGAGTTTTTGGATTCCAGTTGATCCTGTACCCTTGGTCAGCACGCTTAGGTTTGTAGCGCAATCGCATTTGGGCACCTGGTACATGCCGCGAACGTTCAGAGACCAACAAGCCAAATGGTTTCCTGAGGGCAGCTTGGCTGACTTGCCTTCGATCGAAGAAAAGCCCAATGAGTTTAAGCAGCTTGCCTGGGCTTTAGAGCCAGGTGACTGTGTGGCTTTTCAGATGCTGGCCTTGCATGCCTCAAGTGGTGTAGGGCCTCAATCTAGAAGACGCGTGTTTTCCGCCAGGTACTTGGGAGACGATGCGCGTCATGCCGTACGTCCTTGGCTGACCTCGCCGCCATTTGTTGGCTTGGATCAACGCTTGCCAGATGGTGCCGAGATGAACGACGCATTGTTTCCTAAGGTTTGGGGTTAAAGCCCCAAGCCACACCGTCTCTGCGCGGATCAGCAGATCCGATCCAACCATTGCCATTCCGCTTTAAAAATCCCATGCCGCTGTTCATGGGCACGACTTCAACCTTTTGCCCTTTGGCCTGAAGGGCCTCGGCCAGTTGGGCGGCTGAAGTTCCTTTTTCAAGTTGAACCCGATTGGCGACGGCCGTTGAAATATGCCCTTGTGCCAGAGCTTCAAAGGGGCTTAATTGGTTGGCCAACATGCGAATCAAGTTGGCCGCAACATAGTCCACAATTTGACCGCCGCCAGCCGATCCGCCCAGTGTGATCAATTGACCTGCCTCGTCAAAAACCATGGTGGGTACCATGGACGTAACAGGTCTTTTTCGGGGCTCCATTTTGTTGGGTGCTATCTCGCCTAGTTTGGGCGATGTGGTGAAGTTGGTCATAGCGTTGTTTAACACATAACCTTGTACCAAGATGCGCGAACCAAAATTCAAATTGTTGGTGGTGCTCATGCTGACTGCGTTACCTTGTGCATCCACCACTGCCAATTGGCTGGTTGCATCGGAGCTGGGTGCTGCTGCGGCTTGAGCCATGGAATGCCCTGATGCCTCAGCCAACATGGCTTCCGGCTGTCCTGGGGCATAACTGGGCAGGGTATTGGTTTGAATCAGGGCTGCCCTTAGTTTGACGTAAGCCGGATTGACCAAGGCCTTGGCTGGCACTTTGAAAAATGCAGGGTCTGCCACATAACGTTGCCTGTCAACTTGCGCTAATTTGCCGGCCTCGGCAAAGGCATGAGCAAACTCGGGCTGGTTAAAGTCAGTGCCCAAGCTGGATTTTTCCGACAACATTTGCAGCACCTGAAGAACCACCACGCCACCAAATGAAGGCGGTGCCATCACGCAGACTCTGTAACGCAGGTAAGGACCACAAAGGGGCTCACGCTCCTCGACTTGGTAGTTTTTTAAGTCCTCTTCAGTCATCAGAGACGGCTTGAAGCCCTTTTGAGCGGCAGCTAAAAACTCTGTGCTGGCACCATCAGCCCAAATTGCGGAGGGACCTTTAAGGGCGATGCTTTGAAGCGTCTTGGCATAGTCGGGGTTGACAATGAGCGCGCCCACAGGCTTTACTTTTTGAGCATCGTCAAAATACAAAGCCAACATATCGGTGTGATCTTTGGCGGCTGTTGGTGCTGACAAAATTTGATGCATGTAGGCCGGCATGGGAAAGCCCTTGCTGGCGGCCTCTATGGTCGGGACAAACAATGCTGGCCAGGCCAATTTGCCAAATTTAGCGTGCGCTTTGGCTAACAAGGGCAGGGTCCCTGGAACGCCGGCACTCCGACCGCCACGGCCCATTAAGGCAGAGGGAAGTTGACTCCCATCTACATCGGTGGTGAGGGAGGCTGTCATTTTTTGAGGAGAAATGGCAAGGCCATCTAGGCTGGTCAGTGATTTTTGAGCCGCATCCCAATGCATCAAGAATGTGCCGCCCCCTAAGCCAGACGATTGCGACTCAACCAACCCCAGCATCAGCTGCGCTGCAATGGCTGCATCAATCGCAGAACCACCTTGCTGAAGCATTTTGAGTGCGGCCTCGGTGGCCATGGGGTGCGCCGTGGTCACAGCCACCTGAGCCGGCTTTTGGGTAATCTCAAAATAGGGGCTTTGAGCGAAAGTGGCTGAACTGAGCAGCGAAAAGATGAGGCAAAGCCTCTGACCAAGATGAGGAAGAGCTTTGAAAGAACTTAGAAGAATCATTTTTGAATGCTTAAACGGTACTATAAAAACAGCGTATTTTGAAGCATCTGACATAGATCAGCCCGTCTCCGACCTGACTCAAGGCAAAATAGCGCCATGACCTTGAATGCGACTCAAACTACTTTTCTGACTGCGGCCTTTTACAAGTTTGTTGATTTGCCTGACCATGCAGACCGGCGTGCTCCCTTGCTGGCATTTTGCGAAGCGCACAACGTCAAGGGTTTGATATTGTTGGCGCGTGAAGGTATCAACAGCACGATTGCGGGTATGCCAGAAGACGTGCATGCGGTGCTGGCCTACTTGCGACAAGATCCCAAGCTGGCCGACTTAGAGCACAAAGAGTCTGTTTCAAACAAAGCGCCTTTTCACCGCATGAAAGTTCGCCTTAAAAAAGAAATTGTCACACTGGGTATTGATGGCATCAGCCCGACCAAGCGAGTGGGCCAGTACGTCAAACCAGAAGATTGGAACGATCTGATTTCTGCACCAGATGTGGTGGTGATCGACACGCGAAATGACTACGAGGTCGAAATTGGCAGCTTCAAAGGCGCCGTCGATCCGCAGATTCAAAGCTTTTCGCAACTGACTGAATGGGTGAAGCAGGCCAAAGTCTTGGAGGCAAAAAATGGTCAGAAGCCACGAGTGGCTATGTTTTGCACTGGAGGTATCCGATGCGAAAAATCAACCTCTTTGATGTTGGAACATGGCTTCGAAGATGTCTATCATTTGCAAGGCGGCATTCTTAAATACCTAGAGCTTGTGCCGCCAGAGAAAAGCTTGTGGGAGGGTGAGTGCTTCGTGTTTGACGAGCGTGTGTCTGTGGGCCATGGTTTAACACCGGGTTCACATGAGTTGTGCCGCGCTTGTCGTGAACCCTTGCCACCTGGCGCCAAAGCATCGGACATGTTTGAGTTGGGCGTCAGTTGCCCACGGTGTCATGATCACACCAGCGAGGTTCAAAAGAACGGCGCTCGGGAACGACAAAAACAATGGGAAATTGCCAAGGCGCGTCATATGAACCACATTGGCACACTACAACGCCAAGAAAGGGTGGCTGCTTTGTTACCTGCTGATGCACCTGTTTTGTATTCCTTCCGACGTTGCCCTTATGCCATGCGTGCCAGATTGGCGTTGCTGTCGTGCGGCATACGCTGTGAACTACGCGAAATTGCGCTGTCGCAAAAACCAGAAAGCATGTTGGCTGTCTCGCCCAAAGGTACTGTGCCGGTCTTAGTTTTGAAAGACCAAGTGTTAGAAGAAAGTCTGGACATTCTCAACTGGGCTTTGCAGCAAAGTGACCCACAGTCTTGGTCGACCGCAGGCACTGCCACGCACCAAGATGCGGTGGCGCTGGTGCACCAATGCGACAGCGAATTTAAGCAGCATTTAGACCGCTACAAATACCCCAATCGCTACGACCTGCCCGACGGATTGGCAAACAGGCAACAGGGTTCATTGTTCCTAAGTCAACTGAATGTCAAACTGAGCCAGACAGCGTGTTTGATGGGCCCCGCATGGTGCTGGGTTGACGCAGCCATTGCGCCCTTTGTGCGGCAATTTGCCAGAACAGACCGAGCATGGTTTGATGCGCAAGCGTGGAAGCCTTTGCAAAATTGGCTGACAAGTTTTGAAGACTCAGACGCTTATGCGCAGGTGATGCACAAGTACAAAGTGTGGCACCAAGACGCCAAGCCTGTGTCTTACCCTGCCACGCCTTCAATGAATTGAACACACTGTTCTACTTGGGTCACAGGCAACATGTGCCCACCGGTGACCAAGGTAATTTGCGCACCGGGAATGCGAGAGGGCAAATCTTCGCCATTCTGTTTGCAATCCAAAATTCGATCTTCGTGTGCAAACAGAACATGAACCGGCGTTTTCATGTTGGCGTAAGCCGCCTCAATAGCGGGCATGCTCCATGAAGCGTTTTGGATATCACTGGAGGCGGTGATAAAGGTTTGAGGCTTGAGTGAAAAAATGCCGCCCCCGCGAATAGCAAAATCTGAAGGGGCTCTTTCGGGGCCGAAAACGACTCTCAAGGTCAAGGAGATTCGAAAAAGTGTCCCTGGAATAGCCAATGTCCAGCCTAAGATTTTTCGGATCAGCGGAGAAGAAACTTCGAATACTTTGAATACTTCGGCAGTAGATTCTGGCAAATGCGTCAGAGGCGCAATCAAAGCCAAGGCTTTCACTCTGTCGGGGTGTCTTTGCGCAGCTGCCAATGAAATGGCGCCACCTAAGGAATGACCGACGAAAACGGCAGACTCAATTTGCAAGTGGTCTAGCAAGCTCACAATGGTGTCGGCTTGTGCTTCAAGGCTGGCATCGGCGTTGGATGAGCGCTTTGAATAACCGCAACCAGGGCGATCGACACAAATGACTCTGTGATTTTGGGCAAAGGGTGCCGCAAGGCCATAGGTGAAGTTTTGAAGATTGCCTGCTAAACCATGGATCATGACAATGGCCGGCCCCTGGCCTTGATCAACATAGTGCAGGCTAGTAGATCCTAATTTAGCAAAGCTGCCGGCTGGCGGTAGAAGTTGTTCAGCCTTCTTGTTTGAAAAAGCTGCGAACAAAACCAATCCGACCAGGCTCATGAAGAGCAAAAACAAGATCCATAAAGCAAGCATGCGTACCTCGACTTGGCTAATCCGAAAATGAAGATATTCAAAAAAAGATGTGAAACGGCAGAATTAGCTGAAGCGCATCACACCATCGTTCAAGCGGCCGTATTTAATCAGAAAGACATCTTTCAGATAATTTTGATTCACTTGCCACGGCGCAATTTTGCCTTGCTTTGGAAGCACGTCGCGAGCGCGTTGGACATAGCCAGACGTGAACGATAAATAGTCTTGCTCTTCGACATTTGCATCTCGAATTGGCACAGCTTTTCTATACCCCTTTTTGCGCATGTAATTCAACAGCCTGCAGGTGTAGACAGCAGTCAGATCGGCTTTCAAAGTCCAAGAAGCATTGGTGTAACCAAAGGTCATGATGGCATTGGGCAAGTCCGACAACCACATGCCCCTGTACGCCATGGCTTGAGATGCCTTGAAGGGCTTGCCATCTACTTCAATTTGAATGTCGCCTAAAAGGTTCAAAGTTAAACCGGTGGCAGACACGATGATGTCAGCTTCAAGGGTCTTGCCGCTTTTCAATTGAATGCCATTTTCAGTGACGGCTTGAATGGTGTCAGTGACCACACTGGCATTGCCGCTTCTGATTTGTTTAAACAAATCGCCGTCTGGCACAAGGCAGAGTCTTTGATCCCAAGGATTGTAATCAGGGGAAAAATGCTTGGCTTGTTCATCGGAGCGCAATTGTTTGGCAGCCATCTTCACCAAGTAGCGCTTCACAAATTCGGGTTTTCTGCGAGCGAATTGATAGGTCAGCATGCCAAAGCTGACATTTTTCATGCGTGTGATTTGATAGGCCCATTTCATGGGCAGGTACTTTTGCAAAGTCAGCGAGAAGTTGTCCTCTGCTGGCCTAGAGACTACATAAGTGGGGGAGCGCTGCAACATGGTTACATGCGCTGCTGTTTTCGCTATTTCTGGCACCAAGGTGACGGCAGTTGCGCCACTGCCAATGACAACCACTTTTTTCTGATCGTAGTTCAACTTGGCTGGCCAAAATTGAGGATGAACCCACTGGCCTTTGAAGTTGGCTTGGCCTGGAAAGGCAGGCTGGTAGCCGTTTTTGTAACTGTAGTAGCCGCAGCACAGGTACAAAAATCTTGCTTTCAAAATGACGGGCTGATCACTTTGTTTTTGACTGGCCGTAATGGTCCAACAGGCGTCATCCGATGACCATGTGGCATGCGTCACGGAATGGCTATGGCGAATGTGCGGTGTGATGCCGTTTTCATCGGCCGTCTTTTGAATGTATTGGCGAATGGTGCTGCCATCGGCAATCGACTTGTGATCCACCCAAGGTTTGAAGGAATAGCCCAAGGTGTACATGTCAGAGTCTGAACGAACGCCTGGATATCGAAACAAGTCCCATGTGCCACCAATGGCGTCTCTTGATTCCAAAATGCACCAGCTGGTTTGCGGGCTGTGCATTTGCAAATGTTTGGCGGCACCAATGCCAGATAAACCAGCGCCCACAATCAAGACACCGATGGGCGAATTGTCGTTAACCGCGCTCTCTGATGCGGATTGAAGCGAAACGTTCATTTTCAAATGCCTAAACTCTCTAGTGTGACCAGACCCTTGGGCGTTTGAAGGGTGGCAACAATGTTTGCAGTCCCCTCAGAGACAAGGATGTTGCCAAGCGAAATGGCGTCATAGGCTGCTTGAATTTTGCTAGCACTGGGATGCGAGACGGTCAAAGACTTCAGTGACACGCTTGAACGCGGCAAGTGATTGCGAGGATGCAAATGCATAGGATCGGCTGCCTCAGGCTTGCCCCATTGAATGAGCGTGGGCAGGGTGCCATCAAAGAGCCTGTCGCCGTCCAACCTGACCGTAATTTGCCATTGCAGCAAGCCCTTGGGCGTTTTGCGGCTGGCATGGATGACCGGCCCGCGATCAATGCCTTGGGCTTTCCATGCGTGACGTGCGTCTTGGATGTTGCTTGTATTGGCTACAAAGTGAATGAGGCGAGGCGACTTGACCAACTCCGCTTGGAGTTGTGGGTTATCTAAATCAAACCAACGCGTAGGGGGCGGTTTTTTCTCAATCACAGCATCGGGGTTGATGGCAATGATTTCCAAATAGGCCACTGGAAAAGCGGGCGTGGCAATTTTAAACAGGCGGTTGTGTGTGCCGTATTTTTCATGCTCACCACCTGCAGCGGGTGTGATGCCTAAGGTGGCCTCACACCATTCAACACCTTGTTGCAAACTGTGGGCTGCAACGACCAAATGGTCAATTTGGCTTTTCATCAAGCGGCTTCAAATTCGATTTGAACTTTCAATGATTGCGATTTGTCGCAAGCCAATTCAAAGGCTTCAACCGCTTTGTCCATGGGCAAGATACCCGTGATCACAGGTTTGCCATTGATCAGGCCTTCATTCAAGAACTGAACTGCTGTGGCAAATTCGGCATGGAAGCGGAAAGTGCCGCGCAAATCAACTTCTTTGGCCACCAACTGCGTCATGGGCAGGCTCATATCGCCGCCCATGCCCACCGTGACCAAGACGCCGCGCGGCACGATGACATCGAGGCCAGCCCGCAACGCAGGCTCGCTGCCTGAGGCTTCAAACACGGCGTCAAACTGGCCTTTGTCGGCTTTGTATTTGTCAAGCAACTCGGGCTGGGTTTTGAGGTTGATGGTTTCGTCGGCGCCCATTTCTTTGGCGCATTTCAAAGGAAGGTCTGCAATGTCAGCGGCCACAATGCGGGCTGCACCGGCGCGGCGCAAAGCCCCAATGAGCAGCGAGCCAATGGGCCCACAGCCTGTGACAAAAACCTGCTTGCCCAGCACGCCGCCAGCGCGTTGAATGGCATGCAAGCCCACCGACAGGGGCTCGGCCAGCGCGGCTTCGGAAAGACTTAAATGCTTACCGATGGCATGGGCCTGGTAGGCTTCAATGATGAGTTGCTCGGCAAAGGCGCCTTGAATGTGAGGGAAGGGCATGGCGCTGCCAAAGAAGCGCATGTTCAAACAATGATTTTGTTGACCCATCTGGCAGAAGCGGCAAGAACCGCATGGGCGCGAAGGCGAAATGGCAATGCGCTGACCTACTGTGAGGTGTTTGACGTTCTCACCCAGCGCGCTGATGACGCCTGAAATTTCATGCCCGAGTGCCATCGGTTGTTTGATGCGCACAGTACCAAAACCGCCGTGTTGGTAATAATGCAAATCAGAACCACAAATACCCCCAAATGCAACGTTCACGCGAACTTGATCGGGGCCCATGTCGGGCAGCTGGGTTGTTTCAATTCTTAAGTCTTTGGCAGAGTGGCAAATGAGCGCGCGCATGAAAAGTGCCTTTCAACGGAAAAGTTAGAGTGTAGCCGTGACGCCGCCATCCACATAAAGGATGTGCCCATTGACAAACCGAGAGGCGTCGCTGGCTAAAAAGACCGCTGCGCCGCCCAAATCCTCGACATCGCCCCAGCGCCGGCTAGGCGTGCGGCCTACCAGCCAAGTAGAGAACTGAGGATCGTCCACCAATTTTTGGTTCAGTTCGGTTTTGAAATAACCTGGACCAATGCCATTGACGTTGATGCCAAATTGGCCCCAATCAATGGCCATGCCCTTGGTGAACATTTTGAGCGCGCCTTTGCTGGCGGTGTAAGGCGCAATGCCTGGGCGGCCCAACTCGCTTTGAACAGAGCAGATGTTGATGATTTTGCCGCGGCCACGCAGAATCATTTTTTGCGCCACAGTTTTGCCAACGTAGTAGACACTGTCTAGGTTGGTGCGCATGAGGGTGTGCCAATCTTCGTCCTTGTATTCATGCAAAGGACCGCGAATTTGCATGCCGGCGTTGTTGATCAAAATTTCAATAGCACCCACGTCGGCTTCAATTTTGTTCACTGCCTTTGCCACATCTTCGGCGTTGGTCACATCAAAAACAGATTGGCTGATCTTGAGGCCTTCAGCTTGCAGTATGGAAGCCGCCGCTGCTACTTTTTCTGCATTGCGGCCATTGAGAATGACATGTGCGCCAGCTTCGCCCAGGGCACGTGCAAGGGCAAAGCCGATGCCTGCAGAGGACCCAGTGATGAGGGCCAGCTTGCCGTTGAGTTGAAATGATTGAAGAACTGTCATAGTGGATTTGAATTTAGCTGGAAAGCCATTTAAGTGGACCCAACACCAAGATAGGGAATGCAATGAGAAAGCCCATGACCACCACTTGAGAGATCAAGAACGGCATCACGCCGCGTATCACGTCGTGCATGGGAATGCGCCCCACACCACACACCACGTTGAGCACAGTGCCAACAGGTGGCGTGAGCAAACCAATGGCATTGTTGATGATGAACAAGACACCAAAATAAACGGGGTTGATACCCGCTTCGCGAACCAATGGCATGAGCACAGGGGTCAAAATGAGAACCGTTGGCGCAAAGTCAAGGGCCGTTCCAACGACCAGCACCAAAAGCATCAACATCACCATCATAAGCATGGGGTTGTCAATGAAGGGGCGCATCATTTCAACCACTTGGGCTGGTATGTTGGCAATGGTAATGAGCCAAGCCGAGACCAAGGCCGCAGCCACCAAGAACATCACCACAGAAGAGATTTTGGCCGCTGCCAAAATAATACGGTACAGGTCTTTGAATTTGATTTCTCGGTAGACAAAAAGCCCAACCAACAGTGCATAGACCACGGCCACCACGGCTGCTTCTGTGGGCGTGAAGATGCCCATCTTCATGCCGCCAATGATGGTGAAGGCCAGTAAATAGCACCAAAATGCATCAGCGGTGACGCGTAATTTTTCTTTCATGGGCACGCGCGGTGAAACTTTGACATTGTCATTGCGCGCCACAATCCACCATGTGATGAGCAAAGCAACACCCATCAAAATGCCAGGAAAAATACCGGCCATGAACAGTTTCGAAATAGAGACGCCACCAATCACGCCAAACAAAATGAAGCCAATGGAGGGTGGGATGACGGGTGCAATGATGCCGCCTGCTGCAATGAGACCTGCCGACCTGTCCATGCGGTAGCCAGCCTCGCGCATCATGGGCATCAGCACGGCGGCCAGTGCGGCCGTATCTGCCACGGCAGAGCCTGAAAGGCTGGCCATGATGAGGGCTGCAAACACAGCCACATAACCTAAGCCGCCTCGGAAGTGACCCACCCAAACCAGCGCTGAGTTGACGATCCGGCGACTCATGCCACCTGCGTTCATGAGCTCACCCGCAAGCATGAAGAAAGGCACCGCCATCAATGGAAAATTGTCGGCGCCGTTGATTAAATTTTGGGACACGATTTGCGTGTCGAAATTGTCAAGGTGCAACATCAGAGCCACACCCGACACGATGAGTGAAAAAGCCAGGGGCATGCCCAAAGCCATAGCGGCTAACAAGGAGCCAATGAAGACAAGAACAGTCATTTGACGGCCTCTTGCATGTGCGGCTTGGCATCTTCTTCGGAGTCGGTCACCTGAATCAGATCGGCTTCGTTGAATTCGCCTTTGGCTAAGCGCACCAATTTGCCAATGATCATAAGGCCCATGGCAATGCTAGTGATGTAACCCACGCCATAGACCCAACTCATGGGAAGTTCCGTGACGCCGGATCGGGTCGTGGCATTGATTCCGTGCTGTTTGAACGTGCCATAAAACATGAGCACACAGCACATGAGCATCAAAACATTTGAAATACCAAATGCAATTTTTTTACCTGTAAGGCTTAACTTTCGAACCACAGAGTCAAGCCCTAAGTGCGCGTTGTCACGCATGGTGACAATGGCGCCCAAAAATGTGATCCAAATGAACAAGAAACGTGACAATTCTTCCGAACTGATGATGCCATCGTTAAAGCCGTATCGCAGCACCACATTGCCAAATACCATGATGACCATGGCGGACAACATGATCACCAAGGTGAACTCGGCCAGTCGAAAAAAGAGATCGTTTATTTTTTTCATAGGAATCACACATTAAAAAGCCCTCCTCCGTGGAGGAGGGCTTTCGAAGCAAAAATTACTTGGTGTTTTCGATGGCTTGCAACAAAGCAGGGCCGTTCTTTTCACCAAAAGTTTTGGCAATTTCTGCAGACACAATTTTCTGGAAGGGTGCCATGTCGACATTCTCAATGACTTGCATGCCAGATTTTTTCAAGTCTGCAACAACTTTGCCTGCATTGGATGCATTCAAGCTGCGTTGGTACTTGGCAGCTTCACGGGCTGCTTCCACCACAATGGTTTGATAGTTGGCTGGCAGTGAATCAAATTTACCTTTGTTCATGGCCACAATCAAGGGTGAGTAGACGTGGTTGCTCACAGTCAAGTGCTTTTGAACTTCGTAAAACTTAGAAGACCAAGTGACGTTGATCGGGTGCTCTTGCGCATCAAAAGTGCCAGTTTCCAGAGCGGTGTAGAGCTCGGCAATTGGCATAGGTGAAGGATTCATGCCAAGCAATTTGAAAGCTTGAATGTGATAAGGGTTAGGCGTAGAGCGAATCTTCAGGCCTTTCAAGTCTTCTGGCTTGTTCACTGGGCGCTTGTTGTTGGTGAATGCGCGCCAGCCGTTTTCCCAATAAGCCAAGCCCTTCATGCTGTGAGGTGCTAGCTCATTTAAAACGCCGGTGCCAATAGAGCCGTCCAAAACGGTATAGGCATGCTGAGCACTGCGAAATACGAAAGGCAATTCCATGGCCGCTGTGTTGGGCACAATACCGTTGAAGTTGGAGGCGCCGCTTGAAACGATGTCAATGGTGCCGCCGCGTACGCCATTGATCATGGCTGCATCGTTGCCCAATTGGTTGGCGGGGAAGATGGTAATTTCAACATCGCCATTGGTGCGTTGTTTGACTAACTCAGCCAGCTTCATGGCCGCTGCGTGTTGACCGTCTGTGGCGTTAACAGCGTGGCCCATTCTGAGGTTGAACTTGGCGGCAAATGCGGCCGAGCCCATGCTAGCGATCAGGCAAGCAACGAGAATGCGAGAAATTTTCATGATGGTAGTTCCTGTGGTTTTAACGTGGTTGAAAAAAATTTAATCGGTGGGTAGCGCATATTCATCAGCGCTGAAAACAGTGTGAAATACAGTGCCATCGAACATGGCAATGAGGTCCTTAGAAACTTCACGGCTTTTGAGTCGCACTTCTGAAGCCAAGGCAATTTCAATCGACTCACGAGTCGGGTAGCGCACGGAGAGCACCATGCCAAAGTGAGGATCAGCTACGTCACTTTCAACTTGTCTCAATACCCGCACTTCTTGCGCACCTGGAAAACGGGTCCACAAAGGCACGAGCTCTTTGCGAATGTAGTTGTTGAAGGCTTGCTCCATGCCAGGTTTGACATTGCCTTGAAAAAATGCGCATCGAATGAACATGAAAGTCCTAATGTTTGTGAAGAGTATGGGTTTGAACGAAAGGGCTATTTTGCTTAAGTGAGTCTTCTTGGTAAGCGACCAACTTGGCCATGGCATTCTCCAAAAGATCCGCCACAGCTTGGTTGATGCTTAAAGCGATGACATCACTTTCATCTGCACCAGGTTTTTCCAAGGTTTGCAATTGACTGTCTAACAAGCCAGCTTGCATGTAATGGCCCTTGCGATCTTGCATGCGCTGCTTGATCAGGTCTGGTTTGCCATCTAAAAATAGAAAAACAACCGGGCCTGCTTGTTGCCGAATGCGATCTCTGTAAATAAGCTTGAGGGCCGAGCAGGCCACGATGGCGCCCGATTTGCCCTGAGGGTTTTGTTCTGAATTGGCAAGGTAGTTGGCAATGCGGTCTAGCCAAGGCCAGCGGTCAGCATCTTCAAGGGCAATGCCGGCGCTCATCTTGGCCACACTTTCGGGCAGGTGAAGTTCGTCACCGTCTTTCATACGCAGGCCAAGTGACTTTGAAAGTCCTTCGGCCAGCGTTGATTTGCCGGATCCAGAAACACCCATCACGATGATGCGAAGTGGAGAATCTGCTTTGCGCATCAGATGTTGTTGCAATTCATGCGAGGCGATTCACCTGTTGTGTCACAGCTTGATTTGAGATGATTTCGCGGCAAAGTGCGTTTTGCCGCGAATTTTATGTCAGTCTGCCTTGGCACCAGATGCTCTGACAATGGGGCCCCAACGTTGAACTTCTGCTTTGTTCATTTCAGCCATGATTTCAGGGCTGGTTCCCATGATGATGTAACCTAGGTCGGTCATGCGCTTAACGAAGTCTGGCGATTTGGTGCCCTTCACCGCTTCTGCGTTGAGTTTCATCACAATGTCGCGAGGTGTGTTGGCTGCAACGGCCAGACCAAACCAAACACCTGATTCGTATCCTGGCACCCCAGCTTCAGCCACTGTGGGCAAGTCAGGCAGCAATGGGTCGCGTTTGGCACCTGTGGTGGCCAGCGCCCTAAGCTTGCCAGACTTAATGTGCGGAATGGCTGAAGGGATGTTGTCAAACATCATCATGACTTGGCCGCCCAAGAGGTCATTCAATGCTGGTGCGCTTCCTTTGTAGGGAATGTGGATCATGCTGATATTGGTCAGTGATCTGAACATTTCACCCGACATGTGAATGCTGGTGCCACTGCCGCTGGATGCGTAATTGATAGCGCCTGGCTGTGCTTTGGCAAGGGCGATGACTTCTGCGACAGAGTTGGCTTTCACCGATGGGTGGAGAACCAAAACATTGTTCAAAGAGACAAGTGCCGTGACGGGAATGAGATCTTTGTTGGGATCAAAAGGCATCTTGGCATAAAGAGCAGGGTTGATGGCTTGAATGCCGCTGGTAGTCATGAACAAGGTGTACCCATCTGGGTTGGAGCGGGCAACGTCTGTGCCACCAATGTTGCCGCCTGCACCTGGTTTGTTGTCAACCGTGACGGGTTGACCTAAATTTTTTGATAACTCTAGTGCAATCGCTCTGGACGCAATATCGACAGCGCCGCCTGGGGGAAAAGGGCAGACCAGTCGTATGGCTTTATTTGGAAAGGCTTGCGCCAATGCGGCGGGGGCTGACAGCAAGGCACTGGCCATGCCCACTGATAAAGCCAAGGTTGAGACCCATGAAAATGATGGGCGTAACTTGAAACATGCCATTTAAAAACTCCTCAGGATCAAAATTAAGCCACAAGCCTATTTGAATTTTTGGATTTTGAGCACAGGATATTCCCTTGATTCTGTGAGTGAAGTTCACAACAAAACACTTCAATTTCGCGGTTTAATGAGGAACCCATGGGTGTTTTCGGATGCCCCTTCGGCTATCTCAATCCTTGAATCGAGCTTGCATGCCATTTCTTCCTTCTCTGCTGCTTAATTTGGGCCACGCGCTTGACCATCTCTTTTTGTTGATTTTTGCCACCGCAGTCAGTGCCATCGCCCAAGATTTTGGGGTCGCCGGTTGGGAGGACATGATGCCCTACACAGTGGGCGCCTTCATGATGTTTGGTTTTGCCTCGATCCCGGCTGGGCGCATGGGGGATATGTGGGGTCGCCGACAAATGATGCTGGTGTTTTTTTTCGGCATGGGTCTTTCGGCCATTGGTGTCTCACTCACTCAAACCCCTCTTCAAATGGGCATTGCGCTCACTGTTTTAGGTGTTTTTTCCGCCATTTACCATCCAGTTGGCATTCCCATGTTGGTCCAAAAAGCAAAAAAACCTGGGTTCACCATTGGTGTTAATGGTTTAGCTGGCAATTTGGGCATTGCCTTGGCGGCCCTTTCAACGGGATTTTTGGTGGCTTGGCAGGGATGGCGAATGGCTTTCATCGTGCCCGGTTTGGTTTCTATTGCCTGTGGCTTTGTGTTTGCCTGGTCTGCGCCCGAAGAGGGGGGTGCGCCTGCTAAAAAGAAATCCAATTCTGTTCAATTGCCTAAGAATGTTGCATGGCGAACTTTTGCGGTCATGGTTGCAACCGCCACAACCACCAGCGTGTTGTTCAACATCACCACCAACGGCAATGCCCAATTGCTGGCTGAGCGTCTAGATGGCTTGGTCAACGACCCTGCACGTTTAGGCATGCTGTTGGCTGCCATTTATGCCGTGGCCTCTTTGGCGCAATTGGTGGTGGGTCGATTGCTCGATTGGTTCCCAGTCAAGCCCTTGTTCTTCTGTGTCTTGGTTCTTCAAATTGTTGCCTTCGGAGTGGCGTCGCAAACCTCCGGATGGCTTTGGTATGTCGCCGCCATTGGGTACATGGTGATGGTCTTTGGTGCCATTCCATTCAGCGACACCATGGTGGTTCGCTACATCGACGACGCCATGCGCTCACGCGTGAGCGGCACGCGCATCGCTATCTCGTTTGGTTTCAGTTCCATCGCTGTTTACATGCTAGGTCCCGTTGTCAAGGTGGCAGGTTTTACGCAACTCATGATGGCACTGACCTGCGTGGCTGCGCTGGGAGCCTTGATCGTTTTGTTTTTGCCCAACGAAGCCGAAATGAATGCCCATTTACAGAGCGGCAGTGGCAAGTCCCTTTAAGCGCCATTTGGAAAAAGTCAAGTTCGTTTCGAACCTATGAAACTACCGAACAGTCTGCGTGCGCTTCAGCACCGGAATTTTCGATTGTTCATTGTGGGGCAGGGCACCTCCCAAATTGGCAACTGGGTGCAACTGATTGCCACCAGCTGGCTGGTGTACACGCTCTCAGGTTCTACGCTCATGTTGGGCTTGGCAGCATTCAGCCTGCAGATTCCCATGTTGGTGATCACCCCATTTGCAGGTGTGTTCCTTGACCGCCTAGATGTGCGGCGCGTTTTATTTGCCACCAACTCGCTGGCCATGCTGCAATCTATGGTCATGTTGGCCCTGATGGTCAGCGGTCACATTGAGGCGTGGCATGTGGTGATGGGCAATGCGGTACTCGGTTTAGGCAATGCCTTTGATGCGCCAGCCAGGCAGGCCCTCATTTCTAAACTGTTACCCGACCGCCAAGAACTCACCAATGCCATAGCGCTTAATTCAACCGTGATGAATGGCGCCCGGTTCATTGGGCCCATGCTGGGCGGTTTGGTCGCAGCCACTTTTGGTGAGGTCTGGAGTTTTGCCGTCAATTGCGTCATGCGCTTGGCTGTGCTTTCAGCGCTGCGAGCGACCCACATTGCAAAACATGTAGCTCGCCAAGGTCCATCCAGTATCTTGAAGCAGCTCATGGCCGGCATTGAATATGCCTATGGCTTCTTTCCAAGCAAGTGCGCTTTGGTTCTACTGGCAGTGAGCAGTTTTTGTTTTCAGTCCTATGGCTCACTCATGCCCTGGTTTGCCAGCGAAAGGTTTCATGGTGACTCCAGAACTTTGGGTCTGCTTTACAGCTCTGCCGGACTGGGCGCTGTTTGCGGCATGATTTACTTAGCTTCCCGAACAAATATTCGAGGCCTTTTCAAAGTCATTGGCTGGAATGCTGGTGTTGCTGGGCTGACTTTGATCGCCTTTGCGTTTTCTGAGAGTTTGTGGCTGGCGCTGCCCATGTTGTTTGTTTCTGCCTTGAGCATGATGCTCACCGCAGCCTCTACCAACACGGTGCTGCAAAGCATCGTGCCAGATGAGCTGCGCGGGAGAGTGGCGGCCTTGTACGTGATGTCTTTTTTGGGCATGTCGCCAGTGGGGTCGCTGTGTTCTGGCTGGTTAGCCGACCACATAGGCGGCCAAAATGCGCTGGCCATTTTTGCCGCATCGGGTTTGATCGCCGCCCTTGTATACGCCTACCACTTCAAACAAATTCGGGCCGATATCTTGCCCTTGTATGCGGCGCTAGAAATACCGCCTCAAGACAAATTGGATTAGGGTGTGTGTTGTGCCAAGTAGGCAATGGCCGCAGCCATGCCATTGGGGCCATAAGGAATTTTTTGAACCGTCATGGCCGCTTCAACGCCCGCAAGTGCACCCAAGATCATGGGTTCGTTCATGTCACCCAAATGACCAATTCGAAAGACGCGGCCAGCCAAGGGACCTAAACCACCTGCAATGGCCACTTGAAATTTTTCACGTGCCACAGTACGCATGGCTTCAGGGTCAATGCCGGGCGCAACTTCAATGGCAGTAACTGAAGACGAGAAGCCTTTTGGATCTTGGCAGTGCAGTTTGATGGCGCCTGCACTAGACCAGCAAGTGACTGCTGCTCGGACCGCCGCGCCTAATCTGTGGTGACGTGCATAAACCGCTGTCAGGCCTTCTTCTTTGAGCAAGCCCAAGGAAACCTCTAAACCTGCAAGGTGTGCCAAAGGTGGGGTGCCGCAAAACTTGGCAGATTGGTTGTCGGTTTTTCGCTCTAACCAGCTCCAGTAGTAGCGAGGTTTGGCATGAGCCTCAGACCAAGCAAATGCTTTGGCATTGACGGCCACAAAGCCAAGGCCAGGCGGCATCATCAAGCCTTTTTGAGAACTGCCCAAGCACACATCGGCACCCAGTGCATCCATATCAAAGGGTGCTGCGCCCAAGGAAGCCACCACATCGACCACATACAGTGCTGGGTGGCCGGTGCGGTTAATGGCTGCGCGAATGGCTTGCAGATCGCTGGTGATGCCGCTGGCGGTGTCGGTATGAACCACCATGACCGCTGAGATTTTGTGCGCTGTGTCTGCGAGAAGTGCGGCTTCAATGGCGGCCACATCAATTTGCTGACCCTCTGTGTGCGGTGTTCTGATGACAGGCAGGCCTAAGGCAGTGGTTTGAACGGCCCATTGGTCAGAGAAATGGCCAGAGCCTGCAATCAACAAGCTGTGTTGGTCAGAGCCTAAATTGGCCGATGCGGCTTCCCACACACCATGGCCATTGCTGGCGTAAAAGAAGACATCGGAGGCCGGCGACTGGAGCAACTCTTTCATGCCTTTTTCGCAAGCCGCAATGAGGGCGCCCACGCGGGGGTCCGACAAGTCAGTCATCGGCCTTTGCATGGCGTGCATGACTTCATCGGGGACATGGGTTGGCCCAGGTGAGTGCACAAATCGAATGCCAGGTAGCCGAGGAGTGATGGGAGAACTCATGCTTTGTACTTTCATAGACAATGACAGTAGAGCATAAATTGAGTTTCAGCTTTCTGATTGAAGCGTTTGAGAAAAATTCAGGTACTTTTTAAAAAACACTAAACTACAAGCCAATCAATTAGGCTTCAGGAAGACACGTCATGCCCCACAAAATGCAGATCATCCCTGACCCTTTGGCCCGTCGGGGTTAATGGCGAATGGAATCCCGCAGAGCATGGGTGGTTGTCTGGGCAACTTTTGTCTGCTTGGCAGTCATTTTTGGCGTCTCCTATTCTTTCGCGGCATTTTTTGAGAATTTTGCCAAGGAATTTGCAGCGCAGCGGGCCGATGTTTCTTGGATCTTTGGTCTTTGCGGCTTGGTGTACTTTGTCTTAGGTGCAGGTGGCGGCATGTTGGCCGACCGGTGGGGCCCTCGTATGGTTTGCATGACCGGCATGGTTTTCATCGCCATGGGTTTGTTTTTGACCAGCTTGGCTCAAAGCTTGGCTACCGTCTATCTCAGCTACGGTCTTTTGGTGGGATTGGGCATTGCCTTTGTCTACACCCCATCCATCGCCTGCGTTCAGCCTTGGTTTAACAAGCGCCGTGGTTTGGCGTCTGGTATTGCCAGCGCAGGTGTCGGCGCAGGCACACTCGTTTTGCCGGTGGTTGTGAGCTACTTGCTCATCGAGGTCAATTGGCGAGAAGCTCTTCAAATGATGTCGGCAGGGGTCTTGCTGATTGGCTTGACGGCTGGTTTTTTGTTGAAACGGGCGCCCAACCTGTCTGGCAACACAAGTGGCCCACTGCCTGGTCTGACACTTTCTGCCACTCTGAAAACCCCCTCTTTTAAATGGCTCTACATGGGCACCTTGTTAGGCGCTCCGGTCATGTTTGTGCCCTTTGCGCACATTTCTGCAGCAGCCAGAGATGCTGGCGTGCCGGATGCGCAAGCTGTGGGTTTGGTTGGCTTAATCGGCATTGGCAGTTTGGTGGGTCGATTTGCAATTGGTTGGCTGGCCGATCGCATGGGTCGAATCAGAACCCTCATGCTGATGCAAGGCCTGATGGGCTTGTCTTATTTGGTTTGGGCTGGCGCGCAAGACCCTTGGATGTTTGCTGTGTTTGCACTATGGTTTGGGCTCAGCTATGGCAGCATTGTTTCGTTGCTGCCTGCCATCTGCATGGATCTGTTTGGGGGCAGGGCTGTTTCTGCCATCATTGGTACGCTTTACACAGGTGCAGCTTTGGGTAATTTGTTGGGGCCCGTTTTGGCGGGTCAGGTTTTTGACATGACGCAAAGTTACGCGCTCGTCATCTGGATCACGCTGGGTATTTCAGCCATGGCGACCTACAGTTGCTGGCGCATCTTGAAGTACCCCAAGCTTTTCGAATAAACAAAAAAACGTGCAAGTATTTTGAATCAAGGTTGACATGGAAGTTAGTCAGTATTTGGTGGTTGCCAGTTGTGCAGCTGTGCTCATTGGCATTTCCAAGGGTGGCTTGCCCTTGGTGGGCATGATGTCGGTGCCCTTGCTTTCCTTGGTGATGTCACCCTTGAAAGCTGTTGTTCTTTTGTTGCCTGTCTACATCATTTCTGATGTCGTTAGCGTGTGGCTTTACCGAAGGAATTTCAGTCTCATCAATTTGAAGATCTTGGTGCCTGCCAGTTTGGTGGGTATTTTGATTGGGTGGTTCACGGTATCGATGATTTCAGACCTGACCATCAAACTCATCATCGGATTGGTAGGGGTGAGTTTTTGTTTGCAGACTTGGTTCAAGCGAGGGCAGGTTGAGAGTGCCTTGCCTGCATCGGTTCCCAAAGGTGCTTTTTGGGGGGCTGTGTCTGGCTTCACCAGTTTTATTGCCCACGCGGGGGGTCCTCCTTTTCAAGTTTTCATATTGCCCCAGAAGCTACCCAAGGCGGAGTTTGCCGGGACTGCCACCATTTTGTTTGCCTTCATCAATGTGGCCAAAATTGGCCCCTATCAAATTCTCAGCCCTTACAGTTTGGAAGATTTGATGAGTGCGCTTGTATTGGTGCCTTTTGCGCTTCTTGGGACTTTTTTAGGCGCCTATCTCACCCGACGAATTGCAGAGGCTTGGTTTTTCAAATTGGTTCAGGCGGGGCTCTTTCTGGTCTCTTTGAAACTCATCTGGGATGCAATCAGAGGCTAAGCTTATGTTTTTAAACAATTTGCTTGACGACCTATAGTTTTAAAACCATTGGTTATTTGACTATTGGATTTTCAACCATAAGTTGTTAAACTAGACTTTATATGAACAAAATCACATTGCGCGCCATTACCGCCTTTTCTAGAACGGATCTCAAAACAAGTGAGGGGTCTTTGTCTATTTGCGCAAGAGAGATCAACTACTTAGGCAAGCAATACGTTGCGCTTGAGTCTGAGTCGTCTGCGGAATTGCTGGCGCTCTACCGCTGTATGAATCGCGGTGAATTAAAGCGATTGAAGCGTTGGCCAGCAGAGTTAACGGGTAAAAAACCAGGGGCCCAAAGCATGGGCGTTGCCTCCGATGAAAAGAAGGCACCTGCCATTTTGGAGTTGTCGCCTCTCAAAGCAGCGGCCCAAGTTAAAAAGACCAAAAAGCCAGCAGCACGTGCAACTGCTGCCAATGTGAATCAAACGGATCTGTTTCAATCGTAAAAAAACCGCACCATGTAAGTGATGCGGTTTTGGCACAAGGCACCTGCTGAAAAACAGGTGTGAGTGACATCATCAAGCGTGGGCGGCTTTCAAAATGGCATTGAAAGTGTTGCTTGGGCACATGACCTTTTGCAGCAACTCAGTTGAGGGTTTGTAATAGCCACCGATATCCACAGGTTTGCCCTGTACCGCTTTCAATTCGTCCACAATTTTCTTTTCATTTTCAGTCAAAGATTTGGCCAAAGTTGAAAACTTGGCTTGTAAATCTTTGTCTTCCGTTTGAGCTGCAAGTTCTTGTGCCCAGTACATGGCCAAGTAGAACTGGCTGCC
>Ga0214921_10000770_pt1 | contig 57270 bp, 50 predicted proteins | sample LL1505_MetaG_FD_177992 | JGI IMG/M metagenome (GOLD analysis project Ga0214921, IMG submission 177992) | Freshwater microbial communities from Lake Lanier, Atlanta, Georgia, United States - LL-1505 | ecosystem: Environmental > Aquatic > Freshwater > Lake | place: USA: Georgia | collected... | reverse complement strand
GCACCAGTCGCACGGCCCGCTCACGCACCTCGGGTGAGAACTTGTTCGACTTCTTCATGGCTCCATCCTCTCAAAGATTGGAGCCTCCTCAAAAACCGGGGCGGTTCAGCCAGGTCGTGGCGACGCATTCCAAAGGGCGATGACCCGCCGCTGCGGGTGGCCGGCTTCGAAGCTCAGGATGCCGACCGATGCCGGGTCAATGGCGAAGTGCTGACCTTCGATCACCGGCAGGCCGATCCATCGCGCAGCCAGTACACGGCCGAACTGCCCGTGCGAGAAGAGTGCGACCGGGCCTCTCAGTTCGCACAGGCGGGCTATCACCTGGTCTGCGCGCGCCCCAGCCGCATCGGGCATCTCGCCGCCCGGACAGCCGTCTAGCCAGATGTCCCAGCCCGGATGCCGTTCGCGAATCTCGGCGGTGCGCAGACCTTCGTACTCGCCGTAGTCCCACTCCGCCAGCGCCGCATCCGTGTGGGCTTTTGCGGCAAGACCCGCCAGCGTGCAGGTGGTGCGCGCGCGCAGCAGCGGGCTGGTCCACACGTGTGTGAAGGCGATGCCCTTCAGCGTGGTGGCCAGCGCGCGGGCCATGGCTTCGCCATGTGGCGTCAGCGGCAGATCGGTGCGCCCGGTGTGCCGGCCCGACAGCGACCAGGCGGTTTCGCCGTGGCGGACGAGGTAGACCTGAAGCCGCGACGTCATCTCGGTTCCATCGCGGCGCTGTACCCGCCTTTCAACGCTGCGAAGTTGCAGCGGGCGCGATGCAGCAAGGCCTGTTGAGCCGCCACGCGGTGGGCATCGTTGCCGGCCCAGATCTTCAGTGCAGGATGCTGCAGTGCGCGCGCAAACGAGAACGACAAGGGCCAGGGCAGGGCGCCAGGGTGTGACTTGGTGCCGTTTGGCAGGTGCATGGCATTCAGGCGACTGCTGGCCAGCTCGCCCGACTGTCCACCCGACAGGAAGGCGATGCCGGGCACGGCTGCCGGCACCACGCGCAACAGGCATTGCACCGTGGCTTCTGCCACCTCGGCGGCCGTGTTCTGCGCTGTGCAGGCCAGGCCGGCTACCACCATATTGGGCTTGAGCACCATCGCCTCCAGCACGACGCCTTGCAGCGACAGTTGCTCGAAGACGCTGCGCAGCACGGCCTCGGTGACCTCCTGGCAGCGTTGCAGGGTGTGGGTTCCGTCCATCAGCACTTCGGGCTCGATGATCGGCACGAGCCCGGCTTCCTGGCACAGGGCGGCGTAACGGGCCAGCGCGTGGGCGTTGGCGGCAATGCAGGCGGGGGTGGGCAGCCGCGCACCGTCGATGGCCATCACGCCGCGCCACTTCGCAAAGCGGGCGCCCATCGCGACGTAGGCCTGCAGCCGCTCACGCAGGCCGTCCAGGCCCTCCGTCACCCTTTCGTTTGGGTGGGCTGCAAGCGGCTTCGCGCCAGTGTCCACCTTGATGCCGACCCGCAGGCCGGCATGGCGTGCCACCTCGACGAACGGGGCCCCGTCGGCATGGGCCTGCCGAATGGTTTCGTCGACCAGGATCACGCCGCTGATGCAATCGCCCAGGCCCGGCGCGGTCAACAGCAACTCGCGGTAGGCGCGCCGCATTTCCAGCGTCTGCGGGATGTCGGTACTGGCGAAGCGGCGATTGCAGGTGGCGTTGCTTTCGTCCATCGCCAGCAGGCCCTTGCCGTCGGCGACCAGCGCCCGTGCGGTTTCGACCAGCAGGGCGATGTTCATGGCCTGCCCGTTGTGGCGCGCCAGCGGCTCACGATGGCCATTGCCAGTCGCGGATCTCGGGCAGGTCCTGACCGTGCTGGTCGATGTAGAGCTTGTGCTGGATCAGCTTGTCGCGGCACAGCTGTTTCAGGTACGCGCCCGGGCTGCCGAGCTGCGGCAGGCAATCGATTGCCTTTTGCACCAGATGGAAGCGATCCAGACCGTTTTGCACCCGCATGTCGAAGGCGGTGGTGATCGTGCCTTCTTCCTGGTAGCCGTGCACATGCAGGTTGCGGTTGGCGCGGCGGTACGTCAGCTGATGCACCAAGGCCGGGTAGCCATGGAAGCCGAAGACGATGGGCTTGTCGCGGGTGAACAGCGAGTCGAAGTCGGCTTCACTCAGGCCATGCGGATGCGCGCTGGCCGACTGCAGTTTCATCAGGTCAACCACGTTGATCACACGCACCTTCAGCGCCGGCAGATGCACTCGAAGCATGGACACGGCGGCCAGGATCTCCAGCGTGGGGGTGTCGCCGCAGGCGGCCATCACGAGGTCCGGCTCGCCGTTCTGGTCTGCGCCACCCTCGGCGCTCCAATCATTGCTGGCCCACTTCCACAGGCCGATGCCTTGGGTGCAGTGCACGACGGCTTCGTCCATCGTCAACCACTGCGGCAGCGCATGCTTGCCGGCAATCACCACGTTGACACAGTTGCGGCTGCGCAGGCAGTGGTCGGTCACCGACAGCAGGCAGTTGGCATCGGGCGGCAGGTAGACGCGCACGATGTCGGCCTTCTTGTTGACCACGTGATCGATGAAGCCCGGGTCCTGGTGCGTGAAGCCATTGTGGTCCTGCTGCCAGACGTGCGAGGTGAGCAGGTAGTTCAGCGAGGCAATCGGTCGGCGCCACGGCAGTTCGCGCGTCACCTTCAACCATTTCGCGTGCTGGCTGACCATCGAGTCGACGATGCGGATGAAAGCCTCGTAGCTGTTGAACAGGCCATGCCGTCCGGTCAGCAGGTAGCCCTCCAGCCAGCCTTGGCACTGGTGCTCGCTGAGCATCGAATCGAGCACCTGGCCGCTGGGCTGCAGGAACTCGTCATTGCCCAGGGTTTCGGCGTCCCATTGGCGGCTGGTGACTTCGAACACCGCACTTAGCAGGTTCGAGACGGTTTCGTCGGGCCCGAAGAGGCGGAAGTTGCGCGCCGTCTGGTTGAGCTGCGCCACGTCGCGCAGGAAGCTGCCGAGCACCCGCGTGTCCTGCGCCTGATCCAGGCCCGGTGCCTGGACCTGCACCGCGTAATCGCGGAAATCGGGCAGTTGCAGTTCGCGCAGCAACAGACCCCCGTTGGCGTGCGGGTTGGCGCCCATGCGCCGCGCGCCAGTCGGTGCCAGCTCAGCGAGCTCGGGCAACAGCCGGCCGTCGGCATCGAACAACTCCTCGGGACGGTAGCTTCGCATCCAGGCTTCGAGCAGCTGGACATGCGCGGGGAAGGCCGGGCTCACCAGGATCGGCACCTGGTGTGAACGGAAGGTGTTGGCGATCTGTACGCCGTCCACTGTCGTCGGGCCCGTCCAGCCCTTCGGTGAGCGCAGCACGATCATCGGCCAGCGGGGTCGGTCCTTCGTCTTCCGCTTTGAGTGGGTGTTTCTGGCCTCGCCCTGGATTTGCTGAATCAGCTCGATGGCCCGGTCGGTCGCGGCGGCCATCAAGCGGTGCATCTTCATCGGGTCATCGCCCTCGACGAAGATGGGCGCCCAGCCGCAGCCCAGGAAGTACTGTTCCAGCTCCTCGTGACCAATGCGGGCCAGCAGCGTCGGGTTGCTGATCTTGAAGCCATTGAGGTGCAGGATGGGCAGCACGGCGCCATCCGTGGCGGCATCGAGCAGCTTGTTGGAATGCCATGCGGTGGCGAGCGGGCCGGTCTCGGCCTCGCCATCGCCGATCACGCAGGCGACGATCAGGTCGGGGTTGTCGAACACCGCGCCGAAGGCATGGCTGAGCGAGTAGCCGAGTTCACCACCTTCGTGAATCGAGCCCGGTGTGGTCGGTGCGACATGGCTGGAGATGCCCCCCGGAAACGAGAACTGCTTGAACAACTGCTTCAGGCCCGCCGCGTCCTGCGTGACGCCGGGATAGCACTCGCTCCAGGTGCCTTCCAGGTACACATTGGCGACGAGAGCGGCGCCACCGTGCCCCGGGCCCGCAACGTAGAACATGTTCAGGTCGTACTTCCGGATGGAGCGGTTCAGGTGCACATAGATGAAGTTCTGCCCCGGCACTGTGCCCCAGTGGCCCACCACCAGTGGCTTGATGTGCGCCATCGTCAGCGGCTCGCGCAGCAGCGGGTTGTCGTACAGGTAGAGCTGACCCACCGACAGGTAGTTCGCGGCCCGCCAGTAGGCGTCCATCTTGCCGAGCAACTCGGGTTCCGCTTCCTTCATCTGCGCGCTCCAGGGTGTGGCCGCTGGCGACATTCGTCAGTGCGGCAGACCCGACCGACCTTAGGCGTGCAGGCCGAGGGCGTCTGTGCGCTGGGGAACATGGTGCCGACGATGAGGTGCGGCAGCGAACAGACACCCACGAGGCGTGGCTTGACGATGACCAGTCCCACGGAGTCGTCACCATGTTCAACAGTCCCCTGGCCGGCCAGCCGGCACCACCGACGGCGTTGATCGATGTGTCACTGCTGATCACTGCGTATTTCGAGGATCAGCCCGATCCCACGGTCGCGGCGCAGCGCATCGCTTTCGGCACCTCCGGCCACCGCGGCTCGGCCTTCGACCGTTCCTTCAACGAGTGGCACGTGCTGGCGATCACGCAGGCGGTCTGTGACCACCGGCGCGCGCAGGGCATCACCGGTCCGCTGTTCCTGGGGCAGGACACGCACGCGCTGTCCGTGCCTGCGGCCGCGAGTGCGCTGGAGGTGCTGGCGGCCAACGGCGTCGACGTGGTGCTGGCCGCACGCGACGAGTACACGCCTACACCGGCGATCTCGCACGCCATCGTCAAGCACAACCGCTGCGGCAGCGGCACGCGGGCCGACGGCATCGCCCTGACCCCGTCGCACAACCCGCCGCGCGACGGTGGTTTCAAGTACAACCCGCCGCACGGTGGTCCGGCCGCAGAGGACGTGACCGATGCCATCCAGGCGGCGGCAAACGCCTTTCTCGACAACGGGCTGCGGGGCGTGCGCCGCATGCCGCACGCTCAAGCGCTGCGCGCGCCGACAACGCACCACCACGACTTCCTCGGCAACTACGTGGAAGACCTGGCGCATGTGATCGACATGGAAGCGATCCGCGGTGCTCAGGTCCGCGTCGGCGTTGATCCGCTGGGTGGCGCCGGGGTGCACTACTGGGCGGCGATCGCTGAGCGCTGGAAGATCGATCTGACGGTGGTCAGTCAGCAGGTCGATCCGACCTTCGCCTTCATGACGCTGGATTGGGATGGTCAGATCCGCATGGACCCATCATCGGCCTTCGCCATGAAGCGTCTGCTTGCGCTGAAGGACCGCTTCGACATTGCCTTCGCCTGCGACCCCGACCACGATCGCCATGGCATCGTCACGCCGTCGGCTGGCCTGCTGCCGCCCAACCACTATCTCTCCGTGGCCATCGACCACCTGTTTCGCCACCGCCCGCGGTGGGGCGCTCAGGCACGCATCGGCAAGACGGTGGTCAGCACGCAACTGATCGATCGCGTGGCGCAGCGCCTGGGCCGTGAGGTCTTCGAGGCACCGGTGGGATTCAAGTGGTTCTCGGCCTGCTTGCTCGACGGCAGCCTGGGCTTCGCGGGCGAGGAAAGCGCCGGCGCGAGCTTTCTGCGGCGCGACGGTTCGACGTGGACCACCGACAAGGACGGCATCGCCGCGTCGCTGCTGGCCGCCGAGATCACGGCCGTGACGGGCCTCGACCCGGGAGCGCTGTACGCCGCACTGGCCGAGGCAGATGGCCGCCCTGTCGCGCAGCGGGTCGATGCTCCCGCGACACCACAGCAGAAGCAGCGCCTGGCTGGCCTGTCGCCGCAGCAGATCACCGCCACCGAACTGGCCGGCGACAGGATCCAGTCTGTGCTGACCCAGGCGCCGGGCAACGGAGCGGGCATCGGCGGCATCAAGGTCGTCACCGCCAGCGGCTGGTTCGCGGTGCGACCGTCAGGCACGGAGGCGCTGTACAAGATCTACGCCGAGAGCTTTCGCGGGCCGGAACACCTGCAGATGGTGCTGCACGACGCACAAGCGATGATCGATGCAGTCATCGGCGATTGATCAGCACAGCGCCCATGCGTGGCGCGCGATCTGTTCATCTTCCTGCGAACACAGCACGCGCACCGTGCAGCGCGAGTTGTCGCTGCTGATCAACTCGCGCTGGGGTCGATCGGCATCCAGGTTGCGGGTGTCGTCCAGCGCCACGCCGAGGCCCCCCAGGCGGCTGCAGATGGCGGCGCGCACCAGGGCATCGTTCTCGCCGATGCCGCCGGTGAACACGATCAGATCAACGCCGCCAAGCGCGGCGCTCATCGCCGCCAGCGCTTTCGCGGCGGCGTAGCAGAACATCCGGATCGCGAGGTCCGCGTCGGCATTCGACGCAGCAGCTGCATGCAGTGCCCTCATGTCGCTGGTCAGGCCCGAGATGCCGAACAGGCCGCTGCGGTGGTCGATCAGGTCTTCCACGCCAGTTGCGTCCAGATTTTTCTCGCGCATCAGGTACGCGAGCGCACCGGGGTCGAGGTCGCCGCTTCGCGTGCCCATGATCAGCCCGCCAGTGGGTGTCAGACCCATGCTGGTGTCGATCGATTGGCCGTTCAGCACGGCAGTGACGCTGGCGCCGTTGCCCAGGTGCGCAATCAGCAGGCGAGGGGGCAGTGCGCTGGCGAGTTGGTGCACGATGGATTCACACGACAGGCCGTGAAAGCCATAGCGTTGAACTCCCTCGGCGCGCAGCGCGCGAGGCAAGGCCAGCACGCGGGCGACGTCGGGCATCCCGGCATGGAAGGTGGTGTCGAAGCACGCTGCCTGGGGCAGGCCGGGGAAGTGCGCCATCGCCTGGTGGATGGCGGCCAGAGCGGCGGGCGTGTGCAGCGGGGCGAACGCGGTGGCAGCTTCCAGGCGCTGCAGCACGACCTGATCGATCCGGCAGTGTTCGCGCAAGCCCGGCCCGCCATGCACGATGCGGTGCCCGATCGCCTGAGGTGCAGGCCAAGGGCCACGGGCGAGCAGGTCGGCGATGCTCTGGACCGCATCGCCGTGATCGAGCATGGCGGTGTCGTCAACCAGCAACTGCCTGCCCTTTGCATCCGAGGCTCGAATGCGGGCCGACTTGCTGCCCATGGCCTGCGCCTCGCCGCTCAGCAGGCAGGCCACCGCTGACCGGCGAACTCGGTACAGGCCGAACTTCAGCGAGGACGATCCGCTGTTGAGTGCGAGCACCGTCGTCTCGAGGTCGGATTGCGAAATGGCGGAGGTGGGCACAAGAGGGCGAAGCGGCACGAGCTGGATGTCGTCACAGCCAGTGTGGTGTCAGTGCGCGACGATGTCGGTTCGGTGCCCCACGCAAGGACCCGAAGCCACCGATCAGACCCGGTGTCGATCGCCGGGCTTGTCGCTCACTTCGACAGGCTGTCGTAGACCACCGGCACGACCACCAGGCTCAGCACGGTGGAGGTCAGCAGGCCACCCATGATGGCAATGGCCATCGGGATGCGCAGTTCGGATCCGGCACCGAAGCCCAGGGCCAGCGGCAGCATGCCGAGCACGGTGGCCGCGGTGGTCATCAGGATCGGCCGCAGCCGGATCGGTGCTGCCAGCAGGATGGCCTCGCGGCGCGGCAGCCCGGTGGCGCGCAACTGCTTGATGTAGTCGACGATCAGGATCGCGTTCTTGTTGGTCAACCCGAGCAGAAAGATGATGCCCAGCATCGAGACCATGCCGAAGTCGGCCTGTGTGACCAGCAGCCCGAGCATGGCGCCGACGATGCACAGCGGCAGCGAGGCGATGACCACCACCGTATCGAGCAGGCTGCGGAACAGGGCGTACAGAACCAGGAAGATGCACAGCAGCGACAGACCCAGTGTTTTCAGGAAGCTGCCGATGATTTCCTCCGCCTGTGCCGATTCACCACCCAGGTCGAGGCTGATGCCGGGCGGCAGCGTGGCCTTGGCGGCCTCGACGGCACGGTCGGTCACTTCGCCAATGGCGGCATTGGGCCCGAGGTTGGCGGTGATCAGCGCCACGCGGCGGCCGTTGTGGTGCTGGATCTCCAGCGGCACGCTGCCATCCATGCGCGTGGTGCTGCTGCTGATGTCGGTGAGGCCTGGGATGCTTTTCAGGCGCTGCGTCAGCGCCTGGCCTGCCTGCTGCAGCGCGACGACGTCATCGCCGACCAGGCGCAGTTGCACGGGCCGCTCGCCGCCGCTGTCGACAAAGGGAATGTCTTCGACGCTGGTGGTGACGCCTGCCAGCGCCGGCATGGTGCGGCGGAACTGCTGCTGCAGGTCGGCGGTGGAGATCTGCCGGTCGGCCTTCAGCTGGATGTGGATCGAGCCCTTGTGGACCTCACCCTGGCGTGTGCCGACGATGGTGAACGCGGCCTCCACCGCGGGTGACTGGCGCACGAAGGCATCGAGCTTCGCGGCCACGGCCAGAGATTCCTGCAGCGGGTCAAACTCTGCTGCCGCAGGCCCTTCGGGTGATGTGGCCGGCGGGGTGCTGTAGTTGAGGTAGAACTCACCGCGGTCGAGCGTGGGGATGAAGCCCTTGGGGATCAGCGGAATCAGTGTCAGGCTGGCTGCGAAGCACAGCACCGCACCACCCAGCACCACCCGCCGATGCGCCAGCGACCAGGCCAGCCACCGGCTGTAGTGGCGAACGAGTGCCGAAGGCGGGACCGTGTGCATCGTGGCAGGCGATGTCGGTTCCAGGGCACTCTCCTTGCGCGGCGCTCTGGCCTCGAGCCAGTACACCGCCAGCACCGGCGACAGCGTGCGAGACACCAGCAGCGAAATCAGCATCGCCGCTGAGATGGTGATGCCGAAGGGCCGGAAGAACTGGCCCAGCACGCCGCTCATCAGGCCGATCGGCAGGAAGACCGCGACCACCGTCAGCGTGGCCGCGGTGACGGTCAGGCCGATCTCGTCGGTGGCCTTGATCGCTGCCTCGCGCGGGGACTCACCCATGTCGAGGTGGCGAGAAATGTTCTCCAGATCGACGATCGCATCGTCGACCACATTGCCGACGATCATCGCCAGCGCCAGCAGCGTGATGGTCTCGAGGTTGAAGCCGTAGAGCACCATGACGACGGCAGTGCCGAGCAGCGAGGTCGGGATCGCCAGCGCCGAGATCGCGGTGGCACGCCAGTTCCACAGGAAGGGAAAGATCACCAGTGCCGAGATCACGACCGCCTCGGCCAGGGCTTGCAGCGTCTGGCGGGTGGCGGCGCGGATGTAGTCGGCCTGCGTCTGCGCGAGCGTCATCTTCACGCCATCGCTGGACGCGCCACTGCGGCTGTTGATCTGCTGCACGGTGGCGGCCACGCGATCGGCAACGTCCAGCGTGTTCGCATCGCCGCGCTTGACGACCTGCAGGGCGAGTGCTGCGCGACCGTTCAGGCGCACCAGGGTGCCGGCCTGTGACGCCGCTTCGGGCGCGGTCGCCCCTCTCGGCTCGCCGAGCGTGTGCACCTTGAGCACTCCGGGCAGGCCCTGGATCGCGGGAACGATCTCACGTGAGGCCAGTGCACTCAGGCGATCCAGTGGCAGTGCAGTGCTCTCCACTGCGTAGGTCGCCACGATGGCTTCGTTGAGGTTGATCGGCAGCACCTGAGTGCTCGTCTCAGCGGGCAGCTTGAGCGTCTTCAGGGCGGCCTCGACGGTCTGCCGCGAGGCCTCCAGGTCGCTGCCGACATCGAAGGGGACGTTGACCACCACCTGGCCCGGATAGGTGGTCGAACCCACATCCGACGTGCCGGGCAGTGCGCGCAACGCCTGCTCGATGGGAAGCGTGAGCTGGGCCTCGGTCTGCTCTGCGCCGTCGATCGGTGCAGCGGCCTGAACCACCACCACCGGGTAGGTGATGTCGGGGAAGAGGGCAAATTTGAGCGAACTGGCTGCCACCGCGCCGACCACCACCAGCGCCACCCAGAACGCCACCGTCAGCCGCGGGTGCCTGATCGCGAGTCGCGAGATGTTGAAGCGTTCGCGCAGGGAGGTCGTCAGATGAGGCGCAGGCATGGGGCAGTGGCGAAGGGGATGCCCGAGGCAATGCGCTGGGACAAAGCGCGCATTGTCCAAGATGGCGGCGGCGCCGTTGCCGTCGCCACCATCTTCAGCGCCACGGCGGTCATGCGCCGGGTCAGACGAGGGGTTCCTTGTAGAACACCAGCACCATGCCGATCATCAGCATCGCACTGACGCTGAGCAGTCCCGCCGCACGCGACCAGCCCGGGCTGTGCCCTTCAGCGAGGCGCAGCTCCAGCCAGCGGCCCACGGCCATCATGGTGGCCAGAAGACCCATGACCAGATGGGTGGACTGGATCAGGTAATCGGTCTTCAGCTCGAAAGGGGAGTGCGCATGCGTGATCAGCAGCAGGCCACCCAATGCGCACAGCACCGCGAAGGCGTAGCGCGGGTCGCTGGATTCACGCCGGCCCGCCTTGCGGATGCGCAGCTCGATGACGCCAAGGCCAAAGCACAGCAGGGTGGCCAGGCGGTGCTGGAGCACCTCGCCGTTGCCAAAGGTGCTTTCCCAGAAACCGATCGGGCCGAGCGGCCAGGTCTCGGCATCGCTGCGGAAGAACAGAAAGACGCCGAGCAGCACGAAGCCCAGCGGCCAGTAGCGCGCCCAGGCCATGCGCGGCAGGTAGGAGAGCAGCGCAAAGGCGCCCATGCCGACCAGGAAGAGGCCGGCCACGTTGTGGTTGTAGTCGGACCAGTCGGTCGCTGCTGACGATGCGACGCGCCCGACGATGGCCAGTCGCTCGGCCTCTCCAGCCAGCAGGCTGGCATGCGACGGTGTGACGAGGCTGGGCAACTTGGGGGCAAACATGCCCAGCACTTCGTGGATTTGCGCACTGGCCTGCGGGATGTCGATGGCCGGTGGCAACGAGGACAGCGATGCCGCCACGAACAGCACCGCGACCAGCAGAAAGGTCTCGGCCTCGATGTAAAACGGCACGCGTGCCATCGCGGCTGGCGGTCCACCGGGGGCCGTGCGATTGCGGTGCTGCCGCCATGCACGGCCCGCGGAGAAGTTCAGCGCAGCAAAGCCCAGCGTCACCGCCAGCAGGATGATCTTGGCGACCACCAGGCTGCCGTAACCGGTTCCGAACAGACCCAGCCACGAGCCCACATAGTCGGTCGCCAGCACCACCCCGGTGACCACGAGCACCACCACGCAGACCATGCCGACCGGCGAGAAGCGGGCAACGGCCTCAGGCCAGAACTCGCGCAGCGCGGCATCGTCGCGACCCGCGCGCCACATCGCCAGCAACTGCACCACGCCGCCAACCCATACCGCAGCCGCCAGTTGATGCAGGACCGTCAGCTGCATCAGCAGCGCACGCTCCTCGAAGCGGCCGACTGCATGCACCAGCCAACCCCCGCTGATGACCACCGCCGCAGCGATCGCGCTGCCGATGCGCCAGCGCGGCAACGAGTGTGGCGCAGCCGCGATCCAGCCCGCTGCGGCCGCGGCGGCCAGCGCCAGCAACAGCCGAGAGCTGCCGGCCTCGACCTGCACCGTCGCCGCGTAGTCGGCCAATGGCAGCGTGCCCAGCGAGGCCGCAACCACCAGCCCCTTGGTGATGATCTTCAGCGCCTGTGCGCCGGCCAGCAGCAAAGCGCCCCAGCGCAGCACACGTGCGGCCAGCGTCAGCGCGGCCGTGGGCGCGTTTGTTCCCGCAGCGGCTACCCGCAAGACGCTCATGGCCCAGACGATGCTGCCGACCAGCATTGCCAAGCCGACGAGCTGGAAGCCGCCCATCAGGGCATCGATGAAGTTGGCGATGCCTTGCAGAAACATGACCTATTTCTCGCCCTCGGCGACGCCAACGCGAAAGCGGCGAATCTCCTGTGTCAGATGACCGTCTGCGGCGAAGACCTGGCAGCGCAGCGCATAGTCGCCAGCGTCCATTGCCGGCAGCGACACCAGCACCTGACCCGGCTTCGCGCCAGCCTTGATCACCACGGCCTGTTCCGTGTCACCCTTGCTGACGAGCGTGACGCGCGACAGCTTGATCTCGACGCCGGTGTTGAACCGCAGCCGCACCTGTGTGGGCTTACCGGGATGCACAGGTTCGCGGGCCAACGAGTCCTCGGTGATCACCGCATGGGCCTGGGCCGGCTTCCATGAGATGGGCTGCAGCAGCCCCAGGGCGGTGGCGAGGAGGCAAGCTCCAGCGCCGCGGGACAGGCCGATGAACAAGGGGGTCATGACCTCAAGCCTCGATGCAGTGGCGAAAAATCAGGCGGCGCGGGCCTTCAGGGCATGACCCGCAAGCGTCTTGCCCAGATCCCACACGGCGCCGGGGACGCGGTGGCAATCCGCAATGACGGCGTCGAATGCGCTGACGATCTGCGCCTTGTCGTCCCGGCTGATGACCAGCGGCGGCAGCAACTTGATGACGTTCAGTCCGTGGCCGGCCACCTGCGTCAGGATGCGGTGCTCCTTGAAAAGCGGGATCGAGATCATCTGGCTGAACAGGCCCTTGTTGGCGAGTTCGAGGGCGCCCCAGGCGGCTTTGAGGCCGAAGCTGCGCGGAGAGCCGAATTCGAGCGCGATCATCAGGCCCTTGCCGCGCACCGTTTTCAGGAACTCGTAGCGCTCGACCATCGTGCCGAGTTCGGCGATCAGCTCACCGCCCAGACTGGCAGCGTGCTCGACAAGGCGTTCAGATTCGATGACTTCCAGCGCGGCCAGGCCGGCGGCCATCGCCATGTTGTTCTTCGAGAAGGTGGAGCCATGCACCACCGCGCGGTCGATGCGGTTGAACACCGCATCCATCACCGGCTTGCGCATGGCCACCGCGCCTACCGGCACGAAGCCCCCAGACAGCGCCTTGGCCATCAGCACCATGTCGGGCTCGACGCCCCAGTGTTCGACGGCGAAGAACTTGCCGGTGCGCCCCATGCCGGTCTGAATTTCGTCGGCCACGAACAGCGTGCCGTACTTGCGGCAGAGCTTCGCGGCCTCGGGCAGGTAGTCGTCGTCGGGGATGTTCACGCCCTTGCCCTGGATCGGCTCGACGATGAACGCGGCCACGTCGCGTCCGCGCAATGCCGCGTCGAGTGCGTTGAGGTCGCTGAAGGGCACGGCGACGCAATCGGGAATGAGCGGGCCGAAGCCGTCCTGGAAGATGCGCTCGCCGGTCAGCGAGAGCGCTCCCGTCGTCAGGCCATGGAAAGAATGGTCGCAATGGACGATCTTGCCCCGCTTGGTGGTACTGCGGCTGAACTTGATCGCGGCTTCCACGGCCTCGGCGCCCGAGTTGCAGAAGAACAGCTTGCTGATATCGCCTGGGGTGTGGCGCAAGAGGCGCTCGGCCAGCAGGCCGCTGAGCACCGAGACGTCGAGTTGCACGAGGTCGGGCAACTGCAGGTCCAGCACGTCGCGCAATGCGCCGACGACAGTCGGGTGATTGCGACCAAGCGCGAACACGCCCCAGCCGGCCAGCAGATCGAGGTAGCGATCGCCAGCCTCATCGAAGAGGTAGGGCCCTTCCGCGCGCACGTAGCGGCGGTCGTAACCGATGGTGCGAAGCAGCCGCACCATCTGGGTGTTGAGATGGTCCTCGTGGAGGGAGAAGTTCTCCTGTCGGCGCGAAGCGATCAGATCGGCAAGGAAAGCCATGGTGGGGTACTGCGATGGTGTGTCCGGATTCTTGCAGACCGGCGGTCCGCCACCGATGCTCAATCCAAAGCGGACTCAGGGGTGAATCGGTCCGTGCTGGCGTTTCGTACATCGGGCGGCGGCCGTGAAAGCGCTTGCTCCAGCAGCAGGTTGTCGCCGGTACGGGCAGCGACAGCGCGCAGACTGGCAAGTGACGCACGAAAGCCGCTGGCCAGCTGCAGCAGCGTCAACAGATCGCTCGGTCGACGCAGCAGGCCGCGCAGCAGCGGTGCCAACGGCACGCGGCCGCTGTCATCGACATGGTCGGTGACGATGGCCGGCAAGGTCAGCGCCAGGGGATCGACCACGCTGCGCACCACCAGCAGCGGCAGGCCGTGGCGATGGGCAACCCGGGCGATGGCCGCGCTTTCCATGTCGGCCACCACTGCGCCCGCCCGCGCGGCGAGTTCGCGTTTGGCGGCACTGCTCGCCACCACTTGCGAAGCGTGGGCGAGCGCACCTTCGAAAACGGCTTTCTGACCCAGCGCGGCAACGACCTCATGCCGCCAGACCGCGTCTGTTGGCCAGCACTGAAGATCAGTCGTGACCACGGACTCGGGCAGGCACAGCGCGCCAGCGGGCAGCTCGGCATCGAGTCCTGCTGCGCAGCCCCAGCTCACGAGCCCGGCGACGCCAGCATCGACGAGTGTCTGTGCCGCCCGCGCCGCGCGCTGCTCGCCCACACCCGAGACCGCGATGAGTGCCTGGTCACGAATGGCAAGACGCGCACCGACGCCCACCGCTTCACGACAAAGGCTGCGCAATTCTGCTGGCATGGCGACGACGATGCCGACGCAGGTGCTGCTCACCTCAAGCTGCGACCCAATGCTCAGCGGCGGACTCGGCGCGTGCCGAAAACGGCACCTCACTGTGCGGCTGCACCCCGCTGAGCCGGACATATCGCGCCAGCGCCCAGACTGGAAAGTAGGCGCTGTAGCCGTGGTACTTCAGATAGAAGACGCGCGGGAAGCCAGGCGCGGTATACCAGGGCTCCGTCCACAGCCCGGAGTTGTCCTGCGTGGACGCGAGGTAGGCCGCACCGCGGGCCACCGCGTTGCAACGGCCTTCACCTGCCGCCATCAGCGCGAGCATCGCCCAGGCGGTCTGGAAGGAGGTGCTCTCGGTGGACTGCCCGACGGTGGCCGGGTCTTCGTAGCTGTCGTTGTGTTCGCCCCAGCCCCCGTCGGCGCGTTGCACGCTTTTCAGCCATGCCGCTGCGCGCTGCATGGCCGGGTCATTGGCGGGGATGCCGATCTGCTCGAAGGCCGTCAGCACCGACCAGGTGCCGTAGATGTAGTTCGTGCCCCAGCGACCGAACCAAGCGCCCGAGGGCTCCTGCTGCTGACGCAGATACGCCATGCAGCTGTCCAGTTGCGCTCGGGCCGGCTCGCCCAGCAGGTGAAGTGCGATCAGGCAGCGGGCGCTGACGTCGGCAGTGGGCGGGTCCAACAGCGCGCCGTGGTCGGCGAACGGGATTTCGTTGAGGTAGTAGTGGGTGTTGTCGACGTCGAAGGCCCCAAAGCCGCCGTTGCTCGACTGCATGCCGGCCACCCATTGAACCGCACGACGCAGGTGTTCTTCGTCGGATGCGCGTCCGGCGGCATTCATCGCCCAGGCGACGGCACTGGTGTCATCGAGGTCAGGGTAATAGGCATTGGCGAACTGGAACGGCCAGCCGCCGCCGGCCAGATCAGGCCGCGAGTCGCGCCAGTCGCCTGGTTCGTTGCTCAACTGCACGGCATCGAGCCACGCCAGGCCGCGCCGGGCGGCCTGGCGTCCCACCGGTCCGGCTTCCACCAGAGCCAGCGCGGCCAAGGCGGTGTCCCACACCGGTGGCAGGCAAGGCTGGCAGTAGGCGGATGTCTCGGTGACGACCAGCAAGTCGTCGATGGATTTGCGGGCGGCAAGGCAATGCGGATGATCGGCGGGGTAGCCCAACAGGTGCAGCGCCTCGTAGGCGTTGACCATGGCCGGGAAGATGGCGCCGAGTCCGCCGTCGCCGTTCAGTCGTTCGACAATCCAGCTCTCGGCCCGGCGCACTGCCCGGGCGCGCAGCCAGCGCGGGATGAACGGCTCCACCCACTTGCCGACCGAATCGAAGACCAGGAATGCGCGGTTGAGCGTCGAGCGCACAGGGAAGTAGTCACGCTCCTGATCGGCTGGTGTGGTGAACAACTCGGCAATGCCGACGCCATCCGGATTGCATGCGCGGGGCTTCAAGCTGCACAGAATCAGCAGGGGCACCATCACCGTGCGCGACCAGTACGACACCTTGGACAGATGGAATGGAAACCAGCGTGGCAGCAGCAGCGCTTCGACCGGAATGAAGGGCACTGCTCGCCAAGGCACCTGCTGGAAAAGCGCGAGCGCGATGCGTGTGAACACATTGGCGCGCGCCGCGCCGCCTTGCGCCAGGATCGCGCGCCGGGCACGTTGCATGTGAGCTGCATCAGGGTCGTCGCCGGCCAACTTCAGCGCGTAGTACACCTTGACCGAGCAGCTGAGATCCATCGCGCCGCCGTGATACAAGTACCAGCCGCCATCGGCCTGCTGGCGCTCGCGCAGATAGACCGCCAGCTTGGCAGCGAGACCCCGATCGATCTCGCCGACGTAATGCATCATCAGCAAGTACTCAGCCGGAATGGTGCAGTCTGCTTCAAGCTCGAAGCACCAGTAGCCGTCGGCATGCTGCCGCTCGATGAGGGCGCTGATGCTGCGGCCGAGCGCCGTTTTGATGACTTCCTGGTTGCCCTGTGGCGTGTCGGTCATGCCGAACTCAAGCATTTCACCCACGTTCACACTGTCCTTGTTGAGTCGTCATGTCGCGCGGCTGGCGTGTCGCTGCAACGCCTGATGACCGGCAGAGTGCTCGATTCGCACGGCCGGCTGCTGGTACGTAGAACCCTCCTCAGCCGACCCAGTTCCACCCGAGACTATATGCGTGAACCTCGGGAACTTGTCGGCTTGGCCCTCGAACAACACAAGCTACAAGGCAACGCCGAACCGCGGCTGAGCCAAAGCGGCTGTAGGTTTTACCGGGCTGGCTTGGCGCAGGCGCGGACCGAAGTTAGACTCCCGTTGATGTTCTCGGACCGCGTTGGCGTGACAGCGCGGGCGTATCGCTCGATGGAGATGACTCGCTCGGCAGGCCCCAGGTGGAGTACAGCCCATTGCGGCGGGTCGCTGGTTTTGAAGGGTGCCTGATTGATTCCGAACTCGACCCCTCAGGCGCCTCCTGGTGCGAATGCAGAGATCGCTGCCGAAGCCGTGCTGTTGCTGGCCAAGCCGAGGGGTTTTTGCGCCGGCGTGGTGCGTGCGGTGCAGGTCGTGGAACTGGCCCTGGAGGCGCATGGCGCGCCGGTCTACGTGCTCCACGAGATCATTCACAACCAACGCGTGCTGGCCGATCTGCGCAATCGCGGCGCCGTCTTTGTCGAGCGACTCGATGAGGTGCCGCCGCAAGCCTGTTTGATCTTCAGCGCGCATGGCGTGGCACGCGCGGTTGAGCGTGAGGCCCGCCAGCGCGGCCTGCAGGTGATCGACGCCACCTGCCCGCTGGTGGCCAAGGTGCACCTGGAAGTGATGCAACATGCCCGCGCCGGGCGGGACCTGATCATGATCGGCCATGCGGGCCACCCGGAAGTCGTCGGCACCCTCGGACGCTTCGACACCAGCCGCGGAGGCTCCGTCCACCTGGTGGACAACCTGGACGGCGTGCAGGCCTTGCGAGTTCGCGACCCGATGCGTGTGGCGGTGGTCACCCAGACCACGCTGTCGGTGGAAGACACGCGACGCGTTCTGGCCGCGCTGCGAGAGCGGTTTCCCGCCATCGTCGAGCCAAGACGGGACGACATTTGCTACGCCACCCAATCGCGCCAGAACGGCGTGCAGAGTTTGCTACCGCGGGTTGATCTGGTTCTTGTGGTGGGTGCGCGCAACAGTTCCAATGCGAATCGGCTGTGCGAAGTGGCACGCAGCGGGGGCTGCGAAGCCCATCTGGTGCAAGATGCCGGGGAAATCGATGTGCGATGGTTGCGTCCGGGTATCGTGATCGGCATCACCGCGGGCGCTTCGACCCCGGCGGTTCTGGTCGATGAACTGGTCGAGAGACTCAAGAGCTTGGGCGCGGGTGTGGTGACCGAGATGGACGGCGAGGACGAATCAGTCTCCTTTCGATTGCCGGCGTCTCTGCTTCGTGCCACCGCCCGACACCAAACCCGAACGACGACGGACGAAGAACACCAACCTGTATGAGCATTCCCTTCAAGCAAAAACTGAGTGTTGGCGCCTATGTCGTCAAGCAAAAACTCCTCGGCAACAAGCGCTACCCACTGGTGCTGATGCTGGAGCCGCTGTTCCGCTGCAACCTGGCTTGCGCCGGCTGCGGCAAGATCGATTACCCCGAAGACGTGCTCGACAAACGCCTGAGCGTGGTCGAATGCATGGAGGCGGTCGACGAATGCGGTGCACCGGTCATCTCGATCCCGGGCGGCGAGCCGCTGCTGTACAAGGAAATGCCGGAGATCGTGCGTGGCATCGTCGCGCGCAAGAAGTTCGTCTACCTGTGCACCAATGCGCTGCTGCTGAAAAAGCGCATGGACGACTACACGCCGTCGCCTTACCTGACCTTTTCGGTGCACCTGGACGGCGACCGCGAGCGTCACGACGAGGCGGTCTGCCAGGAGGGCGTGTTCGACCGCGCCGTCGAGGCGATCCAGATGGCGTTGGCGCGCGGCTTCCGCGTCAGCGTCAACTGCACGCTTTTCAGCGGCGAGACACCGGAGCGCGTCGCGGCCTTCCTGGATTACCTGGTGGATCTCGGCGTCGAAGCGGCCACCATTTCGCCCGGCTTCAGCTACGAGCGCGCCCCGCAGCAGCATGTGTTCCTGCAGCGCCAGGCCACTCGCCAGTTGTTCCGCGACATCTTCAAGCTGGGCGCCACACGCCGTGGCGCGCGCCAATGGCGGCTCAACCACTCCAGTCTCTACCTCGATTTCCTGGCCGGCAACCAGAACTACCAGTGCACGCCCTGGGGCAGCCCTGCGCGCAATGTGTTCGGTTGGCAAAAGCCCTGTTACCTGATGGCGGACGAAGGCTATGCCCCCACGTTTGCCGCGCTGATGAAGGACACACCCTGGGAGAAGTACGGCTCCAGCAGCAACCCCAAATGCGCCCAGTGCATGGCGCATTGCGGGTACGAGCCGACGGCGGTGAATGCGGCGATCGCCAATCCCCTCAAGGCAGCCTGGGTGGCGCTGCGCGGGCCGCGCACCAGCGGCCCGATGGTCGACAACGATGTGCCAGTCACGCCGCCGAGCGGCGCACGCGAGTACCCGGTGCATTTGATGATGAAGGCGCCGGCCGAGGAGACGCAGGTCACCGGTCGCTGACCCCTGCGGCGGCCGCTGCGCCGACCTGAATGCAGCGGTCTGCCGAGGTCCGACCGGTCTCGCGCTGCACCGACGCTGCGTTAGCATCCGCCCCACTCGTGAGCTGCGGGTCACGTCGAACGGAAATCAGCCATGCGGATGCTGTTGGGGTGTGTCTCCCTGCTGGTGGTCTTGGCCATCGTGGGCCTGCTCGCCAGGACGCAGCTGAAACAGGTCAGTGGCGACGGCGCTGCAGCGGCGGTCTCGCTGTCTGCGGCATCGGCGGCAGGTGTCGATCCGGCGCTCGCCGCGACCCCCACGCGCGATCTCCCACGCCAGGTGCAGGACGATCTTGTACGTACGCTGCAGGCAGCGCCCGCGCGAGGCGACGATTCCCGTTGAGCGGCCACACATGACTTCACCGATCTCGCCGCAGGACGAAGCGGCGATGCGCATCGCGCTCGATCAGGCGCAAAACGCCTGGCTGGTTGGCGAAGTGCCGGTCGGCGCGGTGATCCTGCGCGCGGGTCAGGTGATCGCCACCGGCTACAACCGCCCGATTACCGAGCATGATCCGACCGCGCACGCCGAGATCGTGGCGCTCCGTCATGCGGCCACGCTGCTGGGCAACTACCGACTTCCCGAATGCGAGCTCTATGTGACGCTTGAGCCGTGTGCGATGTGCGCGATGGCGCTGCTGCATGCGCGCTTCAAGCGGGTGGTGTTCGGTGCGCCCGATCCGAAGACCGGCGCCGCCGGCTCGGTCATCGATCTGTTCGCTCAGCCTCAGCTGAACCACCACACGCAGCTCCAGGGTGGCGTGATGGCGGATGCTTGCGGCGCGGTGCTGCGGGACTTCTTTGCCGAGCGGCGCGCGCAGTACCGACTGCGGCGCGCCGCCCCAGCGGCCGACGGTGAATTGAGCTTCTCCGATGCAGAAGCACCCGCCATCCCGGCCGGTGAAGTACTCGAACTGCCGCCCACATCCGACACCACCTGATCCTTCCATGACCTCCCTGATCCTCTACAGCCCGTCTGGCGTTGTCGCTGCAGCTCCTTTGCGCCGCGCCGCGCGGCGTCTCACTGCGCTGGGCTACCAGGTGGAGATCGACGCGTCGGCCCTGGCCAGACACCAGCGTTTCGCTGGCGACGACGACACCCGGCTCGCCGCGCTGCACCGTGTCGCCGAGCGCGCGCCTGACATCGCCATGGCCACGCGAGGTGGCTACGGCCTGACCCGTCTGCTTGACCGCATCGACTGGCCGCTGATCCACCGCAGCATCGAATGCGGCACGCGCTGGGTGGGCCACAGCGACTTCACCGCATTCCAACTCGGCTTGCTCTCGCATCGAAAGGGTGCAGGCAAGGGCGCTGCCAGCTGCCAAGGCCACGGCCACGATCACCATCACGCCGACCCCGGCGAGCACCAGGATCACCCCGCGCGCGGGGTGGTGGGTCTGACCTGGGCCGGGCCGATGGCCTGCGGTGACTTCGGCGGCGAGGCGGTCGACGACATCACCGAGCCCTGCTTCGTCGAAGCGATGAGCGGTGCGCTGGAGGCCGTGGGCTTCCGCACTGAAGCGGGCTTCGACGGCCTGGCCGTGCGTGGCACCTTGTGGGGGGGCAACCTGTGCATGGTTGCCTCGCTGCTGGGTACCGCGCACTGGCCGAAGGCGGCGACGACGCGCGGTGGCATCCTGTTCCTGGAAGACGTCAACGAGCACCCGTACCGTGTTGAGCGCAGCCTGCTGCAACTGCACCAGGCGGGAGTCCTCGACGCCCAGAAAGCTGTTCTGCTCGGCGACTTCAGCGGTTACCGCCGTTCGCCGCTGGACCGCGGCTACCAGCTGAAAACCGCCATCGCACAGGTGCGCAGCCTGACCACGACGCCGATCCTGACCGGCCTGCCGTTCGGCCATGTGCCGACCAAGGTGACAATGCCGGTCGGCGCGAAGGTCCGGCTGCTGGTGCAAGGGCGCGACGTGCTGGTTGGCTGGTGATGCGCGCGCTGGTCGGCGCAGGGCTGATCGCGCTGGCGAGCCTCTTCGCGGGCTGCAACAACAACCCGTTGCCCGATGGCGCAGCTGCCACCAACACGATCTACACCGCCGTCTCCGGTAGCTCGCCGCGCCACCTCGACCCGACAGCTTCGTACTGGAGCAACGAGACGCCGTACACCTACCAGATCTACGAGCCGCCCTACGGCTACCACTACCTGAAGCGGCCGTTTGTTCTGGTGGGCAAGGCGGCGGTTGATGTGGTGCAGCCCCGGTACCTCGACAAGAACGGCCAGCCACTGCCCGCCGATGCGCCAGCCGCCGCGATTGCCGAAAGCGTCTACGACGTGCGCATCAAGCCCGGCATCCAGTACCAGCCGCACCCGGCTTTCGCGACCGATGCGCGAGGACATTACTGGTATCACGCGCTCAAGCCAGGCGAACTCGGCGACCGCCGCTCGCCCTGGCAGTTCGAGCACCAGGGCACGCGTGAACTGGTGGCCGAGGACTACGTCTATGCGCTCAAGCGCCAGGCGACGACGCGCATCACGACCCCGATCTACGGCATCTTCTCCGAGCACGTGCTCGGCCTGAAAGAGTACGGTGCGCTGATCAAGGACGAGGACGCGAAGCTGCGCGCAGGCCTCGATCCAGCCGCGCTCGACAAGCCGTTTCTCGACTTCCGCAAGTGGCCGCTGATCGGTGCGACCGCACCCGAGAAACACCTGCTGCGCATCCGCATCAAGGGCAAGTACCCGCAGTGGAGCTACTGGATGTCGCTGACTTTCATGGCACCCGTGCCATGGGAGGCCGATGCTTTCTACGCCCAGCCGGGCATGGCGGCCAACGGCTTGTCGCTCGACACCTGGCCGGTGGGCACCGGACCGTACATGATGGTCGAGTCGGTGCAGGACACGCGGCACGTGATGAAGCGCAACCCGAACTACCGCGGCGAGCCCTATCCCTGCGAAGGCGTCGAGGCCGACAAGACCAACGGCATGCTCGCCGATTGCGGCAAACCCACGCCCTTCGTCGACACCATCGTCGCGGTGATCGAGAAGGAGGGCGTGCCGCTGCGCGCGAAATTCCGCCAGGGCTATTACGACGTGCCGCGCATCGAGCGCACCGACGACGGGCTGGAATTTCTGGTCGAGATGGACGATTCGGAGGACGTGCGGCGCGACTACACCGCGCGCGGTTTTCAGCTGCCGAAGTTTGCCGACGTGACCTCGTGGTACCTGGGCTTCAACATGCTCGACCCGGTGATCGGTCAAGGCGATACGCCCGACCGGCAGGCGAAGAACCGCAAGCTGCGCCAGGCGATCTCGATCGCGATCGACTGGGAGGAGTACAGCCGCATTTTCCCGAAGAGCGCGGGCGAAACCGCGATGGGCCCGCTGCCAGACGGCATCTTCGGCTCGCGTCACGGTCAGGCGCAAGGCATCAATGTGGTGACGCACCACCTCGACGATGGCAAGGTGGTGCGCCGCCCGATCGCCGATGCCCGGAAACTGCTGGCCGAGGCCGGTTATCCCGGTGGTCGTGACGCGGTGACCGGCCGCCCGCTGGTGCTGAACTACGACTACTACAGCCAGCCGACGCCCGAGGTGAAGTCGCAACTGGACTGGATGGTCAAGCAGTTCGCGAAGATCGATGTGCAGCTTGAAATCCGCGCCACCGACAACAACCAGTTCCAGGACAAGGTGCGCAAGGGCAAGCACCAGATCTTCTGGTCGGGCTGGCTGGCCGACTACCCCGACGCCGAGAACTTCCTGTTCCTGCTCTACGGACCGAACGCGAAGTCCACCTCCGACGGCGAGAACACCGCGAACTACGCCAACCCCGAGTACGACGCGCTGTTCGCGCAGCTCAAGGGTGTCGACGATGGACCCGAGAAGCAGGCGCTGATCGACCGGATGACGGCCATCGTGCAGCAGGATGCGCCGTGGGCGTTCGGCTACTTCCCGTATTCCTCGGGCGCATTCCAGTCCTGGGTGCACAACGCCAAGCCAGCGGTGCTGGTGCGCGACATGGCGCGCTACATACGCATCGACGCGGCCGAGCGGGTGCGCCGGCAGGCCGAGTGGAACCGTCCGGTGTGGTGGCCGATGGGGCTGGGCGCAGCGGGGCTGATCGGCATCGTCTGGCTGGCGCTGCGCAGCTTCCGACGGCGCGAGCAGCTCGACGCGCGGGGCGTGGTGCTGTCGTGAGATCGAGCATGACGCCGCACTGGAGCCGTCAATGCTGAGCGCCATCGTCCGCCGCATCGGCTACGGCGTTCTGATCCTGATCGGTGTCAACCTCGCGACCTTCTTCCTGTTCTTCACTGTCAACACGCCCGATGACATGGCGCGGCTGAACATCGGCGGCAAGCGCGTGACGCAGGAGCAGATCGACAAGTGGAAGGTCGAGCGCGGCTACGACAAGCCGCTGTATGTGAATGCGGCGCGGCAGGGCAGCGAGCGCTACACCGACACGATCTTCTGGGAGCGATCGGTGTCGCTGTTCACGCTGAATTTCGGCCGTGCCGATGCTGAGAGCGCGGGCGACATCGGCCACCAGGTGAGTTCGCGGATGGCGGTCAGCCTGCAACTGGCGCTGCCCTTGTTCATCCTGCAGGTGTTCGCGAGCACCGCGTTCGCGCTGCTGCTGGTGATGTTCCGGCAGACCCGCTTCGATGCCTGGGGCGTGGTGCTCTGCGTGGTGATGCTGTCGATCTCCAGCCTGTTCTACATCATCGTCGGGCAGTTCTTCTTCTCGCGCATGCTGCGGCTGGCGCCGATCTCGGGTTATGCGCCGGGCCTCGATGCCATCAAGTTCCTCCTGCTACCGATTGCCCTCTCGCTGTTCGCCCGGCTTGGTGGCGAGGCGCGCCTGTACCGCGCCATGTTCCTGGAGGAAACCGGCAAGGACTATGTCCGCACCGCACGCGCCAAGGGCCTGAGCGAGCCTCGCGTGCTCACGGCCCATGTGCTGCGCAATACGCTGATCCCGATCGTCACCAGCGCCGGTGGCTACCTGCCGTATGTGTTCCTCGGCAGCCTGGTGTTCGAGAGCTTCTTCGGCCTGCCGGGGCTGGGTGCCTATGTGATCGACGCGATCAGCAACCAGGACTTCGCGGTCGTGCGCACGATGGTGTTCCTCGGTTCGCTGCTCTATGTGCTGAGCTACATCGTGATCGACATCGCCTACACCTGGATCGACCCGCGGGTCAGACTGACATGACGACGATGCTGCCGAAGTTCGTTCTGCTGTGGACCGACGCGGTGATGTGGGCGCTGATGGTGGCGCTGCTGGTCTACGCCCGCATGGTCTGGCGCAGCCCGAACCTGCGTGCCAGCTGGACGCTGGTTTTCCGCGACGCGGCCGCCTTCGCGTCGGCGATCGTGCTCGGGCTGTGTCTGTTGCTGACGCTGCTCGACAGCGTGCATTTCCGTCGCGCCTTGACGACCGCCAGCACCGAAGCCACCGCGCCGTCGGTGGCCTACGACACACGCACGCAGTCGCTGCTCGATGTGCTGCTGGCAGACCTGATCGATTCGCGCGAGGCGACCTACTCGCGGCCTTTGGCCTACCAGAGCTTCACGCTCGAATCGCTGACGGTGGAAGGCGAGGTGCGCCGGCTGCCGCCGCGCCTGCTGCACGGCGGCGCGCACCTCAGTGACCCAGCGAATCAATGGTCGGGCGACATCGCGCGGCGCGTGGCGGGTGGTCTGGCGATCGGCGCGATCGTCGCATTGCTGCTGAGCGCCTGGACGGTGCGCGGCGTCGCCCGCCGTCAGGGCTGGGCGTGGCGCGAGGCCGTTGCGCGGGTGTGGAGAGACGATTGCGACATTCGCTGGCGCGCCGCTCTGATGACGCTCACGGGCCTGTGCCTGCTGGCCGGTCCGGCCCTGTTGCTGATGAACGACTACCACCTGCTCGGCACCGACCGGACCGGCAACGATGTGTTCTACCAGGCGCTGAAAAGCATTCGCACCGCCTTCGTCATCGGCACGCTGGCTACGATTGCGACGCTGCCGCTGGCGGTGGGCCTGGGGTTGATGGCGGGCTACTTCAAGGGCTGGATCGACGAAGCCATCCAGTACCTCTACACCGTGCTGTCGTCGGTGCCGAATGTGCTGCTGATCGCGGCCTGCGTGCTGATGGTGCAGGTCTATCTGGATCAGCACCCGGAGTTGTTCGAGACCGGTGCCGAGCGCGCCGACCTGAAGCTGTTCCTGCTGTGCGCCATCCTCGGCCTCACGGGGTGGGCCGGCCTCTGTCGCCTGCTGCGTGCCGAAGCGCTGAAGCTTCGAGAGCTCGAATACGTGCAGGCCGCGACGGCTTTTGGCGTCGGTCCGTGGCGCATCATCGCTCGCCACCTGATGCCCAATGTGATGCACCTGGTGCTGATCACCACCGTGCTCGATTTTTCCGGACTGATCCTGTACGAAGCGGTGCTGTCCTATGTGGGCGTTGGCGTCGACCCGTCGATGAACAGCTTTGGCGGAATGATCAACCTGGCACGCAGCGAGATGAGCCGTGACCCGGTGGTGTGGTGGTCGTTCGCAGCGGCCTTCGGCTTCATGGTCACATTGGTGCTGGCGGCGAACTTCTTTGCCGACGGCGTGCGCGACGCGTTCGACCCGCGGGCAAGGGTTTTTCGTGCGAGGCGCACGCCTGCGCCGGTCAGGGCAGGCTGATCCACGATGCTGACTGTCACCGACCTGAAAGTGGCCATTGATGCCGACGCCGGCCTGGTGCGCGCGATCGATGGGCTGTCGCTGTGCATCGAGCGTGGCGAGACCTTCGCGCTGGTCGGCGAGTCGGGTTGTGGCAAGAGCATGACGGCGCTGGCACTGATGCGGCTGCTGCCCGACAACGGCCGCGTCACCGACGGGCGCGTCGAGATCGAGGGGCAGGAGACGCTGTCGCTGCCCGAGTCGGCGATGCGCCGCCTGCGCGGGGGGCGCATCGGCATGATCTTCCAGGAGCCGGCCACCAGTCTGAACCCGGTCATGCGGGTGGGCGATCAGATCGTCGAGGCGATCGAGACGCATACCGCGCTGCGCGGTGCTTCCGCCCGCGCGAAGGCGATCGAATGGCTGGGCCGAGTCGGCATCCCCGAGCCTGAGCGGCGTGTCGACGACTACCCGTTCCGCATGAGCGGCGGGCAGAAGCAGCGGGTGATGATCGCGATCGCGCTGGCCGCCGAGCCGGCTTTCCTGGTGGCCGATGAGCCCACCACCGCGCTCGATGTCGCGATCCAGGCGCAGATCCTGGAGTTGCTCAAACAGTTGCAGCGCGAGCAAGGCATGGGCCTGCTGCTGATCACGCACGACCTCGCGGTGGTGTCCGGCATGGCTCAGCGGGTGGCGCTGATGTACGCCGGGCAGATCGTCGAGGTGGCCAGCGCGGCGGATTTCTTCAGCGAGCCGAAGCACCCCTATGCGCGGCTGTTGCTGCAGTCGCTGCCGCAGGCGCACCAGCGTGGCGCGGTGCTTGCAGCGATCGCGGGCACGGTGCCGCCGCTGTCGCAGGGATTTGTCGGTTGTCGCTTCGCGCCGCGTTGTGACCGGGCCTTTGATCGCTGTCGCCGCGAAGCGCCAGTGCTGGCGCCTCCGTTCGCGCCAGAGATGGCTGGCGTGATCGCGTCGCGCGAAGTGCGTTGCTGGCTGCATGCCTCGCCCGCTGACGTCTCGGCAGCGGAGCCGGCCAAAGGGCCGGCCGAACCACTCGGCGCCGTCGCAGCGCTACAGCCAGCACCTGTCGTGCCCCGAGGGGCGGAACTGCTCCTCGACGTGCAACACCTGTCGGTGCGATTCCCGATCCGCAGCGGCGTATTCCAGCGCATCGCCTCTCACTCGGTGGCCGTGGACGATGTGTCGTTGCAGATCCGCCGAGGCGAGACCTTCGCGCTGGTCGGCGAGTCGGGCTGCGGCAAGACCACGCTGGGCAAGGCCATCGTGCAGTTGCTGCGCGGCCAGGCCGACATCGAAGGTCGCGCGGTGATCGATGGGCAGGATCTGTTCGGTCTGCGCGGCGAAGCGCTGCGGCTGGCAAGGCGTTCGGTGCAGATGATCTTCCAGGACCCGTATGCGTCACTGAATCCCCGGATGCGGGTGTTCGAGGTGTTGGAAGAGGGCGTACTGACGCTCCGCCCGGAGCTCGATGGCGAGGCGCGACGCGCGCTGCTGGAGTCCCTGGTCGATCGCGTCGGCCTGCGCCGGGAGGCGTTGCAGCGCTATCCGCATGAGTTTTCCGGGGGACAGCGGCAGCGCATTGCGATCGCGCGCGCGCTGGCGGTCGAACCTCGACTGATCGTCTGCGACGAGCCCACCTCGGCGCTGGACGTCTCGGTGCAAGCGCAGATCCTGAACCTGCTCAAGCAGTTGCAACGTGAGCTGGGGCTGGCCTACCTGTTCATCACCCACCACCTGGGCGTTGTCGAATACATTGCCGACCACTTGGCAGTGATGCATCGCGGGCGCATCGCGGAAGCGGGCCCGGCCGTGGAGCTGCTTGCCGATCCGCGGGAAGACTACACCCGCAGGCTTCTGGCAGCGGTTCCGCGTCTGGTCAGGTTCTGATCGCTGGCAGTCCCGCTGAGTCAACACCTTCGAGCTCGGCAACACCACCCACACGCTGACGATGAACCACAAGTCGGTGGGCTGAAGCAGGGCTTTCAAGTGGGCTGTGACGATCGCCACTACGATCCACGCCGCCGCACCGTGTTTGCAAACTTGAATCAACGTTCCTGATTCCGAACTCCGCTGATGGATTTTTCGCAAGCTGCCGACGACCCACGCCGTCATCTGTGGGGATTGGGCCTCGTGGTCCTGTTGCACGTGCTGGTGGTCTATGCACTGGTCAACGGTCTGGCCCAAAAGGTGATGGAAGTGGTGCGAACGCCGGTTGAAGTCCGGCTGATCGATGAGATCACGCCTGCTCCGCCGCCGCCCCCGTCGCCACCACCGGCTGCGGTGGCCCCGGCGAGGCGCTTGTCGGCACCGCCTGTTGTTGTGCCACCGCCGGAGGCCGTGGTGACGCCACCGCTTCAAGTCGCGCCCACCATCACCGCCGCGCCGCCGGTTCCGGTGCCCGCGCCGCCTGAACTGGCGCCGACGCCACCGCCTGCGGCGATCGAATCGGCCGCTCCCGCCTCGGGTGTGGGCCGGCCGCAGGTGCTGGCCGCCGGCATTGCCTGCACCCGCACCCCCCCGCCCGTCGCGCCCGCTGTCTCCAGCGAGGTCAGGGGCAGCCTCTTTGTGATCGGCACGCTGAAGGCCGGCCGCGTGGTCCAGGTTGACATCGACCGCCACACGCTCAAGGGCGTGCCCGATCGCCGCACGCTGCGCGCCTTCATCAACGCCGTCGAGGTGGCGATGAAGGAAGGCTATGTGTGCAGTGGCGACGGCGTGCAGATCCGCCAGGAGTTCTTCTTTGACATCCGATGATGGCCTGCTCGCGCTTGCATACTCTCCCGTCCCCGCCACCCAACGTACCGGCCTCGTTGCCACTGCTCACCGATGACCATGTTCTTCCATGACAACTCAGGACTCCGCGTCGAGCAGAAGCTTCGGGGCTTCGCCTGCGGCCTGCTGATCGGTGTGGGCTCCATGGCCGCCCACGCACAGTCGAACGCGGAGACCGCGGGTGCGGTCGCCGCCATGGCGACTGGTGTCGGCCAGAGCGTGATCGAGAACCCCTATGGGCTGAGCGCCTTGTGGGCGCAGGGCGACTTCGTGGCCCGGGGCACCCTGCTCATCCTGGTGTTGATGAGCGTGGCCAGCTGGTACATCCTGGTCACCCGACTGGCCGCCAGCCTGAAGCTCAGTGCGGAGGCTCGCGCGGTCCGGCAGAGCTTCTTCAAGGCGCCGACACTGCAGGCGGGTGTTGCGACCCTGGGGGCAGGCAGTGCCTTTCGCTACATCGCCGAAGCCGGCATCAATGCGCGCGAGCACCACGAGGGAGCGCTGACAGAGCACATCGACCGCAACACCTGGATCACGATGTGCGTGCAGCGCAGCGTCGACGAGGTTCAGTCGCGCCTGCAAGGCGGTCTGGCGATCCTGGCCACCGTCGGATCGACTGCACCTTTCATTGGCCTGTTCGGCACCGTCTGGGGCATCTATCACGCGCTGACCGCGATCGGGATTGCTGGCCAGGCGAGCATCGACAAGGTGGCCGGTCCCGTCGGTGAGGCGCTGATCATGACGGCGATCGGGCTGGCCGTGGCGGTGCCGGCGGTGCTCGGCTACAACGCGCTGGTGCGCCGCAACAAGCTCACGATGGACGCGGTGCGTGGCTTCGCTGCCGACCTCCACGGCATCCTGCTGGGCGCCAAGAACCTGCGCTGACAAGCCGTTCAACAGGTACGCCACCCGCTCATGGCCCTCCAACTGCGCTCAGGCAACGACGACGAAGACGTCATTGCCAGCATCAACACCACGCCGCTGGTCGACGTGATGCTGGTGCTCTTGATCATCTTTCTGATCACCATACCCGTGGTCACGCAGACGGTGCCGCTGTCCTTGCCCAAAGAGCTCAACCTGCCCCGCCAAACGAAGCCCGAGAACATCGAGATCTCTGTCGATCGCGAAGGGGGCGTTTACTGGAACGCGCAACCGCTGGCCGACCACGTGGCGCTGGTCGAGCGGCTGAAGGCTGCGGCGGCAAGGAGTCCGCAGCCGGAAATTCAGGTACGCGGTGATGTGAAGGCACGATACGAGACGGTGGGCCGTGTGGTCCATGCTTGCCAGCGCGCCGGCATCGTCAAGGTCGGATTCGTCACCGAGCCACCGCCAAACCCCTGACGGCTGCTCGCATCGAAAGAACGAATCATGGCCATGCACATCGGCTCAGGCCGCAGCGACGAACCCGAGGTGATGATGGACATCAACACCACGCCGCTGATCGACGTGATGCTGGTTCTGATCATCATGCTGATCATCACGATCCCGGTGCAACTGCATGCCGTGAACCTGAACATGCCTCAGGCCAGTGCGCCGCCGCTGGTCAAGCCGGAGGTCATCACGCTCGACATCGAGGCCAGCGGCAGGTTGCTCTGGAATGGCGAGGCGCTGCCCGATCGGGCAGCGCTGGAGGCGCGGCTGAAGGCTGCAGCGGCTCAACCCAATCAACCCGAGCTCCACCTGAGGGCGAACCGGGCCGTCGAGTACGGCGTCGTCGCGATGGTGCTGGCAAGTGCGCAACGCCTTGGTGTCACCAAGCTGGGCATGGTCGGCAATGAGCAGTTCGGCCCATGAAATGTCGAAGGCCCTGGCTCGCGAGATCCGAGCCAGGGCCTTCGGTGGCTGACGGCGTCCGCCGTCAGTCGTGAATCACGACAGCGATTCCAGCGCCCGCGCGGTGATCTCGTCGACGCTGCCGGTGCCACTGATCTTGCGGTACTTCGGCGCCACCGGGTCACCCGAAGCAGCCCAGTCCGAGTAGTACGACACCAGAGGCCGCGTCTGCTTCTGGTAGACGTCCAGACGCTTCTTGACGGTTTCTTCCTTGTCGTCGTCGCGCTGGATCAATGGCTCTCCAGTGACGTCATCAACGCCTTCGACCTTCGGCGGGTTGAACTTGATGTGATACGTGCGCCCAGAGGACAGGTGCGCGCGGCGGCCGCTCATGCGCTCGACGATGGCCTCGTCGGGCACATCGATTTCGAGCACGACATCCAGGTTCACGCTCGCGGCCTTCATGGCATCGGCCTGCACGATGGTGCGGGGGAATCCGTCGAACAGGAAGCCGTTCGCGCAGTCTGCTTGGGCCAGGCGTTCCTTGACCAGACCGATGATGATGTCGTCACCGACCAAACCACCCGAGTCCATCACCTTCTTCGCAGCAATGCCCAGCGGCGTGCCGGCCTTGACCGCAGCGCGCAGCATGTCACCCGTGGAAATCTGTGGAATGCCGAATTTCTTGCAGATGAAGGTGGCCTGCGTCCCTTTGCCTGCGCCGGGCGCGCCCAACAAAATCAATCTCATGCGTGTCCTTGTGGTCTGGTCGATGGTGTCGCGTCGCTCCGACAGACGTTCGAAGCCAGGCCGAGTAGTCTAAAACCGAACGGGCTGGTCGTCGGTCGGGTGTGTGCCTAGTTGCGGCCTGCCAGCAGTTGCCGAACACGCGCCAAATCCTCGGGCGTGTCCACGCCGGTGGCCGCGGCGCAGGCGCTCAGGTACACCGCGATGCGCTCCCCATGCCACAGCACCCGCAGTTGTTCCAGTGATTCGATCTGTTCCAGCGGGCTGACGGCCAGCAGTGGAAATCTCCGCAGGAAGCCGGCACGGTAGGCGTAGATGCCGATGTGGCGAAGCGGCGCGCTGCTGCCGATGGCCGGTGCGCCCGCGGCGCTGCCATCGCGCCACCACGGGATGGGGGCGCGTGAAAAATACAGCGCCCGGCCGGCCTGGTCGCACACCACCTTGACGACGTTGGGATTGCCGAGATCGCGAGGGTCATTGATCTCGTGTGCGGCAGTGCCGACCACGCACTCCAGGTGCCCCGGCAACGTACCGGCGACGGCATCGATCAAGGCCGGCTCGATCAGTGGCTCATCCCCCTGCACGTTGACGACCACCGCGTCGCCATCGAGGCCGAGCTGCGCGCACGCTTCGGCCAACCGGTCACTGCCGTTGGCGTGATCGCTGCGGGTCAGGATTGCCTCGACCTGATGCGCCTGGCAGGCGGCGACGATATTCGCATTGTCGGCTGCCACCACGATCTGCGTCGCCGACGACTGAGCTGCCTGCCGCGCCACCCTCACCACCATCGGCACACCGCCGATGTCGGCCAGTGGCTTGCCGGGCAGGCGTGTTGACGCCATGCGCGCCGGGATCAGCACCGAAAAGCCCATCCGCTGCGCGAATTCAGGCGGCGTCCGAGGCCGATGGCTTGGGGAAGATGGGCGGCGCCGGCGGCTCGTTGCCGATTGCCCGAGCCTCGCCTTCGAGCATCACCGGGATGCCATCTCGCACGGGAAACGCCAGCCGATCGGCGTGGCAGACCAGCTCCTGGCGTTCCTGGTGCGGCGGGCGCCAGTGGTTCAACGGTCCCTTGCACAGCGGGCACACCAGTAGGTCAAGCAGTCGTGTCTCCATCGGAGGTCCTGGTCGTGAAACGGGAGGGCAGCAAGGCCAGCAAGGCCGCGTCGAAGTCTGCACTGGCGCTGAAGTCTAGCGGTGCGACCCAGATGCGGGTCGACGCGCCCTGCGCCGCCAGACGCTCGGGCCGCAGTTTGACTGCGTCCTTCTCGGTGACGACGACATCGGCCGCATCGGCGGGCCAGGGCAGAGTGTTGTAGTCGTGGTGATCGGGCAGCGGCAGCGGGGTGATCTCGAGGCCTGCCGCACGCAGCATGCTGAAGAAGCGCTCGGGCTGTGACACGCCAGCGGCTGCCAACACGGGCATTGGGCTGGCGGAAAGGGTCGCCAGGCACGGCATCGTCGCCGCCTGACCTGCCCACCAGTCAGCCAGCGCGACCAGCCCCGCCAGTTCCCTGTCTGCCAGATGCCCTGGCCACGCGGTCGATGGCTGCGACGCGTTGTACAGAACCACCGTGTCTGGTGGCGCTTGCGGCGTCATGGGCTCTCGCAATGGGCCAGCGGGCAGCATCCAGCCGTTGCCCACCCCCCGATCGTCGAACACCACCACCTGTCCGACACGTGGCAGCCGCGAATGCTGCATGCCGTCATCGCTGATCAGCACGTCGATGTCGGGATGCGCCGCCAGTGCCATTCGCGCTGCTGCAACCCGATCGACACCCACGAAGACCGGCACACCCAGGCGCAGGCGCAGCAACAGGGGTTCGTCGCCGGCATCCGCGGCCGTTGTCGTCGTCTGTACCGCCATCACCGCATCGGCGCCGCGGCGTCGGCCATGGCCGCGCGAAATGACGGCGGGGCGGTATCCGCAAGCCTGCAAGCGCCTGACCACCGCCATCACCGTGGGCGTCTTGCCCGCGCCGCCTGCGATCAGGTTGCCGACGACAACCACCGGAACCGGCAGCAACTGCGGCCGCAAAAGCCGCCAGCGGTACAGCACTCGGCGAAGTGCCACCAGCGTTGCGAACACCATCGACAGCGGCCACAGCGCGAGGGCTGTGGCTCCTCGGCGCAGCCAGGCGCGTTGCAGCGCCGCCTCCATCACGCCCGACCTGTACTGCTCAACGGCCCGCCTCGGGCGTGCTGCGTTGCGCCGCGAAGGTGAGGCGCGGCAGGCCGGCGCGCCGCGCTGCGTCCATCACATTGACCACCGATTGGTAGGCGGCGGTCGCATCGGCGGACACGATGATCGGCGTGTCACCCGGGCCACCGGCGGCCTTGCCGATCTCGATCGTCAGCAACTCGACGCTGCGGCCGTCCACCGCGCGCCCGTTGACGGCGTAACGTCCATCGGCAGCGACGGCAACGATGACCTCGCGATTGCGATCACGTGCCTTGTCGGCATCGGCAGAGGGCAAGTTGACCTGCAGCTCGGTGAACTTGGAGTACGTCGTCGACAGCATCAGGAAGATGAGCACCACCAGCAGCACGTCGATGAACGGGATCAGGTTGATCTCCGGTTCTTCTGGCCGCGCCTTGCGGAAGTTCATCGCCATCGCGGGTCAACTCGCCGTGCGCGGGACGGCGAAGCGCATCAGGTGTGGCGTCAGGCGGTCGCAGGCCTGTTCAAGGTCCAGCGTGTAGGAATCGACAAGGCCACGGAAATGACGGTAGGCGATCAGCGACGGAATGGCCACCATGAGTCCAAACGCGGTGTTGTAGAGCGCAACAGAAATACCGTGCGCCAGTGCGGCGGGGTTCCCGCCGCCAGCGGGTGCCTGCGAGCCGAAGATCTCGATCATCCCGATCACGGTGCCCAGCAGCCCCAGCAGTGGCGCTGCGGAGGCGATGGTGCCCAGTGGGCTCAGGTACTTTTCCATGCGGTGCACGGCGGCGCGCCCTGCTGATTCGAACACCTCGCGCAATGCCTCTTCGGTGATCCGCGGCTCGGCAATGACTGCACGCACGCCGCTGGCCAGCACCGTGCCCAGTACCGAACTGTCCGCCAGCTTGTTGACCACGTCAGCCGAAGGCAGGCTGGCGCGGGTGACCGAAACCACTTCCTCCAGCAGTCGCGGCGGCGTGACCTTCGACGATCGAAGGCTCACGAGCCTTTCGAAGATCAAGGCCAGCGCTGCCACCGAGCACAGAATCAAGGGCCAGATCGGCCATCCAGCGGCTTGTATGATCGAAATCACTTCGGTACTTTCCGCGCTCTGGCGTGAAACAACGGGGTCATTCGCGGTGGATTATGGCCTCGCCGCAGAGGGTCCAAGCCAGTCTCGCCAAGCCTAGTCCATCGATCCGTGCAGCATGCGCTGACGCCATCGCCGTTTGGCTGCCCGGCTGTTCCGCATCAGCTACAAGATTTCCACTGACTTTGTGGACAACTTTGTGGATATCTGCTTGGGCAGATCCAGAAAACCTCGATTTCACAGCGCTTCGAACAGATTACTTTATTTTTGATCAGGCATAACCTCATGCAAATCAACAGCTTGCGGCTTTGTGAGGATCATGTGACAGGCGCGATGGCCCGCCGAGCGCGGTGGGTTGCGGCTGTGGACATCTCGACCCGCACCGACATTGGGTTCGCGCGTGGTTGAGCCACAAGACGCTGGCGTTCCGCGCGTTGTCTGGGGCGTGGCGGCGCTGATTCACGCCATCAGCGATACCTTGGCCGCGCGATTCGCGGCCTGCACGGTGCGCGGTGAGTTGTCAGGCTACACACGGGCTGCCAGCGGGCATTGCTACTTCACCCTGAAAGACGCAGATGGCGATGCCGCAGCGATCCGCTGCGCGATGTTCAAGCGGGCGGCCGGCCTGCTGCAGTTCCTCCCTGCTGACGGGCAGCAGGTGCAGTTGCGCGGTCGCATTGCGGTCTATGAGCCGCGCGGCGACTTGCAGTTCATCGTCGATTCCATGCAGCGCAGCGGTGACGGGTCGCTGTATGAGCAGTTCCTGCGCCTCAAGCAAAAACTCGAGGTCGAAGGCCTGTTCGATGCCTCGCGAAAGCGGGCCTTGCCGTCACACCCGCGGCGGGTCGGCGTCGTCACTTCACTGGGTGGTGCGGTGCTGCACGACGTGGCCACCTCGCTCGCGCGGCGCGCGCCGCAGGTCGAACTGATCGTCTACCCGAGTCTGGTGCAAGGCAGCGAGGCGCCGGCGGCGCTGGTGGCAGCCATCGAGATGGCCGGCCGAAGGCGCGAGGTCGACACACTGCTGTTGTGCCGCGGCGGCGGCTCGATCGAAGACCTGTGGGCCTTCAACGACGAGCGTGTCGTGCGCGCCATCGCCGCGTGTCCGATTCCCGTCGTCAGCGGTGTCGGACACGAAACCGACACCACGCTGTCTGACTTCGTCGCCGACCTGCGTGCGCCCACGCCGACGGCCGCAGCCGAGTTGTGCGCGCCGTTGCGCGCAGACAGCCTGTCCATGCTGGACGCCGCTGCCGCAGCGATGCGCAGGCGTATGCGCCGTGCGCTCGAAACCGAAGCACAGCGGCTCGATGCGCTGGCGATGCGGTCCTTGCGTCCTGTCGATGCGGTGAGGCGCCAGGCCCAGGCACTAAACCTCTGGGCACTGCGACTCGCATCTGCCGCGCAGCGGCTGGTCGCGGCGCGCGCGCAGGGTTTGCAACTGTCTGGCGCTCGCTTTCAACGCGCTGGATTTACCTCGATTCAGGCGGCGGTGCAGTCTCTTGATCGCCTTGATGCACGTTTGCAAGGGCTCGACCCGGCCGTGGTGCTGAAGCGCGGTTATGCATGGGTCAGTGACGACGGCGGCAGGCCTTTGGTGTCGGCCTCGCAGTTGCGTATCGGCCAGTCGGTCCGCGCGGTTCTGAGCGATGGCGTGGCAGTGGCGCAGGTCACCGCAGTGACCAAAACGTCGAAGTGATGGGCATCAGCCGCTGCCAGGGCGATCCACCGCGTCGCACGGTTATGCGTTCATGAGGCGCCGTCGATCTTGGCGTCGCTGCCTACAATCAAATTTCACACTTTTTTTTCTAATGGGGCAAGCCTCCCACTGAAAGGACCACGATGGAACATACCCTGCCGGCCTTGCCGTACGCAATCGACGCCTTGGCGCCCCACCTGAGCAAGGAAACCCTGGAGTACCACTACGGCAAGCACCACAACGCTTACGTGGTGAACCTGAACAACCTGCAAAAGGGCACCGAGTTCGAGAACCTGAGCCTCGAAGACATCATCAAGAAGTCGTCGGGTGGCATCTACAACAACGCAGCACAGATCTGGAATCACACCTTCTTCTGGAACGGCATGAAGCCAGCGGGCGGCGGTGAACCCAAGGGCGCGTTGGCCGCAGCCATCAACGCCAAGTTCGGCAGCTATGCCGCTTTCAAGGAAGCCTTCTCCAAGAGCGCCGTCGGTAACTTCGGCTCCGGCTGGACGTGGCTGGTCAAGAAGGCCGATGGCTCGGTCGACATCGTCAACACCGGCGCGGCCGGCACGCCTCTGACCACGGGCGACAAGGCGTTGCTGACCGTTGATGTGTGGGAGCACGCCTATTACATCGACTACCGCAACCTGCGCCCGAAGTGGGTCGAGACCTTCCTGACTTCGCTGGTCAACTGGGACTTCGCGGAAGCTAATTTCGCCTGAGCGAACTGCCTGAAAACGAAAACGCCGGTCGCTGACCGGCGTTTTCGTTGGTGGAGTGGCGAAACAGTCCGGCCATCTTCATGGCGTGAACGGCTTGCCCGTCAATTTGGAGCCGGCGGTGATGCCGCGCTTCGCAAACCAGCCGTCGTTCATTTCCAGAACAAAGCGCACGGGTCTGCTGGAGCAGTGCGGATCGAGTGTGCGCGGCTTCATCCGGTCGGTGTTGACGATGATGCCGTTGTCGGCAATGAACGCCACGTCGAGCTGCAGCAGCGTGTTCTTCATCCAGAAGCATTGCTGCCCAGGCTGGTCAAACACAAACAGCATGCCATGGTTGGCAGCCATTGACTCGCGGAACATCAAGCCGATCTCGCGTTGTTCCGCGGTGCGTGCCAGTTCGGCGGTGATGACGTGGATGCCCGCGTTGAGCGTCACCGTGGGCAGGCTCTGTGCCGCGCTCTGCGCCCAGCCCGGCATGGCGAATGTGAGCCAGCACAGTCCCTGAATTACAGCGCGCAAAAAGCGCAGATTCCCAACGTTCATGGCTAGCGGTCAGCGTGGCAGAAACTCATTATCGACGAGGGGTTTGGGGCACCCGAACCGCGCACACCGCTGAACTAGAATTGTTTTGCAGTATCGGATTCACGTCGAATTTTCAGCCCCTCACGAAGCGGAGCCCCCGTCCATGTATCAACACATCAAAGTGCCGGAGAACGGCGAAAAGATCACCGTCAACGCTGATTTTTCGCTGAACGTTCCCGACCAGCCGATCATTCCCTACATCGAAGGCGACGGCACCGGTTTCGACATCACCCCGGTGATGATCAAGGTCGTGGATGCGGCCGTGGCCAAGAGCTATGGCGGCAAGAAGAAGATCCATTGGATGGAGATTTACGCCGGTGAGAAGTCGACGCAGGTCTATGGCCCCGATGTCTGGCTGCCTGAAGAAACGCTGACGGTGCTGAAGGACTATGTGGTGTCCATCAAGGGCCCACTGACGACGCCGGTCGGCGGCGGTATCCGCTCCCTGAACGTGGCCCTGCGCCAGGAACTCGACCTCTACGTCTGCCTGCGCCCGATCCAGTATTTCACTGGCGTTCCTTCACCCGTGAAGGAGCCCGAAAAAACCAATATGGTCATCTTCCGCGAGAACTCGGAAGACATCTACGCTGGCATCGAGTTCGAGGCAGAGAGCGAGAAGGCCAAGCGCCTGATCAAGATCCTGCAGGACGAGTTTGGCGTCAAGAAGATCCGCTTTCCCGACACCTCCGGCATTGGCATCAAGCCGGTGTCCAGGCAGGGAACCGAGCGCCTGGTGCGCAAGGCGATCCAGTACGCCATTGACAACGACAAGCCCTCGGTCACGATCGTGCACAAGGGCAACATCATGAAGTACACCGAAGGTGGCTTCCGTGATTGGGCCTATGGGCTGGCGCAAAAGGAATTCGGCGCACAGCTGATCGATGGCGGCCCATGGTGCAAGTTCAAGAACCCGAACACCGGGAAGGACATCGTTGTCAAGGACTCGATCGCTGACGCCTTCCTGCAGCAGATCCTGCTGCGCCCGGCCGAGTATTCGGTGATCGCGACGCTGAACCTGAATGGCGACTACGTCTCCGATGCGCTGGCAGCTCAGGTCGGCGGCATCGGCATCGCCCCGGGCGCGAACCTCAGTGACTCGATCGCGATGTTCGAAGCCACTCATGGCACGGCACCGAAGTACGCCGGCAAGGACTACGTGAACCCAGGTTCCGAAATCCTGTCCGCCGAAATGATGCTGCGCCACATGGGCTGGATCGAAGCGGCCGATCTGATCATTGCCTCGATGAAGCGCTCGATCCTGTCGAAGAAGGTGACCTACGACTTCGCCCGCCTCATGGACGGTGCGACTCAGGTCTCGTGCTCCGGCTTCGGGCAGGTGATGATCGACCAGATGTAACGCGGTTTCAGGGCGTCTCCAGACGTCCCGCCTGGTCTCACTGAAAACCCCAGTTCGTTGATTCGACTGGGGTTTTCTGTTTCGTGGTGTTCCACCGCACTGGCTGACTTCCAGCGCCTGAACGCCGCTGCCTTGCGGTGCCGAGTAGACCTCGCCCGTTACCGCGCCTCGTCCCGGCAGTTTCCGATGGAGTGGAAACGTTGAGAAATATCAAAGCAGCCGGGCCGCAGTGGATGAATGATGCAGCCATGGAAAGACGCTAACCCGTGTTCCAAGAGACCCACCGCTGCACCGCAGCATTCAGTCAAGGAGAGCCTCATGAACGACCTGCGCATCAATGAAATCTTCGATCTGGATCCAACGGACTCCACCTTCAGCAATCTGCTGCACCCGTGGCGACTCGGGCCCACCCGGGGCGCTCCACAGATCCGCCTCGACGTCAGTGAATCCGATGCCAGCTACATCGTGAAAGCTGAGATCCCGGGTGTGCACAAGGAAGACATCGAGATTCGCATCGACGGCAATCAGGTGACGATCAGCGCCGAGTTGAAGCAGGAGAACGAAGAGCGGTCAGGCCATCGGCTGCTGCGAAGCGAACGGCGGTACGGATACGCTTGCCGCAAATTCGCGCTCGCTGAAAACGTCGATGACGCCGAGGCCGAGGCCAAGTTCGAGAACGGCGTCCTCAAGCTCATCCTGCCGAAAGGTCACAGCATGTCAGAGAGGCGCCTGACGATCTCTTGATTCAGCAACGCCCGGGCGTCCAACCCGGGCGATCACTCGGTCGGGCGGCGCACCATCTTCGGCAGGTTCTGCTCGACTTCAGTGATGATCTTCGGCAGTCCGCCTGCCTCTGACACGAAGTGCCGTTCAGCATCCTCGGTATGCGACCTGATCGAATCCCACAGGTCGGAGCGGAGCAGGCGGAGCGGATCTCCCTCCGGCTTTTCCAGAGCGCTCAGGCCGAATCGGTGATGGATGGCAACGCCACTCAACACGAACTCCGCCAATTCGCGGCCATGGGTCTCAACCAGCGGGCGCAGCAACAAATGGTCGCCGTAAACGATGCCGCGCCGCGCCAGCTCGCCCTCGATGAACGTCTCGAAGTGCCGCACCAGCAGGTACTGACTCTCCCCCACCAGCTGCACGACCAGGGCCACGTCGCGGTCCGCTCGATCAATGATTTTGGAGGCCACTTCGGCGGCAGATGCCACCGCTTTTTTTGCCCCACCGCCGCTTGTCAGATCCGTCATGGCTTCTACTCATTTATTGTTACTTCACACTGCACAGTCAAGGTCTGACAGCGGCCGCGGGGGAGCATAACCCAATCGTTCTGGGGCAATCGTCGTGGACAACCAGCACACACAAGCCATCCACTGCCTCGACGTGTCAGGCACGCTTCCTATAATTTTTCCCTCAACCTCCACCACTGAGCCATGCTTTCGACGCGCTCTTTGTTCGAAGAAATCCGCGCTAACGACGAGGCCTTCCGCCTGCTGGCGGGAACGGCTTCTCGAAACGAATTGCAGGGCGGATGGGAAAACGAGCGCATAGCGACGCTCACGAGCGATCCGACGCTGGCCGCGAAGATTCTTCGTCATGGCGAGGACGAGAACAAGCATGGCCGCCTGTTCGCGGCCTTCCTGCGCCGCCGCGGCCTGGTGGCCGCAGACATTCCCGAACACGCCGACTACTGCATGCTGCTGGAGCGGCGCGGCATCGGACTCTCGCACGCACGCTTGCGCGAGGACCGGCCCTTGTCCACCGACGAGATCATCCTGTACCTCGCGCACAGCAGGGTCACCGAACAGCGGGCGGCGGAGCAGGTGGCGCAAATGCTCGACTGTTTCCGCAACGACCCGGAGCTTGAGCGCGGACTTGCAATGGTGGCTGACGACGAGGTCAACCACCTCTCTTACTGTCACGAGGAGTTGCTGCGCTTTCGCGAGCAGGGACACGGTGAGTTGATCGAGCGCACGCTCAAGCGATATGCCATGGCCGAGATCCGCGCCACACGCGACGTCAGTCTTGCCTTCGTGGAGGCAATCGCCGGAATACTGCACTGGCCTGCCTGGAAACGCTCGTTGCTGTCGCTCGGTGCGCATGCCATTTATGCCTACGAACGCCTGATTGGCTGGCGCCGCATGGTGCGCCTGGCGCCTCCCGAGCGGCCGAATGCACTGGGCTCTGCCCAGACCGCTGGCTGATCAGGGCCATCAGTGGCGCGCGGATCCAGGCTCAGCACTCAGCGAGCCTTGAGCCGGCCGCGTGATGCCAGGCCTCGCCAGGAGCCGCCTTTCGCGACAGACGGCAGTCGGGATGTCGACCACGGGTGGAAGGCTGGCCAGCTGTCACACGGTCAGGCTCGCCGCCCACAGCGACGCTGAGCGCCTGCCAAGCTGCCAGGACGCAGCGCACTCGCGGGGCTCCCGCAACGGCGGAACCGGCTGACGGCATCCCGGCCCAGATGAGGGGTCGACTGAGCGCAATTCGCGCGATCGAAGGATCAGTCGGCCCGCACAATTTCTCGGTCACCGCTGATTTGCAAGTTGCCGTGCGTGGCTTGCACCCACCGAGATGTACAGCTTACGCACGCCCTCTGTCCGGACGCTCACCCTGAGTGTCATGCTGTTCGCAGCGACGCTGGGGTATGCCTTACCCGGCTGGGCGCAGAGCCCGTTGTCAGCCCCGGAGACGGCCGCACCCGCTGTCACCGCCGGCCCGCAGCCCACTGCGGCGGTGTCGCCCCCGTCTTTACCACCCGTCGTTTCCGGTCGCCGAGGCAAACTGTTGCTGACTGCCGGCGTCAGCAGCATTGATGGCGCGGCCGGTGGCGGCCTGACGCCGTGGGCGCTGACTGGCGGTTACGCGACCGACGACAGCTTCGGTACCAGCGCGTTCGTTACGCGCACGGTGTTACAGGACTACACGCTGAACGTCTACGGCGCGGCCGTAGGCTGGGGTGATCGCCTCGAAGCGTCGATCGCGCGGCAGGACTTCAACACCGGGCAGTCGATCGCACCGCTTGGCTTCCCGGGACTGAAACTGCGGCAGACGATCGTCGGGCTGAAGCTGCGCGTGGCAGGCGATGCCGTCCTCGATAGTGACCGCCTGATGCCGCAGATTGCGGTGGGCTTTCAGTACAAGAACCTCGACGCCGGGCGCTTCAAACCGGTGCTTCGCCTGCTGGGCGCGCGCACCCAAGGCACCGACTTCTACCTCAGCGCGACCAAGTTGTTCCTCGCCCAAAGTGTGCTGGTCAACGGCACGCTGCGCGCCACCCGCGCCAACCAGAACGGCCTGCTCGGCTTCGGCAGCGTGAAAAACGATGACTACCGCTTGCAAGCGGAGGTGTCCTTGGCGCTGGCCCTGCGCAAAGACCTGGCGGTTGGCGTCGAATACCGCGCCAAGCCCGACAACCTCAACGGCGTGGCATTTGGTCGCGGGCTGCGTGAAGACGACTGGAAAGATGCCTTCATCGCCTGGACACCGAGCAAGTGGATCTCGCTCACGTTGGCGTATGTGGACCTTGGCCACATCGTCCCCGCGCTGACGCCTAAGCGTCAGAACGGGGCCTATATGTCGGTGCAGTTGTCTTATTGATGTCGAACCCATGATGCGTGTGAATGAACTGACTGTTTTGCGCGCCCTGTTTTGCGCGACTGGCCTCATCTGCTGTGGCTGGGCGGCGGCCGACGAGCCACAGCGCCCGGCCAGACTGGCCGACAGCTACATTCCGACCGCTCCGCCTGACGACAAGCTGTACCAGGCGCTCGGCGGCCACGAGGGTCTGGTCAGGCTGGTCGCCGACTTCCATCGGCGGCTGCTAGCCGATCTGCAGCTGGCGCCGTTTTTTCGCGAGGTCGACGAAGCGCAATTCCGCGATCGGCTGGTGGTGCAGTTCTGCGAGGTGTCGGGCGGGCCGTGCAAGCAGGCAAAGTACAACATGCGCCAATTGCATAGCAGCGTGGACATCAACAAGGCCAGCTTCAATGCGCTGGTCGAGGTGCTGCAACTCGCGATGGACGCGCAGGGCATCGCCTTTCATGCGCAAAACCGCCTGCTGGCGCAACTGGCGCCGATGCATCGGGACATCATCAACGCACCTTGACACACAACCCCATCACCGCCACAAACGCTCGACGCGATCGCTGTTGACAACAGGTCATCATGCCGTCGCCATGCGTGGCGAGGGTGCGGCGGTGCGGTCGCCTTGGAAGCCGAAATCGACCCCTCGCCGCTTGCCGCGGCCTGTGGAAAATCTGCTCAGTGCAGGATGACTGCCGACACGACATCGACTGGGCGGTGCCGGGTCAGCCAGCCGACCGACCAGTTGGCGAAGGTATCAGCGGGCATCGGCTTGCCCATGTGATACCCCTGAGCCTGATCGCAGTTGAGCTCACGCAGCATGTCCCAGGTTCGTGCGTTCTCGACGCCCTCAGCCACAACGGTCAAGCCCAGGTTGTGCGCAAGATCGATCGTCGAGCGGACGATCTTTGCGTCGTCCGGGTCGGTTTCCATGCTCTTGACGAAGGACTGATCGATCTTCAGTTCGTCCACCGGCAGCCTCTTCAGGTAGGCCAGAGACGAGTAGCCGGTGCCGAAGTCGTCGATCGACAGCGTGAAGCCCAGTGCGCTCAGCCGGTTCAACGTGGCCAGAGCGCGCTGGGGGTCGTCCATGATCGCGCTTTCGGTGATTTCCAGGCAGAACGCCTCGGCCGGCACCTGGTGCTTGACGAGCAGTGCCTCGAACTTCTGGGGCAGGTCCTGATCGAGCAGGTCGCGCGTCGAGAGGTTCACCGACAGCGTGATCATCAGCCCCTCGGCATGCAGCATGCGCCAGTGACGGGCTGCTTCTTCGAAGATCCAGATGGTCAGCACGCGAATGAAGCCGGTCTGCTCGGCGAACGGGATGAACTGCATCGGTGGCACCAGGCCGCGCTGAGGGTGCTGCCAGCGCACCAGCGCTTCGGCGCCGACGACCGCGCCGGTGCCCAGCGAAAGTTTTGGTTGCAGGAACAGGCGCAGCTGGTTGTCACTCACGGCTTGCCGCATCTCGGTCAGCAGCGACAGTGTCTGCGCGCTTGCGGCGTCGATCTTCGGGTCGTACATCAGCGCACCAGCGCTGCGCTGCTTGGCGGAATACATCGCCAACTCAGCGCGACTGATCAGCATATCGGCGTCGCTGGCGTGTTGCGGCCAGCAGGCCATGCCGATGCCAGCGCCCATGTCCACGGTGTGTTCTTCCAGCGTCAGCGGTGCATCGAAGGCAGTGGCGATGCGCCGTGCCACCGTCTGCGCAAGTTCGGCATCGCCACTGCGCAGCAGGATCGCGAATTCATCGCCGCCGATGCGGGCGACCATGTCACCACCGCGCACCAATTGCTGCGCAAGCCGCTCGGCGACCTGCATCAGCAGTAGGTCACCAAAGCGATAGCCGAGCACATCGTTGACATGCTTGAAACGGTCAAGGTCGAGCATTAAAACCGCGACCGATGGCTGGGCGGACGACGCTGGCGCGGCATGCTTCTGCTGCTCAGCCGCGATAGCGCTGCACACGGCATCGCGAAACTGCGCCCGGTTGGGCAGCCCAGTAATCGTGTCCCAATACGCCAGTTTTAGGATTTCTTCTTTCTGTGCCGACACGCTGACGCGCATCCGCTCGAAGGCCTGCGACAGGTGCCCGATCTCGTCCTCGCGCTGCTCGTCGCCGATCGGCGTTGCGTAATCACCGGCGCCGAGGCGATCGGCAGCGGCGGACAATCGGTGCAGTGGGGTGATCATGCGGTGCGCAGTGAGCGAACTGCCGACGCCGAATACCAGGCAACTGATGACGGTGGTGACCAGCAAGGCCACCTGCAGATCGTGCGGAATGCGTGTCGCAGCATCGACTGACAACGAGGTCAGCGCCAGCACGCTGCCGTGGTCGGCATCGATCGTCAGCCAGCGCGGATGCACACTGAACTCTTCGCCATTCGCCTTCACCGACGTCATGCCCGAGCCCGCTTGGAGCGGGCCCCAGGCATGTTTCGACAGTCCCTCGGTGTGGTCTCTCGACATGCTCGACAACTTCACCTGCCAGGCATCGGTCGCGTGGGTCCGGGTCAGAAGCGTCACCTGCACGGCGGCCAGCGCCTGCATGTCGCTGACCAGCCGTTCGTCGATCGGGAAGCCCATCAGCACCCAGCCGACCACCACCGGTGCCTTGATCGGCACCATCACGAACTGATAGGGCTGGTCCGAGAGCAGGCCGATTTCGCTGGTGGTTGAATCGACCGCGTTCCCGGGGCGCATCACCTGGCCGGCCAGGCGTGCGGCCAGCGGCGCGAGGGTTTCGAGGTCATCGCCGGTGCTCGCCTGCAAGGCCAGCGCGGTGTCGTACAAAGCCACCCGCATGGCACCGATGCGTCGCCCGTGGTTTTCCAGCGCCGACACGATGGTGTCGGTGTCCTTCGAATGGATCGCTTCGCGGAACCCGAAGTCGGCCGCCAGCAGCCGCGCACCGTCGGTGAGCTTTTGGGCGCGCTGGGTCAACAGGCTGTGCAGAACGCGGTCGCCTACGTCGAGCCGCGCAGGCAGTTCCTGATGGGCATGGGTTGACAGGCTCGCGCGCAGGGCAGAGAACCCGGCCAGTTGCACGACCAGCAACAGCCCCAGAAAGGTCGCGATCAATCTCGCCTTCAGTGAGCGGCCCATCAGGCTTGCGAAGCCCATCATGGTTGAGGCCCCAAGGGGTTGACGCCGACGTCGAGGCGCATGGCTTGCTCGATGTCGGCGGCACCGACAGTCAACGCCTGGCTCACGCCGTCGGAGTTTCCGGGCAACCCCGGATGCCAGACCTTCACGCGGTAGCTGCCTGGAGTCACCGCGTTGACGCGGGCATGACCCTCTGCGCTTGTCAACGCGTAAAACGGCGTGTCGACCACGACGATCCAGGCCGCCATCTGATCGTGGATGTTGCAGCCGAGCACCGCGATGCCTGGCTTGTCGAAGAGCACCGGTTGGGCGGGCACACCGGAATAGAGCTTCAATTCGAAGTTCTTGGTCGGCGAGAACGAATAGACGTGGTGGCGTACCGTGTCCTGGTTCGGAAACGCGACCGACGTGCCCACCGTTACCACGCTGACACGCGGGACGAACTGGCGCTTGGACTGAGCCACCTGGGTTGGAGCCGACGGCTGCACTGCCAGCTTGGCTGTCACTGGCTCGATCGATACCACCGCCAGGGGCAGCGGCTTACCGGCTGCATCGGTGACGTTCACCGCGACCGATCCAGCCTGAGCGCTGCCGCACAACAGCAACGGCAGCATGGCATGCCGAACCCCAGTTCGCCAGCCAGGAGTCCGAGCGCGGCGGCTGATGCCCGCGCACCGCACGAAACACACAGCGAGGCTGTCGCGATTGATCGGGGGTGATTCGGGAAGTCGGGGCACGATCGATGCTTGATCCAGCGGCGAGGATGCGTCACCGTCTGCTCCGTTTTCGACCGCTCAGCAGACGACTTGAACCTCGGCGATCACTCCCCCGCTCGAACACGCCTCGCCGTTGTAAAGCAGTGCCGATAACGAGTCTTGGCCGCCAGCGGACTTGCCGCGGGCCTGATTGGGTGCTTGCTTGGCGCTCAGGTGCTTCGCTTCGGCCTCATTCATTTGCCGGGTAAGGAAACTCGCCCACCCCTTGATTCCTTCAGGGCCCGAAGGCTCCGCGCAGCAGTGGCACTGCCCAAGACGCCGCGGGGCTACTCCAAATTCTGAACCTGCTCGCGCAGTTGCTCGATCGACACCTTCATGTCCAGAGAGATGGTGGTGAGTTCCAGGCTCGACGCCTTCGACCCCAGCGTGTTCGCCTCGCGCAGCAGTTCCTGAATCAGGAAATCGAGTCGTTTTCCCACCTCGCCACCGGCCGTGAGCATTCGCGCCATCTCGTCGAGGTGGGCTCGCAACCGAGCCAACTCTTCAGCCACGTCGATGCGGATCGCGTAGGCCGCTGCCTCGTTCAAGGCCCGCTCCTGCAGCGCTTCGATTGACACGGTTTGGGCGGCGCCTGTTTGTTCCAGCGCTTCCTGCCAGCGCTCGAGAAACTTCTGCTGCTGGCGTTGGACGGTGGCCGGTACCAAGGGCTCGGCCTTGGCGGCGAGCTCCCGAAGGCGGTTCACCCCGAGCATCAGCACCTCGACCAGGCGCTTGCCCTCTCGTGCACGTGCCTCGCCCAGGCCGGCAATGGCCCGCTTGGCGGCGTCCAGTGCCACATCGTCCAGCTGTTCCTGGGATGCACTCGTCTTGCACCAGTGCAGCACCTCGTGGACCGACAGCTCCTGAGCACTGGGCAGCCAGCCGCGAATCATGCTTTGCAGGTGCGAGAGCCGGTTCAGCTGTTCCGGCTGCGGTTGCGGCCAGGCCGTGTCGGCGCTGGACTGGGTGTTCAGCCGCAACTCGATCTTGCCGCGGCGAAAGGCGGCGGTCAGCAGCTCACGCAGTGACGGCTCCAGGGCGCGCAACTCGTCGGGCAGGCGCAGATTCAGGTCGAGAAAGCGTCCATTCACGCTGCGAAGCTCGACTGTGACTCTGGCCCGCGAGGGTGTGGTGGGCCGGGAGACTGGCAGCTCGCTGGCTGCGGTCGAAACCGGCGTCTCAGCCGCGCCTGCTGTGGCGCTGGCGTAGCCGGTCATGCTGTAGACTGGCATTGAATGTCAACCCGTGAAAACCGCTGATTATGTCGAAGCTGAAGCCCGCTCCGCTGCCTTCTGGCACCGTGGTCGGCGGCTACCAGGTCGTCAAGAAGCTGGCGGCTGGCGGGTTTGGTGTGGTGTATCTCGCAGAAGACCCGCAGCGCCACATGGTCGCGCTCAAGGAGTACCTGCCATCGTCACTGGCAGAGCGCTCGCCGGGCGAATTGACACCCCGGGTCAAGCCCGAGAAGCAGCCTCTGTATCGACTGGGCCTGAAGAGCTTCTTCGAGGAGGGTCGGTCGCTTGCACAGATCTCGCACCCGAGCGTTGTATCGGTGCTGAATTTCTTCCGCGAGAACGAAACCGTCTACATGGTGATGAACTACCTGCAGGGCGAAACGCTGCAGGACTTCATCGTCACCGCGCGCGATCTGAAGCGCGACAAGGTGTTCCGCGAGTCGACCATCCGCAGCCTGTTCGACGAGATCCTGCGTGGTTTGCGCATCGTGCACCAGCACAAGATGCTCCACCTCGACATCAAGCCAGCCAACATCTTCATCACCAATGACAACAAGGCGGTGATGCTGGACTTCGGTGCTGCGCGTGAGGTGCTGAGCAAGGAAGGCAATTTCATCCGTCCGATGTACACGCCGGGCTTTGCTGCGCCCGAGATGTACCGCCGCGATGGCACCCTCGGCCCCTGGACCGACATCTACGCCATCGGGGCCTGCATCTATGCCTGCATGCAGGGTTATCCGCCGAATGACGCGCCGCAGCGCATCGAGAAGGACCGGCTGGCGCTGAGCCTGAGTCGGCTGCGCAACATCTATTCCGACAACCTGATCGAAGTGACCGAGTGGTGCATGTCGCTTGACCCACTGTCGCGCCCACAAAGCGTGTTCGCGCTGCAGAAGGAACTGGCGCGTGAGACCGAGCGCCGCTACACCAAGCTGAGCTTCGGCGAGCGCCTGAAGATGCAGCTTGAAAACCTGACCACCGGCGCCAAGGTGTAAGTTCATGGCGCTCCCACGTCGCTTCGCTCTTGTCCCCCAAGTGGGCGCTGCCCGGCGCTCAGGCACGCACTGACATGCGCTTTTCCATCTACCAGGTCAGTCGCAAGGGGGGTCGCGAGAAGAACGAAGACCGCATGGGGTATTCGTACACCCGCGACTCCGGTCTGTTCGCGTTGGCTGACGGCATGGGTGGGCATCCGGAAGGCGAGGTGGCGTCTCAGCTCGCATTGCAGACGATGTCAGCGCTGTTCCAGCGGGAGGCCAAGCCGACGCTGGTTGACCCGCTCGCATTCCTCAACCAGGCGATCATGGCCGGGCACCAGCAGTTGCTGCGTTATTCGGCCCAGAAGGCGCTGCCTGACACGCCCCGCACGACCATCATCGCCTGCGTGATGCAGGGCGACTCGGCTTACTGGGCGCATTGCGGCGATTCACGGCTGTACCTCGTGCGTGGTGACAAGCTGGTGGCGCGTACCCGCGATCACTCCTATTCCGAGTTGCAGGATGCACTTCATTCGGTGGTGCCGATGCGTGAGCGCCTGAACCGCAATGTGCTGTTCACCTGCTTGGGCAGCCCGGGCAAGCCGGTGATCGACACCGCCGGCCCGTTCCTGCTGCAAGGCGGAGACAGGCTGATGCTCTGCTCTGATGGCTTGTGGAGCACCGTCACCGACGCGTCGATCACCGAACAGCTGGCCCAGCACCTGATCACCGAGTCCGTGCCTGAACTGGTGGAGCAGGCGTTGCGCAACGGCGGACCCAAGTGCGACAACGTGTCGGTGATGGCCATCGAGTGGGAAGCGTCCGAAGCCCCGTCCGGTGCGGCCGGCGTGTCGACACAGGCGCTGGGCGAAGAGGTATTCGCCTCCACGATCCAGGCCAGCGTGCTTGGCCACGATGTGATCGACGATCTCGACGATGCCGAGATCGAGCGGTCGATCAAGGAAATCAACGACGCCATCCGGCGCTCGTCGTCACCCAAAAAAACCTGAGGGTCCAGTCATGAGTTTCATACGCACGCAAGGGCGCGGCGTCGATGCGTTGCGGCCGGTTCGCATCACGCGGCACTACACCAAACACGCCGAGGGCTCGGTCTTGATCGCGTTCGGCGACACCCAGGTGCTGTGCACGGCCTCGGTGGAAGAGAAGGTGCCGCCGCACAAGCGTGGTTCAGGCGAGGGTTGGGTCACTGCCGAGTACGGCATGTTGCCCCGCGCGACACATACCCGCAGCGACCGCGAGGCGGCCAAGGGCAAGCAGAGCGGGCGTACTCAGGAAATACAGAGGCTGATCGGCCGTTCGCTGCGCTGCGTGTTCGATCTGAAGGCGCTCGGTGAGCGCACGATCTCCCTCGACTGCGACGTGATCCAGGCCGATGGCGGTACCCGCACTGCAGCGATCACTGGCGCCTTTGTGGCGGCACACGATGCGGTGACAGGCTTGATGGCGCAAGGCAAGCTGGCCGCATCTCCGCTGCGAGATTTCGTTGCGGCGATATCGGTCGGCATCGTCGACGGCACACCGCTGCTCGATCTGGAATACACCGAAGACTCGGCCTGCGACACCGACATGAACGTGGTGATGACGGGCTCCGGCGGATTTGTCGAAGTGCAGGGCACAGCCGAAGGCGCGGCCTTCTCGCGCGCCGAGATGGACAGCCTGCTGCAACTCGCCGACCAGGGCATTCGCCAGTTGGTGGCTGCGCAGCGCCTGGCGCTCGGGCTGTGACACGATGAAGCTGGTGCTGGCCTCGAACAACGCCGGCAAGCTGGCCGAACTGCAGTCGTTGTTCGCGCCGCTCGGCCTGTTGCTGGTGCGACAAGGCGACCTGGGCATTCCCGAAGCTGAAGAGCCGCACCTGACCTTCATCGAAAACGCGCTCGCGAAGGCGCGCCATGCGGCTCGTCGCGCGGGGAGCGCAGCCATCGCTGACGACTCCGGGCTCTGCGTCGATGCGCTGGGCGGCGCACCCGGTGTGCGCTCGGCGCGTTATGCCGAAGACCACGGCCAGGCAAAGGGCGATGCGGCCAACAACCGGGTGCTGCTCGCCAAGCTGTCTGCGTTTCCCGAAGCGACGCAGCGCAGCGCACGTTTTGTCTGCGCGCTCGTCGCCGTGCGCTCGGCCGACGACCCGCAGCCGCTGGTGGCGATGGGGAGGTGGGCTGGTGTGATCTGGCCTGCGCCGCGCGGTGAATCCGGCTTCGGCTACGACCCGGTGCTGTACATCCCCGAGTTGGAGAAGACGGTCGCCGAGTTGAGCTCCGCGGACAAGAACGAGTGCAGCCACCGCGGCCTCGCGTCGCGCGAGATCCTGCAGCAGATGCGCGAGGTCTGGGGCCTTGGCTGAACGCACCGCCATGCCCTCGATCGTGTCGGCCGATTCCGCCGAAGCGGCGTCGGCAGCGGTCAACGTCGACCCGAACCAACTGCTGGCCCGCTACCTGCGCCCCGGCACGCTGAACCTCGCGGCGCTGCCGCCGTTGTCGCTGTACGTGCATCTGCCGTGGTGCTTGAAGAAGTGCCCTTATTGCGACTTCAACTCCCACGAGCGTCGCGCCATCGATGGGGGCGATGGCTCGGAGGCGCTGCCATTTGACCGATACCTCGATGCGCTGCGCTGCGACCTCGAGGCAGCGCTCCCCTTCATCTGGGGCCGACGCATCCACACGGTGTTCATCGGTGGGGGCACACCAAGCCTGTTTCCGCCGGAACGTATCGATCAGTTGATCACCGACATCCGCGCCCGCCTGCCGCTGGAGCCCGGCTGCGAGATCACGATGGAGGCCAACCCAGGCACCTTCGAGCGCGATCGATTTCGTGGCTACCGTGCGGCTGGCATCACGCGCCTGTCGGTCGGCGTACAGAGTTTCGATGACCGCAAGCTCGCGGCGCTCGGCCGCGTGCACGACGGTGCGCAGGCGAGGGCAGCGCTCGCCGAGGCCAGCGATGCCTTCGACACCTACAACCTCGACCTGATGTACGCACTGCCCGGACAGACCCCGGCCGAACTGGAGGCCGACCTGGCTGCGGCACTGTCGTTCCAGCCACCGCACCTGTCGATCTACCACCTGACGATCGAGCCCAACACGCTGTTTGCGAAGCACCCACCCACTGGTGACCTCGCCGTGCCCGACGACGACACCGCCTTCGACATGCTCGACCGCATCACGCAGGCCACCGAAGCGGTCGGCCTGTCGCGCTACGAGGTGTCGGCCTTTGCACGACCCGGTCACCGCTGCGCGCACAACCTGAACTACTGGCAGTTCGGCGACTACCTCGGCATTGGCGCTGGTGCGCACAGCAAGATCAGCTACCCCCACCGCGTGGTGCGCCAGGTGCGCTTTCGCGATCCGTCTGCCTACATGACGAATGCGCTGGCCGGCCGGGCGATCGCGCAGGACGAAGAAGTGGCGCGCAAGCAGTTGCCGTTCGAGTTCATGCTCAACGGGCTGCGGCTGAGGGAGGGTGTGGAGCTGGCTCGCTACACCGAGCGCACCGGCCTGCCGCTGAGTTCGATCGATCGCGCACTGGATGACGCGGTGCGCAAGGGCCTGCTGCTGCGCGAGCCGAACTGGATTCAGCCCACTCCACGCGGGTACGACCTGCTCAACGATTTACAGGAGTTGTTCCTGCCGCCAGCCTGATCTCTGGCGCTGATGTGCTGCGCTGAGCTGCCCCGTGCGCTGCCAGCCCAGCCTTGTGGATGACGCCATGGTCCCCTCGCCAGTTCGCCTGCTCAGGAAAGCGCAGCGTCCATCAGCCCCATCTCGGCGCTGCTCATCAGTGCTTCGATGTCGGTGAGGATCAGCATGCGTTCGGTCTCGCCGCTTTTGACGCAGCCGATGCCCATGATGTAGCCGGCATCCAGCGAGGCATGCAGTTGCGGCGCTGCCTTGATGCTGTCGGCTCCGATCGCAATCACGTCAGACACCGAATCGACCACCGCGCCGATGACCCGGCCACGCACGTTCAGCACGATGACCACGGTAGATCCGTCGTACTGGGCTGCCTCGCAGCTCAGTTTCAGGCGCAGGTCGACGATGGGCACGATCACCCCGCGCAGGTTGACCACACCCTTGATGAAATGGGGTGCGTTGGCAATCCGTGTGGGCGCCTCGTAGCTGCGGATCTCCTGCACGCGCAGGATGTCGATGCCGTACTCCTCGCCGCCGAGGCGGAAGGTGAGGAATTCCTTGGGCGTGCCGGTCGCATGACTGGCATTCGGACTTGCCGAGGCTGGTGTGCCACGCTCGGCAACAGTCGCTCCCGCTGGGCGGTCTTCAATGACGATGCTCATGACTGATTCCTTCTGGGTTGGCGCAGGTGCTTGTGTGGCTGCTGGGTTGGCTGCTGGTGCGGCTGACCGCACTCAGAACGACTCCCAGTCGTCAGTGCCGGTCCTGATGGGCGCGGCGACAGGCTGGCTGGTTGGGGCGACTTCTGCGGGCGGCTCGGCCTTGAACTTCGGCCGTACGACGTTCTTGGCCCGGTCGGGACTGCGGCGGTCGACTTTGGTTGCGTTCGCTGCCGGTACCGCGGCATAGGACCCGCCTGCGAAGCCCTCTTGCTGCGATAGCTTGAACACCGCCACAGCTTGAACCAGCTGGTTCGCCTGGGTCTTCAGGCTTTCCGCAGCAGCGGCACTTTCTTCGACCAGCGCAGCGTTCTGCTGCGTGGCCTGGTCCATCTGCGTCACTGCCTCGCCCACCTGCGACACACCGGCACTTTGCTCCACGCTCGCCGCGCTGATCTCGCCCATGATGTCTGTCACGCGCCTGATGCTGGTGACCACCTCGGTCATCGTCGCGCCCGCCTTGTCGACCAGCACACTACCTTGGTCGACACGCTCGACGCTGGCGGTGATCAGGGTCTTGATCTCCTTGGCCGCATCGGCCGAACGACCTGCCAGGTTACGCACTTCGCTGGCCACGACGGCGAAGCCGCGGCCTTGCTCGCCTGCGCGTGCCGCCTCGACTGCGGCATTCAAGGCCAGGATATTGGTCTGGAAGGCGATACCGTCGATCACGCTGATGATGTCGGCGATCTTGCGGCTGCTGTCGTTGATGCCCTTCATCGTCTCGACCACCTGGCCGACGACCTCCCCGCCCTGAATGGCCACTGCCGAGGCGTTCTGCGCGAGCTGGTTGGCCTGGCGAGCGTTGTCGGCGTTCTGTTTGACGGTCGAGCCCAGCTGCTCCATCGATGCGGCGGTTTCCTCGAGCGCGCTGGCCTGCTGTTCGGTGCGGCCCGACAGGTCCAGATTTCCCTGCGCAATCTGTGTGCTGGCTGTGGCCACGCCTTCGGCGTTGGCGCGGACGTTCGCGACGACGCCGCTGAGGCTGGACTGCATGCCATCCAGCGCTTGCAGCAGCTGCGCGGTCTCGTCCTTGCCCTGGGTGTCGACCTTCGAACTCAGGTCTCCGGCTGCTACGCTCGATGCGACCTGTACCGCCCGACGGATGGGTGCCACAACAGACTTGGTGATCAGCACTGCCGCTACTGCGCCCAGCGCCAGCGCCGCGACCGCCAAGACCAGCAGCGTGGCCTTGGCAGTGCTGTAGGTCGATTGCGCGGTGGCGCTCTGTTCATTCGAGAGCTTGACGGTGTGGCTCCACCACTGGTCAACAGCCTCCGTCGCGACACCGAACCTGCGTGCTGACTCGCCAATGAGCAGTTTCGTTGCTACCTCGGTTTGCGTCGGGTCGTTCGCTGTCTTGCGCGAGACCAGGCGAACCTTTTCCCATTCGGCGTAGTAGGCACCCAGGGCATCCTTGAACTTGTTCAGCGCCTGCTTGTCGGCATCGTCAGAGACCAGTCCCTGCGTGTCGTATTTGTCGAGGTCGGCGGCAATGGTCTTGCGAAGCGACTCGATCTTGGCTTCGACCTCATCCATCTCGGCATCGGTATTCATGAGGACGTGCCGGTTTTCGTATCGCCGAATGCTGGCCAGTGACATTGCAATCTCATGCTGAGCCTGGGCCGATGGAACCAGATCGACCGTGTAGGTGGTGGACACATCTGCCAGGCGTCCCATCTGCCACGTGGCAACCCCTGCCATCACCGTCAGAAGCGCAAGCAGCAGGCCGAAGCCCAGGCCCATGCGTGCACCGATCTTGAAGTTCTTGAACATCGCTCTACTGCCTTTTTTGACTCATGCACCACACCAAAAACCAACCCGCCAAGGTGCATGGCAGGGTTGGTCCCTAAAAGGGTCTTGAGTGGCTTGTCGGCGCATCACGCGAAAACATGAGTCAAACATGGCCGCTCGCACTGGCCAGCCATCGGATCCTCAAGCTCGCATCCGGTCAGCCGAAACAGCCTCACCTACCGGACATCCCTTGACGGGGTAGCCGGTCGAGGCGAAGGGACGTTTTTTCCTCGCAGCCAACCCGAGGGAATGACATGGGCAAGACCGAGACAGCCACCATCCCTCGTCCCGCAGCGCAGGGCTGGACGCCTGCACCGCTGCCGCTCTCGGAACCGCAGCGTCTGTCGGCCCTGCGCGCACTGGACGTGCTGGACACTTCGGCCGAACCCGAGTTCGACGCCCTGGTGCGCGCTGCAGCCCAGATCTGCGGCACACCGATTTCGCTGATCAGCCTGGTGGATGACTACCGCCAGTGGTTCAAGGCCAATCTGGGCCTGGAAGGCGCGCAGGAAACCCCGCGCGAAGTGGCTTTCTGCTCGCACGCCATCCTGGGAGACAGTGTGTTCCAGGTCAATGACGCGACCCACGACTCCCGGTTTGCCGGCAACCCGCTGGTCGTGGGTGAACCCGGCATCCGCTTCTATGCCGGAGCGCCCATTCGGGTCATGGGTGGGCAGGCCGTTGGCACGCTGTGCGTCATCGATCGCCAGCCCCGGCAACTCGATGCCCAGCAGAACTACGCACTGAGTTGCCTGGCCCATGCAGCCGCGCGGGCACTGGAAGGGCGGCAAGCCACGTTGGAGCTTCAGCAGCGCAATGCACTGCTGAACACCACGCTGAGTGCCATCGCCGATGCCGTGGTGACCGCCGATGTTCTGGGCTTCGTCACCTGGCTGAACCCGGCTGCAGAACGCATGCTGGGCGTCGGCCTGGCCGTGCTTGCCGGGCAATCGATTGAAGCCTTGTTGAGCCTGCGCAGCGCCAAACTGCCAGCCGGCGTGGCAGATGTGATGACCCGCGTTGCGGCCGGCCAGACGGTGAACCTTCCAAAGGACACCCAACTGCTTTGCAAGGGCGCAGAGCCGATGGCCATCGAAGGCAGCGCGTCACCTCTGGGCAAGCAGGGCACCGTGCTGATCCTGCGCGATGTGACCTCGGCCCGCCAGAAGGAGCAGGAAATCGCCCACCGTGCCATGCACGATGCGCTGACCGGGCTGTGCAACCGCGACGAGTTCGATCGACAGCTGCAATGGGCCCTTGAGGCTGCGGCGGAAGAGGGCAGTTCGCAGGCCGACTGCGTTCTCTTCCTCGACCTCGATCACTTCAAGGTGGTCAACGACACCTGCGGTCATGCTGCCGGCGATCAGCTGCTGAAAGACATGGCTGAGCTGCTGCGCAAGTCCGTGCGCGCGAAGGACGTGGTCGCCCGGCTGGGCGGCGACGAGTTCGCCATCCTGCTGCGATCGTGTCCCTTGCCTGCCGCGGAAAGGCTGGCCAGGAACATCTGTCAGCAGCTGGACGTTTTTCGGTTCGAAGTTCGCGGCAAGCGCCTACAGGTCGGCGCCAGCATCGGACTGGCGGCCTTGGGCGAGGACTTGAACGAGCCGCAGGCGCTGATGCGCGCCGTGGACGAGTGCTGCTACGCCGCGAAATCTGCCGGCCGCAATCGCGTGGTCGCCTGGACGGCAAGCACCCATGTCAGTCAGGCTGCCGGCGGCGCATCGAGTTGGGCAGAACGCATTGGCCGCGCCTTGGACGAAGACCGTTTCGTGTTGCTGGGGCAACTGGTGATCCCCTTGCATGCGGATGCCGGTGTCATGAAGGTCGAGATGCTGCTGCGCATGCTGGACGAATCCGGCCAGCGGCTCTCGCCAGGCGAATTCATGCCCGCTGCCGAGCGCTTCCATCTGATGGGGCGCATCGACCGCTGGGTCTTGCGCAACACCCTGGACTGGATGCGTGACAAGCTGGCCTCATCCCATGCGAAACGTGTTGGCGTCAACCTGTCCGGGCAGTCGGTTGGCGACCCCAGTTTTCACGCCTGGGCCCTCGAGGTTCTGAAGGCTGCAGGCCCGGTCTTGTGCCAGGCCTTGACCCTGGAGATCACCGAAACGGTGGCCATCGCCAACCTGGACCAAGCCAGGACGTTCTTGCACGCTGTGCGCGGCCTGGGCCTGCGCGTGGCCCTGGATGACTTCGGCAGCGGCGCGGCAACCTTTGGCTACCTCAAGAGGCTGCCGCTGGACTACATCAAGATCGACGGCCAGTTCGTCACCGGCCTGCTCAGCGACCCGCTGGACGAGGTGACTGTGCGCAGCTTCGTGGACGTGGCCCATGTGATGGGCCTGAAGACAGTGGCGGAATTCGTCGAGAGCGCCGAAGTGATGAACCGTCTGCGCGAATTGGGTGTCGACTTTGCACAGGGCTATCACCTGCACAAGCCGGCATGTCTGGACACCTTATGCCATCCGGACCGCGTACCCGTCTTGCTTTCCACCGACGCCTGAAAGTTACCGCGCTCTAGGTAGTAGTACCCGCCTCAACTGTCGCGGATGGGCTCCGATAAACAGTAGGTCGAGCGAGATGTTTTGCAGACCCCGAGGCACCCGAAGCCGTTCGTGGTTCGCAAGCGCCGACATCAAGGCTGTACCCCGGCCCCCCATGCTGTTAGTGAGGGCAAAGCTGTAAGACAAGCTAACCTTTTGGGGAGCTGTTCGATGGCCACATTCAAGCCCTCAGCGCAGCGGATCGACGCCCTGCTCCGTCCATTGCTTTCACTGCGCATCGGGATACGTTTGTCGTTTGCCTTTTGCGGGGTGTTTGTGCTGATGACCGTGATGGCAGTATTTGCCTCGACGCGACTCGCAGAAATGCACTCCCGCC
>Ga0214921_10000769_pt1 | contig 57308 bp, 55 predicted proteins | sample LL1505_MetaG_FD_177992 | JGI IMG/M metagenome (GOLD analysis project Ga0214921, IMG submission 177992) | Freshwater microbial communities from Lake Lanier, Atlanta, Georgia, United States - LL-1505 | ecosystem: Environmental > Aquatic > Freshwater > Lake | place: USA: Georgia | collected... | reverse complement strand
ATTTGTTCAATAATATTTAGGGAAATTTCTATTTTTTCATTGTTTAAATTCAAATTTACTTTGTAATTTCCTTGCAAAAACAAATTTTCCAATAAAACTCCAATATTTCTATAATTTTCATTTTTCACCAAAGAAATATATTTAGGAATTTTGATATTTACATAGGGTGAAATTCTGTCATAAAAATAATATTCTCTTTCATATAATTGCAATGCATTTGCCATTTTAGATAAGTCAGAAACATGATTGTTTTCGATTTTTAAAACCGCATTAATCACTTCTCCATCTATTTTGATAATTCGCACTTGATTTACATCTGCAATAAATCCACCTTTCAACTTATCATTAACAATAATGATATCGGTAATATCAAATGGAAGTGATTCCTTTATACATTTTTTAATATTATCGATTTCTTGATTGTTATATGAGAACAAATCATTAATATCAATATTATTATAATTTGATATACATAAATTTACACCAGTATTTTCAAGTTCATAATTCGTGTATACAGTATTGATACCAATCAAACATTTAGGATTGGAAGATTTAGCACTTAATAATCCGGATTTCGAATCTTCAAAAATAAAACATTTCGAAGATTCCATATTGATTTTTTGCATTGCATACAAATAAGGCATAGGACTTGGCTTTGCTTGTTCAGTTTCACCATTTGCAATAATATAATCAACATATTTGTAAATACCAATATGTTTTGTAATTTGTTCAGCTACAAATCTATTGCAATTTGTAACAATACAAATTTTATGTCCCATCATGTGTATTTTTTGAATGAATTGGAGAACCCCATCAATAACTATAATTTTATCTATATTTTGTAGAAAAATGCAATCTTTTTTATTAGATAATTCTTCTAAATTGACATTGATATTGGAAAGCAAAGTTTTTGCCACATATTTATCATTATTTCCCTGTATATATTTTTTGAATATTTCATGAGTTAGTGTGATATTATAACCGTCTAATATTTCTTTCCATGTATCGTAATATATATCATCAGTAATAACTAATGTTCCGTCTAAATCAAATAGAAATCCATGCGTATTTTCTGTATACTTTTTTAATTCACTTGGTGTTCCTAGTGAAAAAACACATTTTTCATTTAGTTTTGCTCCAACAAATTTATGCTCGTCTTCCAACATTTTAGAAATTACACATGAAGTATATGGTTCATTGTTGAAAAATAGTTTTTCATCCAGAATTATTTTGCAATATTTATGTAATAATGTCATACATGTAAATGCATATGCACCAGTGTTTGCGTTTGTAGAAATTTTATGTTTTTCAGCAATATTTGTGATTGTATTTGTTTCACTATCTAATGTTATATATGAATATATTGGAGGTTCATTGTATTTTTTAGTATAAAAAACCATATTATCGAGAGAATTTCGGAATATAGTCAGTATATCTTCTGTATAAAATGTATCACAATCAAGTAAAATCGTTTTATTCCAAAATAAATCAGATTTATTGTGGTAATTTTTGAAAATAGATTCAATACCTAAATAAACGGTTTCTGCTGCACCTTTCGTATCATTTTCCAATTTAATTAAATGAACCATAGGATATTTTGATTTTATATAAGTCGAGAACCCAAAATCATTTTCGTCTAAATATGGATTATAAATCATAAATAATTGGTAATCTTTTTTTATATTTAAATTATCAATAACAGTTTCAATCATTGTTTTATCAAATACATCGATTAATGCTTTCGGTTTTGTATAACCCTCTTTTGCAAAACGTTCTCCTTTACCTCCTAATGGAATAATAATATTCATAATGTTATAATATTATTATCATTTATTTTTTTTTTTTCAACGTAAATATTCTTGTAAGTAAAACCATGGGTCAGGGCAACCCGGTTGCCAGGTTATTAATTCACACATGTGTTTATTCAGTAAGTAAACGGAATTCATGATACTTTGGTCTTTACCAATGAATCTATTGATGGATATAAAATATTCCAACATTTCATAGTATTTTTCATGCCATTTCAATAAAACGTCTTTTCCACCACCAAATATAGTACCGCCAATACGATTTGCTGATTGAAATGAAGGAAGTTTTTCTAGACGATTACATTGCCATTCATCATGTGTAAATGATTGCACTAATAAAAGTAACACCTTTCTTTTATCTATGTTTTTAATTGTTTGAGGATTTGGCCAATTGATGTATTCTGTATTGGGTCTTCGGAAACAGCCAATATCTACCCATAAAAAATATTCGGTTTTAAATGGGTCCAATTCGATTGCCCTCTTTAAGAAATGTGATTTTTCGCTCCATATCATATACAAAAACATATTATGTCCCACATGTTGCTCTTTATCTATTTTATAATGTTCTAAAAAATGATTTGCATATTTATATGAGTAAAAATCTTTGAAATTGGTAATAATAATCCGGGTTTTATCATGTTTACCAATTCTAAACATATCTATTATTTCTTCTGATTTTTCATCGCAAAAAATAACCATATTATTATCAATCATTAGCATATTTTTCATCCATTCAATATATTGTAAATGAGAGGCCTTTGATTGATTCAATTGAAAATAGGATGTAACGATTGTTGTCATAATAAATAATTATTTGTCATATTTTTATATTATATTTATAAATTAGATAAAAATGTAAACTTGTCATTATTTTTTAAATTATTCAATATTTCGGTTGATTTTACATTTAAATTACCTCGATTATATTTACCTTCTAAATTTCGCAATGCATCTATATCACTATTAATTGATAAATCATATATTAAACAATAATGTGGAGGTTGAATAAAATAAATGTGTTTGTTTATCAAATGAAAATAGTATGATATATAAAAATCGTCATGATAATGGACATAATCTTCCTCGTTTATTACATTATAATATTGTAAAAAAACATTCAATGTATTTTTTTTTATAAAAAAACCATCTGCACCTTGTCCCACATTTATACCTTCATGATTATAAACGTAATATGAAGCTACATCTATATTATCATTACATTTTGTATAATTATCAAAATATTCAATCATATATGGCTTATATATCAAATCATCATCTACTAAAATAATATACATATCATCGCTTTCTTCTATTATATTTGAATGAAAAAGTCCTAATAATTTTGTTCCTGGACCAAAATCTTGGTCGACCATGTTTACGAAAACATTATTTTTTGAATATTTATCTACGAATTCATCTATTTTATTTTGTGATATACATGTCGAATTCATTCTAAAATTGTATATTTTTGGAATATTGATAATTATTTTATCAGGCAAAAATGTTTGATTAATAATACTATCAATTATTAAATATAAGTTATCAAATTTTGCAGGAATAGTAGTCAAAGAAACTATGTAGTTATTTTTTTTCATTTATTGTATTGAAATAATAAAACAATATATTTATATTATAATTAAAATATTTAATAATATATTGATAAATATAGATATATTATGGTGCATGTTTATTTAATAGGTCCAGGTTTAAAGCCAATACCTCCAACTGGATGGGGTGCAGTCGAAGCAGTAATATGGGACTATCATGAAAATCTGATTAAGCGTGGAATTAAATCTACCATTATAAATGAGCCAAATTTACAACAAGTCATCACTTTATGTAATAATACTATGCCGGATGTAATCCATATTATGTATGATGATTATATCGTAATAGCGCCTTATTTAAAATGTACACGCATATTGTATACAAGTCATTATGCATATATTACACATCCACATTTTGCAACTCAATATTCATATTACTACAATAATTTTTTTAAAAAAGTAATTGGATATCAGAATAGAGTAACTTTGAATGTAATAAGCAATGATATAAAAGATGTATATAGAAAATGTGGATTTGATAAAAGAATCAATGTTATTTGTAATGGTGCACGTGAAGATTTATTTGATTTTACAATAAATCCGACATATCCAAATAAAAGCGTATACATCGCAAAAATAGAAAAACGCAAAGGACAATATAAATATCAAAAGTTGCCTGGAATTGATTTTATTGGTAATTATCAGGATTCCGATTTTGACATAAACAATGAAAACTATCTTGGAGAATGGGATAAACAAACCTTGTATAAAAATCTTACCAATTATGGGAATTTGGTATTATTATCCGAGGGCGAAGCCGACCCGCTTGTCGTTAAAGAGGGTTTGATAGCAGGATTAGGCGTTGTAGTAAGTGAATGTGCATCCGCAAATTTAGATTTATCAAAATCGTTTATAACTGTTATACCGAATGATAAGTTGAATGATTTGCAATTTGTATATCGCAAAATCATAGAGAATCGATTGACAAGTATTCAAATGCGCCAAGAAATTTATCAGTATGCTATGGATAATTTTGCATGGGGTAAAATTATTGAAAAATATATAGAAACTTGTTTATAAATTTTAAGAAAAAATAATATAAAAATCAATTATATATATTTGTATATAAATGTCATCCCAAAATAACGATGGTATTGAATATACAATTCAAGAAAATGATAAACCAGAAGTCCCAGTAGAACAACCGATTCCAAAAGGAAATGGTTTAAATGATTTACCACCAGAGGTTCGTAGTCAATTACCAGAATCATTCGGACAAAAAGTTGAATATTCAGATGCATATATTGATTTTTTGAAAAAACACAAGGCATCTAAGGAAAGTACATCAAACAGTGGGGGATTCAATGGTCATCCAAAAGATTATTTGGAATTTCTTGCAAAACAAAATAAATAAATATTTTATTTTCATATAAAAAATATTTAATACAATCATTATAGGTCGTATGAAAATCGCGCTTATTGGTCCGGGTATTATGCCAATACCGCCACCAGGTTGGGGTGCGGTTGAAATATTGATATGGGATTATTACAACGAATTATATAAATTGGGACATGACGTTACCATCATAAATACGAAAAATATGATCGAAATTGTGAACACTGTTAACAATGGTAAATTTGATTTTGTCCATTTACATTATGATGTATTTTATAGTATTTTACATCATTTGAAATGTCCTAAAATCGCAATTACAAGTCATTATCCGTACATTGACCAAATAAATAAACATGTAAATGATGGATATAACCGTGTTTTTTCATTTTTAACAAACCAAGACCAGTTTTATAATTTTGTTTTAGCAGATAAAGATGTAAATGCATTTTTATTGTATGGCGCAAATCATTCATATATTCGTAAAATAAAAAATGGAATAAATAGTTCTCTTTTCAAATTTTCCTTTTTTCCAAAATTAGACAAAACGATTTATTTAGGAAAAATAACACCCCGAAAAAATCAATCCAAATTCCAAAATATAGAAAGTATTGATTTTGTAGGAAATAATGCCGACCCAATTTTCAAAACTTGGATGCCAAATTATTTAGGAGAATGGTCAAGAAATCAAATACACGAACATTTAACGGATTATACGAATCTACTGTTAATCAGCGAGGGCGAAGCAGACCCTCTTGTCGTAAAAGAAGCGTTGATAGCTGGTTTAGGAATAGTAGTGAACAAATCGTCAGCCGAAAATTTAGATAAAACATTGGATTTTATTACCATCATAGAAGATAATAAAATAGATGATTTAGAATATATAAAACAAAAATTAATTGAAAATAAACAAATATCTGTTTCACAACGAAAAACCATTCGTGAATATGGGATAACTCAATTTGATATTAGTATAGAAGTTAAAAAATACATGGAAATCGTAGAAAATCTATAAATATGTAACTGTTCCACCACATCCACCAGATGTGGGTTCTATATTGAATACAGGACAAATTAAGATATTTTCTTTGGGTAAACTATCAATTTTATCTTTGTAAAGAATTTCAATGTAATCATTTTCATATTTAGCATATTCTTCTCTATAAAAACAACGTTTGTTGAAAATGAAATTAAACATTTCTATGTGGCATCCGACAATTTGGCAGCTCAATGCTCTATTTTGTCGTAATGCTTGAATTTTTGATAAATCATGTTTTTTCAAATAGTTTTCAAATTCTGGAATATAAAATCTACCTGTAACTTTAATAATAAAATTACATGCAGATTGTATAATGAGTTTTGATTGGTGTTTTGCATAATATATTGAAAAAACTTCATGGGTCCCTTTTGAATGATTATCTTTCAAATAGGCCGCTTCTCGTAAAGTTGTTTCGTTGTACAAAACCATTTCAAAACGTTCTTTGAACATTTCTTTTTCAAATTCCAATTCGGGAAATTCATATCCAGAATTTTCAACCACGACGATAGGAAGAGATGTTTCATATAACCATTTTTTAATAGATTTTATGTAAGTTTCTGAACGTTCTTTTTCATCAGATTGTCCTCCTGGTATACGTTCTACTATTTTAGATTGACGATTTACTGTACATGTCAATATTATAGCAACTTTATTATCATAATTTTTATTAGGGTCAACGTTTACGACAGGGTCAACGTTTACGACAGGGTCAACGTTTATATCTTTTTCAGTATTTGTAAAAGGACTTTGTAAATTTGATGGTTGAATCGTCGATTGAAGTTGCATCGTCCGTAAATAATCGTTTATAACATGATTCCACCTTTCCAATGTTTCTTTTTCATGCATTCTGGCATAATTTAATATTGTTTTAGTTTTTTCTTGATAATTCGTATTTTTTATTTTTAATTTTAAATCATTCCATGAATCGAAATATACCATCAAATCTCTATGTTCCGCTGCGTACCATTCAGATACTTGTAATAATTCAGGATGGTCAATATGAAATGGCGGTTGAAACCAATATTTACCTTCCTTAAATAATTCAATCAAAAATCGTTCACTTGGTATAAACGTTACTAACCCTAATTGCAGCCTTTCAAAAAATGCAATAGTTGACCATGCATATGGAATACATATAATACCTTTATAGCCTAATAATTGAGAAATATGGTCTTTGAATTTCTCACATTTATTTTCAATACCTAACGATTCTAATTTTTCTGATAAATTCAATAAAACGGTTTCATTTTGGTAAGGTGGTACATAAAAGACATTAGCTTCATCATGAGAATATGTTTTATACATAAAATCAGAAATTTTATTTTTTCCCAATGGTTTGATAACAAAATTACCAATATCTACGTTTTTTACATTTACTGAATAAATGTTCTCGATAAATGTATTACCAAAAATATAGACATTTTTTCTATCTTTTATTGAACGTAATAAACTGTAAAATTCAGGGTCTAAAAATTCAGGTTGAATAGCATAATCAAATCGATTACATACCCATATTATCAGTAATTTTGACCAATTATTTTGTAAGAATGTACGAGATGTAGGACATGTATCAGATGTAATAATACCATCGAATGTATTGAAATAATCTTTGTATTTTTCCCAACAATCTTGGGCTCGTTTATGAGTAACTTCATACATTTTTGTTTGTACATATGGAGTGCTATTCGGGTCAGTAATTCCATCGTCAAATTTCATAGCTGTAATTTCATGACCTAATTTTTTAAAAACATATTCTATTTCTAATTCACATCCAAGATGGAAAGTCAAATGGAGTAACTTCATTTTTATAAATATAAAAATAATCTTTATATTTATAACTTTTTTATATAAATTGCATTTTTGGTTTTATGTTTTTTTTTTTTTTTTTCTATATTGTTTTTAATTGGTTCATCCTCTTTTATTAAACATTTCAATTCATTTGGTAGTGGAACATTATACCAAACTTTATATTGATGTTGAACTGTAATATCACGGTTTAATCCATTATAACAATCATAATGACCTTGATATGGACCAATTGTTCCACCATACAACGTAATAATAACAGAAAATAAAAAATCCTGTCCAATATTTGATGGAAAATCATAATAACCCCAATTTTCAATAATATCGTGAATTAATTGTTTATTTTTCATAGATTCAATAAAAAATTTCTTATTAAAAACACTTCCACCATGCCCAGTAAAATGATATTTTTTATTAGTATCTAAATTGTGTTTTTCTTGTAATCGTTGTATTGATTGATCGGATATACGATTTGGACAAAACCCATTCAAATCATATCGAAATACATCTGTAATTGTTTTATTTATAGAGACATCATCTTCTAACCACATTACATATTCTTCGTAACATAGTTCAAATGCATTTACTATTCGTTCGATTAATTTAAATGAATTTTCAAATTTATCTGAATCATTAAGGTTGTTGTATGTGAGTAGAATATTTTCATTTGAATGAATATATACGCATTTGAAATATTTAGCCATTTCAGTATAATCATATCCATTATCAGAAAGAAGAACAACTGTATTATCTGGGTAAAATTTACGAAAAGATTCTAAACATTTATATGTAGCATATGGATTTTTATAACATTGTAAATATGCACCGAACTCTTGTGGGTTCATTAATAATAACACACAAAAAGTATTTATATACAAATTCAGAAAAATATTTTTACATTTGATTTATTGTATTTATTTTGTGGACCCAATATTCAAATAATAATTTATCATAACAAAAATCTTTTTGCAAAAATTCAGTATATTTTTCATTCAAAAAATCTTCGCTAATAATTTCATAATTATTTACAAATAAAATAGGTAAATCGTTGAATTGTTCATGTCCACTATATTTTTCAACTATTGGAATTGACCCTAAACAAATAGCGTCCCATAAACGATATGTATCTATACCACATCCCCGTGGACATAATGTAAATTTACTCATAGAAATCATTTTATAAAAATCTTCATTTGACGTAGTAGTTCTACCATGTATTTGTATATTTTCCTGTAAAACAAATGGTTTATCTTGTAATATTTTTAATAAATCTTTTCGAGGATTACCGAACCATCTATCAATACTGATGCCAAAATTTGCATAACATAGTATAGTTTTATTATTCATTTTTAAATTATAATGATTGAATTTATTAAATATTCCTATTGGTATATTTATAATATTAGGATGGTTTATTGATAATGCATGTGTTACAACTGATATATTATTTTTCTCTATTATATCTAACAATTCCATTTCTATTTTTTCATTATATGCAATATTCATATAGTTAGTCGGTAGTATATTTGTATTAAAATATTTATCATAAGAGTATGGTTTTTTTGGTGGTGGAAAATCAATGTCTGGATTATTCACGATAACAATTTTATTATTTATATTTGAAAATATATCAAATATATTGTTATTTTGTAAAGTATCTTCTGACATATCAATATATACATATTTTTCGTTGTTTTTTAAATAATCAACTAATTTTGTATATTTTTCAAGGGTAATTACATTTGAATCACTCAATATATTGCTATTAATATATTCATGAATTTTCATATATTATATATTTTATATATGATATATATTTATATAAATATAAATATATTTTATTTTTCTAGAACTGCAAGTAAATCATAAATACGATTTAAAAATGTATGTTTTTCACGCACGATTTTCATTTGTTCTTTTATTAATTCATGATTATCCAATTCGTTGATTGCATCATAAAATAACATTGCCTCATTATCGTTATAAATAACTTTTTTCTCTAATAGTTCAAATGCATGACGCGAATTTGTAATACCTAAATGTCCATAACTGATAGATTTTAATAATCTACAAGCTATATATCCTATTTGTTTGTGACATGTACCAGTTTCACCCAATGTTTTTTTTATATGATCCCCTGAACTACGAAAATCTGGGGACATATATGACTTCATTGTATATTCTTGTACAACATGAAATGGCAATGGATTTTGCCATGGGTCGTTTGATTCAAAATCTATACCATTTTTTTTGCACTCTTCATGAAAAATCGCAATTTCACGAGTATTATATTGATTTGCGCTACCAAACCAATATATTTTTTCTTCTTTTGGTTTATAAATATTTTCCTCCAAAATTTCATATGGTAATAAATCGGTTGCCCAGCACGTATATACACATTCGTATTCCATTGGTATAGGATTGTAGTGATGTTTTGCTAAACCTCCATTATTATGGAGTTTTTCATAATATGTGCAATTACTTATTTTATTGCATTTATCTTTGTTTAGAATATAATTGTAATTACAATCCTTTATCCCATCCACCAAATATCGTATTTCTATAAATCGTTTTACTTTATTTATGTATTTTTCAGGTTCTATTGCTATATGTACAAAATAAATAGAAGTAGAAACAATGGGAATATTATCAGAAGCATATCCTTCTGTTATAAATAAACAATCATTGAAATCAAAATCCGTAGGGTAATTTTTATCATCAAACCAATATGTATCATAACCTAAATGTTTGAATCCTTTGAACCATCCATAATGAATATAACTATGTGTATGCGTATGTAATGGAAATCCCCAAATAATTACTTTTGAAAACATTGTATATTAGAAAAAATATAAAAATATAAATGAAGAAAACTTTATATTTTTATTCAATACAATTGATTTATTGTAGAAGTATTTTCAGGTGTCACATAATCTGCATTGAATCTGGATAATCCATTTCGCGAAGATGAATAATCCAATGGAAAATCGCAATGACTAATATTAATTCCATTTTTTTTTATAAACAATGTAATAAAATATTCATTTTGCATAAACGGATGATTTGGTTTTATATGTTTCTTGTATAATTCAACCACCTCATCGTGAAATTTCGCTAATATATCCATTACACATGAAGAAGTCATAATAATTTGTTCATAAATTGCATCAAATGACATTTCTCGGGCAATTATTATATCTGGTATTTTTTGAACAATACTCATTGGTTTGAAAATATTGATATCAAGTCGTGTAATAATGATATTATCATATTTGAAACCACTTTCTTCTTCAAATTTTTTTTTCAATTCTATGACCTGTTTTCTTGAATATGATTGACTACGAATTGTATTATATGCCATCATAATATGTTCTTTTTTCGGATTCCCTTCTCCAAAAAAATCGTGTGTCGTTTTCTTTGATATTTCCGTGAATTCATCATTTTCATGATAATCATTTCTATTTTTTTCAAATAAACATTGTTTTGGTTGGAAAATTTCAAATAATTTTGAAGGTGGATTGAAATGAACACCCTTGTTTTTGTGATATTTTCTATATGATTCATTCAAACCTGGTGATTGCTTTTCTAAAAAATTGTTGTCATAATAATAGTGATGCATAAATACGTCAGCATTGTTTGGTTTTACTACATTATCATATATATTTTGCCAAATTTTTTCCCCACCACGAATTTCACCAAAAAATAATACAGCGGTTTTCATATAGTAATATATAACAAACTCTTTTTATTTAGTTTTTTATATATTTATTGGAAATTTATGATAATAATTTCATTAAAAACATGTGATTTGTTGGATTATTACATAATGCGAATAATACTTTATTTAATTGACTTTTATTCCAAACTAATACTAATGCAACTGATTCATCATTTACATTGTTATTATCAAGCATCTCTTGTACAAATGTAGTCTCCATTTTTTCTGCAATAATTTGAAGAACTTCTGCGTCACCGCCGAAAATTTCGTTATATAATAATTTATCTGATTTCCATATAAAATCACCATCAATATTGTATTTGTATAAATTGTTATTTTGTGTAAAAAGTATTTTTTTTTGTGATTTTACTCTATTTATTCCTATTTTACTTGGAAATTGGGATGAAAGAATCATATTGTCAAGATATTCAGAAGAAGATGCACCTAACCAGAAAAACATGATACTTTGAAAAGGATTTGCTTCTGCTGCCATATTCATATAATTGTATTTTGAATATTGTAATATGTTGTATTCTGGTGATACGCACTCTATTCGAGTGGGATTTTCTATCTTGTTTTTATAATAGTCGCTTTCTAAAATTTGTTTGATTCTATCATAATACTTATAATATTGTGAATCTTTGAAATCGATGACTTTGATTTCCATTGGATATTGTTGAGGACGATTTTGTAAAATAAAATCTTTATGTTTTTCTTCGGTAACTACATATAAATTACAATTCAATTGTAACATTTTCTGTATCCATTGTCCATCTCCAAAATTTACATCAAAAACAGCAGTCACAATAGTAATTGTAGGTTCCATTAATATATAGATATAGATAGATATATATTTATATTATCATAAAGATAATAATTTAAATAATATTAAATGATAATAGGGAGAATTTTGTGTTAAAAAAAACATTTCTGGGTGTTTTTTCCAAACAATTGCCAATGCTAATTGTTCATTGTTTACGTTATTGTTTGCGAACATTATATTTATTACTACATCTTCTACGTATTCTGATATTTTATTTACAACAGTTACGTCGCCACCAAATATTCCTCCTGATAATAAATTATCTGATTTCCAAATAAAATTGTCGTCTATTGGAAAATATTCTAAATCCCGTCGTTTTTGAATAATAAATTTATTGGGATTGTTATTCAAATATGTGATTACATTTTGACTTGGATATGGTTTTGAAATATCAACATCCAAAAAGAAACGAGAACATCCTGCATCCATCCAGAAAAAATAATCACTTTTAAATGGATTCGAATCTATTGCTAATTTCAAGTAATGAAATTTAGAATATTGAATTATATTATATTCCGGTAATACACATTCAACCCGTTTTGGGTCTTTGATTTTATTTTTATAATAATCATTTTCTAATATTTCTTTCATTTTGTCATAATACCTGTAATAATAAGAATCTTTGAAATTCATTATTTTCATTTCCATTGGATATTGTTTAGGGCGATTTTCTACGAAAAAATCTTTGAATTTTTCTTCGGTTACGACATACAAATTACAATTCAATTGAAGTGTTTTTTGTATCCAGTCTTTGTATTCAGATATCTTACGCCCATCTCCTCTTCCTTCACGATTTATATCAAAAAAAGCCGTTACTATTGTTACTTGATTTTGCATAGTATTATAGAATTATGCTAAATATTTTTATATTTTTTAAAAGTTATAATATATATAACTATATTATATTTAGCAAAATGGATATTCAAAATAATTCAAGTATATATGGTATTCCCAATGGAATATTGTATGGTCAATTTGAACGAACTGATGAATTGAATGAACGTATGTATGATAGATTTTTTCCAGACCAACCATTACAATCCAATTTTGACCCACGTCCAATTCCTACAAAATATGCTTTGTTTCCTATTATTGATAGACGTGCTGTTCCAAATGAAAAGATAGCACCTCAACCAAAATTTGATATTGAACAAAATTTCAATCCGGGAAATGCTCGCGCTCCACCACAAGGATTCTTGTCCAATGTTGATATTGAAACCAATCTTCGTAATCAATATTTTTCATTACAACATGGCGCCGACCAAGGTGTATATGTTCCATCATCCAATAGTGATTTATATAAAACTACCGTTGTTTCCAAACCAAGTGTTCAACCTCATCCAGATTTGTTCTCAAAACCACAACTTGTTGGTAGAACATATACAAATGTAGAGAATACTCAAATCGGTAACGATACATTTTTCAATCATACAAGAACTCAATTACGAAACATGTAAATCAAATATATTTAGCAAAAAAACATCCATAAAAGTATAATATTATATAATATATAATATCATGTTTTCTAATCTATATTCATTATTAACAACCAAAAATCCGAATAAAACATGGTTGCGAATATTAGTTATATTATTGATTGTTATATTGGGTATCACATTTTATAAACAATTTTATTGTTCTCAATTTGGCAAAGAAGGATTTGAACAAAAAGATAAATTTGTTTTGAAACGCGATGAAAACATTTATGACATTTTTTATGCAGAAATATATGATAAACTACATAAACCAGAGAACCAAGTTGATTATTTATTGAAATTCATTCATTCTAATACACAATCATCGAATGAAAGTGTGTTTTTAGATGTTGGTAGTGGTACAGGAGATTTAGTAAATAAATTAAAGTCCACTGGACATTATGCATATGGTATTGATAAATCAAAAGCCATGGTGGATAAATGTCAAGAGAAATTTCCAGAGAATGAATGTAAATGTGAGAATGCATCTAACTCATTAGCATTTGAAAAGAGTACATTTTCACATGTATTATGTGTAAATAAAACAATATATGAAATAGAAAACAAATCCAAGTTTTTCAATAATTGTTATTTTTGGTTAAAACCAGGAGGATATTTAATACTTCATTTAGTAGAACCTTCCAAATTTGATGCAACTGTTTCTGCTGGAAAATCATACATATCAAATCCGCAAAACTATTCGAAATCACGCATAACTGACACTTATATCGATTTTATTGATTTTAATTACCGTGCAAAATATGATTTCAAAAATGATAATACCGTAGTTGTTAAAGAGACATTTACTGATGCGGCTACAAATAATATACGACAAAATGAGTTGACCCTATTTATGGAGCCAATTGATAACATATTGAAAATTGCAAAGACAAATGGGTTTATCGTTCAAGGAAAAGCTAATATGAAATCAATGAATGGTGATGAAAATCAATTTTTGTATATTTTGGAACGAACGTTGTAACTGCACAATTTTTTTATGCAATTCATATAGATTCTCATGTTTTACAATTTTAATTTTATGATTTTTTATGGTTATTTATATAGATTTTTGTATTATTTACAACATCTTTTTTACAGAGGGGTCACATATTTAGGAAATAATATGATATATCAATCATTGTCCAATATTCATCCACGATGGTTTTTGTTTGGATTCATTGGTTGCAGTCTCTTCATTTATTTCTATATAAAGATTCGACATCCGTTTTGGAATACACAGCCGGTATATCACTCGTATGATTTTTGGAGAAAATGGACAAGTTCTCCATTTATTATTCAAAAAAACTTTCCAATGAAAACGAAATTTTGTAATTTTGAGAACATTCAAACCCATGATTATTTAGATTTGCAGGATTCGCAAATGGAACCAGTAATCGATTTATTGATATCACATTATATACCATCTGACCAAGTCCTATTCACAGTTACTAAAAAACATATGAATGAATATTTTACTGGACAGAACCATTCATCCTTGTTCTCGATATATTATGAAAAACAATACAATTATGGAGAACAAAATGAAGATGGAAAAGAAAAACAATTAATATACACCAATGTTCCGATTGGCCTAATGACCTCGCGTTCTATTTCTATATTTGTTCTCAATAAATCGGGTGGATATATAAAATATCCATGCTATTTTTGGGATTATTTATGTGTAAAACGAGAACTCAAACACAAAAAATTAAGCAGAAATATTATTCAAACACATGAATATAACCAGCGAATCAAAAACCCCGGGGTTCTCATTAGTTTATTCAAAAAAGAGGGCGAACTTTCACATGGAATTGTTCCAATCGCGAAATATACATCCTATACTTTTCAAATACCTACTATGAAATTTGATAAATTACCTGAACACTGTTTCATGAGCCAAGTAGACAAAACGAATTTTGGGGATTTTGTGGATTTTTTGTATGCATTTTTGAAAAGTAGCAAGGTCTTCAAATTTGCAGCAATACCTGATATTGGATCTCTAAAAAAAATCATTGATAGTAATAATATGTATGTATATTTATTGAAAAAACGGGAACATGTTCTCGGAATGTACGCATTCAAAGATGCAAAAGTACAATATGAAAATGACGATGGGTGTGCGATTCAGTTTATAAGTTCCATTTTGAATTGTACTAATATACGATTGTTTTATTTGGGGTTCCTACATAGTCTACAAATGATAACTTGGAAAACACATTATAAAATAGTATTGTTTGAGAACATTGCACATAATAGTTATATTTGGGAGTTTTTCAGAATTATGAACAAAGAAATGATGGAACAACAAAATGCGTATTATTTGTATAATTTTGTAGTACCGGGTTCTCCATATTTAGCAAAAGATTGTTTGTTTTTAGTTTGATTTTCATTGTGGAGAAGTTTATTTCATACATTTGTATGCAATAAACATTGGTTTGGTATTTAGTTCTTGGATTTTCTTGATTTCTTGGATTTTCTTTGTTTTTTGTTGTTTTTCTTAGAACCACCTTTCTGCTGTGATTTTTTATGCTTACCTCCGGTTGGTTTTGGTGGAGTTGAAAACCAATTACTAAATGGCCACCATGTTTTAGCCGCAGCAGGTGCAGGTGTAGTAGGAGGAGTAATACTAGCATTACTAGCATTACTAGCATTACTAGCATTACTAGCATTACTACTAGGAGTACTAGGAGCAGTACTAGGAGTATTACCAGAAGAACTCATATTATATAATAATACCGATATAATGTTTCCAATAAATATCTATCGAACGTATTTTCCAGCGCGCACAAAAGAATCTACAATGTAAATCATAAATACTCCTAAAAATGTATAAAGAACAAATTCCTCCATAACATTGTTTGTTTTTTCACTTTGTTGCTCTTCCAATAAATGTATCATATAATTGATTTTCTCTAAAAGTTTATCGTTAGGGTCACCATTACCGAGCCCCATTTTTGCATAATATGGAATATTTGAACCTTGATAACTGGTATTATAACTACTCAATTTTCCTAAATTACTATCATTCGCCGAATAATTGATAGAATTTGCAGGATTCCCATTTTTAGCGATATGTGGCGGAGAAACTTGATACGGATTATTTGGCATTAAATCACTGGGACTCAATTCACCATTTGTACTACGAATATCAAGTTGATTTTCTGGTTTTTTATTATTTAACATAGGATTTGGCATAGGATTGAAATTCGCTAAATGTTGTCCATCATTCTCAGTATTCAACGAAGTTATTTTATTAATCAAATCACTTACTTGATTAGTTCGTGTATCATTATTCGATTGAACATCTTCGATTGAAGAAGGCAATTGTTGCCTTAATTCAGGTTCTTCATTTATATATTCATCTGGTTCTCCTATACCATTCATATAAGGTCTCATTTTCATAGTTTTTCTCATGGTCGATGGTCTTTTTTTATTTTCTGTATTTCCATTTGTCCACGGTGAAGCCGACATTAATAACGACATTTTTATTATTAAATACTTAAAAAATCAGTAGAAATTTATTTATACCACTTTCAACATAAAAACATTATTATTTTCATTTTCATTTTCAAATTATCTCTAAATTTTATTTATAATGAAAAATACAGAAAATTGAACTACTTTTTTATGAAAACAAATATTGTATCTAAACCAATACCAACAATATCAATATTTATGTGAAAATGAGAAACTGTTCATTTTGCAATTTACCAGGACACGACATCCGTAAATGCAATCATGTGAGTATTCAAGAAAACATTCAAGAACTTGAACATACGATTCGTCATTTAGATGATGAACTTGAAATTGAGAGATATTTGAAATCCAGACCTTTGAAACTGTTACGTGTGATATGCATTCCATTTGGGATAGCAATGACTCTGAAAAAAAAGTTTTATGTAGATTTATTGAAAAAATATTATGTAGTTTATAAAAATATTCAAACAACTACCGATATAACTATGGAATCGAGTGAAACTGACATAAGAGAATATACTTGTTTATATATCAAACATTATTTGACTTTTATTGTTGACCAAAATTTACCAATATATGCAACAATACGATTCATTGAAAATATAAATAATGATTTATGGAGACTTTATCGTTTGGAATTCAGTCAACCATTTGATGTATTTTTGGGAAATATTTGGATGAAAAGTATATTTATGTTAATGGACCCCGTTATTGCAGTCATGCTTACTAACAATCATTTGATATTCAATATAATCAGTAGACTTACAATGCCGTTCTTGGATTTCGAGGCTGAACCACTACCAGATTGGAAGATGGACATACACCCCATTATGTTATGCACTGAACAATCACATGAATTGGAAGAACAACAAGAATGTCCTATTTGCCTTACTGACCAGAAGAAGTTTGATATACTTATTACCAATTGCAATCATTCATTCTGCAAGGATTGTGTTATTAAAAGCATTTCTATATCTAAAAATGCCCGTAAACCATTATCATGTGCATTATGCAGAGCTGATGTAAAGGCGTTGGAAACCAAAAATGTGGAAGAATACAATAATTTATGTAGTATATTAGAATAGATAGTTAGTTTTGTAGTTTTGTAGTTTTATATTTTGTAATTTTAATCAAAGTCCTTTTTTTATGCAAAAAATATATTGAAAATATATAATGAAAGATATTATTATAAAATTATTACCGATAATATTGGTATCTATATTATTTTTATATAAAGAAGACACAATAGAATTTAGTCATACTATTTTAGGAAGATTCGTCGCCGTATCCATCATTTTGTTTTATATTTCATGTAATATACTATATGGATTATTAGCATGTTTATTAGTAATATTATATTACCAATTTGATTTTGTAGAATTCCGCAGTAATTTGAAAATCGATATGGTTAATTTAGAAGGATTTCAAGAAGGCGCAGAAGGAGGGCCATTTGACAATATCATGCAACAAATTGATACAAAAATTGATGCAAAACTAGATGCAAAAGTTGGTGATATTAGAACTGACATTACGAATTTAAAAAATGATATTAAAGGTGTCAAAACCGATATTACCGATTTCAAAACAGATATCTCTAATGTAAAAGCTGATATAAATACAATAAAAACTGACATTAGTACAGTGAAATCAGATGTCGCAACGAATTCAACTGATATAATAAAAATTATGAATAGTGCTCCTAAAAAAGAAAAAAGTGCATTTACAAATTATAGTGATTTATACGATGAACTTAAACAAGAGCCTAATTCCAAAAATCAAATTAAAACTTATTTTAAAAATCAAAATTGTAAAAAAGGAGAACTCAAATTCAAAAATATCACTGTCAAAAATGAAATCGCACCTCATATTTTTCCTGAATTGAAATATGAAAACGAACCATGCAATCCATGTAGTGATACATGTAATTTTTCAATTATTGAAGAAAAAATCAAAAATGAAGATGCTTTAATGAAACCAGTAAATTCAAATGACGTTGTGTCAAATATGCCAAAAAATGTATCCAACACAAGTGAATCTAATACAACTCCCGCTATTGGAGTGGTAAGTGAACCATTTTCTAGTTACAAATAATTTCTTGATAACTATATATATAAATGGTGAATAAATCCGAAAATATTGTATACTCTATGTTAGATTATTTACATAATAACATTAAAGCAATGAATGATAGTAAAATATTTGCAGGATTGATGATAATAACACTTAATATTGCATCCAAGTTTGTCACAATAAAATTGAGTAAAACCATGGAATCTTATTTGAAATATACATTTAGTCGTGATATTTTAGTATTTGCAATTACTTGGATGGGTACCCGTGATATTTATATTGCATTTTTTATTACATGTGTATTCATACTATGTATGGATTTTTTATTGAATGAAAATAGTATATTTTGTGTATTACCTGAACAATTTACAGACTATCATATATCTTTAGCTGATAATAATGCAATAGTAAGTCCAGAAGATGCCAAGAAAGCACAGGATGTTTTAGAGAGATTCGAAAAACAAAAAACACAAACGACTACTGAAAAACAATATCAGGCTTTTATGAATTATTAAAATATGTTATAATATGTAAAAATAATATTTATATATTATAAGTATGGTAAACAAAGAAAATATTGTTATTCAAAAAATAAATATAAATGTAGAAACAAATATAGAAGGCGAAAAGCCATTTGAATTAAAATATAAAACAATTAATAATCCTATTCAAAGTGGAGAATATGCATCAAATACAGAAGAGTTTGATTATCCATATTTTACACCTGACATTGCATATTCACCAGAAGTTTTGTCAACATATTTAAATAGAGATTATGGAAAAGTTGTTCGTACATTTTTTGATATTAATCTTTTTTCTGAAATGGTGAATGAATCTAAAACAAAAAATAAAGATTCAGATACAGGCGCAAATAAAATTGTTGATAACAATATTTATTTGACTTTGTTGTTTTTATTTCCAATGAGATATCCACAATCTGCAAACGTAAATTCTTCGTATGATAAATATATAAAAAAACAATTAATAAATGATTATAAAAAATATTTTCCATCGAGTGACACATTATCCTCTGCATTTTTTGGACAAATATACGATATCAAAAAAGAAGCTATTCGTGAATATTCTTATATAAATACTTCCCAAGGTATTGCAACAGTTACTGAAATCATATGGTTAAATGATGTATTCAATAATAAAAAATATCGTGATTTAATTGATAAACTAATACAGTATGATAATTGGTATTCGGAAAAAAAAGAAACTATTAACGAAGAAATAACAAACGCTCAAAACGATTTGATAACATCTATGCAAAAAAACGAATTAAATTTTACAGATAAAGATTTTAGAAAAATCGAAGACCAAAAGAATATATCATACAGTAAAATCGATTTAACAAATGATATAATAGAAGTTATTAAAAAATATATTGTTGTTGTTCATGGTAGTGACGAAATTCGAAACGGCTGTATGGATACTTTATACAATAAGCTTTTTAGTATAGATGAAAATAATAAAATTAAAATCGCGGTTGATAAAGAAAAAAATAAAATAGACGTAAATAGATTATGGGATGAAATAAATGAAACATTATTTGATTTGAATGTAAATACAAAAGGAGTTACACATGCGAATAGTAGAGCAATTAGTAAAGCATACCATGTGATATTCGATTTTTTGAAATATGAAACTATAAAGGATACTCTTAATACAAAAACAATTAAAAATGTAAATATAGATTCTTATATTAAATTAAATTATAAAAATAATGATGAAAAAATGGAGGAAATAAAATTTTCAGAAGAAGCAGAGATTGCAACACGTATTAGAGAAAAAAAATCAGAAAATATTTTAATAGATAAATGTAATATCATTAACAATACATTATATATATATGAAAATATAAAAAAAGATAAATATTTTATAAAAATGATAGAAGATATTAAATCAGATTTAAGTCAATTAGTAGACAAGTTTAATAGAAATTATAGTAATATTGCAAATGTTTCAAAATATTCATCAAATCAACTGCTTGCAATCGATATAAATGTAGATAAGGCGGTTAAAGAAATGAAAACTATAATAGGAATTTTTGAAGACATAGAAGACAAAAAAATAGTGTTCGATGATAAAAATACAGAACTACTAAACAGTACATTCAAACAAATTATGAATTCAGTGGATTCTCTCAAAACATTTTTTTCTGAATCATCAATTCGTGAAAATCGTATAACAGGTGTATCTTCGATACAAATTAAATTGGAAAAAATATTGAAAAAATCGAATGAAATAAAAGCATTGCAATTAGTGCAACAGTATCTATTCAGTGATATAACAAAAGGTATTTATTTATATTATGATGATGAAAAAACTGAATCAAGCGAAATATTAAAAACCGAATTGAAAAAAAGTAAATATTCTTTTTTTACCAACACGGTAAAGTACATAAAAGACAATTTTTTAAATGTCGAATCTACAAATAAAGAATTAACTAAATTAATGAGATATTATTTTGAAAATACAGGAAATGAATTTATAGAAAAAGTTGTTAATGTTGCAAAAAAAGGTATAAATGAAAACATAATTGGAGCAAATGAATTGCTAAATATAGGTGTTACTAAAATAACTAGTAACAAAGAAAATAGGCCTATGTATGAAATTACTATTTATATGGAAGTTATAATTGGTAAGCTTGATTATCAAAAGCAGCAAAAAATTAAATGTGAATATCGTGATGAAAAATTATTGGCATATTTTGACAAATTTGCATCGAATCCAAAAAATTATGAGATTATTAAAAAAAAAGCGATTACATTAAAAGATGGTAAAGAAAATAAAAAAAATGAGAAAAAAATGAAGGGTGGTAAAACTATGCGAAAAAAAAAATATTTACAATATTTACAATACAACAAAAGATACACATATAAACAAAGATAATTTTATTGAAGAAAAACATATAGAAATCATTTGAATACCGGCTTTCCATCTACATATTTACCAACTTCATCGCCAATATCACCATCGGATGTTACACTATAAATTGTGCCATTTTTTTCATTTGTAACATAGTATGTTTTTGATTTTATAGTTATTTCGTATACTTCTTCTTCGACTTCTTCCTCCTCCTCATCTGCTTCCTCTTCTTCTTCTTCTTCGACTTCTTCTTCTTCGACTTCTTCCTCCTCCTCCTCATCTGCTTCCTCTTCAACTTCTTCCTCAACTTCTTCTTCCTCTTCTTCTTCTTCTTCCTCAACTTCTTCAACTTCTTCAACTTCTTCAACTTCTTCAACTTCTTCAACTTCTTCAACTTCTTCAACTTCTTCAACTTCTTCAACTTCTTCAACTTCTTCAACTTCTTCTTCTTCTTCTTCTTCTTCTTCTTCTTCGAGTTCTTCCTTTTCTCTTTCTTCTTCCGCATGAAGTTCTTTCAGTATTTCTTCTTCCATCTGATTGGCTAACATCAAAAGTACAGAATCATCTTCTTCTTCAACAATTTCACCTTCTTCGATAGTTGTATCCTTTTTATATTTGGTATTTTCTTCAACTAATTCATATACAATATTTGGTTCTTTTTCTACATAAGAACCATCGATTGATTCAATTTCGTCCGTCAAATCAACAACTTCATCCAATTTTTCCTTTTTAACTTTTACATGCCTAAATTCTTTCATATGAAGTTTTTGTTTCAAATCATCCACAGTCTCCAATAAAATTTTATTAAACATTTTTAATTCACGGTTTTCTTTTATAACAGTTTGCATCATAGGTGAACATTTCATAAAATCATAGAATTCTTTGTAGAGTTCATAATCCATCATTTCATTTTTGATTTTATTGAATTGTTTTTTCATATTTTTTTTAGCTTGTTTAAGAACAGGATTCATGATTTATATAATTATGAGGGTACGTTTATATTTATTGTCAAAATTAATTATACAAAATCGTTTTCAATTTTTTGTATAATTTACAATTTTTATACATAGGTTTTTATCCATTTTTCAGGAAATAAATCTTGTGTATCTTTGAATCCATGATGTTCGTGCATAGTTTGTCCAAACCATAATGATGGGTAACAAACAATTTTATCAGAGTATGAATTCATATATGCACCCCACCAACTAAATGAACTATTTGCGATAATGTTATGGTGGCAACATCCCATAATTAACATTTGTTTCCAATCTGCAATTTTATCATCGACCTTCACAAATTCTAATTTATATTCAGTAGTATCAAAATGCATTTTTAATACATTAATAAATTGCATTACAATATCATTATCTTCTTCTTCGCAAAAATATAATACTCGTGCAGTGTTAATCGAAGATTTTTCTAATATCGTAGACAATGCATTTTGATAATATTGTGGAGGCATAATTGGATGATAGTGTTGTAAATGCTTATAATCCCCCAAACGAAAATGCATACTCACCGTGTTACCTTCAAAAGAAAACAAATCAGGGTATTCTCCCATAATTTGTTGTTTTTGTTTATCTAATCGTAATAATCCGTATATTTGTTCTACTTCATTTTCGAAATATTTATACGACTGGAAATATCCATTTAGTTTCAATGGACTCGATGGGTCACTCGATGGTAACTCATTATAACGAAAATCTTTCTCGCCAATATTTTCCATATTTTGAATATCCGCATTGGTAACGCGGTTGTTTAAATTTGCAGTAGTAAATATTTTCAATGATAACATGAAATTATTCCAATATGTTACCCTTTGTGCTAATTTGTCGGAATATGGAAATACAAATTTGTGTTTATGCTTAATTGCATATGCAATTGTTGCAAATATTTGAAATAATTGGTTACCCAATCCACCCATTAAATTCACAGAAATCATTATTCTATATATTTGAATAATGATTACATAATTTTATATAGTTTTTTTTATTCAATGTGTAAAATCTATTTGTCTAATCCAAATTTATTGCGCATAATACTTGTTTTAGAAGGCCCCTTCTGTTTTTCAGATTCCCTCTTTACTTTATAAACACCGCTTGTATTTTGCGTTTTATTATTTCCCCCATATACATTCAATACAATTTCTTCATTGTCTTCATGTAATTCAGGTAATATTCTTGTCATAGGTTTTTCAATGACTAACAACATATGCTCTGTCTTTAATAATTTACGATATTCTTGAATACTTAAATTACCGTAAAATTTATCCAACAAGTAATATGGGTTTGGTGCGGGTTTAATATTCTTCTTATAATCATATATCTTACTGTATATTTTATTCAATAAGTGATATCTTTCAAATTTAGTAGAATCATCGATATTTTCCTTCATTAAATATGCAGTAGCACATTCTGGACGGCAAAAAGAACCATATCCATGGATATCTTCATCCATTTCATATTTTGGTATATAACACGATGGATTGTCAAATTCACATGTACACCAAAAACATGCCGACTTTTTATCAGGCATAGAATTTTTGTATAAATGCAATTTAAGCCGTTTTAGTTTACTATTAATATCTTTCATACTAATATCATCATCATTATCGGCGCTTTGATACTCTTCATCTTTATTTTTTGTTAATTGCTTACAATTACTACAAATATTATTCAATACACTTTGTTCATTAATATATGCATAATTTGAATGAGATATTGGTTTTTGATTTGAGTTTTCTTCTGTAATATAATCTATTTTTTCATATTTCAATCCACTATATTGAGATTCATCATATGTCATTATATCAGGCGGAATAGATGGATTATATGATAATGGGTCCGTTACTAATTTGTTTATTTTATCAGTGTATTCATTTAAATCGCTCATAGAACATTTTAAATGCAAAATGACATTGGTTATGATATTTTTTTGTAAATTAGGTTCACATTGTTTTAATATTAATTTGCCTCCTTTTGGTTTTCTCCCACGCTTTTTAGCAACATGTTCAGGTTGTATATTTTCTTCAATAACAACTTCTATATTTTCAGGCGGGTCAATAGATTCAAAAACTTTCTTACGTCTACCTCTCTTTTTTTTTAAAACAGTACTTTCATCTATGTTTTCCATATGAATATTTTGTATTTCTCGATGAAACTTTATATTATTTTCATAATCAATAAATCGAAAAAAAATCTCCTAATTGTTATCGTAGTAACATTTATGAAATTATGGATTACATTTTTTATAACATGACCTGCATAATGGTCTATAATTATTACTACCAATTACTATTTGTGATGTTTCGTTTGTAATACGATGTGAAAACAAACCGGCGGTTCCATTTTTACAAGATGAGCAAAGTGCATTTAATTTTGTAATTTTATCACAATATGGTATTAAATCCAACAAATTACCGAATTTGTTACGTTGGAAATCACCGTCTAATCCGCAAATATACACTTTTTTGTTGTGATTTTCTACAAAATCCAAAGTTACTTCAAATATATCTTCGAAAAATTGACCTTCATTAATCAATATTACATCAGCAGCCTTTATATTTTCATCTTCTAATATATCCGATAATTTTTTTACTAAAACGCAAGGAATCATTATTTTGTCATGAGTAGAAAGTAATGAATCATGATATCGCTTGTCTTCTGCATAATTAATAACCACAATTTTTTTACCAATATAAGTGTAGCTCTTATAATGCTGTATAATTTGTGTAGTTTTTCCCGAAAACATGGGGCCAAGAATTAGTTCTAAATAACCAGATGTTGACATTTGTATATTTAGTGATTATGTTTTTATTTTACTATTTGTATTCAATTTTTTATACTACCGTTTATATGAATTTTATATAAATGGTAATATAAAAATATATGTTGTTTTATTAGAAACGTATGGATTTTGTAATTCCTCTACATCGATATCATAATATGGTACGAACAACTGTGGAAGCATTACAATTATTTTATTCACCAAGAAATATATACATTATTACACCCGAAATATATATTTCCGCTATTGAACATTTATCGATATATTGGTCAGGTAAGGTAATCGCAATTCCAGAAGAAACATTTTTTATGAAAAATTATGGATTACATAAGCAAGACATTGAAAACATGTTTAATAAACAATCTGATCATCGTTCACGTGAATTTGGATGGTGGTATCAACAACTCATTAAATTAGCAGGATATACACAAATAAGCGGTTTATCTGACCCCTATGTAGTATGGGATTCTGATTTAATACCACTTGTTAAATGGAGTATATATCCACATATTGGTGAATCTCAATATAAGATAGCTATTTTACAAGAAAAGGCGAGGTCAGAATGGAATATAGAACAATATAAAGATTCAATGTTATATCTTACTGGATTAATCCCAGTAGAACCAGAAGAAGGGACATTTGTGCCACATCACTTTGTTTTACATCATTGTGTATTAGAACAACTGCATAATCATATAGAGAATTATGGAACTAGATATAACAACAATATAGGAATGAATTGGATATATTGTATAATGGAATTGAGTCATAAATTTTTTCGATTTAGTGAATATAAAACAATTGCAACATTTATGACAAAATATTTTCCAGAAATGTTAAAATATCACAAATTTAAAAAATACGGTAAGTTTGGATATAGAATACGTGACTCGGTGCCATTTGTGAAAGAAATTGAAGAAAACTGCGTTTTAGAAAATTGTGGTTTATCGTATGAAGAATTTTGTAGATTTGTAAATCAACATTATGGTCATAAAATATCATATTTGCAAATAGAACATATTTAGATAATACAAATTTGAACCTTTTCTCCATAAAATATATAATGACTAAAAGTTATTCAAAACGCAAAGGAATGAAATCGGGTAAAACAATGAAAAATAAAATGATGTCACATCAAGAATACAAATGTTGTGATGCAACTTTCCACGGAATTCATGGATGGTACAAAGCCATGTTTGAAGAGTTGGGTTGGATGATTTTAGCAAAACATCGTGGTATGTCGGATAAAATTACTACATACAAAAATTCTCTTCAACGTTTGAAAACTGCCATTGTTCAAAAATGGGAACATATTCATGATAAAGATAAACATGAAGACCTTGAAATTATGTTGAAAAATGTCGAAATTTTGATTGAACATACAGAAAAAGATTTTTGAATGGATATAAAAACATCATTACACAATTATGAATATAAATATGTTCAAACAACATACTGATAATATTGTACTTATTCCACAACATATATCAAGAATTGCATTTATTTCCGTGCAATTTATATTATTTGTATGTTATTTGGCATATATTTATGAATATAATAGACTGTTCGTATTATTATTTGGATTGTATGTTTCAAGTATTTTACATTGGAATAAAGTTCAATACGAAGGAATTGTAAAAACAATAGATATATTGTTAGCAAATGGAGTAATTTTACATGTGACAATATTTGATTGTTATCGGTATTCAAAGTCGCATCGTTTTTTATGGTATAATACCGTATTTATAACGGTTTCTGCATTCATAATAAACGAATATTTATTCTATCATCAAGTTCTTAAAAATAAAAATAAAAATGTTCAGTTTACCAATAAATATTGGTATTTTTTATTGGATTATACTAACCCCAATACAATGAATAGAGAGTTGGCATATTATAGGTCTACGATTACGCACATGATTTTCATTCATATTCTTCCAACAACTGTATGTGCATATTCAGCAATTTCAGCATATAATCGAAATAAATATAAATAGATGATGTTATATTTTGTTATATAGAATAACAAAATATATGAACGAAAATAATACAACAAAAAATGCACCGTGGGTTGAAAAATATAGACCAAAGAATTTTGAAAATATTGTTTTGGACCCAATTAATCGTCAGATATTTACAAATATATTAGAGAAAAACTATTTTCCAAATCTATTATTTTATGGCCCGCCAGGTACTGGAAAAACGACAACCATAATAAATTTGATAAACGAATTTCAATTAAAGTATTATGGTAAAAGCAAAGGAACTGTAATTCATTTGAATGCATCGGATGAACGCGGTATAGATATTATACGAAACCAAATACATCAATTTGTCAAATCAAAAAATTTGTTTGAAATCGGTTTCAAGTTTGTAATATTGGATGAAGTTGATTATATGACAAAAAATGCTCAGCAAGCGTTAAAAACATTGCTAAATACATGTACGTCCAATGTCCGTTTTTGTTTAATATGTAATTATATAAGTAAAATTGACGAATCATTACAAAACGAATTTATATGTATTCGGTTTAACCAATTGCCTAAACGTGATATTTATATGTTTATAAAAAAAATAATCGATGCGGAAAATTTAGATATTGATGAAAATTCAATAGACGCGATTCAAACAATTTATAATTCTGATATTCGAAGTATGATAAACTTTATTCAACTAAATCAAAATTTGGATGAATGGGGAAATTCTATATTAAAATCCACTATATGGGAAAAATTACACGAATTACTCAAAAAAGAAAATAGTAAAACTGTACTGGAATATGTACAAAATATTTGCATTCAATACAATATGGATAAAAAAAATATTATTCAAACATACTTTAATTATATACTTCGCAATCACGGTTATTTAATAACGCCTAAATATTTAGATATAGTCACTACAATAATTCATGCAAGTGATGCTAATATAGAAACTATATTGAACTATTTTTTTCATAATTTGCATAGATATTATGCGGATTCCGTATAATATTGTTCCATTCGTTTTTTCAATAACTCAATAAAATGATTCGGTGGAGATGTTGCTATATTTGGGTCGAAACAATCGCGAGTAGGCTGTACTTCATAGTTATATTTTTCATTTAATTTTGATTTATTACTTGGAATATATGTATTATTCTTAGGTAGACGTATGTTTACAACTTCGCTATTTACAGTTTGCATTTATATAATTACTACTATAAAAAAATTTGCATATTTTGTAATTTGTAGACTTATAAACACGATTTTATAAAGTAATTATTGACTATATAATCAAAACTTTCTAAGTGCCCATTATCAGTAAAATGTGTATCTCCGTCAAATAAAGTATTATTTGTTTTTAATAAAAAGCTGGGGTCATATATGTAAGTATTTTCATTTTTTTCACAAAATTCGTTTATTACATTAAATATAAGTTCCCTTTTATCAATAGTTTTACTGGTATCATTATATATTATATTTGGTCTAAAATGTACTTGGAATAATATTTTTTTATGTAAAGGTATTAACATTCTAATTGTATGTAAATCTTCTAATAATTCTTCTTCTGTTTGTAAAATACAATTATAGTCATTCGTAAGTTCAAATTGAACTTCAAATCCATTATTTTTATATAATTTTAATGAACATATTTCAAATATGTACCATTCACATTCATGAAACTGATACTTAATATTTTCTTTTTTTAATTGAAGTAATGATTCATCTTCACATTGGCCAATATTTGAATAAGATGTTAAAAAACTTGATAATATGTCATTTGGTATCACAATATCATCTTTTATAAAATTTATAAATTGTATATGTTGTTTCGTATTATGTAATTTTCCTAAAAAATTTATTCCTACAAAATTATGAAACATTGAATGTATAGGAATAACTTTATCATGACCGTTACTTATCGTTGTAACTAACCTACATGAACCTGATGCAAATATTTTCATTATATATTATTATCATAGTAAATATAAAATTGAAAATAATATAAATACTTTATATTTATTTAAATAGATATAAAATGACAGATATTGATGATGAATGGAATAGTTATTTGACAAAACAAACATTGCCAAATAATGTAAACCCAATTGTTGACAGTATTGAAAAAGTAACATCTGAAATAGACTGTAAATCTATCCCGGTATGCGATGATTTATATATTTCGACTAAAACAAAAGTATTGTTTTTGAATCAAGAAATAGATATAGAAAGAATATTTTGGGAAATACCAATTGTTGAATATTGGCAACCAACAGAAGGTGTTATCAAAAAACAGATGAAAATTGTATCAAAGACAGAAGAAGATTTCAATAAATACCGGACAAAATTAGAAAATGTATATTACTATAATGAAAATATTATAAAACAAATTAATAATCCAGCGGCTCGTCGAATTAAATTCAAAGATGAACGTAAAATAACGATTGGAATATCAAAAAAAGATATAATGAATTGTCGTGGAAAAGTAAAAAACGCCTTTTATAATTGTTTTGCAATAATCATACGGTTTAGATATGAAAATAATTTTCGCGAAATACATGTAAAAGTGTTTAATACTGGTAAGCTGGAAATACCGGGTATTTTAAATACAAAATTATTAGATATAGTAAAAGAAATGATTCTGAATATTGTCAAACCATATATTTCTAGTGAATTGTATTTCTTGGAAAATTCGAGTGAGGACAACGTGTTAATCAATTCGAATTTTAATTGCGGTTTCTTTATAAATCGTGAAAAATTATATACGATTCTACGTAGCGAAAAATACGGCATTGAAACTGCATATGACCCATGCAGTTATCCTGGTGTGAAATGTAAATTTTATTTCAATCACGAATTTGGATATGATCCGACTATACAAAATGGGAAAATCATAGTGAATGACCGTTCAATGAAAATGAGCGAATTGGATGACAATAAGAAATATACAGAAGTATCTTTTATGATATTCAGAACAGGTAGTTGTTTAATAGTTGGCAATTGTTCTGAAAAAATACTGATGTTTATATTCGAATTTATTAAAAATATTCTTCAAACAGAATATCATAAAATTCATACAGTAAATGAAGAAGTCGTTGTTAAAAACAAAAAGACAAAAATAAGAAAAAAGAAAATAAATATTTCACAGAGCTATTATGATAATACGATTTCAGTATAGTTTGTATGAATAAATCAAATTATCAAACATATGTTTTTATAAATTGTTTCATATCATTTAGTTTAATATTTTCATTATTATAATCACGCATAAAAATCATAACTTTATATTTTATTTCATCTCCATTGTGAATTGTTTTTTTATTTTTTATTTTTTTATGAAACTGTTCTAAAAATTCAATATAAGCGTCTTTATCCATTTTTATTTTTTCTAATATAGTTTCTACATAATCAATGTAATCACTATTATTATTTTCGTTGAATATATACAAATATTTTAGCAGATATTTTTGACAAATAACAGATTGTACATTTTCATCAATATAATCATTGTTCCAATTTAATAATATACTTGAAATACGTGTTAACATTACAAACAAAATTTTCAAATTGTCAGAAATTACAATATTTGAAAAATGAGTATTCACTGTTTGAATATCTGGTTTATCGTCATTATACACAATAGTTTCTTTGTATACAAATTTTACGACATCATTAATATTTAGGTTATTCAAAATCTCTGTTTTATTTATTTGTTCAATATACTCTAAATAACAATAACACGCTTTTTCGCAATAATAATATGTGGTTTGAATATTTTTAGTAGCTATTAAATTTATTTTGAATATATGATTTATTGAAGTTAACCCTACATAAATAATAAATCGATTATTTTCAATAGTTTTCAGTATATTCGATTGTGACATAATCGAATAGTATTCATTTACCAATCGTACATAAACTTCGATTAGTATACTGTTCATTTTATTATATTTAGGAAAAAATATTGGTTCTATACAAAAATATAGTAAAATATTTAGGAAAAACGATTATATATTTAATTAAATAACTATTTAAAGTATTTTCATTTTTATATTTTATAATTTCATATAAATGAATAGTACACAAGGAGGCGCACCACAATCTGAAAATTCCACATTAAACGGATATCGATTACCTGAAAATAACACATTACAACATGCAGCTAAATTATCAATTGTAGAGGATAAACCAATTATGTTTGATTATTGGACAAGTTCATTAGAGAAAACTGTATTAATTGGTGTAAAAGATAGCAATGAAAAATTATTAGTAAAGAGCGAAGAAGAATATACAAGTCCAATTGCCAAAATTTATAAAGTAGGAACTGAATACATTATTGTTACTGAAAATTCAATTTATATTGTAGATGTTGCAATTCCAACAAAGAGAATTTCTTCATAAATATTTATCATACATTATTCATCATTTAATCATATATATGATGAATATTATTACAAAACAGATTCAATCATATTCATCTGTTCTTCACTCAAATTTATTGGAAAATCAATTATAAATTCAATAATTAAATTTCCAGTTTTACCCTCATATTCAATACCCAGATTTGGTATTGTTTTTTTAGTATCAGGTGTAATAATAGTTCGGTTCGATTTGTTATTCAAAAATAACATCTTACCATTTAAATGTTGTAATTCAAACGAAAACCCACACAATGCTTCTTTTAATGAAATCTTCTTTTTATAAATAAGGTCACTTTCTCTTCTTTTGAATAATGGATGTTCTTCTATTTTAAAACTTAGTTTAACATCACCTTTTAAATCATTAACGCAATTACCTTCTCCTTCAATGATAATGCCGTTTTTTTCATTTATACCTTTTGGTATTGATATGTTCAAAGTTGCCATTTCAGTATACTTGATTCCATTGTTTACTACAAATCTCTCAATTTCAACTGATATTGAACCGCCGTCATAACATTGTTTTAGTGATAAATTAACCACTTTTGAAATTGGGGATGGTTTTTGAAATTGTTGAAAAAATTGAGGACCACCTCCCATACCGCCACTGTGAAAAATACGTATTCCAGGACCACCCATACCTTGCATTCCAGGCATTCCAGGCATTCCAGGCATTCCACCACCAAACATCATATTAAATATGTTATTCATGTCTTGAAATTCATTCATACTGTCCATATGTGTGAAAGGCATTCCAAATGGTATACCATTTGACTCATTATCATATTGATTACGCTTTTCAGCGTCACTTAGGACTTCATACGCCTCTCCTATTTTTTGAAATTTCTCAGTAGTATCTTCGGTAGGATTGCGGTCAGGATGATATTTCAACGATAATGCCCGAAATGCTTTTTTTATCTCATTATCGTTGGCATCTTTTGAAACCCCCAATATATCATAATACGTTTCTTTCGGCATGTTCTATAATACTACATTAATGATATATTTTTATATATACTTTCTACATAAATATAAAAATATATAAATACTTTTACTATAATACAAAATAATGAATACATTTATTGCAAAATATAAACCATATTATATTGAAGAGTTTTTTGAAGATTCAAAAATAAAATCAGTTATTAATACATTGCTACAAATCGATGATTTCAACATGTTATTTATTGGAAACACAAGTTCAGGAAAAACAACTTTATTATATGCACTCATAAGAGAATATTATGGGTTATCAAAAGAAGCGTCTTTCCCTGATAATAATATACTATATATAACAAATTTAAAAGAACAGGGTATAAATTATTTTCGAAATGAAATGAAAACATTCTGTAAATCAACAAGTAGCATTTTTGGTAAGAAAAAACTCATTATTATAGATGATATTGATACAATAAATGAACAAAGTCAACAAGTATTTCGTAATTATATTGATAAGTATAAAAATAATGTCAATTTTATTTCATCATGTACAAATATTCAAAAGGTAATAGAAAGCATTCAATCGCGTATTCATATTATAAAAATACCCCATCCAAGTTTAAATCAATTCAAAATTCTTATGTACAAAATAATTGAACAAGAAAAAATACAAATAACTAGCGATGCACAAGATTACTTAATACATATATCAAATAATTCAGTTCGTCGATTTATTAATAATTTAGAAAAAATTTACATAATAGGACAACCAGTGGATTTAGAATTATGTAAAAAATTGTGCTCAGCAATTAGTTTTGAACAATTTGAAACATATATAAATGAAATTCGCAATAAAAAAATTGATAATGCAATCAAAATATTATATGGTATATATGATTATGGTTATTCTGTTATTGATATATTAGATTATTTTTTCACATTTATAAAAATTACTAATTCGATAAGTGAAGATGAAAAATATAATATAATACCCTTTTTATGTAAATATATTACAATTTTTCACAATGTCCATGAAGATGTCATTGAATTAGCCTTATTTACAAATAGTATACACAGTGTTTTGTGAAAATATATGTAAGGGTTTGATTATTTGATTTGTAAATAGTATTTTTGGTTTGTAATTTATAAAAAATAAAAATAAGATTTAGAAATAGCGAATTAATTATATTTAAATATATATCAAGAAATGTTGAAACAAATATTCAAAAAACAAGTTCCCTTAGAATTATTATATGAACTTTTAGAAAATGTTTGTTTAAAAACTGATAAATATTATTTAATCGACGTAAATGCTTATCGCAAAATTATCTTTTACAACCATCATACCACATTTTGTGAATCACTCAAAGAATATTATCATCATTCGAAGTTATTTTACATTGAACGTAAATTTACATATAATTCGTTTATCAATATTGTACGTCAAATTTGCAAAAGTAATAACTCTATGTTCTCATCTCAAATAAAATACAATGATTCAGAATATAATATTGATTATTTTATTTACTATTGATTAGTTTTTGGGTATAAGTAAAAAAATACAATCTTACTATATATAAATGTTTAGCAGTAAAAACCCATATCATTATTTAGCTATTTTTAGTATTGTTATAGCAGTTAGCTATATTGTACCTAAATTAAAACAATCATTTGATACCAATAATGAATATGATTTAATAAAAAAATATTTATTGAATGATTCGCCATTATACGGATTTAACAAACCTAAATTGTGGATACATAGCAAATATGAAATTAATGCAAGAAAATGGAAGAGTTTCCATTCACGTAATAGTACCGATTTAAATCAGCCATATATACATTTAACAATTAAAACAATTATTAATCATTGTGGTAATGATTTCAATATATGTTTGATTGATGATGAATCATTTAGTAAATTGATTCCTTCTTGGGATATTGATTTAGCCAATGTTGCAAAACCACATAAATCACATTATAGACACCTTGGTATGATGCAATTGCTATACTATTATGGTGGTATGACTTTACCAAATTCATTCCTTTGTATGAAGAATTTAAAAGAATTATACAATAACGGTATTTCAAATGGAAAGCCATTTGTATGTGAAAATGTAAATCACAGTACTAATTTGATGCAAGAAAAACAAAAATTGCTCTTCGCACCCGATATTTCAATTATGGGTGCTGCTAAGAATGACCCTATCATTCTTGAATTTGTTGAATATTTGAAAACAATATATGCAAGTGGTCATTTTACGAATGAAATGGAATTTTTAGGAAAAACTGCACATTGGTGTAAAGGAAAGATTGATATGTATTCGATGAATTTGATTGGAGGGGAATACATTGGCATCAAATCTCATAAACGCAAGCCTATTTTATTGGAAAATTTAATGGAAGAAGAGTTTTTAGACACAATTCCTTATATGTTTGGCATTTATATTCCAAGAGATCAAATATTAAAACGTACAAAATACCAATGGTTTGCAGTATTACCAGCAGAAGAATTATTGAAGTCAAATGCAATTATTGTAAAATATTTAAAAGCATCTATTGTAGATAGTACAGATGAATACTATAAATCGAGCGAAACCCGTAGCGTCGTCGCAATCTAAAAAATGGTATAATTGTTTGAATACATTATTTTGTATTCCTAAATATATGGATTCTGAATATTTATTGAATGTTGTTTATGAAAACACGGTTCCGTTTGTTCCTCCGATTACAGTTGGAAAGGTAATCAAAGTTTACGATGGCGATACATTTACGATTGTATCCAAATTACCATATAATGACAGTCCAATGTATCGTTTTTCGGTTCGTATAAATGGCATTGATTCCCCCGAAATAAAAGGCAAAACCGCGAATGAAAAAGAATTAGCAAAAAAATCGCGCGATGCCCTTTCCAATCTCATTTCAGGAAAAATTGTTACATTAAAAAATGTATCTACTGAAAAATATGGCCGCATTTTAGCAGATGTTTATTTAGGAGATGTATGTATAAATGAATGGATGCTTTCAAATAATTATGCAGTGAAATATGACGGTGGAACAAAAGAACGACCGGAGGAGTGGAATTGAAAATTCCCTTCTTAAAATTCCCATTGCGTGTGAATTGAACATGATTTATCATATAAAAAATATATAATAAATTACAAAAATATTTATTTTACCAATCCATATGATAAAAATATGCGTTGAGCAATCAACACAATATGAAATGCAAAATGATTTAATTCATAAAAAGGGTTTATATACAAAATCAAAAATAACACATAGGATACTAATGATAAGTTTATTTTATTATTCATATTTGTTGCAGTGAATATTCCAACTAATATATCATATGCAACAGGTAATATAGTATAAAAATTTGTAATAGAAATTAATTCGTTTGAACTAACATGTTCATATATAATTTTATTTTCGTTATTTTTTGATTTTATTATGTACAATATATAGTGATATATAGCATTTGCATGGAGAATTAGAGATATGTAAAATACAGCAAATATATCTGAATTATCATAACTAAATGCACATGTTAAATTATACAACAATGATGTTACGTGAATCGATAAATTATCATTCAAAAGAGGTTCTATGATATCGTTATCCATATAATTTATTTCTTTTTTTCCACACAGATATGTATATATTTTATTATGGTAAATATAACTATTCATTGCTAATATTGCAATTCCAGCCATGTCAATAATATAATATTGTTTTTTCGAAAATGAATATATATATCCAACCGCCAATATATTAAAAAACAACGTATATTGTGTTAAAAACTCACGAATCTTGATTAAATCATATGATTTACATTTTTTTATTATTGGTTTTGCAACTATTTTACACATTATTAAAAACCAATAGATATTCAACCCATACAAACAATATAGTGGTATATAAAAAAATTTTGTAAAAATCGTTTCTGTATATCTTCTCATTTGTGAATAAAATAATGGATTAGTCAATACTTCATTGTATAAATCATAAATGCGAAATTTTACAAAAGTTGTAAGAAATAAAAAATCATTTGCATGTAAAAAGTATTTTTTGAAAAATGTGTTATTTTTCATGATTATTTTTAATGAATAAAAAATTGTTGAAATTTCAGTTTTATACAAAGGTATCATAATAACATTACTATCTACAATGGGTAGATTATAATTATAATTGAAGTATATTAGTAACATTATAGAAATATGATGTATTTTAATCTCATACTTGCATATAAAAAAATCAAATGCAAAATAAGAAAAAGCCAGAGGTACTGATAAATTTAGATATTCTGTATTGACATAATAATACAAGTATAAATTGTAACATATAAACAATGATAATATAATACAACAATAACTTTGAAATACTTCTATATTTCGTTCATTAAAAATGCCAATTTTATTAACAAAAAAATCCATAATCGGTTTATCTAAAATAGAATACATGGTTACTGTATATTTGTCTATCTTTTTATATTTTTTATAAAAATAATATAGCGAAACATAGTGGTAATATTGTGTATTTATAAAAACAATATAAATAAATATTTTTGTAATAATATAATGAACGTTTCAGCTGAACACCCAGTTGAAGAATATATTCAAACTGCAACAACCATTATTCAAGAAATTTATGCAAAATATACCGATAACAAATATATGTTGAATCGCGCACATAACTATATATGCGAACAATTGCCTATTACATTAGAAAATATACAAAAAAATCACGAACAACGACAATTGAGAATCGAAGAACTAACACACGAACAAGATTTTTTCATTCAATCTTTTTTGACAAACAACCCCTATTTTTACATTCCATCAACTGAAAAATATTTATTTTACGATGGAGAACATTATCAATTATGCAAAGAAGAAGACGTTATGTATAACATATTATCAGCAATTAGTAAAGACAGAAGTTTGTTAGCATGGAAACAGCGAACCAAATTGCACATTGTAAAACGCATAAAAGAAAATAATTTATTAAAATCAGTACCAGAATCAAATACTATACAATATATAATCGATTTATTATGCCCAACATTGTTCTCAACTCGCGCAGAAGCAAAATATTTTTTAACTATTTTGGGTGATAATATTTTCAAAAGAAATGGCGATATTGTTCATTTTATTACAGTGAATGCAAAACATTTTATACGCGAAATAAACAATTTGTGTCAATTAGTTGTAGGTGTAAATTTAGGACAATCTTTCCGTCATAAATATCATGAACATGAATACAGTAATTGTCGTTTAGTAAACATAAATGAATGTGTTAAAAATGAAAATGTATGGGATATGATATTACAAAATTCAATAATCGATTTAATTTGTGTTGCATGTCATTATTCTATCCGATATGGAAATTCGGATGATTATCTTCTCAATTCCAGCAATGAAACATCGTTGATTGATAAAGTATTCTATTTGAAAAATATTCAACCGGAAGATTTAGTAAACAATTTTATAGAAGAATTTTTGCAGAAGAATGATTCAGTAGTAACACGTTTATCCGATGCATCAACTACCACACAAATTACATGGAAAAGTATGCAGTATTTATGGAAAAACTACTTGGATAGTAAAAATCTACCCATGATAATGTTTCAAAATACGCTAAAACAATTTCTTATTCAAAAAATGGGCGATTACTATAATGAAGATGCGGATAGTTTTATTGGAGTATGTAGTAAATATTTGCCAGAAATACAAAAATTTGTTTTATTCTGGGAGGAAACAATTGTATATGACGAATTTGAAAGTGATATGGAATTTGAAATTGACGAAATATGCGTTTTATTTAAAAAATGGTGCGTGAATAAAAATGAAACATACAATATGAATAGCAAACAGATTCTTGACCTTATTGCATATTATTTTCCTTACGCAGAAATAGAACGCGACAAATACATATATAAGATTCGGTCAAGTATGTGGGATAAACAAATGGATATACAAATCGCATTGGATAATATCAAGGAACGCTATCGCAATCATGAACAACAACGCACATGTTCTCCTATATTAAATATATCTATTTACGATGCATATGTATTATATTGCAAATATTATGCAAATGATGAAATACAGTCAAAACATAATATAGTGAGTAAATCCTATTTTGAAAAATATATATACGAAAATATGGGAGATTATATTATTGATAATAAATTTATTTCGACGGAATGGTTTGCAGTATAGTAATATTCCGAATGTATAAAACTATTTAGAAAAATAATTGAAAATATATGTATATGCAAGGACCTATAAAAATAACAATATTAGGATGTTGTCGACAAGAGTCACTATATAGTGACCCAAATTATCATATTACTTGTATTCACAATAAAATTTCATATTCACATTATTCTAAAGAAGCATTGGAAATAATAAAATATTGTAAATATGGACATATACCTGAAAATAAAACAATGGAAGTATTTCGTACTCCTATATTAGAACAAAAACCAGTTCAATGGACGCTTTTCTACAAAGATGAATTAGAAAATTCTGATATCATTTTCATAGAAATTGCGAGTAAAATAGCATATCAATATGAAAATATCCATCTTCATAATATTGCAGCTAACCCAGGTAATCCAGAATATAATATTCCAGATAAAGATAATGTAATTGTAAGAAAACAATCTTACGAAGAAATAGAAGATGATATACTAGAAATAACACGAGAACTTATTGGTAAAAAAATAATAATTGTTTCACATATATATAGTTATCAACATGGTGAAAGATATGAATTGGTAAAATTTCTTGAAAATATATGCATTAAATATTCCATTCCATTTTTGAATCCAATGATTGAAATCAAAATATTATATCCCGACATTGATATTGAAACGTTATTTATGAATGAAGATGTATTAAAACATTATAACGAATATGGTCATAATATTATAAAAAAAGTGTATGATAAGTTTATAAATTCATTGTTACATTAGCTTATTGTTGATTTTGTTCTTGGTTTTGTTGTTGTTGTTGGTTTTGTTGTTGTTGTTGGTTTTGTTGTTGTTGTTGGTTTTGTTGTTCTGAGTCACCTCCTTTTTTCATACTTTTGCGCATTCTTCTGGTACTTCTTTTTACATAACCAAACTTTCCTTTCTTGGCAAAGAAGCCATATTTTTGTAAGCGTTTTTCTTTCTTGGCAGTCTTGTATTTCTTTTCAGAAACAATTCTACCCCATTTGTTCATCATAAGTTGTGATCTTGTAAGACCACCACTTGTTTTGTAAGCAGTTCCGTTCCATACTTGGGCGCGGGAACCGAATAATTCTGGAAATTTTTTACCATTCATATGGTACATACCATCTTCTTGACGAACTGGACGTTTCATTATATATATAATGTTTATATAAAATTTGCTAAATAATTATAGGGAATTATTTGAACCATTTGTCCAATGAATTGTATGGAACATAATTGGTACGGCTTGTATTTACATAAGAAGCATATTTCATTTTTTTACTAATAGTTGGGTCATTTCCACCAGTTACCAACTTATTATATAGTGCAGCTTTTTCAGCATTTTTACATGCACAATATTTATCAATATCATTTGGCATTATCATTTTGATTTTCATATTATGTATACATTATATGATGAATAAAATTTCATATTGTAAAATGTGAAAAATTGAATGTAAATATACATAAACATATATTGTATAAATTGTTATATATCATGTCATCCAAAACTACCGCTACTACAAATCTTGCTAAACAATATCAGCAAAAAACTGATAAACAACACATTTTGGATAATCCAGATACATATATTGGCTCCGTTGAAAATGTCGACGCTGAAATGTGGGTATATGATGATGCTACTAATAAAATCGCACTAAAACATATTGAATATATTCCCGGATTATACAAATTGTTTGATGAAGGTATTGTCAACTGTCGCGACCATGTTGTTCGTGTCATTAACTCCAACTTATTGGATAAAAAATATGTAACTTACATTGAAACTGATATCGCAGAAGATGGCACAATTACTCTTACAAATGATGGAAATGGTATTGATATTGCTAAACATCCTGAAAATAATATGTGGATTCCTGAAATGATTTTCGGTCATTTACGCACATCCACAAATTATGATAAAGATGAAAAAAGAATTGTTGGTGGTAAGAATGGTTTTGGATTCAAACTGGTTTTGATTTGGTCTACATATGGACGCATTGAAACTGTCGACCATACTCGCGGTCTGAAATATGTCCAAGAATTTCACAATAATTTAGATACAATTTCTCCGCCAGTTATTAGTAAAACATCTTCATCGAAACCATATACAAAAGTTTCGTTCAAACCTGATTACCGTCGTTTGGGAATCCAAGGATTAACCTCCGATATGATGGCTCTTTTGAAAAAACGTGTTTATGATATTGGCGCTGTCACTGACCATTCAGTTAAAAAGATAAAAATACAATATAATGGTGCTACCATCCCTGTGAAGAATTTCCAACAATATATTGATATGTACATTGGTACAAAAGATGAATCAAAACGTGTCTATGAAATGCCCGATGAACGTTGGGAATACGCCGTTGCAATTTCTCCTACACAAGAATTTGTTCAAATCTCGTTTGTCAATGGTATTTGCACATTCAAAGGCGGAAAGCATGTGGATTATATTTGCGGGCAAATTATCCGTAAACTATGCGATTATATTGAGAAAAAGAAAAAGGTAAAAGTCAATTCCAATTCCATCAAAGAACAGCTCATCATATTCCTACGTTGCGATATTGAAAATCCAGCGTTTGATAGTCAAACCAAAGATTTCATGAATACACCTTCATCTAAATTCGGTTCGACTTGTTCTGTGTCCGACGCATTTATTGAAAAAGTTGCTAAAATGGGTGTTATGGATACTGCATGTTCATTAACAGAAGCCAAAGAAAATAGATTAGCAAAGAAAACCGATGGGTCAAAAACCAAGACTGTTCGTGGTATCAATAATTTCATTGATGCTAATCATAGTGGAACTGCACAATCCAAAGATTGCATTCTCATTTTATGTGAGGGATTAAGTGCTATGTCTGGTATTGTGTCGGGCTTATCTGCGGATGACAGAAATACAATCGGTATTTATCCATTGAAAGGAAAACTTCTCAATGTTCGTGGTGAACAAATCAAAAAAATTAGTGAAAATAAAGAAATATCAGATATCAAAAAAATATTAGGATTAGAAACTGGCCGTCAATACAAAACAATCGCTGATGTTCATCAACATTTGCGTTATGGTAAAATCATGATTATGACTGACCAGGATTTAGATGGGTCTCATATCAAGGGTTTATGTATCAACTTGTTTCATAGTGAATGGGCATCCCTTGTTCATATTCCAGGATTCATATCATTCATGAATACGCCTATATTACGTGCCAAAAAAGGCTCACAAATATTAGTGTTTTACAACGAAGGTGAATATGATAAATGGAAACAGACCATGGGTGGAAATATTGACAGTTGGAATATCAAATATTTCAAGGGTTTAGGAACATCCACCTCCGCAGAATTCAAAGAATATTTTGCAAATAAAAAGATTGTCGATTTCGTTTATAACGGCCAAACAAGTGATGATAATATTGATAAAATTTTCAATAAAAAACGAGCAGATGACCGCAAAACCTGGTTAGAAAATTATGAAAAAACATTGTATTTAGACACAAGCAATCCACAAGTAAAATATGAAGATTTCATGAACCAAGAACTTATACATTTTAGTACATATGACTGCGCACGTTCCATTCCAAATATGATGGATGGTTTGAAAATATCACTTCGTAAAATCATGTTTTCCGCATTCAAACGCAAATTGACATCAGAAATAAAAGTCGCTCAATTTTCAGGATATGTATCCGAGCATAGCGCATATCACCACGGTGAAGCCAGTCTGAACGGAGCCATTGTAAATATGGCACAAACATTTGTAGGGTCCAATAATATTAACTTGTTGGAACCGAATGGACAATTTGGAACGAGGTTACATGGTGGTGACGACAGTGCGAGTGAAAGATATATATTTACACAATTGAATCCACTTACCCGAAAAATATTCCCAGATGTAGATGACGCGGTATTGAACTATATCAATGATGACGGTTTAATAGTGGAACCAGAGTTTTATGCGCCAATTATACCATTTACATTAATCAATGGTATTTCAGGCATTGGTACAGGATTCTCATCCAGTATTCCGGCATATAATCCAAAAGACGTAGTTCAATATTTGAAATCGAAATTGAACAAGACAGAATATGTAGGTGGCGAATTCATTCCTTATTATGAAGGATTCCGCGGAACAATACGAAAAATCGCGGACAATAAATATTTAGTAAAAGGGTTGTATGAGAAAATAGGTGAAGATAAAATTCGTATTACCGAATTACCAGTAGGAACATGGACCATGCCATACATCACATTTTTAGAAGGATTGTTGGACGGCGGCGTAGATAAAGCAGGTAAAAAGATTCCTCCAAGTATTAAAGATTTCACATCATTATGCACAGAAGTGTCTATTGATATAACCGTTGTATTTCCAAAAGGCAGATTGGCTGAATTGGAACAATCCGTGGATGCTACAACGGGGGTCAATGATTTGGAAAAAATGATGAAACTTACTACATCGTTGAGTACCACAAATATGCATATGTTCAATCATGAATTCAAATTGCATAAGTATGCGAATGTGGGTGAGATCATTGATGACTTCTATGGAGTAAGATTGGATATATATGGAAAACGCAAGGCTGCGCTTATCAAAGATATGCAAAAGAAATTGATGAAATTATCAAATCGTGCTCGTTACATTTTAGAAACATTGGAAGGTGTAGTCGATTTACGTCGTAAAAACGCGCAACAGGTAACTGAGTTAATGGATTCACGTAAGTTTGATAAATTGGAAGGGGATTACAAGTATTTGATTAAAATGCCGATGGATTCGGTAACCCAAGAAAATGTTCAAAGTATTTTGAAAGAAAAAGAGGAAACAGAAAAAGAGTTGAATATATTGACTGCAACTACATTGGAGAAAATGTGGTTGAGTGAGCTGGATGAATTTGAACGCGAATATGGTATATACAAAAAACGCCGGGAACAAATACAAAGTGGTAGTAGTGTGACTTCTGGTGGCGGAGGCGCTAAAACCAGGAAGGTAGTCAAAGTAGTTGGTAAAAGTAAATAGATACACATTGTATTGTAGTTTGTAAATTTGTAATTTTTTTACATAAAAGGTTTCAATTCCAATTGTTTGTATTGTCTATCATGATTCAATGGACGTTCAAATGGCATAACTAAACTACTTTGGTCATGGGTATATTTCAAATAAGCAATGCATTCATTGTAAACCGATGGAACGCAGTAATCCAATACAATTTTATTCAATCGTTCAATCTGCTCGGTAATACGGTCTGGATAATGCTCAGCGTATTGTAAGTAAGTACTTCTCATAATAATTTTCAAATTATCCATGTTTTGTGGTGGTATAACAAATTTTTGTTTAGAAATATTGTATACACCTGCACGTAAACCGTTTTGAATGATTTGGATGTTTTCCGCTGAAAAAAATAATTTAGACAAAACATTGTCCTCCCATGTTCCACTTAATGCTTCATGATAGGTAGTTGATTTGTTCTTTCCTGCAATACGTTCTTGCATTTTGAACTTTTCCTCGATGGACGGTTCTTGAATAATGTCTACACGACCATTGTATTTATCTAAATTAATAATAGTTCCTATATTATTAATATTATCCGGAGTTAATAATGACATATTCGTTATATAATGTTGATGTAGAAATAATTTAGATAGTATTAGCTAAATTATTTAGAATGAATTTAGAACATATTATTTTCATTTATTATATTATACTATAACAAATGGAATTATTTTATATTATAGTAACAGTTATTGCTATTATACTTTTAATTTTAATTTTAACAATTATTGGTGTTGCAATGAAATATCAAGACAAAGCCACTGTATTTCCACCAGTTGCAAATGATTGTCCTGACTTTTGGACAATTGCATCAGATGGTAAAAGTTGCACTATACCAAGCAATGACAAGAAAAATATAGGTAGTTTATATGACACCAATAATTCGATTCAAATGAAAAGCACAATAAACGATACTAATAATACATATACATTTCCTACATATACTCCGGGCACAAATGGAAACTCGACAAGTGGCGCAAGTACTATAAACTTTACAGATGATGGATGGAGTACACAAGGTCAAACTGCTATTTGTGCTAAAAAAAAATGGGCAGTTAATTGGGGAATAAGTTGGGATGGTGTAACCAATTATAATAGTTGTTAAAGCGTAGCGACTGTTAAAGCGTAGCGACTGTTAAAGCGTAGCGACTGTTAAAGCGTAGCGACTGTTAAAGCGTAGCGACTGTTAAAGCGAAGCGACTGTGAAAGTGTAGCGACTGTTAAAGCTAATCGTTGATAGTGATTTTATAAACTTATAATTTTATAAAATTTATATTATAATGCAATATTTATCTTACAAAAGGAAATACATTCAGGTTAATATCTACATTGTTATTTGGGTTATTATGATTATCAAGATTAGGAGATGGTAATTGACTTGTATTGAAATTTGGAACACTATCAAAATATTTTTTATTTACATATGTTAACTCAATTACATCTGGAATATTATTAAATACATATCCATGATTGTTTCCATGTGCATGAATTATATAATGTGTGTTTGCTAATTTTTCTAAACATTTCACTTTACCATCATAACTACAACCCCAACTATCGTTTGTAATTCCATGAAATTCTATCACTATTTGTTTAATTTTTTGTAATTGTTCATCACTAATCGATGATAACCAATTATATTCACCACCTTCTATATCCATTTTCAAAAAAATATTTTCATATTTATCAATCAACGGATGTAAATTAGTATTATCATCATCATTATATGAATGAATATTTTTTTTTATAAATGATATATTTTTTGTATAATTATATGGATAATTATCAATTGTTCCGTCAAACCCAAATGAATTATATTCATTCATATTATATTTTTTGATAAAATCTCTTGAAAAACTTTCTTCGTTTGAAATACCAGCTGAAATATAACAATCATATTTTTCATTCAACACACCAATTACATAGCCACCATCATGAGTATTTCCTAATCTAATTTTATTATCAAATTGATATACTTGTAATAATTCAAGATTATTCATTAAATTTATCATTATATTTATTTTAAATTATTTTTATAATAAATTATATATTATTGTGTTTTTACATCTCTATTTTTTCAAAAAGTGTCCCATTTCGTCCACATTTGGTTTCGTCATTGCGTGCAATCAATGCGCTTAAAAAATCAACTTCACCAGTAATATTATTGATTTCCATAAATTTTGCACACTGTCCATAATAATTACCAATTAATGTATTTTCTTTATATAATATTTCAATGTAGTGTTTACAATTATTGCATAAATTAATTTTTGGTTTTACGATGATTGGTTTTGTAGTAGCAACAGGGTTTTTAATAGAAAATGATTTTTGCAATGTATACAGAAATACGAAAAATACATGTAATAAATAAAATGTTCTCATCTTGATATAAAAATAATGAATTAATCTTTATATTTTTTATAAAATGTATTACAAAAACTATTTTCCAGTTTTCACAAATTTAACAACTGATGGTTCTTCTCCAAATGTATGGTCATATCTTGATAAATTTGCATATCGTTGTACTAACTTACAATTAACGTCAATGATTGATTTTCCAAACCCCCCGGCATTAATCGTTATATTATCCATTTCCATTAATTCGTATTTCAATCTACGTAAGTTCTCCATTTCAGGAATGATTTCTTTGACTTGAATTTCAAGAGCATTTCTCAATATTTCTTTATTGTTTGTTTTTTCATATTCTTCTAATAATTTGTTCATGGTTTCCATCAATTTTGATATTTCGTTCTCTTTTTTTACAATCAATTCTTTACGAATAGGGTCACTGTATAATTCAATATTCTTTTCATATAACTGTTTATACATTGAATTTGTAAAATTATAATCCTCCAATTCTTTTTTGAAAATAGAAATGGCTTTGTTCTCATTTACATAATTGAATAAAGTATCCAATTTACGTGTAATTATTTTCTCTTTTAATTCTTCAACTTCCTCGCGAAATAAATACAATATATTATCGTGACTAGAATATCCGCCTCCTAAAATTTTTATATTTAGAGAACATTTTGTTTGAGCATTTGTATCGCCACATATTGCAGTATATTCTCCTTTTTTTATTGAAAAAACAGTACCCACTGGACGATGGCAATTAATACAACGAGGTTTAACTTGCTGTGCCAACTTTCGTGCAGTATTTTTACCTCTCATCGTTTTTTTAGAATCATATACATCTTTTTTGTTTTCATAAAGTAAGTATTCGTACATTTTTTTCAATTTCAAAAATTCATTTACAGCTTCTATAAAGTTTTTCTTATCGTCTAGTTGATGTTCTCGTTCTTCGGGATGCATTTCTTGATATGTAACTTCGCTAAATGGGTTCTCTTCCATTTTTAAATCAACCAAGGATTTAGGAACATTTTCGATAATTACATTGGAATTGTGGGATATATGCAATACACGCAATTTGTTATTTTCTACCAGATTTAAGTTTTTCAAATTATTGTTTTCGCAATATAATTCTTCTAAATTAGGTGGAAGGTTCTCAATGTCAATAATTTTATTATGGGAAATATTGATTTTATGTAATTTGTTTAATCCTTTGAAATCTACGTGGGACAAATAATTGTATTGGAAATCAATTTCAAGAATATCTTTTGGTAAATTTTCTATCTCGGTCAATAAATTATTGGCACATTTGAGAACCTGCAATGATTCTGGATAATTTACGATGCCAGTAATTTCACCTTCGCCTAAATCTAAATGTTTTATTTTATGAAAACCCATGTCATCAAAAATAGACAAATCCAATTCACCATGTAACGATTCATCTACAATCAATTCAGTTATTGATTTTTCATGACTTTCTAATATATTTATTAATTTTTCTTGTGCAGTATTGTTCTCACGAATCACTGTTTCTCTTTTATCTTGAATAATATTCATTTTTTACTAATATACAATAACTCTACAAAGAATTTACACAAATGTTCTCTATTAATATGGGGTATCAATAGCAGGAAGATTGGTAATATATGACGATGTTGCACCTGACTTCATACCAACCCGTTCATTCTGATAATATCGAATTTTAGACATAATAATTTCTTGTTCTCGAATCATTTTTTGGTGTTTTTCATAGGGAGTCAATTTTCGTTTATAACAATAATACAATGTACCGCCTATAAATGCTACGAATAATATGAAAACTACCACATTGAATATTGTGGTATACACTTGAACGCGGGTTGTATGACAATTTTGCAATGTATTATACAAGTAATATTTTATGTTTGGATCAATTAATTTTGGATTTTCCATTATACATAATAATTATTCTAAATATAATTATTATGAACTTTTTTCATGTTTTAAAAATACATTAAATAGTACAAAACTGCTAAATAACAAAGTATTGCCAGTAGAATGGCAACAACCCAAATTGGAACAACTGTTTTGTGTCTATATCCTAAACCAAATGGACGGAAACCCCCATCTTTATTATAGATAAATCCTGGTTTCAAATAATGGACAATGGAGAACATTACCAAAAACAATAAAATAGCGAAATTTATTTTATGAATTCTTACAAATTGCTTTAAATTGTACATTTCAATGAAAGTAATAGTTATATTATTTGGATAAAAATATTTGATTATCGAGAACTTATATTTTTCTAAATTACATAAACTATATAAAAATTTCTATAATTAGATATTATAAGTGATTGAATGTACAAGTATTTATTCAGTAAAGTAAAATCAATAATACCAAAAATTTCAGACACTGAAATAATTGCACTGAAATCGGGTGGTGTATCAATTGACAGAGAAATATTCAAAGGTAGAATCAATTACAAACAATTGTACGATTCTTCCACTTTGAAAAAAATCACGGCAAAAGAAAGAGAATTCATTGACTCAACAAATGATTTATTAGAATCGTTTGGTGAAGAGAAAATGTACCCAGATAAAGAGATTCATAACAAATTAAAACATTTAGGAAATAATGGATATTTAAGCATGATTATTGATAAAAAATACAATGGCAATCGTATGTCAATAACCGCACAATCAAAAATATTGTCGAAGATATCGTCATACAATCCATCATTGGGTGTAGTTACAATGGTACCGAATTCACTTGGTCCAGGAGAATTAATACAACATTACGGAACCGAAGAACAAAAGAATTTCTACTTACCTTTACTTTCGGATGGTACATTCATACCATGTTTTGGATTGACTGGTCCACATAATGGTAGTGACGCAGTTGGAAAAATAGACACTGGAATAGTCGAATTAGTTGATGGAAAAATCAAAATCAAAATCACATTGAACAAACGATATATTACATTGGCGCCCGTATCGAATTTAATGGGAATCGCATTTAATTTGACCGACCCAAACAACGTATTGGAAAGTAAAAAAAGTGGAATAACCTTGGCGCTGATTCAGAAAGAACATTATCCACATCTCACAAATACTCATCATAATCCAAATAATGCTGGTTTTCCAAATGGTACAATAAAAGGGACAGTTTATATAGACCCTTCGCAAATTATTGGTGGTGAGAAAAGTATAGGAGAAGGTTGGAAAATGTTAATGGAATGTTTAGCGGTTGGACGAGGAGTGAGTTTACCAGCTACTGCAAACGGGTCATCTAAATTCATAACATATGCGACATTGAACTACATAAATTTACGTAATCAGTTCAAAATGAATATTGGAGATATGGAGGCAGTAAAAGAGAAATTTGTTGATATGTACTTGAATACGTGGATAATTCATTGTGGTGTCCAATTTACAAATCATATTTTAGATAGTGGTTCAACTCCTTCGGTCATAACCGCTATAATGAAACAACAAACGACTGAGAGAGCTCGAACTATATTGAATAATGGTATGGACATTTATGCTGGGAGTGCTATATGCACCGGTGAAAATAACTTTTTCACAAAATTTTATAATGCATCGCCGGTTGGTATTACAGTAGAAGGTTCAAATACGTTGACGCGTGGGCTTATCATTTTTGGTCAAGGATTGAATAAAAGTCATCCATATATTTTTCCAATATTTGAAAGTATACAAAACAATCAACTCAATGAATTTCATAAGAACTTCGATTCAATGCTTTATGAAATATGTAGTAATTATGTATCGCTATTCAAAATAAAGACAACCAGTAAAATTGAAAATAGAATCGACACTACTACATTGAAATTCAGTATACTTTCAAATTTCGTTGCGGTATTAGGTGGCAAAATAAAGTCAAAACAGATGTTATCTGGAAACATGTCTGACATATTATCAAATATATATTTATGTTACAGTATACTATGGTATCATCACCATTTTTTGAACAATGAACAAACGTTATTGAAAGAAGAAACGTTGAAATATTTATTGGATGAAATCGATTACAAAATGAATTTGATAATCAATAATTATCCTATAACGCCATTGAAATACTTATTACAACCTATGAAAAATAAATTGTTATTCACAAGTTTTGAAAATAAAAATAAACTTTACGAATTTGTGAAAAACAATCAGGTTTTGAATAGCATAATTAAGGATGATATTTACTACAAAAACACAATTTTAGAAGAAATGGAATCAATCAAACAAATGCAAATAAACAGCGATGAATACAATAAATTGTATGAAAAAATAATCAATGTAGGTGAATACAAAAATACGATATAAAACTGAATCCATAAATAAATTGAAAACAGATGATATTTCAATTTATTTTTTTGCTTATATTCAATTATTAAAAATTCTTATGTAAACTATCATTAGCTGCTGAACATTAGATTTTATCTACGTGGATGCCCGACTTTCAAATATTCTAAATACAAAAACATGAATATTATCATGAACCAATATATTAGCATATATTTATTATTTCTACCTACATCTTCATTGTTTGTATTTCTTTCATAAATAGCACGTCTTATGTATTCTAAGTCGATATTTACTTCTATTAATTCATGTCCAACGTGTAGTGTGTTTGGTCTAGTATGTGTTATTGTGAATCCATTTATTTGTCTAAAAAATGAAGTTATTTTATTGTCAATAGAAGTCAAATCGCGTAATTCTTGTTTTTCTTCACGAGTCAAACTTATTGTTATTCTATCTAACAGAGTGTCGCGTCTTATACTTATATTCATGTAACTAACATAAATAGGTTCATATGTACTCATGGGAGAATTCGCGAAGTCAAAATTTCCGTTTCTGAATTGCATGAGCGATGAAAAAAGAATATCTACATTTTCTTCTTCAATAATGTTGTAATTTCGAAAACGGGTTTCTAGGTCGTCATCATTATAAATAATTGTATCTTGTTGTTCTTCTAATCCAAGTTCCTCTACCAGTTGCATCAATCCAGTTAATGCTGCTGCTTCTTGTGCTTCTTCTGGACTCACAAATGCATCATTGTTATCATCATTGGGTTGATTTATTTGACTTGATGATGACCATGATTCGGGATATACTCTTCCTCCTTTTAATGAATTACTTCTACTTCTACTTCGAGTGTTTTTCTTGCTTTTTTTACTCCGTGTTTTATTATTCCTTTTTTGTGAAGTAGTGGGTTGCGAGTTATTTAAAAATTCATCTTCAAAAAATGTATGATTATTATTTGTTTCTATGGACTCAATCATGTTTTTCATTAAATTTTTGTTTTTAGCTAAATTGAATAAAACTGAATACAAATTTTTAATGAAATTTTTTATTGAATTGTATTTTTCTTCTTGAATAATTTTATTTTTTTTCAAATTGAATAAATAGAAAGAAAAATACAATTCCATGTTTTCATAATTTTTTATAATCGAATTTTTGATAAAATTTTTTTTTATTTTTTCAAAAATGTCTGAATCGGATTTTGTCATTGCAGTCTATAAAGTAATGTGATAAAAAAATCTATTCATTTGTATTTTTATAAATGTAGGATTGATTAAATAGATACAAATGTTTTCTTTGTATGTTAATTTATGAATAGGGTACTAATATCATTTAGATAAAAAATTTCTAAAAATAGTATATATGAAAAAAAAATCTATAAAGATAAAATACAGTAGACGAAAAAAATCGAAGAAAATTACTAAGAAAAATAGAAAAATCAATAAAGGAGGTGACTTGTTTGGTATCGGAGCTAATGGTGTTGCTCTTGGAAATCCTGGAATCCCATGTGAAGACGACCATATACGAAAAAGACATTTTTTTATATCAAAGATTGAAATAGATGAATCTGGAACAGTAAAAAAAGAATCGAATGCCGGTGATTTATTGAGAAAAAAAAATATACCAAACGTTAAAGAATATTTTATTATCCCTTTTGCAAAATGCGAGGTTGATGAAAAATATTTAAATGATGGTATTTATACACCAAAATGGTATTCCGGTTTTAGTAAAACAGATATTGTTGGTAAAGCAATGTTGTTATCTGACAAAGCTATGGGCACAATTGAAGATGTTTTTAAGAATAAACCAAAAAATGTAGTTAGTAATATTTCTATACTATTAAACATTGCAAAAGGTATCCAGTTACTACAAAATAATAATTTAATACATAATGATATCAAACCATCAAACTGTGTAGTACATGAAAATAAAGGTAAAATAATTGACTTAGCGGATCTTCGTGATATGGGTGGAAATAATATGTTAGGTATGCCATATAATTTTTTTTATTTTAGTTGGCCATCTATTATGGTTTATACGTATTTTTATCATAATGTAAATAATGATAAACCAGTTATAAATATGAATATTAATTTATTACGAACATTATATAATAAAAGTTGTGAAAGTAACAGAATTAACTGCAATAATATGAATCATGAAAATATACAATTTTTGGAAGATTTCATTAGTGAACCATTTGATTATACTTTTAAGTATAATAAATATTTTAATGAATTTTTAATGACCAAAATTAATTATTATAAGGAAGAATTGATAAGACAAAAAACATTTGGAATAACAAACAATCTTGTTTATAAAGCAGAAATGTATCCTGGACCGCAAAAAATTGTAATCGATTTTTTTGAATATAATTTTGATAAAAATGAAAAATATTCAGATGAAGTTAAAAGTGAAATAAATAAAAATGTCAATACATATTTACAAGAATATACTTCAATTGTACAAAAAAATGGTAAAATTGATTTATTGAAAAGATGTGATATATATTCATTTGGATTAATGATATTAAGAATGATTTTTTGGTGTAATTATTATAGTGAGGACCCAAATTTTGAATTATTTTTATTTAGATTGTATGAAATCGCTTTTTATTGTTGCAATCAAATACAAACATGTCCAGATATTAATTTAATAGTAAAAAATTTAGAATCATTAATAAAATCTTTAAACCCCAATGTAGAAGAAAAAAATAATAAGCCCAATGTAGAAGAAAAAAATAATAAGCGCAAATTGGTCGAAGAAAACATGATGATGCTTGGGAATGAAGATAATAATGTATTTAGTAAAATCCCGAAAATTATAAACGAACAACTCAATTAATTTGTATAAACTCTATTGTTTATACAAATAGCATCTACGAATCATCGCTAAAATCTTCTTCGACTTCATCTCCATAATAACCTTCGTCCGTATAATCTACACCAAAATGTGCAATCGCGTTTTCTTCATAGTCATAAAAATCATCAACTTGTTGGTTATCATAGCGTTCTAAATCTTCTACATCATAGGTTTCTTCGTTAATCTCACCTTCTCCCTGAACATTTCCTTCCAAATCTTGTGCAAAACGTAACAAATTGGCTTCGCGTTCTTGGTCATATGTTCCTTTGTCATACATAAAAACACCTTTTTGTGTTCCTACGTTCCATCTACCTAATTTGAAATTCTTAATCATATCCTCCACTTTTCGTTCATCTTTTTCCATGTTCTCTAAATAATCGGTGATGGTTTTCTTTTCTTCTTCTTTTGACCTACGTACTCGGCGACTGATTTCATTGTAAGAACGGTCTAATACTTTCTTGTTCTTCATTTCAATATTCAAAAATGCATATAACAAATTACAAACTCGGTCTTTCAATTCACGCGTATCCGCCCGACGAATTTCCATTTGAATCAATTCAGTATTTGCATCACTTTCGTCAACATCTTCATCCGGTATAACAGATGCAATGTAATTCGAAGTATTTTGCGATTCTCGGATATCGTTACGTTTATTGCGCTTCATTTCCTGAATATCCATGTCCAATAGATTTGGGTCATTTACACATTGGATATATTCATGTAATATAGAATACCAGCAATAGACAAACAATAAATACGTAGTTTGTTTATCGAACAATGAAAAATAAACATCTCCATTTTTGAGAACCGGTGTTTCCACTGGAATATGTTGAATAAACATATTTAAATCAATAATACGGTTTTGCAATTTCAATAAATATTGATTCAAAATACTGTCGCCCTTAAATTTATCCAAATCAACTAAATACTCATTAATATGTCTATTTATATCACCTTCGTGATAGGATGATAATCCCCAATGGTTTCCCCATTTTGTTGATATATTAATTGGATTGACACCATTTATAATGACATTTGGATATACATTGGTCATTTGTTTCATTGAATTTTTAATGAAGTTTGTAATAGTGTACAATTGTTCATCATAATATAGCCCAGTGTCTTTCATTTTCGCATCCGATTGCCATTCGTGTATATTCATTAAAAAGTCGCTAATTTTTGTTTTTTCATTGCCACTAATATTGGATGCATAGTTGTTGAGAAACCGGTTGATTTCCACCAACAAATTATTATTGGTAGTAGTCAAATATTTACGTAATCTATACACTTCTTTGCTTTTTTCGCGCAAATCTTCCAAATTTTCTTTCATCATTTTTCTGGGAACATACGATTCCAATACTTCAACTAATAATTTACGTAATGGATATTCAATTAATGTGGTGGATTCATTGTCCATATGCCCAAGTAAGTCTTTTAAAACATTAATTTCAGAAGTAACCGGATTTTCATGAATAACAACTGTATTACGCTTTTCTACTACATTCATTAAATTGTATAAATCATCCAATGTATATCGTTTTCCGTGGCGTTTCAAATGGTCTATTTTTTCTTCCAATGACCAAAGTGCGTTGTATTCGGTAGGTTTTTCACCGCAAATGGCGCGTAAATCTTCTGGAACAGGGGCATTTCGGTCAAATTTGCAATAGTGAATAAATGCAGCGTATATATTGGATTCCAAATGTCCTTCTGGTACTGGTGGATATACAATACCAGTGAAATCAGTATGATATAGTATTGCTGCTTTGGATAATTCTTTCACGTCTTTCAATAATGCAATACATGATTTTGCGCTTTGTATATAGTTCAATATCAATGGTTCGTCTGCCGCAAAATAAGCAATTGGATTCGATGATTTACCGGCTTCATTACAACATGCATTTTGTAAGAATGGTACACGCGACGCTGTATGTAATAACAGATTTTTTTGATGAACTATTTTATTTATATTTTCAATGACACCAAAACTGAATGATATTACTTTGTTTTTGATAACATGAATATAGTCATTTTGGTCTTTGTGGCCTTTTCTCAATGTTTCTAATAAATCATTTTTAAAATCATTCGTTACATTTGATAGACCTTTTGTTACAGAAAATTCGACGATTGGTGGTAAGAAATGTTTCCATTTTTGTATATTATGTTCTGCTGGTATTGGGTCACTGGGTTCCAATATCAAATATTCCTTTTTCTTGGTATATAATTCAACAATATCATTACGTTTATTAATATACTTATCAAGTACATCCATCATACGTTGCTCGATTGATTTAGGATTCAACTTTTGAATGGAATACCAAGGATTTGTTTGAATCGTGTTATCGTTTTGTTTTTGTTTGATTTTCATAGAATCCAATACACATGCAATATATTGAATGCCGGATGTATCTTCTACACCACCACTTAATGGATAACCATCAAATGAACGAACACATCCAGGATATGTTTTGCGAACTCTGATGGATGGTATAGCACATTGTATTCCCACTAATATAACACAACCAACAATTGTAATAATAGATTGATTTTTGTAAATAGGAAAAGGAGGGCTTGTTTTTCCTTTGTCTTTTAATCGTTTTTCGGTTTTTTTGACATATGATTTTTCTTCTAAAACAATATCTTTGTTATGAATCATTTCCAACGAGGTTCTCAAAACGAACTCTTCAATTAATTCAGTATTAACAGAAAGATTCGAACATATTGCAACAAATACATTGTATACAGTTTGGTCTGTTTCATCATCAAAAATACGCTTCTTTTTAGTTAAAACCTCACTAATAACACTTCCTAAATCTTTTTCTAAAATACTATGTGTATTTATTTTGAAACCAGCTTCATCATATCCTTCTTCACTACTAAAATCCAATTTACGTATTACATAACCACTCTCTTTATCTACAATAGAATCTCCTTCATCGCGACCATATTCTCTACATAATTCGTCTTGTTTTTCTTGATAATTACCCATAATAAAAGCGATTGCTAAATCGTGAATAATCATAGGAACCAATTTTGTATTGGTTTCTTTGCAATATAACCAACGCGATTCTTCTTTCAATTCTGGTACCATCGGTTCTCTGCAATATTCTTGTACAAATCGAATTATATCATCTTGTTTCTTAATGAAATCGTCTTGGGATAAAATCAAATCAAATAGTTTTGCATGAGGAGATACGATAATATCTTCTCTTATATTTTGACGACCCAATTCGTATGCCAAATAATTGGCTTTGTATAGTTGTATTTCTTTTAATCGTAATGAACTTTTGATTTGTTTGATTGATTTTTCAATTGCTGCATTCAATTCTTTTTCCATTTCTTCAACGGTTATACTAAAACGTTTATCCAATTCTTCTGCGAAAACA
>Ga0214921_10000767_pt1 | contig 57386 bp, 51 predicted proteins | sample LL1505_MetaG_FD_177992 | JGI IMG/M metagenome (GOLD analysis project Ga0214921, IMG submission 177992) | Freshwater microbial communities from Lake Lanier, Atlanta, Georgia, United States - LL-1505 | ecosystem: Environmental > Aquatic > Freshwater > Lake | place: USA: Georgia | collected... | reverse complement strand
TGGCGTTGGGACGAGCCGCTGTACAAAATTCCCGCGCTGCGTCCGCTCATGTGGGTTCTGGAGCGAACCATCTCAACCCCCGCCACCCACTGGGCGCACCATGCCATTACGCAAAAAGATGGGGTGGGACATTACAAGGGCAACTTTGGCAACCTCTTGTTCATCTGGGACATTATTTTTGGTTCAGCCCACATCACGCGCAGGTATCCCAAGCAAGTGGGTTTGAAAGACGATCAGCTGTTTGGACAAGAACACTGGTACCACCAAATGTTTTATCCGGTGCTGCGGTCTAAGCGCGAGTATTCTGCGTTGAAAATCGGCGGCAAAATTTACACCGAAGATGAACCAATAGTGAAGCACTGAGTGAGTGCTTCACTGGTTTACAACTCAATCTTTTTTCTGAAGCTTGTCTTGCGTGCGCAAGTCAAAGTCGCTGGCATCATGGCGCTCGTGCAACTGCATGCTCAAGGGCCCCATCACCCGATTGACCATACGGCCTCTTTGAACAGCGGGGCGCGCCTCAATTTCGTCGGCCCAGCGAATCACATGGGTGTATTCGTGAACTTGCAAAAACTCGCCTGATTCATAGCGTTCGCCTTTGGCCAAGCTGCCATACCAAGGCCAAATGGCCATGTCTGCAATGGTGTACTCATCACCGCCTACAAATCGGTTTTGGGCCAATCTTTGATTCAAGACATCGAGCTCGCGCTTCACTTCCATGGCAAAGCGGTCAATGGCGTATTCAATTTTGGTAGGCGCATAAGCGTAAAAGTGGCCAAAGCCACCGCCCAAATAAGGGGCGCTGCCCATTTGCCACATGAGCCAAGACATGCACTCGGTGCGTTTGGCAATGTCGGTGGGCAAGAAGGCTTTGAATTTTTCGGCCAAATAGAACAGGATGGATCCAGATTCAAACACACGTTGGGGCTGTGGTGTGCTGTAGTCCATCAAGGCTGGAATTTTGGAGTTGGGGTTGACGCCCACAAAGCCGCTGCTAAATTGCATGCCTTCATTGATGCGAATGAGCCATGCGTCGTACTCGGCGCCTTGATGGCCCAACGCCAACAATTCTTCAAGCATGACCGTCACTTTGATGCCATTGGGTGTGCCCAAGGAATAAAGCTGAAGAGGGTGTTTGCCGCGAGGCAGTTCTAGCTCGTGGGTGGGTCCTGAAACAGGTCGATTGATATTGGCAAATCGACCACCATTGGCTTTGGTCCAAGTCCAAACTTTGGGGGGGATGTAAGCTGTGTCTGACATGAAATTACCTCTTAAAACAACTCCGCTAGCCTACACGAGATTAGGGCCACTTCAAACATGGAAAACGCGTTGAATCATTGAAAACTGAATGGCAAAAAGCCTTCTAAGGAAGCTTCAAAGTAAACTGCCCTCATCTTATGCCTTTAGCTGAAGGTGTAACCATCCATTGCAATGACGTAGCTGCTGATGCCTCGGAAAAAAGCGTTGGCGGTGGCGTCTGGGCCCGCGGCGCCTATGGCCACAAACAATGGCAAAAGGTGATCTTCGGAGGGGTGTGATTGAACGCCTTCGCGCGAGTGTTGACGATAGTCAAGCAATTGCTGAACGTTCTTTGTACGCAATTGATCCTCCACCCAGTCGGCAAAAACTTGCACATACGGGGGTGTTTGGCCGCCTGACATGGCTGCCCTGCGCAAGTCACCCAAGTTGTGAGTGATGTTTCCCGAGCCAATGACCAAGAAGCCTTGGTGAGTCAATTCCTCAAGCGCCTCACCCATGGCCAGTGCGTGGGACGGACCAGCATGACTTTGAATAGAAACGGCAATGACGGGAATGCTGGCATCCGGAAACATTTGGCGCAATGGCGTCCATGCGCCATGGTCTAAACCGCGTGAGGGAGCCGTGTCCACCTGCTTGAAGCGTTTTTGGAGTGCTTTGACCACTTCTTGTGCACCTTCCGGTGAACCCTTTGCGGGATACTGAATTTGATAGAGCGCATCGGGAAAGCCATAGAAGTCGTGAATGGTTTCGAGTTGTGTGGCCGTGCTAACGTTGGGCACGGCGGTGTCCCAGTGCGGGCTAATGACCACAATGGCGCGCGGCCTGGCTAAAGATGAAGCCAATTGGCTCATGGATTCGCCTGCAGCACCGGGCTCTAAGGCAAAAGTGGGGGAGCCATGAGGCACAAAAAGGGCATTTCGAAGGTTTTGCATACGTCAACTCCGAGGCAAAGGACAAACTGTAGTCCTATTGTGGAATTTAAACGAAGTGGGGCTTCAAAAAAGGACACCGAATGAGCAAATCGACAAAGGCATTCTAAAATCTCAGCCGCATGTCCAATCAAAAATCTCATTCACCTTCTGTGGTCGCTTTTGCCAGTGTCGAAGACATGAGCATGAAGATCCGTCAAAAGAGCCAACTCAAAGGGCGTCAAGCAGATGATGCTTCGCTGCGTGAAGTGCTTGCCTTGTTGCAAATGGATGACAAAGTTTTGCCACAACGCCGCGATTTGCTCATAGAGCATCTTCACAAAATCAACGACAAATTCAGAGGTTTGCACGAGCGCCACTTGGTGGCCTTGTCCAAACTCATGAACCTGGCCATGGCGGAAGTGTATGAGGTGGCTACTTTTTATCACCACTTTGAAATCATTGGCGAAGGACAAGAATCGCCTCGTTTCACCCTGCGCGTGTGCGATGGCCTCAGTTGTGACATGGCTGGCGCATCGACTCTGCTGGGGCAGCTCAAAGCATCGCTAGGTACAGACAATATCAACGTGGTTGCCGCGCCTTGCGTGGGTCGATGCGAGCAAGCGCCTGTGGCGGTGGTTCACCAACATGAAATTGGGCATGCCACTTCAGAAAAAGTCATGCAAGCTGTGCAGTCGCAAAGCTTTCAACCCGTGGCGCCTGACTACATCGACTTGGCGGCCTATGTGGCCGATGACGGTTATGCCACACTTAAGGACGTGGTTGGTGGCAAGCTTGACGCGCAAGCCGTTCTCAAAGCCATGGAAGATTCTGGTTTGCGTGGCTTGGGTGGCGCTGGTTTTCCAGCAGGGCGCAAGTGGCGCATTGTGCGTGAACAAGCGGCGCCTAGGCTCATGGCTGTCAATATTGATGAAGGCGAGCCCGGTACCTTCAAAGACAGAACGTATTTGGAGCGCGATCCTCACCGCTTTTTAGAAGGCATGTTGGTGGCCGCCCATGTAGTGGGTATTGAGGCCATCTACATCTACCTGCGCGATGAATACCATGGCTGCCGTCAAGTTTTAAGCCAAGAACTTGAAAAGCTCCAAGCCAACCCACCGGTGGGCTTGCCGCTCATTGAACTTCGGCGCGGCGCAGGCGCCTACATTTGCGGCGAAGAATCGGCCATGATTGAAAGCATTGAGGGCAAGCGGGGTGAACCGCGCATGCGCCCACCTTACATTGCCCAAGTGGGTTTGTTTGGCCGGCCCACTTTGGAGCACAACTTTGAAACGCTTTATTGGGTGCGCGATATTGTGACCAAGGGACCCCAATGGTTCTCTGGCTTTGGTCGTCACAATCGCCAGGGTTTGCGCAGTTTCAGTGTGAGTGGTCGCGTCAAAAAACCAGGCGTCAAATTGGCACCTGCCGGCATTACCGTGGCTGAGCTCATTGACGAGTATTGTGGTGGTATGCAAGACGGCCACACCCTTTATGCATACTTGCCCGGCGGTGCGTCAGGCGGCATTTTGCCAGCATCCCTCCAAGACATTCCACTCGACTTTGACACCCTTCAGCCCTATGGCTGTTTCATTGGCTCGGCTGCTGTGATTGTGTTGGGCCAGCAAGATTCAGCGCGCCATGCCGCACTCAACATGATGAAGTTCTTTGAGCACGAAAGCTGCGGGCAGTGCACCCCGTGTCGTGTGGGTACGGCCAAAGCGGTGCAATTGATGCAAGCACCGGTGTGGGACCTTGGCACCCTAGAAGATCTCAACCAAGTGATGATCGACGCTTCCATTTGTGGCTTGGGTCAAGCAGCGCCCAACCCAGTGCGCTGTGTACAAAAGTATTTTCCACAAGAGGTCATTTGAATGAATGCCCCTTTGTCGCCAAAATTAATGGCCCCCCAAAAAATTGAGTTCAAGCTCAACGATCAAACTGTGATGGGCTTTGAAGGTGAGTCCATCCTCAATGCGGCCAAGCGCCATGGCGTTGACATTCCGCACCTTTGCTACAAGGAAGGCATGCGCGCAGATGGCAACTGCCGCGCGTGTGTGGTGGAAATCAAAGGCGAGAGAACGCTGGCTCCCAGTTGCTGTCGCAACGTTGCGCCAGGGATAGAAGTTTTGAGCCAAAGTTTGCGCGCTCAGAAAAGCCAAGAGATGGTGCTTGAGTTGTTGTTGTCTGACATGCCCGAAGAGGGCTATAAATGGACAGAGCAGGGGCAGCATGGCGAGCTGAGTGACTGGGCCCACAAATTGAATGTGACAGTTCGCCCAGAGTTAAAGAGTTTGCGCCGAGAGCAGCCTGCGTGTGATGTGTCGCATCCGGCCATGGCAGTCAACCTCGATGCCTGTATTCAGTGCAACCGATGTGTTCGGGCTTGTCGCGAAGAGCAGGTGAACGACGTCATTGGGTATGCGCACCGCGGTGCCAGCAGCCAAATTGTGTTTGACCTTGAAGACAGCATGGGCAGCAGCAGTTGTGTGGCCTGCGGCGAATGCGTGCAGGCCTGCCCAACAGGCGCTCTCATGCCCAAGACGCAAATGGGGTCGCAAGTAGTCGACAAAAAGGTCGATTCTGTGTGTCCATTTTGTGGTGTGGGTTGTTTGCTCACCTACAACGTGAAAGACAACAAAATAGTGAGTGTGGAAGGACGCGATGGTCCGGCCAATCACCAGCGTTTGTGTGTCAAGGGTCGGTTTGGCTTTGACTACATTCATCATCCACAACGTCTCACGGTGCCACTCATTCGCAAAGCGGGCATGGCCAAAGATCCAGCGTTAATTGGCGCATTGAATCGCCATGCAGCAGATTGGTCGTCTGTGTTCAGAGAAGCCACTTGGGACGAAGCATTGGCCCTAGGCGCGGGCAAGTTAAAGCAACTGCGTGACACGCATGGCCCTAAATCCTTGGCAGGCTTCGGCTCTGCCAAAGGCAGCAACGAAGAAGCCTACCTGTTTCAAAAGTTGGTTCGCACCGGATTTGGATCCAACAATGTCGATCATTGCACTCGCTTGTGCCATGCCTCCAGTGTGTCTGCGCTACTCGAAGGTGTGGGCTCGGCGGCTGTGAGCAATCAGGTGAACGATGTTGAACACGCAGGCCTGATTTTTATCATTGGCTCCAACCCTACGGCCAATCACCCCGTAGCGGCCACGTGGATGAAAAACGCTGCCAAGCGCGGCGCCAAAATAGTGTTGGCCGATCCTCGCATCACTGACATTGGCAAGCATGCTTGGCGTACCTTGCAATTCAAGCCCGATACCGATGTGGCCATGCTCAATGCCCTCATCTATACCGTGATTGAAGAGGGCTTGGCCGATCAAGAATTTATTCAAACGCGCGCCAACAACTACGAAGCGCTGAAGCAAAACATTCAAGGCTACAGTCCTGAAGCCATGGCGGCCATTTGCGGCATCCCTGCTGGAACCCTGCGGGAAGTGGCTCGCGAATTTGCGCGCAGCAAATCGGCCATGGTTCTCTGGGGCATGGGCATCAGCCAGCATGTGCATGGCACAGACAATGCGCGTTGTCTCATTGCCCTGGTGACGGTCACCGGACAAATTGGCAAACCTGGCTCTGGCCTGCATCCACTGCGGGGCCAAAACAATGTGCAGGGTGCCAGCGATGCGGGTCTCATTCCCATGATGTACCCCAACTATCAACGCGTTAGCAACCCAGATGCGCATGATTGGTTTGAAAAGTTTTGGAACACACCGCTCGACAAACAGCCCGGGTACACCGTGGTTGAAATCATGCACAAGGCCTTGGCCGATGACGCCGATCCGCACAAAGTGCGCGGGATGTACATCATGGGCGAGAACCCCGCCATGAGCGATCCTGATTTGAACCATGCACGCCATGCACTGGCTTCACTCGAGCATTTGGTGGTGCAAGATATCTTCATGACAGAAACAGCGTGGTTGGCCGATGTGGTTTTGCCAGCCACAGCATGGCCTGAAAAAACAGGCACTGTGACCAATACCGACCGCATGGTGCAAATGGGGCGGCAGGCTGTAGAAGCACCCGGACAAGCTAAAGCCGACTTGTGGATCATTCAGCAAATTGCCAAAGGCATGGGTTTGAATTTGCAGTATGCAGGCGAGCACCATGGGGTGGCCGCGGTTTACGAAGAAATGCGCCAAGCCATGCACGAGGTGATCAGCGGCATTTCATGGGATCGATTGGTGCGCGAGTCTAGCGTCACGTATCCATGCCTCACAGAAGAGGACCCTGGAGAGCCCACGGTGTTCAAAGAACAATTTGCAACGGCCGATGGCCGTGTCAATTTGGTTCCTGCAGACATCATTCCAGCCAACGAGCGGCCTGATGCTCAGTTCCCCTTTGTGCTGATCACTGGCAGGCAGCTAGAGCATTGGCACACCGGCAGCATGACCAGGCGCGCCAAGGTGCTGGATGCCATTGAACCCGAAGCAACAGCATCGATGTGTGGTGCCGATTTATTGGCCTTGGGTGTCAGTGCGGGCGATGTCATTACCCTCAAATCGCGCCGAGGCGAAGTGAGTTTGGCGGTGAGGCGCGATGATGGCACACCTCAAGGTGCGGTGTTTTTGCCTTTTGCCTATTACGAAGCGGCCGCCAACTTGTTGACCAATGCCGCACTCGATCCGTTTGGAAAAATACCGGAATTCAAATACTGCGCTATTTCGGTCGAGGCGGGCGGTCAATTGGCCGCATCGCTTGGGTTTTTTCAAGCCTTGAAATAAACCATTTGGTGGCTGGTGGCCAGCAGCTGTTGCTGGTCGCTCCATATTTCAGCCGACTGGTCGTGGTAGCCCAAGCCAAATCGGGTAGCGCGCGCCAACCCCAAAACGTGATGGGTGCCTTGGGTGCTGAGCAAAGCGGTGTCTGCATGAAAGTACGTGGTGAGCGAAATGGTACCGGCTGGGTACCTGCCCATTTTGCGCACAAAGATTCGGGGTACAAATGAGTCGCAGATGGCAGTAAGTGATAAAAAATCGAGTGGCCGCGGAGGGTCGTCTTGAATCCAAAATTCTGTGACGGCATCGGGCGCATGGTCAGGCTGTTGGCCATCAATCATGAGGCCTTTGAGGGGGCGCATGTCATAACGCCGAGTCCATTCTGGGGCCTTGGATGTGTCAGCCCTTGCCAAGGTCAAGGCTGGTTTTTTGTCGGGAAAACTCAACTCTGTTGATTGCCAGGTTTCACGGCGAATGGCAAACACCGCGCTGGCTGTGGTGGCTATTTGGCCATCGTGTTGAAACAGCGTCATGGACCAATGCTGTGTCGAGCGATTGGTTCGAGTGGGTTTGGCTGCAATGGTGAAAGGGCCGTCTTCGATGGGACCTGCAAAATTCACAGTGATTGAAACAGGGTCGCCCAGACGCTTGTCATGCTTTAACACTGCATTCAACAACACAGCCGCAGTGGCGCCGCCAAAGGGCCCCACCATGTTGCCATAAGCTGGGTGCGTGTGGCCTTGCCACAGATCCTCACTGACGAGTTCTAGGTGCATGGCCTGATCGAGTGGGTGTGAGTTGATTGTCATTGCGAATATCTTGTCAAAAGGGATGGTCCTGTTAAATTTGACCGGAGCACCAAACGATGGCGGGGAATGTGGCCACCCATGCCCAGAAAAAACGGTTCAAACCAAAAAACCAAAAGACCAAAAAATGAAACAGCGCCGCAATCAAGCAAAAAATCAAGGCCAAACGGGCGTCGAGCAAGGCAAGCGGCGCTGCACACTCCCACACTATAAACGCCCAAGATCCCAAGCTGGCCAGCCAAGGCTTGCGCAGCCAATGACCTGAAGGTAGAGGCCCATGAATGGCGGCATTTAAAAAGATGGTCATGGCACGGCCATTGCGCCATTCGGTTTGCAGCAATTTGACCGAGCCTGACATGAAATAAGACGTCATGGACTGGATGGTGATGTACCAAAATCCAGCGCGCCAAGCCATTTCAGTGTCCGTGAAGCAACTGGCCACTTGGGCTATCAAGAGACCCGTGATCACCACCAAGCTCATGAAATCGCTGCCGCCATTGAAAGCGCCACGCCATCGAATGAGCACTGCCAAATTGCTCACAAACAAAAACCCAATGTTCAACAAATGCCCACCCTGTGCTAGCAAGCTCATCAAAGCCAGCAGCCTGGTGAGTAGCAAAACTCTGAACATGGATGGTGTAAACAGCTTATCTAAGAGATCACGTACCCAAGCCGTGGGGATATCTTGCCGCTGAATTGACCAAACCCAGAGTCCCTTGCCTTGCATGGCGGTTTGCATGCGCCAATATTCCAGGGTTTGAATGCCGGCAGACAAAGCAAACAGAAGCTCTATGGCACGAATGGCCCACGGTGTACTTAGAACAAACGGGATTGTCCAGTCGAGTGTCACGACAGCACCTCGACCGGCGAAGTCATCATGACGTGGGTGTGAACAGTTCCTGTGGTGTCATCCAGCAGCATGCGCAACTCAAATTGGCTGTGCGAATGCTGAGGGTATTTGTCTTTCAAAACGCCTTGGACAAAGTGCGCCACCATTTGGTAAGTGACCAAGCTGCGAGGATCGGAGCCATCTGGCGCATCGTTCAAGTCGGCCCAGAAGTGGTCAATCAAATTTTGCTGGGCTAAACCCAAATTGGTATGGGGGTTGTGAAAAAGTTGCCAAAAACTGGGCGAGGTACGCGGGTAAAGATGCTCCCAGACGGTCCAGGTATGTTCACCATTTGCGCTCACTTCTGAGGCGCGCGCATAAAGATGGGGCACATACCCCACCGTATGAAAGAACTTCCAGTTGGGGAAAAAAGAACGGAGTAAAAAAAGCCAAGGCCCCCGAACAATGGGGGTCTTGTAAATCAAGGTGAGGGCGAGCACCAAGAAATAAGCGATGACCCAGTAAATTGACATGACATTCGAGGGAACTTGGCCGCACCATTGCAACACCGAATGTGCCAATTCTAGTCATGAATCGGCTTGTATGAGGATCGCTTTCTCTGTATCAGTCTGCAGCCAATCGCTTTAACTTAGACTGCAATTTTTTGATGGTCTTGCGAATTTCATCTGCTTTTTCTTTGTTCTTTTTATTCTGCTTTTTCTTCGACGCTGGTTTTTGGGCCAACAGTGTTTGACGGCATTTGGGGCTACCGCACCAGCATGGGTATTGAGCAATTAATTCCTTCGTGATGGGTTCGTCAATGATGAGGCCGTAGTCATAATTGAGTTCTGCACCCGCTGGAATGGATTTTTTGGCTTTGATAAAGACTCGACCATCGATCACCTCAGGCTTGCAATTGGGCGAGCAGCAATGATTGATCCAACGCGCTGAGTTGCCACCATGGAGTGCGTCAATCACCCGGTCTTCATCAATTTGAAAGTAAAAGGTGTGATTTGGATCTTTGGGATCATGCGGATGACGGTCTTCGGCTTCTTGTGCCGAGATAATTTCGCCAACGTACTCAATGACGATGTCGCCTTTTTCAATGTCTTGCACAGCAAATACACCTTTGCCATGAACGCCAGATTTTCGAACTTGAATTCTTCTTTTGGAAGACTTCGGTAATTCAGTTGATGAGTTTGAATTTTTCATTGAATGATGTTGCCAGAAATTTTGCGAAACACGCCCGCTGGCAAAGGTTTGCGAAAAATAATTGAATGTCGATTGTCATAAATATTTCACAACAATGAAATTTTTTTGAAACCCTAGGGTGACATCATCAACTTCCAAGTTAATACAACTTGGAGCACATGATGAAAGAATTGCCAAACCCCACATTTCCCATTTCGCAGATTGCTTTGCCACGGGGGTCACTTCATCAAAGCCCTCAAAATCAAGATGTTGCCAGCTGCCCAAAAGTTTCGAAATCTCCCATCGAAGTTAGCTGGGCTCAGCATCAAGATGAAGTAAGGGAAGCCCAAAGACTTCGCTATGAAGTGTTTGCAAACGAAATGGGCGCTCGCTTGCCAGACACATTGGCGGGACATGATATCGATTTGTTTGACGATTATTGTGAGCACCTTTTGGTTCGCGATGGCGACACACGAACGGTCATTGGAACTTACCGAGTTTTGACACCTGCGCAAGCCAAACGCGTAGGCGGTACCTACACGGATACTGAATTTGATCTCACTCGCCTGCGGTTCATGCGAGAACGGATGGTTGAACTAGGCAGAAGTTGTGTGCATGCCGACCATCGCCACGGCGGCGTGATTTTGGCGCTTTGGGGCGCTCTGTTCGAGTTCATGTCACGCAATCAACTGGACACCATGATTGGTTGTGCAAGCATTCCCATGTTGCACAACGGCATTGTAAGTGGCGATGCCGCTGCAAGCATTTGGAGACAACTGTCCAAAACCAACTTGGCATCGATTGAATTTCACGCTCGCCCCCGTTTGCCCTTACCCATTGAAGAATTAGATTCACACATGTCGGTAGAGCCGCCAGCGCTCATTAAGGGCTATTTGAGACTCGGTGCCAAAATTCTTGGCGCACCAGCATGGGATCCAGATTTCAACACGGCAGATTTGCCCATGTTGATGCAAGTGAAGGATTTACCCCTACGGTATCGCAAGCATTTTGTGGGGGCATGATGATGTTCAAAGATGTTCAGGAATTTATGCCTGGCGAAAGCCAAAAAGAACGGCACTACCGTGCCATCTTCATTTCTGATTTGCATCTTGGAACGCCTGGCTGCCAAGCAGAAGCCTTGCTAGAGTTTTTAAGAACACACACCTGCGACACCTTGTATTTGGTAGGGGACATTATTGATGGTTGGCAGCTAAGACGAAAATGGTTCTGGCCGCAAGCTCATAACGATGTGGTTCAGAAAATTCTTAGAAAAGCTCGCAAAGGTTGCCGTGTTGTTTATGTACCTGGCAATCACGATGAGTTTGCTCGTGACTTTCTAGACCATTCATTTGGTGGTGTTGAAGTGGTCGAGCATGCGGTGCATGTGACGGCAGATGGAAAAAAACTGTGGGTCATCCATGGTGATTATTTTGACGGTGTCATCCAATTTGCCAAATGGCTTGCCTATGTGGGCGACACCTTGTATGAGTGGGCACTCAAGGCAAACCGTCACTTGAATTACATGCGTGGTCGATTTGGCTTACCTTATTGGTCACTTTCTGCCTACTTGAAGCTCAAGGTCAAAAAAGCCGTTAATTTCATCTCTGATTTTGAAGTGGCCGTTGCACGCGAAGCAAAAAAATTAGGTTACGACGGGGTGGTTTGCGGGCACATTCACCATGCCGAAATTAGGAATATCGATGGTGTTCTCTATTGCAACGATGGCGACTGGGTGGAAAGCTTGAGCACCTTGGTGGAGCACCACGATGGTCGTTTGGAAATCTTGACATTCGACCCTTACTCAGAAACAAAAATTGCCATTAAAACGACTGCACTGGTGAATGCATGAAACTTGTCCTGGTGACAGATGCATGGCAACCACAAGTGAATGGCGTGGTCACCACACTGGTGGAATTGGTGAAAGAACTCAGTTTGGCGGGGCATACCGTTGAGGTGATTCACCCTGGCATGTTTCAAACGAAACCATGCCCAGGCTATGCAGGTATTGATTTGGCCGTCAAACCCAAGAACCAACTTCAAAAAATATTAAAGTCTATGGAGTTTGATGCCATTCATTTGGCAACCGAAGGGCCTTTGGGGTGGGCGGCAAGAAGTATTTGCATGAAAAATAAGTGGTGCTACACAACGGCTTATCACACGCGATTCCCAGAAATTTTGAAAGCCGCGTTGAAATTGCCTTTGTGGGTTGGTTATGCCATTTTCAAGCATTTCCACCGCCACTCAGCGGGTGTGATGGTGCCAACCATTGGCGTTCTCAATTTGTTGTCTAAGCAGGGGTTTAAGAACCTAAAGCCATGGACGCATGGTGTTGATGTCAATTTATTTGATTATTCGCATGAGCCTGCAGAGTACCCACCATTGGCGCACTTGAAGCGCCCTTTGGCTATTTTTGTGGGTCGTGTTTCCTACGAAAAGAACATTGAAACATTTTTAAAGATGCCCTTTGAAGGCTCAAAAGTTGTTTGTGGCGTGGGTCCATTGGAGGCAGATCTGAAAAACAGATACGCAGGCATCACATGGCTAGGTTTGTTGCCACGGCCAGAGCTTGCGCGGGTATACAGCACAGCGGATGTCTTTGTTTTTCCAAGCCGCCATGAAACTTTCGGATTGGTCATGCTTGAAGCCATGGCATGCGGCACTCCCGTGGCGGCGTTTCCTGTTGATGGGCCCCAAGAAGTTCTTTTAAATCATCAGACTGGGGTGATCAAAGGAGGGGTTCTGGGAGATGATTTGGCCGCTGCAACTCAATCTGCTTTGAATATTCCCAGATACTTGGCAAGAGAACGCGCAATGGAGTTCAGCTGGGAAAAATCGAGTACCTCGTTCATTGAGAATTTGGTGTCGGCCAAATCAAATGCTTGGTAATTGCGGTTTATAAGATTCAATTTAGCGCTGTGCAGGCGCCGACAATCGCCTCAAATCTTCTTCAGAGAGCAGCTCGAAAACTCTGATCACTTTCTCTACACCAGAAACCTGGCTGGTGCTAACCAAATCGGTGACACGCTTTGCTTCTTCGTTGGTCAGACGCCCCATCAAATAAACGATGCCACGCTCCACCACAATGTGCACCGCTGAGGAGTGGACGTCCTTGGCTTGAATCAATAAAGTCCTAAGCTGTCCATTGATCACAGTGTCTTTGGCGCGTTGTGTCAATGAACTGACGGGGCCGATGGCAACTTCATTGATCACAGATTTAACGTTGTCTTGACTTTTCACGAATCTCTCGGTCAATGCTTTTTCGGATTCATTGCTGACTTCGCCGGTTATCAGCACCATCCTGTTGTAGCTGTGAACGCGGACATTGGTATTTTTGGACAAGATACTTCTCAAACCAGATGCAGATCGAAGTTCAATGGCCTCATCTTCGATTTGGATGCCAGCTGTTCTTCTGTCAATAACGGCTTTGCCAGCCAATGCAGCGCCGCCAAGGACCAATGGGGCACATGCAGAAAGCTGAAATGAAGCCAGTAGGCAAAGCACACAGACAAACCTTGTCGAAGAAATAGTGTTGATCAATGTTGAGGCATCTTTTTTCATAACATTTCACTTGCGACTGATTTAAATTTTAGGAAATACCAAATCAGGCAAGGCCATTACCCAAATTGGAAACCAAGAAATAACAACGGTACCAATGAAAATTGCTAAAAGTGCAGGCAAGACTGACTGCATGACTTCTTTCAAACTTTTCTTGAAAACAGCACTTGCAAAATAGATATTCATGCCAGCAGGAGGGCACAGAAATCCCATTTCTAGATTTGCAAGAAAAATGATGCCAAAGTGAACTGGGTCAATACCGTAACTCATGGCCAAAGGAAGTAGCAGCGGTACCAAAACGATGATGGCTGCATATATTTCCATCAGTGCACCCGCAAAAAACAAAAAGATGTTCAATGCCAGTAAAAAAACGTATTTGTTTTGGGTAATGTCCTGTACCCATTCCGATGCCATGTCTGGTACGCCAACGTCGATCAAGTAGTTGGTTAATCCAAGTGCCATGCCCATGATCAGGAGAATGCCGCCAATAATTTGGGCTGACTGAACCAAACAATGTATGAACTTTTGAGAATTCAATTCGCGGTGTATGCCCCATTGCGTCACAAGCGCATAAACGACAGTCATGGCCGCGCCTTCGGTGGGTGTGGCCAGTCCAGATATGAGAGAGCCAATTGCGATTAAGGGTGCTAGCAGCTCCCATTTGGCATTCCACAGTGCCTGCTTCAACGGGATAGCTTCAAATGTCTGAGAGGGAAAGTCGTTAAATATTCGCTGAGAAACTGATGTTCGGCCAGTACCTCGTAAAAATCCACCAAAGATTACCAAACACACAATCATCAAGATTGCAGGTACCAAGCCTGCGACAAACATGGTGTTGATTGGAACACGGGCCATGATGGCATACATGATGAGAGGCACTGATGGTGCCAACAGAACACCCAAAGAACTGGCGCTGGTAATCAAACCAATAGATTTGGATTCTGGATACCCGACTTTTAAAAGCAGGGGTAGCATCAAGCCGCCTAGCGCAAGGATGGTGACGCCACTACCGCCTGTTAAGGCGGTAAAGCAGCTGCACAAACAGGCAACAGCAAAGATGCTACCGCGTTGCCCTGAACCAAAAAATGCCGTGAACAATTGGCTCAGTCTTTGTGCGGCCTGTGTGTTGGCAAAAATCAATCCAGCCAGCGTGAAAAGGGGCAGGGCGGGGAGAGACGGATTGACTGTTATTTGGTAGTGTGAAAGAGACAATGAGGCCAAAGGAATGTTTTCTGAGGAAAACAAAATCCAAGACAGTCCGGCGAGCACCAAGAAAACCGGCCCTCCCAAAAACAACAAGAAAAGCAAAAATAAACTGGCCAAAGTTGTAGAGATGGTGACATCAACCAGCCACGCATTGACAGGCATCACCATGAACCAAGCAGCCAGCATGCCTGCCCATTGAATCAACCAATGGTCATGCCACTTTTGACCCAATTGAATGGCAAGTGCGCAAAATCCCAAAGGCAGAGCGCACAAAAAGACCCAGGTAGGCACGCCATAAGCAATGATTTGACCAGATTCAATCTCTGACATCACCAAATCATGACTTCCCAGCGCTAGAACACCACACAAAAGGCTTGACGATAAAAAGACAAATGCGCGCGCTATTTTTTGCGAAAGGGGGCTGCGAAGCTCTTTCCAAAGGGATCCCAAGCTTGTCAGATGTCCTGTTCGTTCAGCGTACACAGCACCCGCCAGCGAAAAGAGCAATCCTAAGTGTTGAACCACCACAGGCGCATTTTCAATGCCGCTGCCTTGAGCAGGGCGCAGAAGCACTTCAATGAATGGAATCAAAACCATGCCCAACAAGGCCGCTGCGGCAATGCTTGAATCCCAAGACCTTAGCCTAGCGATGGCACGATCCAAAAATGGCATCATGGTGTTTTTTGATTTCGAAAGGCCTTCAAGTGCATGAAGACTTCATCAAAGGTATCTGCTGGTACCATTTTTCCACGAATGCGCGGGTAAAGCGATTCGCTGAGAGTCTGCCATTCCTTCATTTGCGCCGCATTGGGCTTGTTGACCTGCAGCCCGCGCTTCTTCATGGCTTCTACAGCTTCTTCAACTTCTCTGCGTGCTTGCATCCGAATCACCACGCCAGCTTTGTCGGATGAGCTTTTCAATGCACGTTGCATCTCTGGCGTCATGTCGTCCCAAGATTTCTTGGTGATCACAAAGGCGCCGACAATGGGGGCCCAATTGATCTCAAGCATGTGTTGCGCAGAGTTATAGATTTGAGATGCCAAAGCAAAATAGGGCGTAGAAGGAACAACGTTGATCATGCCCGTCTGAATAGATGGCAAGATATCTGTAGGCTCTAGAGGCACAGGTGTGTAGCCAAGACTTTTCATAATTTCTTGTTGTTCTGCTTCGGCACCCCAAGCAAAAAACTTCATCTTTTTGTAATCATCAGGGCTGTAAGCCGCTTGTTTTGAAAAAAAGCGCACCCATCCAGCATCTCCCCAAGCTAAAACAACATAGCCTTTCTCCAGGAATTTTTTCTCCATGTTGGGGCGCATTTTTTCTCGAACATAGTCCAACTCTTCCCAGGAGCGAAATGCCAGAGGTAAATTTTGCAACGCAGCAATCGAAGGTTCAATTTCACGCAGACCAACCACAGACAGCAAGGATGCTTGCAACTGTCCAATTCGCATTCTTCGAACCATTTCAGCTTCGCCACCTTGGCTGCCGTCTGTGAACACGTTGAAGCGTGATGGGCCAGACTGACTTTTCTTCCAGGATTCACCAATTTCCATCAGTTGGCGGTGATACAAAGAATTTTTGGGAACCAGTGAGCCAATTTTCAATTGTGGATCGGCTGCGAGTGATGCCAAGGGTGAGAGGGCTGTTAGCGAGAGGGCCAAGGAGACTGCTGTGCGCCTTTTGATCATGGAACTCATGGTGGAGGTGAAATGTTAAAAATAATTGTCGACGTTGTCCAAAAGCCATTTGGCTCTGCGCCGCATCACTGAGTTGGTCAAATCAGTTTGTCGTGCAGAAACTTCAATCGCCTGCTGGAGCAGCAATATAAAAGCTTCTTTATTGTTTGTCGCAATAGCCCAGTTTTCGGCCTTGGCAACCATGGGTGCAATTTGATCTGAGCGCCATTGAATGCTGAGATCAAAATACTTCTCAGCAACTTCAGGTTTGGCGTTGGGTTTTGCCAATTCAAGCGTCCCCATCATGCTGGCAAGGGCGCCTTTGTCAAACTGAGGTTCTGATTGCCATGCCAGTTCAGCCAATCGGATGACCTGAGGTAAGTCGGCCACCAAATCTGGTGAGTCCTTGGAAAGTGAAATAGCGCCTGCCCATGATGTCATAATCCAATAAGCCAGGCCAACGTGCTCACTGGCCAGTTTTTGCGCTTTGTCGTTTGGTTCACGCTGCAGTTGCACTTCCAGTGATGGATACTTGGACTGAAGGGCTCTCCAGCCCCTGTTTTTGGCCCGCATCAGCATCTTGGCGGCGCGTGTTCTCAAGTGGGTGGCCTTCTGAATGCTGTCAGATTCAACACGGTCTGCTTCATCCATGAGAAAAACAAAGGCATATTGGGTAAAACCGCGAGTAACAGATTCAGCAAGCTTGACGTGGTCCGGAATTTCTTCCAGCAATGTCTCAGAAATTTTTAAGTGGTAAGCACTTGCGTGCATGAGCAACTCAAGATCATCGTCTGCTGTACTTGTTTCTTTGGAGAGTACATCGCCTGCATTGCGGAGCAAGTGTTGTTGTACAGAGCAAGCTGATAAAAAAAGGAGAGAGAAAGTGCCAGCCAGAAGAAAAAGACAGAGTCGCAAGTATCGTTTCATCAAACTGGCACCTTTTGCGCGTCAACTGTTTTGATTGGACATTTGAAGCAATGCCAATTTGGTTTCATCGCCTAGTCTTTCAACCTTGGCTAAAAATGCGTTGTAAACAATCAGGCAAATCAATGCGGTGCCAATGCCTATGGCAGTGGCAAGCAAAGCGGTCCCGATGCCTGCACTCACACCTTGTGGATCTGAAATGCCAGATTTTGCCAAAGCAGTGAAGGTGTCAAAAATTCCCAAAATGGTGCCAAGCAGACCCAATAAAGGCGCAGCAGTGACAATGGTATCCAAAACCCAAAGGTGTTGATTCAATTGATGCTGAACTCGAATAAAGGCCTGCTCGGCAGCATCATCTGCCATCTTTTGACTGGCAGATGCTTGCAATCCATTGGCGAAAGCATGCGTAACGACCTCGCCTACATCGCCTTTTTTGAATTCAGGCAATGCAGACTTGGTGTTTAAGGCTTGCAACAGACTTTTGATTTGCCGATTAGCGTGCGTGTAAAAAATCGTGCGTTCGATGGCCAAAAAAACAGCCAGTCCCAACGCAAAATACAGAAGATACAAAGACGCATCGTGCAACAAAATCATCATGCTGAATGCCTTAGAAGTCGGAACGCAGTGTTACGCTTGCAAAACGGGGAGCACCAATAAAGTAGCTTGGATTCGAGCCTGCCAATGTTCCCAAAGGCAAGGCACGCGCAGTAAAGCTGGAGCCACTGGGTGAGTTGATTCGCTTGTATTCTGTGTTGGTGAGGTTATCGATGTTCAAGCGAATTTCAGGTGATTTGAAGAACGCTGTGGCAGGCAACTTGTAACCTGTAGACAAATTCCACACTGTGTAGGCATCCATCGATTGGTCGTTGACCAGCGTAGAGAATGCTTTGCCTGTATGTTTGGCTGTCAACAGACCGAACCAGGGGCCTTCTTTGTAGCTCAATGCCAACGCAGCCAAGACTTTGGGTGTGTCAGGCATTTGTTTGCCTGCAGTAGCTTCGGTCAATGTGGCGTTGACTTTGAGGTCGTCTTTCATCTGGCTTTGTGTGAAAGTCAATGAGCCGTAGACAGAGAAATTGGGGTTGATTTTTTGACCCAACTCAACTTCTGCGCCCTTCATGGTCACTTTACCAACGTTGTAATCCAATGAGGTCAAGCTAACAGGATCCCAAGAGGCTGCAATGCGATCCTTGAAGTTAACCATGAACAAGGAGCCCGAAAAAGTGGTGTCTTTGTTCTGCAAGCGATAGCCGATGTCGAAATTGGTAGAAGTTTCGATGCCAACCACTGGATTGCGCAGGGTGGCGCCGGTGAGTGAACCATTGACTACTGTACCGCCTGTTAAGAGGTTTGAAAGTACGAAGTTGGAGGGGGCTCGGAAATTCTCAGCTATGTTGAAGAAAACTGAACTCTCTTGATCTATATTGAATTTGGCGCCTAAGCTCGGTAAAACCTTGCTGTATTTGCGCTTGATTTGGTAATCGAGATCGGCCCGACCCGCACCAAATGTACCCGCGTTGGCATAGTTAGTGAAATCACGGTCAATGGCTGAGTTGCGCAAGCCCAGTTGCACAGACATTTTGTCTTGCATCAAAGAAATGCTGTCTTGCATATAAAGGGAGGTACCAGTGCTGATTGTTTTCCAATCGCGTGCTTGGTAGGGGTTGCCGTCCATACGCAGCAAATAAGCAGCAGTGTTATCAAGCCATAAGTTAGATGAGTTGCCAGCATTGTCGAATGTCACGCGAGGGCCTGTTTGACGATGAACAGCACGCTCTGTCCAGTAGCCCACATTGATGTTGTGATTTTCAATACGGTAGTTCGCTTTGAAAGTGACACCAGGGCGGTTGGTTTCCGTCAAGCTGCTACCGTAGGTCATCACTCTGTCGAGCGTATCGCCATCGCCATTGATGTCTCTGACTCGATTGGCCATTGTGCCCGTTCCGCCTTCGGTCAGAAGCTGAAGCTGGCTGCCGCCGGTACCATAGCCATACCAGAAGTAAGGCTCTGCGCTCACGGTCAAGTTCTTATTCACTTTAAATTCAGCTTTGCTTGTGAACAAATAGTTGCGGAATGGATTGATGTTGAATTTGTAGAATCCGTCAGCTGGTAGTGATTCAAGTTGAGCAGTTCCTGAAACAGGTGTCAGGTGCTGAGGGGCCACATCGCTAAAATCAAAGTTGCGTCCGAACTGAGCGATTTGAGCGTTGTTCAATGTACGAATGTTGTTGTTGATGGCGTTGTTATAAAGCAAGGTGGCACTCAAAAATACATCAGCAGAGGGTCTGACTTCAGCTGCAATATCAATGTGCTCGCGGTCTGCACCACCTGGACCTTTGAATTTGTTGGCCGATGTTTTGGAGTAGGAGACAAATGCTTTGGCACCGCTTGGGCCAAATTTGCCGGTATCCAGGCGCGCAAATGTGCGTTGATATTTCAATTGTCCAAAGGACATTGCAGCACGCATGCCAAATTGGTCTTTGGGAGCGCATGTGACCATACCCAAGTTGCCGCCTGATGCGCCAACATGAGGAGCATCGGTATCAGTAGAGCCTTGTGTTAAAAACACTTCGCACAAGTTCTCAGAGTCTGTGTACTCTTGTGGGTAAACTGCAAAGTTACCTGAGTCATTGACAGGTGCGCCATTGATTGTGAGGCCCATCTGATCACCAGCAAATCCACGAACTCGAATACCACCGCCGAATAAGCCGGTAGCATCGTAGCTGAAGGTGTTGACACCTGGCAGCAAGTCAATTGCTTGGAATGCATTGGCGGACGGATTAATTTTGTCCAAAAAGGCGCGGTTTACGGCACTTCTTGACTTGGGCGAATCTTCTTGTGCAATCAAACCTGTGTCAGTGGCGCCTGGCTGACCTTCTACATTGATTTTGCCGACATCGGTGGCTTGCTGAGCCATCAAAATGGGGGCGGAAAAAGCCAAGCTTATCAGCAGGGCAAGGCGGGTTGGTTTCAATTTTTCCATAAATACTCCTGAGATAAAAAATTAATTGAGAGGAACAAAATCGAGAGACACCGTGAATTTGTGCTGTGACTGCGAAGGCCAAGTTCCGTCTGGCCATGGTGCATAGTTGGTGCGCCTCACAGTGGCCAAGGCTGCGTTGTCCAAAATAATGGAGTTGCTGGACTCCTCGACGGAAGCCTCTACCAAGCTGCCGTTGCGCGCTAGAACAAAAGCAATCTTTACTTTGCCTGCAGGCCTTTGCAAACTGGCCTCTCTGCCTGTTGGATAACGTTTGTTGGCGTTCAATGTGGTTCTGACACTGGCGATGTAATTGTTTTCCAAGCTCAAAGATGGCGGTACTTGAGGCGCTACAGGCTTAGGGATTTCAGGCGTGGCTTGCGCTACCGGCGCCAATGGTGCTACAGGCGCAGTTTGCGCAACAGGTGCCGCGGTTTGAGGAGGAGCTGCACGCGTTGTTTCTGCGGGTGCCATCACTTCTTGCTTAATTTCTTGTCGGGGTGCAGGCGTAGAAATGGGGGCAGGTAGAATATTTTTCGGTTTTGGTTCTGGACGAGCTTCCGGTGGCTTCGGCTTTTCAAACAGAGGTTCAATCAATGTGGTGGTCAACTCCATCACTTCTTGCGCCACCAACTCAGCAGGACCTTTGAAAGACTGCGCCATGGAAAAAACCAATGCAACCAAGCAAATGGAAAAGAGGGCAGACAGTGTGTGCCGTTCCTGGTTGATGGCATCCAAGTTCAGGGTCATTTGCGCTCTCGTGCTGCCAAAGAAACCTTGCCTATTCCCGATTTCTTGATTTCGTCCATCACGTCAACCAAAGTTTGCACTTCTGCGCCCTTGTCGCTGTTGACGATGATTGCAATTTGGTCTGCTTGCCCAGCTTTATTCTTGACAGCGCTAGTGAGGTTTTCTAGCACAACATCTTTGCCGTCCACTTGTATGACGTTGTCTTTGCCCAAAGTGACAACGACTTGAACATCTTTGGTTTTTAGTTGTTGAACTTGTGACGAATTGGGCTGTTGCGTTTTAATGCCAAGAGAAGGAATCACGTTGACACTGATGAGCACGAAGAAAACCAATAAAAACATCATCACATCGATCATGGGAATGATCTCGATCCGAGCTTTTTTTCTTTGTGTTTGCTGCCAATGGCGCATGGGGCTTAACCGTTGGTTGATCAACCGGGAAGCTTAATTTGGGAGTGTGACAACTGTGTTACCAGTTGTCATGTGTGCTAATTCACAACAACCGAATTCGATTGGTGCTGGGCGATGTCAAGCCAGGATTGGATTGTATGTATTGAACCAGTGCATCAATGTCCAGCTCACCCCCTGAAACAGTTTGCGCACGGCTGAACTGAACAAATCCATCACCGCCACTGGCTAGAAAACTGTTCATTGTGACGTGGTAAGTCCTTGTGAGTTCAACATTTTCATTTCGGATGCTCATGCTTTGAATGCGTTGCCCCATTTCTTGCTTTAAGTCGACGACATAATTGAAATTTTGGGAGGGAAACAATACCCTAGGTCGTGCAAGGTTCAGGTACTGGTGCTCTAGTAATTCCTTGATTTGTTGCCCCGTCATTCGCTTGACCACCAGCGTGTTGCCGAACGGTTGAATTTTGAACAACTGTCCAAAATTAACAGTGCCGCCGCCAGGTTGAATGATCAGATCAGCACGAACACCGCCAGGATTCATGAGCGCGAAGTCGGATCGACCCCTATTTTCACCGGACGTAGAAGCCCATTGCGCATCTGCAATGAGGTTGCCGAGCACCGATTCGCCAGAACGAGTCTGCATGCGTGTCATGGCATTGGGTAAGTGGCCAATCACTTTCATGACTTGAACTTCAGATGCCAATCGGTAATCGCTGATGATTTTTTCAACCTTGGTTTCTTTGCCATAAAAAGGCAAAGCAGGGCTCGGCTCAATGTTGATGCCTGCGCTATTTTTAAATGCTTCACTTTGAATGACTGCATTGTGCGCATGTTTGTGGGCTACTTTTTTGGAGACAGGATCGATGCCCAACTCAATGTGAGTTAAAAAAGTCCCGTATTGACCTGCACTGGTCAGCAAAAATGGCTTTGAAGGGTTGATGCGGCTGTAATCACAGGCATAAGCCCGGTGTGTATGACCTGATACAACCACGTCAAATGCTGGATCAAGTTTGTTCAAAATAGGCACAATGTCGCCAGACAAGCCCGAGCAAGTGGCGTCATTGTGACCGCCCTGAACAATGCCGCCCTCATGAACTACCAACACCAAGGCCGATACGCCTTGAGCTTTCAGGGGCGCTACCAGTGCATTGGCAGTTTCAGCTTCATCTTCAAACCGAAGACCCTTGATACCTTCAGGGGTCACCATGGTCGGTGTTGCTTTGAGTGTCAAACCAACAAAGCCAACTTTGATTTCATGTTTGCCTTGTCGGAAGGTTTTGATACCGAAAGCGGGAAACAGGGTGGTTTGATTGGATTGTTTGACGTTGGCTGCCAAAAACTCAAAGTTGGCACCTGGAAAATTGCGATTGATTTGACAAGGTTCTGTGCGTGTGTGCTTTTCACAACCGCCGTTGCGCATGCGTTGTAATTCGGCAGTACCTTTGTCAAATTCGTGGTTACCAACCGCATTGAAATCAATGCCAATCGCATTGACTGCTTCGATGGTGGGTTCGTCTAAAAAGAGGGCGGAAATCAAAGGTGTAGCGCCAATCATGTCACCCGCAGAGACCACTGCGTGATGGGGATTGCGTTTTTTGTAGTGCTGAATAGCTGCTGCCAGGTATGCAAGGCCACCCGCTGGCACATCCTTTAACTCGCCATTGATATTCTCTCGAACGCTGATTGCGGGTGGCTCAAGGTTTCCATGCAAATCATTGAAGGCCAAAATACTGATGTTGATTTTTTCATTGGCAATGGAGGGTGCTTCGTTCATGGGTGCACAAGCACTGACCATGATGGCCATCAATGCGGCAAGGCGTGTCAAAGATTGGGTGTTGATCACGCGATTTTCTCCATCAATGCTTGGCCCATTTTGATGCGCTGGCCGGTGGCAATGCCTTCAGCCAATTGGTAGCCCTTGGGTAAAAATACCAAAATGGTAGAGCCATGTTGGAACCAGCCTAATTCTTGTCCTTTGTAGGTTTGAATGGCGCATGGAATTTCATTGGGGCCGTTGTAGTCAACATGAAACAGCAGATTCACAGCATGTAATCGCAGGCTCGCCACCAAAATAGCAGCCACAGGCACCATGATCAGGGGGGTGCCATCGTCTAATTTGAAATTAAGAACGGCTCTTTCGTTTTTACAAAACAGTTGCTCTACGCGTTTTAAAGCAATGGGGTTGACGTTCCAGGTGTCGCCCGCAATATGAGTGACATGCGTGAGCGTTGCATCTGCTGGCGCATGAAACCGGTGGTACATGCTGGATGTCAATCTCAGTGTGACATAGGTTCCATTTTTGAGTGATTCAACCAATTCGCCTGTGCGTGGCGTGAAGCCCATCAAACTTGAGAGGCTGTAAGGAAAACCTTTTGCTTGAAAAACTTGGGTATGGTCAATGTGACCACATTCACCCACGATGGCATCGCATGGGCTGCTCAGAATATGAGATCGCATGTCTATCGAGCGAGCTCCAGGTTTGAGCTCCCGGATAAAACAGTCGTGCATGCTGTCGAATTTAGTTTTTCGAGCTTCACTCAGATCTAAGTCCGAAAAGAGTTTCCAAATTCCAATTGAGAGATCTCGAATGATGGGATTTTTGATTTGGCTCCACCATCCAATGAAGCGTGTCAAAGTAATTCGAGGAATTCGATTGGTTAACAAAAAGTTCAAGTCCTCTTGTGTGGTGATTCTTTGAATTAATTGTTTCATTTTCATTTTCCTGTCACGAATTTTCAATAAAAAGAAGTCTTCAACCACTCATCTTCGGATTCAACGTGTCTGTTCAACTAGCATTGTCTCTTGGTGCCCTTGCCATTTCAATTCCCTACGTTAAACGCAGATTGGAACTGTCGCGTGCCAAACATCCTTCATTGACCGGTCATTCCAGAATGGCAAAACGTGTTGTCTCGTTTCTGCCTGGTTACGAATTTAACGAAGATCAATTCTTTTCATGCGATGGTGCACCTGAATCGGTTGTGAGCACGAGACGCGCAGCTTTCTATCAATTGGCAAATGAGTTGCAAACACGACATGCCAAAAGCATTGAAATGACGGCGCAAGCACGAGAAATCATTTCTGATCTGCAATTTACGGGCGCTTATCGCGTTCCTTTCCAATTCAGTCCCTTGGTTCGCCAACATTTGAAAGTTGGTGCATTTATACAGTCAGCAGATGGCGTATTTGTGACAGATCAAGATGGTCAAAAGTTTTATGACCTAACCGGTTCATATGGTGTCAATGTTTTTGGTGCAGACTTTTACAAAGCTTGCATGAAGGAAGGTTCAGAAAAAGTGCAAGATGTTGGTGCTACACTGGGTGCCTACCATCCTTGTGTAGCCTACAACGTTAAAAGACTCAAAGAAATTTCCGGACTAGACCAGGTTTCGTTCCACATGTCTGGTACAGAAGCTGTCATGCAAGCCGTTCGCTTGGCCAGATACCACACGGGACGCAAAAATTTGGTCCGTTTTTGTGGTGCTTACCATGGTTGGTGGGAGGATGTTCAGCCTGGGCCGGGAAACCCAATGCCACCTCGCGAAACATACACATTGCGCGATATGCATGAAAACTCCCTGAAAGTACTGCGAACAAGAAAGGACATTGCTTGTGTCCTCATCAATCCCTTGCAAGCGCTTCATTTAAACCAAGGCGCACCTGGTGATTCCTCGCTTGTCGATAGCAGTCGCAAAGCTTCCTATGACAAAGCGGCCTACACCGACTGGTTGAAACAGATCCGGCAAGTTTGTACGGAACGAAACATTGTGCTCATATTTGACGAGGTGTTCTTGGGTTTCAGGCTGGCAAAAGGCGGCGCGCAAGAATATTTTGGTGTCCAGGCAGATATGGTGACCTATGGCAAAACATTGGGTGGTGGCTATCCAGTTGGTGTGGTGTGCGGCCGAGCAGACTTGATGAAGAGATACAGATCTGAAAGACCGGCAGACATATGTTTTGCCAGAGGAACCTTCAATGCTCACCCGCATGTCATGGGCGCAATGTCTGTTTTCTTGGAAAAAATTGATACTCCAGAGTTTTCGGATGTTTACACTGACCTTGATCAGACTTGGAATCAAAGGCGAGAAAAATTCAACCAAGTCATGATCGAAAAGGGACTTCCTTTGCGGGCAGCCAATATGTCCAGTGTGTGGAGTCTGTACTACACCGATGCAAACCGATACAACTGGATGCTTCAGTATTATTTGCGCGCACAGGGCTTGGCCTTAAGTTGGGTGGGTACGGGCCGTTTGATTTTTAGTTTGAACTACAGTGATGCAGAATTTGAAGAGGTTATGAAGCGATTTGTGGCAGCTTGTGAAGCCATGAAATCAGCACACTGGTTTTGGGCGCCTGAGGGATTTACCAACAAACAAATTCGAAGAAGTATTTTAAAAGAGATGTTCTTCAAGAAATCTGCCACTGCTTGAATGTAGATGACGCATCTCTCATTTCGCATGCAATGGTATTCAATGAGACAAAATCAGGCATTGATCTGATTGACGCTTTTGATTTTGATAACCGGATTTGCTTGCAAAACATAGCCTGGACACTCATATCTTTGAATATCTTCATTCGAAATTGGAAATGCACCGCAATTTGAAAATTTTCGAAATTGCGAGTTGTACACCCCACATTGAAACTTTCCGTCTGCCATGTCTTCTAGAAAAAAGCATTGTTGATTGAGACAACAATTTCCGCATTGTGTGCAAGAGCCTGAAATATGAGCGCTCTGATTCAAGCGAGTTTTGTAGAGCGATTCAACGTATCTTTTAACCGGCCCCTGAGAAAGTGCGTTGTGATGTATGCGCAATTTTTTGAGAGACTCTTTGTAATTGATCACAAACTTTGGCTTTAAAAAAATAATGCCCATGACCAGTGGCATTAACCAAATCAAACGAGCCGCCATCATAAGAATGAAATGAGACAGATACTTGACTTGTGTTTCATTCATGATGGTCAAAAATTTTTGATGATTGATTGAAAATTAAAACACTTATACCTTTGAGTTGTGAAGCTTGGATGACGCACCATTAAAGTATTCATAGTCTTGTCATCAAAGCTATCAAGAATGTCACCTGTCTCAATCAACTCAGGTGACTACAATGAAAAATACCCCCGCACGTCGCGACTTTCTCATCAAGGTAAGCTCCATTTCAGCCGCTCTTGCTGCTGGTGGAATGCTCAGTGCATGTGGAAGCAACGAAGCCTCCATGGTTAACTTTGACTATGGCGTTGCTAGTGGCGATCCATTGAGTGACAAAGTTATTTTATGGACGCATGCAAAATATCAAGACTCAGCAGATGCCGTCAATTTGACATGGCAAGTAGCTTCCGATATTGAATTTTCGAAAATCATTTCATCTGGTATTGCTGTCGCCAACATCGATTCCGACTACACCTGTAAGGTTGATGCTACGGGTCTTTCACCAAACCAAAGTTATTTCTACCGTTTTCAAGCTGGACGGCATACATCACCCATTGGAAAAACAAAAACCTTGCCAGTGGGCTCTGTGAATGAGGTCAAGCTGGCTGTGATGTCTTGTTCAAATTATCCAGCTGGATTTTTCAATGTGTACGCTGAGGTTGCTCGCTCTGATGTAGATGTGGCGGTCCATTTAGGTGATTACATCTATGAATATGCAGCAACAGGTTATGCATCGGAAAAAGCAGCAAGCTTGGGACGCACATCTGTTCCAGCTAATGAAATTCTGTCTCTGAGTGACTATCGCATGCGTCATGCGCAATACAAATCAGATGCTGATTCCAAGCAACTTCATGCCAGCAAACCTATCATTGCTGTTTGGGATGATCATGAATTTACAAATGATGCTTACAAGGATGGGGCGGAAAATCACACCCCTGCCACAGAAGGCAGCTACACCGCTCGAAAAGCAGCTGCTACCCAGGCTTATCACGAATGGATGCCCATTCGCACGGGTTCAGACAAAGCTAAGATTTATAGAAGTTTTAACTTTGGAAGTTTACTGAGCTTGCACATGCTGGATACTCGCACCATTGGTCGCGATCAGCAAGTTGAAATTACAGATTTGATCAATCCTGCCAAACAAGCTGCAGCAGTGGCAACGATGTCTTCGCCAACAAGACAACTTCTTGGAACAGAGCAGTTGCAGTGGTTGCAAACTCAAATGGCAACATCCACCGCTACATGGCAGGTTTTGGGTCAGCAAGTTTTGATGGCCCGTATGGAATTTCCAGTCAGTATTCTTCAAGCGCTTAATTCTTCAGATACCAGTCCGCAGGCTTTGGCTGCTGGTCAGAAAGCAATTACCGATTACTTGACAGCCAAGACCAAGAAGGCACTTTCACTCTCTCTCACTGATACTGAAACAGCATTGTTAAATCAACCAAAATTGGGATACAACTTGGATGCTTGGGATGGTTACCCTGCCGCTCGCGAAATCTTATTGTCAACCGCAGCACAATTGAAAAAGCGCTTGGTTGTTTTAGCGGGTGATACGCACAATGCCTGGCACAGCAACTTGACCTTAATGTCCGGTCAAAAAGTAGGTGAAGAATTTGCAACATCCAGTGTCAGCTCTCCTGGCTTAGAAGCCTATTTGGCCTTGCCTCCCGCTCAGGTTAAATCTATTTTTGAAGGCGTTGTGAATGATTTGAAATGGATGGATTCTGCCAGACGCGGTTACTTGAAATTAACGGTTTCACCAGCACAGGTTCAAGGTGAGTGGATGTTCATTGACACCATCTCAAGCAGAACTTACAAGGTAGATACACCAACGGCTTCTGAAAAGAGAATCTACAGCGCTTGATGTAATTCGTTCAGCCAATTCATTGGCTGAAAAAAACCCGCTCAGAGATGATCGGGTTTTTTGTTGGCCCATTTTAGGCTTCAGTGATACATCTGCTTGGGGTTGGTGTCTATCAACTCACCCCTCATCAAATACAAAGGTGCTTTATGGTACAAAATAATGTCGTGAAAAGGGTCTGTGATAATTTTGGTCATCCAAACCAAGCCTGTTTGCACATCTTTCAAAAAGAAAAGATGAATGGTGCGGAAGAGTAATCCGCCAAAGCCTAAGATGAGCCATGAAGCGCCTACTTGACGAACCCATTCTGTCAATGTTTCCCAAGGCTCAATGATGCCAAACAGACCGGGTTGGACATAAAGTGCCATTGGCAGAATAGCCCAAATGCTGAGCAATACAATTTTGCGATTCAAGTTGTAACCCACTTTGATTTCTTCTTTGTATTCATGGGTTGCTTGATTGACTTCGTCGTAACCAAGGGGTTCAAAAAAGAAGTGACCAGATTGGCGAGTTGTCATGGAGATCAGCCATGCAATGAGAGCCGAAACAACTGGGTCTATCAGCAAGAATGCATAGGCAATCACAAAACTGATGGCACTGACGAGGTGTAGTGTTTGATTGATACGGCTATGGTGGTAATAGCGGTGGTCGTCAAATCGCTGAATTCTCAAGGCTTCAAAAAATGTAGTCACAAAGTCTCCTGGTGGCAAATTTGAGGCAGCACGAATTGTGCAAGAATTCATCATTGTTGAGAACGATGAAATTTCAATGACAAGTTTCATTTGTCATTGAAATTTCATCAAAGATTTTTCTTCACCTTTTTGTCATCAATTTGAAAAATCAAGCGACGAAGATAAACAAATGGAAAACTCAGTTGATCTGCCTATCGTGCTAGAAGACTACCCGGCAAGCCGTCCTTCCTTGCGAATTGCGGTTGTAACTGAAACATGGCCGCCTGAGGTCAATGGTGTTGCAGTGACCTTGGCAAAACTGGTGCAAGGCTTAAGCCATCGCAACCATGATGTTCAATTGATACGGCCTCGTCAAACCAAAACCGACGGTCAACTGAACGATTCCAATCTCGAGGAAGTCTTAATGCGTGGGATGCCCATACCGCGCTATCCTGAATTAAAGCTGGGTTTGCCGAGTAAAAAAACTTTGGTGAAAACATGGACTCTGCGTCGTCCAGATGTGGTTCACATTGCAACAGAAGGGCCCTTGGGTTGGTCTGCACTTCAAGCCGCCAAGGTGTTGAAATTACCAGTGACTTCCGACTTTCGAACCAATTTTCAAAGTTATTCAAAACACTATGGTGTCGGCTGGCTCCGTAAACCCATCGTTGCCTATTTGCGTAAATTTCACAACGCAACTGCATGTACCATGGTGCCTACCAATGAACTGAAGCGTACTCTCAGTGAAAATGGATTTGCCAATTTGAAAGTTGTTTCTCGCGGTGTCGATACCAAGCTGTTTAACATGGGTCGACGCAGTACCCAGCTTCGTCATTCTTGGGGCGCTGATGAGCATACCAAGGTGTTGATTTCGGTTGGTAGAATGGCGCCAGAAAAAAACTTAGAGCAAGTGCTTCGAACTTATGAGGCTTTGCGCTTAGAGGATACGCAGCTGAAGTTGGTCATGGTGGGTGATGGCCCACTTCGGGAGCAGTTTCAGCAACGTCATCCGAGCATTATTTTTCCTGGCATGTTATCGCAGACAGAATTGGCTGCTTACTACGCCAGTTCTGATTTGTTTGTCTTTCCTAGTCAAACAGAAACCTTTGGCAATGTGACTTTGGAGGCCCTTGCCAGCGGCATCCCTGTTTTGGCATTTGATTGCGCTGCGGCTCGAGATTGGGTTCAACCTGGCATCAATGGATGGCTAGTGCCGGAAAACAATTCAGATGGATTTGTAGACCAAGCTGTTGCAATATTTGAGTCGCCCAATCTGCTAGAACAAGTCAGTTCCAGTACGCGTCAGCAAGTGGTTCACTTGGATTGGGATCAAATAGCTGAACAAGTGGAATCCGTTCTTTGGGATGCCATTCGCATGAAATAAAGAATGCCAAGTGTCATGACTGTGCCCATCAAGGTCATGACCCATTTCAGCGGAAATTCAAAGGCCAGCAATCCACTGTAAATTCCCAGCATGATCATGACGCTGGCGTTCTCATTAAAGCCCTGCACCGCTATGGAGCGTCCCGCTGTAAGTAGTTTGTAGCCTCTATTTTGCAAAAGTGCATTCATGGGAACCATCAGCATTCCGCCTGCAAAGCCGGTTAACAGCATGAGTGGAATGGCAATCCAGAGTGATGACGAGAAAACCAAGGCTGGCAGAGAAATTCCCAGCCAAAGCCCCAACGGCAGTACCTTGAATGCATGATGAAGTGCAATCAAACAACCAGCTACGCCTGCGCCAAAAATAACACCAATGGCAACGACAGCTTGAAGCAAGGTAGCCTGCTCTAAAGGCATGTCTAGTGCCTCTTTGGCCCAGACTAAGACTGCAAATTGAACAACTGCACCGATTCCCCAAAATAGTGTGGTAACAGCCAATGACAGTTTGCCTACAGGGTCAGTCCAAAGAATGCGGTTGCTTTGGTAAAAATTGTGAATCAGTGCAATGGGCTTCATGCTTTGCTGTTCATACTTAATGTCAACACTTGGAATTCCAAAGTTCAGAAGTGCTGCTGCAATGTAGATCACAATCAAAGAAAGAAGTGGGCCTGCATATTGTGTTTCTAAAGAGAGCTGTAAAGAATCAAGGAATCCTTGATTGAGTAAAACCATGAACTCAAAATTTTTAACAGCAACAAGCAGTCCGCCGCATACTGTGCCCAAAATGACTGACATGACCACAGTAACTTCTAACCAAGCATTGGCCTTGACCAATTGTTCAGCGGGTACGGTCTCGGTGATCAACCCATATTTAGCAGGTGCGTAAGCAGACGCAGCCATACCTACGATGGCAAATGCCAACATGGGATGAAAGCTGGTAAAAACGAATGCCACTCCCACCACTTTCAGGGCATTCATGAAGGCCATCAGTTTGGCTTTAGCGAAGGCATCTGCCAAAGGCCCCATCAGTGGCGCTAATAGAACATAAGAAAGGGTGAATGAAAACTTCAGAAGCGGTGCCCACCAACCTGGGTATCCTTGCTCAGTAAGAAACGCAATACCTAAAATAAGGAAAGCATTGTCTGCCAGACCTGACGCAAATTGTGCGCTGATCAGGTAAAAGAAACCCTTGGGCATGGCTGTCTTATGCCGATGCTTCCTCAATTTTTTTCAACTGACAGCCTGCCTTGAAGTTCAAAGCAAGTTGATTGCGCCGGCCAATGCCTTGATAGGCAATGCCAAAATCCTCAAGCATTTGTGGATCGTATAAATTTCGGCCATCTAATATGAATGCTTGATTCATGCATGCTTTGAGTACATCGAAATCTGGATGATGAAAAGTTTTCCACTCAGTCACCACCAACAGGGCGTCTGCTTGTTGAGCGGCATCATAGGCAGACTCAGCCATGTTAAATCGGCTCAATTCATTTTTGTTTTGGATATCATGAGCCACGGCCTCTGAACCCTCTTTGGAAACAAGGGGATCAAAGGCGCTAACGTGTGCACCACGCTTGAGGAGTTCTTGGATGATGACTCGACTAGGTGCTTCGCGCATGTCGTCTGTATTTGGTTTGAATGCCAAGCCCCAAACTGCAAACTTCAAACCACTGAAATCTTCACCAAAATGCTGAACCAAACGTGACACCAGCAATGTTTTTTGTTGATCATTGACATTTTCAACAGCTGTGACCACCTTCATTTGGCTGCCGCAGTCTAAGGCTGTTTGAATCAAGGCGCGCGTATCTTTGGGAAAACAGCTTCCGCCATACCCTGTTCCGGCATACAAGAAGTCATGTCCAATTCGCTGGTCTGCCCCAATGCCTCTTCGAATGCTGTCGATGTCAGCACCCAATAAATCAGAAAGATTGGCTATTTCATTCATGAATGAAATGCGAGTGGCCAGCATGGCGTTGGCTGCGTACTTGGTCAACTCCGCACTGCGAACGCCCATCCAGATGGTGCGTGCATGGTGTCTGTTAAAGCTGGAATAGAGAAGTTCCATTTTTTGGTGCACGGTTTTGTAGTTGGGGCTGTCATCCAAGCCAATCACAATTCGATCCGGGTGCATAAAGTCTTTGATTGCGGCCCCTTCTTTCAAGAATTCTGGATTTGAAATCACTTCAAAAAGAGATTCAGTGATGCCGCGTTTATCCAATTCATCTTGAAGGCACTTTTGAACACGATAGGCTGTTCCCACCGGCACAGTAGACTTGTTCACAATGACTTTGAATTTCTTCAAATGACGGCCAATTTGGCTGGCAACAGCCAACACATGCTGTAAATCAGCTGAGCCATCTTCTTGTGAGGGCGTGCCAACTGCTATGAAAATCACTTCGCCATGTTCAACAGCTTGTGCCATGTCTGTAGTGAAGTGAATGCGCCCCTCAGCTCTGTTTCTAGCCATGAGTTCTTGCAGGCCAGGTTCGTAGATGGGCAAGCCTGCCGCATTCAGTGTTGCAACTTTCTTGGCATCATTGTCGATGCAAATAACTTGGTGACCTAGGTCCGCCAAGCAGCCGCCCGTAACCAATCCTACATAACCGGCGCCAACAATTGAAACTTTCATGGTGATCTCCTAGGTTTGGTTGATTTTGGAGATCAAAGATTTCTTTGTTGTGACTAATTCATGTATTTTTCGTGACGAAAAATGGCCTTGAATTGAACAACATGATTGAGCTTCCTATTTGCTTGGAATCAATCTTCGCCAATGCAAATTAAATTCAGTGTGCAAATACCAAACCAGCACGATGAGGGTCGCTGTGCCATGAACAATGATCATCATTCCGCTAAAAGAAGCAGTGCCATCTGCGATCAGACGTTTTCCAATGGTGAGCATGTTGTAGTACCCAACAAAGCACAAAAGCGCCATACCTAAGGAATAACTTCTGCCAATTCGTGGATTCACGCTTGCCAATTGGATGGCCAACAAAGCCAAGTTGATAGCAGCCAAAAACAAGCCAATTCGCCAGAAAAGTTCTCCTTGGTTGTTGCGGTCCTTGCTTTTGAGTAATTCTGCGGTGTCTAACATTTGACTTTGCATGCCAGGCAATATTTGGCGGCCTGCTGGGTCTAACCAAAACTTGAATTCGCTAAATTCAGTCATGCGAACTTCGCCAGTTTGATGATCAATGACAGTTTGTTGTCCATGATTCAATGTCAAGAATTTGTCTTTTTCCAACCATTCAATATTTCCTGCCTTGGCAGTTGTGATGGTTTCAGTTTTGCCTTCTACTTTCGATATAAAAACGCTGCTGGCTTCGTCATCTTTATTCTGTTTTTTTTCAATGAAAAAGACCATTTCTTTTGAATTTGATTCTTGGAACTGACCCGGCGTAACTCGCTCAAAATCGCTTCGCTTTTCAAACTTTTCTTTCAAGTACTGCGTTTGGACATTGCTCCACGGCCAAGCAAAAAGTGCCAACAGTGCAATGATCAACAAAATGGGCCAGGCGAATTTATAGAGTGGTTTGAGAAATTGACTTAGGCTGACGCCACTTGAAAACCAGATCACCATTTCGCTGTCGAGGAACATGCGCGAGAAGGTGTAGACAACAGATACAAATAAACTCAATGTGAGTATGGGTGCTGCATTGCCTATGCCATTTAAACCAATTAGCAAGATCACTTCGGAGGGGTCGACCTGTCCCTTTGAGGCTTTGCCCAAAATACGAATCAGCATGATGGTCATCACAATGGTGAAAAGAATGACCGTAGCGCCTCCAAAATTTCGAAGCAAATCTCTTTGAATGCTTTTCTGAAATAAAGTCATCTTTTTTAAGATTGGTGTTGGCTAACCTTTAGCTTACACAGGATTCCATTTTTCTAACCATTGAACCATTTCAGACAAGCCATCTCGAAGACTTGTGTGCGGCCATTCGCCAATCATTTTTCTTAACTTATCATCACTGGCGCAAGTCAATGGCACATCAGACACTTGCATGGGCAGCAACTCAATTGTTGGATTGACATTTAAACATTCAGACAGTGTCTGAACAAAATCATTCACTTGTACAGGATTTGAATGCCCTATGTTGACCACATCGGCATGCGTTTGACTAATCCCGTTCTGAATCAAACGCGCAATGGCGTAGACCGTGTCACCGATGAAAGTGAAATCGCGTTTTAAGACGCCTTCGCCAAACAATTGAATCGCATGTTGGCTGCGCATTTTCTGGGCAAACAAATAGGGCGCCATGTCCATTCGGCCCCAAGGCCCATAGACTGTGAAAAATCTAAGTCCTAATGAAGCTGTTCGATATTGTGCAAAATAGGCTTTTGCCATTTGCTCATTGGCAATTTTGGTTGCGGCATAAAAAGATTCAGGGACATCGCATCGATCAGTTTCACGAAAGGGGGCTTCTGATCGAACGCCGTAAACACTAGACGAGCTGGCGTACAAAAAGTGCTGAATGCCATTCGTTTTACAAGCATCAATCACATTGGCAAACCCATTCAAATTCGATTTAACGAAATCCATTGGCGCTTTGACTGAATGCCTTACACCTGCTTGGGCTGCCAAATGAACGACCACATCAGGTTGAACTTTTTGGAAGAGTTTGCTAACTTGAGAATGGTCCGATATGTCTATCGATTGATATTCGATGTCATTTCGTTTCAGAAAATGTGCAATTCGATCAAATCTAAGGCGCTGAAGAGCCAAGTGATGTGAATCGCCGACATCAAAAAATTGGTTTCGAAAATTGTAAATGTCACATCCGACAACTTCGAAGCCAAGTTCGGTCAAGTGCTCTGCGAGTTTGGATCCAATGAATCCTGCTGCACCGGTGATCAGAACTTTTCTTTTCATCTAAATCAATTTAGACAAGTTTCATGACATTGTCATGAAACTTGGTTGGAATGTTCGATTGCAGAAAGCCAAAGGCTTCATGCTTTCTAAATTATGAGTACATCTGCAACACACGTCGTATCTTCCAAACGAATCCTTGTTTCGGTTGGAACGATTTTGTGTCTTTGCGTTGTTTTCGGGATGTCGTTGATCAATTTCGAGTTCAACCAACAGTGGATGCTGCAAATACACTCAGATCCCATATTGCCCAATTGGTTTTGGTCATTGATCAACATTTTTGGTGATGCTTGGGTTGTATTGCTTATTTTGTTGGTGTCAGAGCGTCGGCCAGGTGAAATGACTTCTTGGACTCTTAAAACTTGGCTCACGGGTGCCGTGCTGGTTCAACTGATTAAATATCTTTTCCCAATGCCTAGACCGGCCAATGTCTTAGGCAAAGAAATGCTGACTTTGATTGATCATCCGCCCTTATTCAGTGGGTCGATGCCCTCTGGGCATGCATTTGCTGCGATTTCATGTGCTCTTGTTTTGTTCACAGTTTTGAGACAACGCGGAGTGTCTCGGTCTTATTTATGGATGATTGCTGCCTTTGCCGGACTGGTTGCCTGGGCGCGGGTGGCCGTTGGCGCACATTGGCCCTCTGATGTCATAGTGGGTGCTGGTTTGGCATTTTTTGTCGTAGCCCTGACCTACGTTTGGGAAACTCGGTCTTCTTGGAATCATTGGCTGAGCTCAAAACGCGGCGCTGTGCTTTTGATTTTGATCTACGTCCTGATTGCTGTGTATCTTCTTGTGCCTCAATCTGATTCCTTGATGGTTCAAATTTTTCAATTGAGCTTGGCATGTTTATCGATGTTGAAAGCTATTGACTTGATCAAAGCATCCCTTTGCTTAAGATCGACCTGAGGTGTTTGTATGGTGATACAAAACTTCATTTCTGAAAGTCATTTTGATTCACACATCCGCTTGCGGAAGTGGTTTTATCGGATCGCTTTTTGGCTGCTTTCCCTGATGTTGCTGTTGGTTTTGGTTCGAAATTCCAACTGGCAATTGACCTACACCCGTTTGTTTGATCAGCCTGCATCGTTGGTGTTTTTTTGTGCATTTGGTTGGCTTCTCAGTTTTATGTTTAGAGCCATTCGATTTCGCTTGGAATGGAAGATGCATGGCCATGTGAGTTTGTTCCAAGCTCTGCATGTTACTTTTTTGCACAATGCGGCAGTGGTCTTAGTCCCCTTCAGAGTTGGTGATTTGGGTTATCCAGTTTTGGTTAGAAACTTATTCAATGTTTCGTGGCAAAAATGCATTCGAAGTTTGCTTTGGTTGCGATTGCAAGACGCTGTTGTACTTCTTGCGATTGCATTTTTAATGTGGCCTTCTTTTAGCCCAGAAATCAGAGCACTGGCTTTGGTTCTTTGCGCAGGGCTGGTTTTCTTGACTCAAAGATATTTGCTTCGGCTTCTGCGATCTCGTCTTTTTCTCGTTCGCCAGTTGAGAGCGTTTCTTCATCAACGCTCTGGTGTTTTGAGCTGGGTTTGTTCAGTTGCCAATTGGATCTGCAAAATTGCTGTGATTGCCATCATGCTGCAAAGCCTCACTGGCTTGCCAATTTTGCAGTCACTTGATGGTGCTTTGACAGGGGAGCTTTCAGCCATGCTGCCAATCACAGGGCCTGCTGGATTAGGAACCTATGAGGCTGCAGTGTGGGCGGGACTGGGATTGCCCTGGGCAGAAATGAAGAGCCTCATGGCCTCCATTTTGTTTTCCCATCTGTTTTTCCTTTCCATTTCCTTGTTCGGTGCTTTGATTTCATTGTTACTTCACAGCTTCTTTTCTGGCAAGAACAACATTAAAAATGAAAGCACGCATGTCTGATACATCAATTCTCAATAGTCCGTTGACAAGTTCTATGGCTCACACACTGTCTGTGGTGGTACCCATGTTCAACGAAGAAGAATTGGCCGCTGATTTGGTCTTTGCCGTTCAGGGTGCATTGCAAAACTATGCATTCTCTTGGGAATTGATTGTTGTCGATGATGGAAGCAGCGACGCAACTTGGGTTCATTTGAACAATGCCGCTAAGCAAGTGGGTGCACATGTTCGGCTGATTCGACTTTTGCGAAACTTCAAACAAACTGCAGCGATGCAGGCAGGGATTGATGCGGCCAGAGGCGATGTGATCGTGACGATGGATGGTGATTTGCAAAACGACCCAAAGGACATTCCAGCATTGGTTGAAAAGTTATTGACCGAAGATCTCGACATGGTGGCTGGCTGGCGTCAGAAAAGACAAGATGGTTTTTGGCTTCGAAAGCTACCGTCTCACATTGCCAACCGCCTGATTCGCAATGTCAGTGGGCTTCATTTCCAAGACTTAGGCTGCAGCTTGAAGGCCTTTAGAGCGTCTGTGCTTCGTCAAGTTCGCCTTTATGGCGAGATGCACCGTTTCATCCCTGCCTGGCTTGCCACAGTCACTTCGCCGCAGCGCATGGCGGAAGTGCCAGTTTCACATTTTCCTAGAACCAAGGGTCAATCCAAGTATGGCTTGTCTAGAACCTTCCGGGTTTTACTTGATCTTCTTTCTATTCATTACTTTTTGCGATTTGGATCTCGGCCAGGTCACTTTTTTGGGGGTCTTGGCAGCATTGTGACGGGCATCGGGTTATTGATATTGACCTATTTGGGAATACTGAAGTTTTTAGGTGAATCAATTGGCAATCGACCTTTGATGTTCTTGGGTTTTTTTGCGGTGGTGAGTGGACTTCAATTGCTAACGACGGGCGTGATTGCCGAAATTTTGATGCGGACTTACTACGACGCTGGCAAATTCAATTCCTATCACACCTTGCATGCTTCAAATATGAAGATCAACGAAGGCTGGCATGTTGTCAATTGAATCTAGTCATCCAAATCGATTGTTGTGGTTCTTAGGAGCCATTGCGCTGTTGTATTTCTTTTTGCTGGGTTTGAACCTCTCGCTTTTGTTTGATGTCGACGAAGGCGCTTTCACTGAAGCAACTCGTGAAATGCTGATGTCGCAGGATTGGGGGCACACCACTTTGAATGGCCTAGACCGCTTTGACAAACCCATAGGCGTTTATTGGTTGCAAGCTATCAGTGTGTCTTTGTTTGGGCTGAATGAGTTTGCATTCAGATTGCCGTCTGCTTTGTCCGGCTGGCTGGCAAGTTTAGCTTTGGCCAAATTTTCAGAGAGGGAGTGGGGCGGGCGTGCAGCCGTTTTAGCTGCCGTTGTGTCTGCAACCAGTCTTGGTCCTTGGGCCATGGCTAGAACAGCCACTGCAGATGCACTTCTCGGTCTTTTTTTGGTACTGATTTTTTTAGATCTGTGGCGATCGCTTGTCAACAGAGACCATTGGGCTGGACGCCGTGTTGCACTGTGGGTGGGTTTGGGATTTTTGGTCAAAGGTCCAGTAGCATTGGTATTGCCAGTGGGCACACTTTTGATTTATTGGTTTGTAGCACCTCACTACCGCTTAGAAATTAGACGACTCATTTCAGATCCACTTGTTTGGATTATCTTTTTTTGCGTTGCTTTGCCCTGGTACATCTACGCTTATTTAAGACATGGACAGCTCTTCATAGATGGCTTCTTACTCAAGCACAACGTTGAGCGATTCATGGGCAGCATGGAAGGTCATTCGGGGCATTGGGCTTATTTCCTGATCGCTTTGCCTTTGCTCTGGCTACCGTGGTCCGCTTTGTGGTTTAAAGCTCTTCTGGACTTTAAATTGAATTGGCAGAACTCTTTTTTGAAATACTGTTGGATTTGGTTTTTGTTCGTTTTTGGCTTTTTCACCCTTGCTAACACCAAGCTGCCGCATTATTTGCTTTATGCAGGGCCTGCAATGTGTCTAATTATTGTGAATGCTTCTTTGCATGCGAAACGTGCTACTTGGACAATGACTTGGCTTCTGGCCATATCGGGGCTAGGCGTTTTGATTTTGAGTCCAAGTTATTTGCAGGCGCACCCAGAGCTGGTGGTTGATCCCTTTTACAAAGCCTTGCTCGCCGACTCAGCGGAATCTGAAATGAAGGTATGGCTATTTGCCCTGCCACTTATATTTTATGTGGCGCCCGCCATAGCGTATTTACTCAGGCTGACAAATCTAGCCAATGTACAAGTGACGCCAAGCTTTTCATTTCTCATACTGGCACTTTACCAATCGATCGTTTTGTCGTTGGTCACGCTGCCATGGTGGTCGCACACTCTTCAATCTTCCGTGCATGAACTTGCTATGATTTTCAAAGATGACCAGCGCACTGTGGTTCAGTGGGGCGTCCACCTGCCTTCGTTTGCGAGTTACCGTCAGCAAGAGTCGCCAAGACGTGAACCCCAGCCGGGCGAACTGGCATTGGTTAAAAATACTCAGCCCTATTGGCCAGCACATTGGGAAGTTTTGGAGACACGCGGGCCCCTTGCCATAGTGCTGTCACCAGATAGAGTGAAGCCATGAGCATGAGAAGTTTGATGCTTAGACAATGGCACTGTGCACCTGGATGTTTGCTGTTGTTTGCAATCGCCTGGATCTTTTTCACTTACTTCCCAAAAGCAGATCTTGAATTTTCGAATTTGTTTTATGTAGACCATGGGTACTTTCCAGCCAATGACTGGTGGGTGGTCCAATTTGTCTACCATGGGACGCCATGGCTGGGACGTTTATTTTTCCTCATTGCTATAGCCGTTTCACTGTTGGCCCTCATCAAGCCAACCATTATTTCGCGCCGACATTGGCGCCGTGCAGCCGCTGTCATTGCTGTGCTTATATTGGGTATTGGCATGGTGGTTCATGTGTTTTTGAAAGAGGGTATGGGCCGGCCTCGGCCGCGCGACGTCCAAATTTTTCAAGGCACAACTGCTTATGTGCCGGTCTTTTTACCAAGCCAGTTTTGTCAAAAAAACTGTTCATTTGTCAGTGGCCACGCGGCGGTTGGCTTTGCTTTGATGTCAGTCGGTTTGTTGGGCGTCCGAAGACGGCGCCAGTTTTGGTTTTTGACGGGGCTCTTTGCTGGGTCCATGATTGGCTTGGTTCGAATCATGCAAGGTGGTCATTTTTTAAGTGATGTTGTTTTTTCCTTGCTTTCAATTTGGGCCGTTCATTTATTGATACGTGCCATTTGGATCCGATTCAGGGCTTTGCAGTTGCAAAGATCTAAGGTTCCCGTGAATCGACAGCCTTCGGCAATGAGATGACGCACCAATCGGGGTAAATCATCATTAATTTGTCACAAATATGACATGATGTAACGGAAGAATCTCCTTATCAGTCTTGATCTCTGTTTGAGACCTATTTTTCAGATGGAAATACACAAGTGAATTCTGCAGCCCAACCACTTCCAGCCCAAGCGAACTCTGATATCGAATTACTCGATCGCGACGGCAGTATTTTGGCTTTCAATGAACGGGTTTTGGATTGGGCCAAGCGTCCAGAAGTGCCGGTGCTAGAACGGCTGAGATATTTGTGTATCGTGTCTTCCAATTTAGATGAGTTCTTTGAAGTGCGTGCTGACTTGCACATGTCTGCCTACAGGGCTCAGGACACGAAAGGTAGCTACAACACCACGACATTTGAGAAGACCTACGAAACTGCCAGGCGCTTGGTCACGGAGCAATACAAGCTGTACAACGAAGTCTTATTGCCAAGGTTGGAGAAGGAAAATATACAGATTCTTTCGCATGCTCAGCGCAATCAAGCTCAAAAAAAATGGGTCCAAGATTATTTTCGGCGTGAAGTCAAACCCCTATTGGTCCCAGTTGGTTTAGATCCGGCACATCCTTTTCCGCAAGTCGCTAACAAATCTTTGAACTTCATCGTTCAGCTGTCTGGCAAGGATGCGTTTGGTCGATCCAACGACATTGCCATTGTCAAAGTGCCTCGTGTGCTTCCTCGCGTTATTCCACTGCCTTCTAAATTAGCGGGCCATGGCAAGGCTTTTGTCTTGTTGTCCAGTGTCATTCGCGCGCACCTAAGTGATTTATTTCCGGGCCGTGATGTGGGGCAATTCTCACAATTTAGAGTCACACGCAATTCAGACTTGTCGGTTGACGAAGAGGACGTTGAAAATCTGCGCACTGCACTTCGCAAGGGCTTGCAGCATCGCCAGTATGGCGAGGCATTGCGCTTAGAGGTTTCAGACAGCTGCTCTGAACACTTGTCAGATTTCCTGATGAAACAATTTGGATTGCCAGCAACCGCACTTTTTCGCGCAGCGGGTCCTGTGAATTTGGTTCGACTCACGCAGCTGATTGATTTAGCATCCGACCCTTCTTTGTTGTTCCCTTCCTACCAATCGAGTTTTCCTCGGCAGCTGACGCAAGGCGCTTCTATTTTTGAGCGCATGCGAAAAGGCGATGTGTTGATTCATCAGCCCTTTGAAAGCTTTGATGGTGTCTTGGCATTCTTAAAAGAAGCCGTAGAAGACCCCAACGTCTTGGCCATCAAGCAGACCATTTACCGCACTGGCAGCGACCCTGCCATGATGAATTTGTTGCGCGAGGCTGTGAGGCGCGGTAAAGAAGTGACTGCCGTGGTTGAACTTAAGGCACGCTTTGATGAAGAAGCCAACATCAATTGGGCAGAGCAGTTGGAGTCAATTGGTGCACAGGTGGTTTACGGTGTGGTGGGTTTGAAAACGCACGCCAAAATGTTGCTAGTGACACGCCGCGAGGGACGTGTTCTCAAACGTTATGGTCACTTGTCTACGGGCAACTACAACCCTAGAACCGCCAAGCTTTACACTGACTTGAGCTACCTCACTTGCGATGCAAGCATGACGGCAGACATGGACACTTTGTTTGTTCATTTGGCCAGTCCCAGCAGGTTGGGGCGCATGAAAAAACTGTGGTCTGCCCCATTTTTGCTGCAGAAGAAAATGGCTGAAAAAATAGCCGCTGTAGGAGAGGCCGCCGAAAAGGGATTGCCTGCCCGAATTGTGGCCAAGATGAACTCTCTCACAGATCCTGTGCTTATTCAGGCTCTCATTTTGGCCGGACAAAAAGGCGCTCAGATTGATTTGATCGTCAGGGGCGCATGCATGTTGCCTGCGGGTCTTCCTGGCAAGACCGACAACATTCGAGTGCGGTCCATCATTGGCAGATTTTTAGAGCACTCGCGTGTATTTTTCTTCGAAGCGGGCGATGTTCAAGACATCTATTTGTCGAGCGCAGACTGGATGACGCGCAACATGACCCGCCGAATTGAGCTTGCATGGCCTGTTTTGGGTTTGGATCTTCGCCAAAGAATCGTAGATGAGTGCCTGTTGGCCTATTTGCATGACACACGCAATGCTTGGACTTTAGAGCCAAATGGTAGTTATGTGCGCGTTGATAAAAATGGGCATAAAAAGCAAAGTGCACAGGCTTTGCTGATGAATAAATATTCCCCCGCTAATGTCAAAGCGCGATAGCAGTGAGTTTTCAACGAGTATCTTATGGACCTCATCTTTTGGCGCCATGCTGAAGCATTCGAGCCCCTAGAAGGGCAAGACGATTTGTCGCGAACCCTAACCCCTAAGGGTGAGAAACAAGCTCAAAGAATGGGCCATTGGCTGGACCGTCAATTGCCAGAAGGTATGCGTGTCATTTCTAGCCCAGCGGTTCGTTGCGAGCAAACGGTCAAGCACTTAGGCCGGAAGGTGAAATACAAATCAGAGCTATTGCCTAACGGCAGCCTTGATGACTTGTTGGTGACCGCAGGATGGCCAGATTCCAAAATGTCTGTTTTGATTGCAGGACATCAGCCCGTCTTGGGTCAAGCTATTGCCTATTTGCTTGGACTTCCTGGTGGGGAATGCTCAGTTCGCAAAGGCTCGGTTTGGTGGTTGAGAAGTCGGGTGAGAGAAGGTGTGACACAAACCGTTGTGGTGAGCGTTCAAACACCCGAGCTGCTCTGATTAAGATTTGGCAGGTCTTCCTGTTTTTAGGGCAGGCACTTTGGCCAAAGCTGCCAAAAATGCTTTGTCATTCAAGCCATTCAAGAGCATGAGGCCGGCGCGCAAAATTTCGCTTTTCTTGGCGCTGTGCTGAAGGCTGAGGGCCTTTTGTTTTAAGCCAGCGATGGCTTGATACTCATCTTTTGGAAATGTGAAACTGTCGCGAACCAGTTTTGGCTTTTTTAATTTTTGTTCTGCAGCTGGTTGGACGACGGTTTTCGATTTTGGCAGTGCTGCCTTTTTCAAAGCGCCCTTTGGCACTGGTTTAGGGACTGCTTTTTTAGTTGCAGCCGCCTTGACAGAAGCCTTTTTAACAGTTGCCTTCTTAGCAACTTTTCGAACAGCTTTTTTAGCAGGTGCAGCAGGGGTGTTGGTCACTACAGGCAAAGCAGTTGCACTGCTATTGGCGTTTGGGAGTGCAGCAACAGTTGAAGGCTCAGTTGACATGATCTGATGGAAAATGAGTTAAACAGATAAATAGTTTATATCGTTTTGCCATTGATTTCAATCAACTCCAATTGCCAACTCGATTTTTGCCAAGCAATGCATTCCTCACGCAACAAATGTGCCGATTGCGGCCATTGTTGTAGCCAAGCTTTTTTGCAGTGAATCACAAATCCAGTGTTGCTACCTTCCACTCGCTTCAGGCTCACACCTTTGAGGTCGGGGTCTCTTCTGGCGTGACACAAAATGGCAGCAAGACGCAAGCTCAAAAGTTGGATCATGAATTCAGGGTTTTTGAGCTCAATTTCTAATTTCTTGAGCTTTCCGCGGTGCCCCAAAATAAGTTGACTCAAGCGATGCAACTCAGGCATAGAGAACCCTGGTAAGTCGGCGTTGTCGAGTATGTAGGCGCCGTGCTTGTGAAAGTCGCTGTGAGAAATGCGGGTGCCAATTTCTAATAAATGGGAAGCCCAGCAGAGTTTCCTCTCAAGTCGTCTGGCATGGTAAGTGTCGATACTGTTTGAATCGATGATGCCTTTAAAAAGGTCCTGAGCCGTGCGCTGAACTCTTTCTGCTTGCGCTAGGTCGACGGCAAACCGATTGCCCAAAGCCACCACCATGGCGCTTCTGAGGTCTGTGTTTTCTTCACGCTGAAGAAGGTCATACAAAACACCATGACGCAGTGCCCCGAGTGCAGCGTGCATTTTGTCAATTTGCATGAGGTCGAACAGTGCAAAAAGAATGGCCAAGCCACCGCCAATCACGGGCTTTCGGTCATCTTTAACACCTTCCAAGCGAAGGGAATCTGCATGGCCGGCCTTAATCAGTTTTTCTTTCAACCAGTCTAGGCCTTCTCGGGTGATCATCTCCTCTGGCCACCCTGCCGCTTGCAACACATCTGCTACAGCACCAATGGTGCCGGATGAGCCATAGGCAACATCCCAGCTGTTTTTAGGATAAAGCGCCAATGCTTCATCCAGAACAGCTTTGGCAGCCACTTCAGCCCATTCAAAAGCCATGGGTGTGAATTGACCGTCTGCAAAGTATTTCATTGACCATTTGACGCTGCCGACGCGATAAGACTCCATGGTCTTTGGCTTGTAGCCTTGACCCACAATCAATTCGGTAGACCTTCCGCCAATGTCAATGACCAAGCGTTTTTCATCGGATTGCGGCAGAAGATTGACCACACCCGAATAAATCAATCGAGCTTCTTCGCGTCCCGAAATGACCTCAATGGGAAAGCCTAGAATTTTTTCTGCTTGCGAAAGAAATTCATCTCTGTTTTTGGCTTCTCTCAGGGTTTGGGTGGCAACTGCACGTACAAACTTGGGGCCGAATCCAGACAATCTTTCTGAAAATCGAGCTAGGCATTCCCAGCCTCTTTCCATGGCTTCCTTTGAAAGCATTCGCTCGGCATCAAGGCCATTGCCTTGTCGCACGGTTTCTTTAAGGTACTCAACACGCCGAATGTGCCCATGTTCCAAAACCCCAATTTCAAGGCGAAAGCTGTTGGAGCCAAGGTCAATGGCTGCGAGTAGTTGTCCGTTTTGCATCTAAATTCTCTGATTGGCGTAGCGCTGACTTATCTTAAGTCTTGATATTTTGTGTATATTTTTTGACAATTCGATGACTTTTCAAAAGAGCCTGATTATCTGGGATGAAATCATATTTTTGACATATTTTTGTCACAAACAATCGATACATTGCAGATTGTTCTCCCTAATGTTCAATCAATCAATGAGGTAATTGCAATGAAATTGAAGAGTTTTGTGATGGCCCTAGGCCTTTCTGTCGCAGCTGCCACCACATGGGCCGCCGACATCACTGGCGCAGGTGCTACCTTTCCTTTCCCAATTTATGCCAAGTGGGCTGAAGCCTACAAAAAAGAAACCGGCATTGGCTTGAACTACCAATCAATTGGTTCTTCAGGTGGAATTCGCCAAATTCGTGCCAAAACAGTTGCTTTCGGTGCTACTGATGCGCCAGTGCCTGGTGCCGAGCTTGACAAAGACGGCATGGTTCAATTCCCAGCCATCATTGGCGGCACCGTTCCAATTTTCAACCTTGACGGATTTGGCAAGGGTGATTTGCGAATCACCGGTCCCGTTTTGGCCGAAATGTTCATGGGCAAAATCAGCAAGTGGAACGACCCCAAAATCGCTGCTTTGAACCCTGGCAAAAAACTGCCCGACATGGCCATCACGGTTGTTCACCGTGCAGATGGCTCTGGCACAACCTTCAACTGGACTGATTATTTGTCAACCGTCAGCAAAGAGTGGCTCGACACAGTGGGCCGAGGTGCCGCTGTGAAATGGCCAGCACCAACATCTGTCGGTGGCAAGGGCAACGAAGGCGTTGCAGCCAACGTGACACGCACCAAGGGTTCTTTGGGTTACGTTGAGTATGCATACGCCAAGCGCAATAACATTGCTGTGATGGCCTTGCAAAATAGAAACGGCAATTACGTCATGCCCGATGACATCACATTCAGAGCTGCAGCTGCCGGTGCCGATTGGTTTAGCGTGCCAGGCATGGGCTTGTCAATTGTGAACCAGCCAGGTGCTGATGCCTACCCTGTGACCACAGCCTCTTTCATCTTGATGTACAAGCAGCCAGTTGACAAAGCACAATCTGTTGATGTCTTGAAGTTTTTTGACTGGGCATTTAAAAATGGCAAGCAAATGGCACTTGACCTGGAATATGTTCCTCTGCCAGACAACTTGACGCAACAAATTCGCGACCGCGTTTGGACGCAAATCAATACAAAATAATTTTGTACAGTTGATTGAACAGGTGCCACCGCTTTCCAAAAGTAAGCGGTGGCCTGTGTCTTTAATATCCCCATGTTGAACTAGTCGTCCTAGTTGATAAACAAGAGCCATATGAACACGACTTCAGATCATTCCCAGCAAAATGCCAAATCGGCCGTCTTGGCGGTTGCCAAAAGGCAGCTGTTGCAAGATGCCCTTTTTCACCGGGTCACTCAGCTCTTTTCGCTGGTCGTGCTTGTTGCGTTGTTGGGCATCATTATTTCCTTGTTTGTCAATGCGCTGCCAACCTTCTCTAAGTTTGGCTTCAAGTTCTTGTGGTACGTAGAGTGGGACATCATCAAGGGCGAATTTGGCGCCGCCATTTCTATTGTTGGCACCATCTTGAGTGCCGGCATTGCCATGATTTTGGCTGTGCCCTTGGCATTTGGTATTGCTGTTTTCTTAACCGAGACATGCCCCGTTTGGCTGCGCAGACCTCTTGGTACTGCTGTTGAACTGCTGGCAGCCGTACCTTCGATCATTTACGGCATGTTTGGATTGTTTGTTTTCGCACCCGTTTTTTCAGAATTCTTGCAAGTGCCATTGCAATCTGTATTGATGGGCATGCCCATTGTGGGTTGGCTTTTTGGTGGTGCGACCAACGGCCTTGGCATCATGGCTGCAGGCATTATTTTGGCGTTCATGGTGCTGCCTTTTGTGGCGGCCGTCATGCGCGATGTTTTTGAAATCACGCCCGTTATCTTGCGTGAGTCTGCCTATGGTTTGGGTTGTACCACCTGGGAGGTGGTACGCAAAGTTGTTTTGCCTTACACGCAAAAAGGCGTGATTGGCGGGGTAATGTTGGGTTTGGGCCGTGCCCTTGGCGAAACCATGGCGGTGACCTTTGTCATTGGCAATGCTAATCGCTTGCCAACGTCGCTGTTTTCGCCAGGTACTTCTATCGCGTCTGTGCTGGCCAATGAGTTTGGTGAAGCTGAAGGTCTGCACTTCAACACACTCTTTGCTTTGGGCTTTTTGCTTTTCTGCATTACTTTTATTGTGTTGAGTATTGCCAAGTGGTTGATCAACCGCACAGAAAAATCCAAAGGTCTCTAATTTTTTGAAAACGAAATACCATGACCATGATTCAAAAAATGTCTGATACCGCTTTGTACCGAAGCCGACAACGCGCCAACTTAATTGGCCTCACCTTGTCCATGTTTGCCATGTTTCTCGGTCTGGCGGCCTTGCTCTGGATTTTGTTTGTTTTGTTTTCCAATGGCTTTGCTGCATTGGACATCACTTTGTTTACCAACGATACACCTGCACCAGGGTCAGAAGGCGGTGGTATTCGCAATGCCATCGTCGGCAGTTTGATGATCGTTGGCTTGTCAGTCCTCATCTCCACACCTTTGGGTGTGCTTGCAGGCATCTACCTTAGTGAATACGGTGACACCAGCAAAACTGCTGAATTTACTCGCAACGTGACCGACATCATGTTGTCTGCGCCTTCCATCGTGTTGGGTTTGTTTGTCTATGCTATTGCTGTTGCGCCGGTGGGGCATTTTTCTGGCTATGCAGGCAGCTTGGCTCTTTCGCTGATTGCCATCCCCGTGGTTATGCGTACCACTGAGAACATGCTCCGTTTGGTTCCTGGTAGCTTGCGTGAAGCCGCTTTTGCACTGGGTGCTCCCAGATGGAAAGTTTCTTTGATGGTTACCTTGCGTGCCGCAAAAAGTGGCGTAATCACTGGCGTATTGTTGGCAGTTGCTCGCATCAGTGGTGAAACTGCACCGCTTTTGTTTACCGCGCTTAACAACCAATTCTTCAGCACCAACATGGAAGCGCCCATGGCCAATCTGCCTGTGGTCATCTTCCAATTTGCCATGAGTCCGTATCAAAACTGGATTCAGTTGGCTTGGGGTGCAGCCCTTTTAATTACCCTGACGGTTCTCTTACTCAATATTCTTGCTCGAGTATTTTTCCGCGAAAAAGTTAAAAGCTAATTGATTGAAAACAACCATGCCAAATACAAACAATACGAACCTCAAAAATGCGATTGAAATTCGCAACTTGAACTTTTACTACGGAACGTTCAAAGGCTTATCGGATGTCAATTTGAACATTGCCGAAAACAAAGTTACTGCTTTCATTGGCCCTTCAGGTTGCGGAAAATCAACACTGCTGCGAACTCTCAATCGAATGTACAGTTTGTACCCAGGCCAACGTGCAGAGGGTGAAATTAAGTTGTACGGTGAAGATATCCTAAGCAAGAGCCAAGACTTGAATTTGCTTCGTGCACAAGTTGGTATGGTTTTCCAAAAACCCACACCTTTCCCAATGTCCATTTATGACAACATCGCCTTTGGTGTTCGTCTGTATGAAAATCTCAGCCGCTCTGACATGGACGACCGTGTGGAGTGGGCTCTTACCAAGGCCGCTATTTTCAACGAAGTGAAAGACAAATTAGGTCAAAGCGGGTTGTCTTTGTCTGGCGGACAGCAGCAGCGATTGTGTATTGCCCGTTCTGTGGCCGTGAAGCCCAAAGTTATTTTGCTTGACGAACCTACTTCCGCTTTGGACCCAATTTCTACAGCCAAAGTAGAAGAACTGGTATCTGAACTCAAGGCTGATTACACTGTGGCCATTGTCACTCACAACATGCAGCAAGCTGCGCGCGTGTCAGACTTCACGGCGTACATGTACCTGGGTGAACTCATCGAATTTGGTGAAACTGACCAAATTTTCATGAAGCCAACACGTCAAGAAACAGAAGACTACATTACCGGCCGATTCGGCTAAAAAGAGGACTTAATCATGGATAAACACATTTCAAGCCAATTTGATGCAGAACTGGCACATGTTTCTAGCCGAGTACTTGAGCTGGGTGGTTTGGTTGAATCACAAATTCGCCATGCTGTGTATTCCTTGTCACAGTTCAGTACAGAGGTTGCCAATCAGGTTATTGCCAGTGAAACAAATGTCAATGCCATGGAAATAGAAATTGATCGTGAGTTGTCATCAATCATTGCGCGTCGTCAGCCAACTGCGCGTGACCTGCGCTTGCTTATTGCCATCTCTAAAATAACGGCCAACTTGGAGCGTGCGGGCGATGAGTCTGAAAAAATAGCACGCATGGTCAACTCCATTATCAACAGTGGAAACTCGCGAGCATTGCCCTCCTCAGAATTGCGCATTGCTTCTGATCTGGCTTCTGGCTTGCTCAGAAAGGCACTAGACGCTTTTGCGCGCTTAGATGTCACTGAAGCAGTTTCTATTTTGAAAGAAGACGATTTGATCGATGCAGAGTTTGACGGCTTTGTGCGCAAATTGGTCACTTACATGATGGAAGATCCCCGCACCATTTCTGCCAGCCTTGATCTCTTGTTCATTGCTAAGGCCATTGAGCGCATTGGTGACCATGCTAAAAACATCGCTGAATTCATCATTTATGTGGTGAAAGGTGCTGACGTGCGTCACATTGCTTTGGCCGATGTGGAGTCTGCTGTCCAATGAGAAGCCTACCGCGTATATTGATTGTGGAGGATGAGCCTGCGATTGCTGAGTTGATCGCAGTCAATTTACGCCACAATGGCTTCCAACCTATTTGGGCGATGGATGGAGAAACTGCTCAAAAAGAGTTGGATGATGTGCTGCCTGATGTCATTTTGCTCGATTGGATGTTGCCCAAAGAGAGTGGTTTGTCGCTGGCAAAAAAATGGCGGTCAGACAAGCGTTCACAGCCTGTGCCTATTTTGATGTTGACTGCCCGAGGAGACGAGGTTGATCGCGTAGCAGGCTTGGACGCTGGTGCCGACGACTACATCGTCAAACCATTCTCCACCAAGGAGTTATTGGCTCGAATTCGAGCTGTGCTCAGAAGACGCGCGCCTGAACAATCAACAGGTCGCCTACAAACTGGTGAATTGGTTTTGGATGCAGACACTCACCGAGTGACTTTTCAAGATCAGGCTTTGAAGCTTGGGCCCACTGAATTTAAGTTGCTTCAATACTTCATGACGCACAAAGAACGTGTCCACAGCCGTGGGCAATTGCTTGACCGGGTATGGGGTGATCATGTCTTCATTGAAGAACGCACGGTGGATGTTCACGTCAAAAGACTTCGTGAAGCACTAGGCGGTGCTGGTAATATGGTGGAAACTGTTCGCGGAGCGGGTTATCGCTTCACAGAAATGACGCAAACTATCAATACTGCTGGCTAAATCAGTTAGTTTTCATTATGTTTCCTCGCACTCTGAGCCTGTTCTTTTGGATGGCTGTTGCTGCTGTTTCAGGCTATTGGCTGAATCCTGTATATGGGCACTTACTGGGTGCATCTTTCGTTTGTCTTTTCACGGTCCTCATTGATTTGTGGAAAGGCCAAAAAATCGCACTTTGGTTGCGTCATAACGACGTTCAAGATCCTCCCGAGATGGGCGGTATCTGGGGTGATCTGATTGATCGCATGCGCCGTATTTTGAACGATCAGCGTCGCCAAACTCAAGCTGAACAAAAGCGTTTGCAAGATTTTTTGCAAGCCATTCAAGCCTCTCCCAATGGTGTGGTATTGCTTGATCCTGAAGGCAAAATTGAGTGGTGCAACCAAACCGCTGCACTTCATTTGGGGATGGATGCCAAGCGAGACCTCATGCAACATGTGATTCACTTGGTCAGAGATCCTGTCTTCATGAAATATTTGTCCAGTGAAATTCATGAAGATGAGGTGGTGATCGACGGACGCAATTCTTCTTTTCAAAAAACTGTTAAGTTATCTGTGCAACTTCACGCTTACGGTGAAAATCGCCAATTGCTTCTCACCCGAGACGTGACAGAACTTGCACATGCAGATGCCATGAGGCGCGATTTTGTGGCCAATGTTTCACACGAAATTCGAACGCCTTTGACGGTGATGAGTGGCTTCATTGAAACCTTGCAGAGTTTGCCGCTTGAACAGCAAGAGCGAGATCAGTACCTTGGCCTCATGGCGGTTCAAGCACTCCGAATGCAAGACTTGGTGAATGATTTATTGATACTCTCTCAGTTGGAGGGCAATAGCTTGCCCTCAACCAACGATGCTGTTGATTTGACTAGCATGATGTCAACGATTGAATCTGAAGCTAGAGGCCTCTCTGCTGCTCAAAGAGAAGAGGGTGAGCTTGCGCATGAGATTCAAATTGTGGTGCCACCGGATTTGAAATTACTAGGCGCGGCCAAAGAGTTGCACAGTGCTGTTTCCAACTTGATCAACAATGCTGTGCGTTATACCCCTGCAGGGGGACTCATCACAGCCACTTGGGAAATTTTGTCCGATCAAAGAGTTCAACTGGCTGTGGTTGATACTGGACCCGGCATTGCTTCTGAGCATTTGCCTCGACTCACTGAGCGTTTCTACCGAGTTGATCGCAGCCGCTCTAGAGAGTCAGGTGGTACTGGACTTGGATTGGCCATTGTGAAGCATGTGATGCAGCGTCACGGTGGTGAGTTGAAAATTGAGAGTGAGCTTGGAAAAGGGTCTAAGTTTTCACTGATTTTTCCAGTATCACGAATGGTCACGCCAGAAATTGAAGCAATAGTTTGATTTCTGAACTACTTAAAAATTTCATTTTTCCTTCATTGATCTGTCATTGATTGTTGCAATAGTTGCCTCATTGTTTTTTTCAACAAGGAGTGCATCAAATGCCTATCAATGACGATATCAGCTACAACAATTCCAACAACCCCCACTTTCAGGACGTCCTGAAAGAAGCCCTCAAGAACCCATCGCGCCGTAACATTTTGCGGGGTGGTCTTGGTTTGGCTTCCATGATGGCCCTGCCAATGTTGCCCGGTTGCGGTGGTGGCACATCATCGATTCCCGAGTTGCCTACCTCCGACCTTTTAAAATTCACGCCCGTCACAAAAAGTATCCTAGACCAAGTGACCGTTCCTGCAGGTTACACCGTCAGAGTGCTGCATGCCACTGGTGATCGTCTCAATACCAGTGTCTCTGATTACTCCAACCAAGGTTTGGAAACGGACGACTGGAGCATGCGCGTTGGCGATCACCACGACGGTATGGATATTTTCTACATTGGCAGCAATGGCCGCTACAGCGCCACAGCTACCAACAGAGCTGTGTTGGCCGTCAATCATGAAAGTTCAGCTGACGCACATTTTTTACATCCCAAGGGTCAAACATCTGGCGGCACCAATGGTAAAAAATTCACCCAATTTGGCGATTGGGATGTCAAAGCTCGTCCAGGTTTGGAAGTTTTGAAAGAAATGAACTTGCACGGAATTTCTGTGGCAGAGATTAGCTTAGACAGCAGCGGTAAGCCAACAGGCTACATTCTTGACTCAGCTTTGAATCGCAAAATCACACCGCAAACTGTGGTGGACGTTCAAGGGCCAGCTGCACATTTGAATGCCATTCGTTCCATGTTTGTCACACGCTTTGACACCACTGGCGCTACTTCCCGCGGCACCTTGAACAATTGCGGTCATGGCATCACACCCTGGGGCACCTACCTGGGCTGCGAAGAAAACTGGGCTGTTTATTTCAACATGCCTGCCGGCTCCAAATTGCCAGATGACAAAATCATCGCCTCACGCAAACGCTACGGTGTGAGCAATGCTGTGTTGTCGAGCACAGCCACTGCAGGTTCTGGACAAGGCTGGTACACCCCCACCGACATGGACGACACAGACGCCCGCTTCACGCGTTGGAACGTGTCTGCCAGTGGTGCCTCTGCTGCGGCAGACTTCCGCAACGAGCCACACACTTTTGGTTACAACTTAGAGATTGACCCCCTGAACCCCACAGCCCGCCCCGCCAAGCGCACAGCCATGGGCCGCTTTGCCCATGAGGCTGCCGTTTGCGGCATTCCTGTAGTGGGCAAGCCATTGGCCTTCTACATGGGTTGCGACAGCCGCAACGAATACATTTACAAATTTGTAACAGCTCAAAACTGGGACGCTTCCGACATTGGTGGCGGCATGGCGGCTGGCAACAAGTACCTCAACGAAGGCAAGCTGTATGTTGCCAAATTCAACAGCACCGGTGCGGGTGAGTGGATTGAGTTGTCTATCAGCAATCCATTGATCGCATCCTACGCTGGCGCAGCAGGATTCACATTCACCAATCAAGCTGAAATTTATGTGCACACACGCTTGGCAGCAGATGCCGTGGGCGCCACCAAAATGGACCGTCCTGAGTGGGGTGCAGTCAATCCTGCCAACGGTGAGATCTATTTTGCATTGACCAACAACAACTCTACCAACCGCACACCCAACACAGCAGACGGTGCCAACCCACGCTCCTACAACGACACAGATGGTAAAAACGGTTCAGGCAACCCCAATGGCCATATCATCCGTTTCAAAGAGCAAGATAATTTGGCCACAGCCATGGGCTTCACATGGGACATCTTTGTGTTCGGTGCAGAAGAAGATATGCCATCCAACGTCAATCTGTCAAAGTTGACTGCCAACAACAGCTTCTCTTCTCCAGATGGTTTGTGGTTTAGCAAAAGCACAGGCATCTGCTGGATTCAAACCGACGATGGTGCCTTCACAGACGAAACCAACTGCATGCTGTTGGCCTCTGTGCCTGGCAAAGTAGGTGATGGCGGAGAGTTCTTTGTGAACAACACATTGACATCAGGTACCACAACGACAAGCAACGTCACTAAGACCTTTATTGGCGGCGTGCTGGGTGAGTCGCGCCTGCGTCGATTCTTGGTGGCTCCCAAAGGTGCCGAGGTGACGGGCTTGACAGAGACGGCTGATGGCAAAACGATTTTTGTCAACATCCAGCACCCTGGCGAGAACACACCTGCGGTAGGCACTGCAGCATCCCACACGCTAGAAAGCACATGGCCAGGCAATGGCGGTGGTTTGGCAGCCGCTTACGGCCCAACCGGACGCCCCCGCTCTGCCACACTGATCATCACCAAAAACGACGGCGGCAAAATTGGCCTCTGACATCCTTTAATTGTAATTGGGGTCAGATCAGAATTAATTTGCTTCAAAGCGCCTTTTTGTTCTGATCTCAAACTAGATTTAAAATTTGGACATGCGGTGCATGTCCATTTTTTTTGCGTTCCTCATTGCGACCTCTGCAAGTGCATGGAATCCCTTTTCAGCCGAGGAATTCACGGACGTTGCATTGTCAAAGCCTGAGCTGCAAAAAGTGAAGGTCAATGCAGGTTGGGCCAAGGACGATGATCAGACCCTTATTTTTGAGGTGAGCAATGGGCTAAAAGGCCCTATTCAATGCGGCGCAGCCAATGTTGAGCTCAACACGGGCAAATCGGTGGGAAAAGTGTTTGTGCCCAAATTTGCTATTCCAGGTCAGGCCACCCGAAATGCCAGTATGCCGGTGGTCAAGGGCACGATGAAGTCCTATGCGCTCACTTGCTCTTGTTTCAAGAAAAAAGGGGAAGAGGCGTGCGTCAACCCACTTGCGCGTTAATTCAGCTTTGACGGTCTGACTAGATAGTTAGGCCTGTAAATTAGGCCAGTTAATTAGGCCAGATAGAGCGATTGCAGTTTGCTTTGCGCGGCAGGCGTTAAGCCCAATTGGCTGCGCAAATAATTTTGAATGCCCTTGTGCCTGGTTTGAATTTCATCCAGGGCTGCATTTAAAAAACTTTCTTGAACTTCCCACACAATTTTCATGACATCGGGCGACAGGGTACTGGCGCCGGTGCTGTTGCGTTTGTAGAGTTGGTTGGTCAAGAGATAGTCGTGCCAAATATCGGATTGAGAGACGCCCAAGGCACTCAATATGAGTGCCGCCGCCAGACCTGTTCGATCTTTGCCTGCGGTGCAATGGAACAGCAGCGGTTCTGGGTGGTCAAGCATGTGCTCAAACAATTGGGCAAAGCGGTGCGAATCAGACTTCACAAAATCGCGGTAAGTGGTTTGCATGGCATCCAACGCATCGGCCGCCGTGAGGGGTTTGCCCGTCAGGTGCTGGGCTTGAAGTCTTTGCACCACCGTTGGTTCAATGCTCAGGCTGTGCCGCTTGATCTGGGGCCATTCGTAAGCCTGAGCTTGACTCTCTTGAACGCCTCTGAAATCGAAAGCACGTTGAAGACCGAGGTGATGCAATTGCGCCAGATCTTCAGCCTCTAAATTGGCCAAATGGTCTGAGCGAAACAGGGTGCGCCACTTGACGGGTCGACCTTCATGGCCCACATACCCACCTAAGTCCCGAAAGTTAGAGGCCCCTTTTAAAGGGATGTGGCGCTGTATGTTGTCTTGCATAAGGTGGTCAGGTTAGATGATGCGGCCAAATCTTGAAAAGTTGCGCAAGCAGGCCAACAAAATGAGCACCATGCCCAACAAAGCCACATAGGACGTGATTTCGCTCAGCGCTCTTTTTTCAAACCGCAGCCGATAACCCAGTTGATCATAAATTTTGGCCAGACCTTCTGTGCTGTCTGCCTTGTAATAGGCGCCTTGCGTGATGTTGGCCACTTTCTTCAAGGCTTCGTCTTCCAATTTGACCCGCATGCTGCGACCTTGAATCTGAACCACATCACCTTCGGGTGTGCCAATGCCCACGGTGTACACCTTGACTTCGTGGGAGGCCGCCAGCTCGGCCATTTTGATCAACTCCGGCCCCATGTTGCTTTGCCCATCGCTCATGAGCACAATGGCCATGTTGCGGCCACGGCTGGCGGAGGCCTCTGTTTCTTTGGGCTTGGGGGCGTCTAAGGATTTGCCTGAGTCGGCGGGTTTTCGAGGGCCTCCATTGTCGGCAGACTCATTGATGATTTTTTGCGCATCAATGCCCGAGCCAGGAAGCAAGGCTTCTAAGGAAATTAACAATCCAGAGCCCAGTGCAGAGCCGTATTGCAGGGGCAAATTTTCGAGGGCACGCCGAAGTGCGTCTTTCTCCTCTGTTGGAGCCTGAGCCAAGGCAGCAGTGCCTGCCACGGTGACCAAGCCAACACGCAAGCGGGCCGGCTTGCTTTCGATGAACTTAAGTGCAGCTTGTTGGGCTGCTTCAATGCGTGAGGGTTTTAAATCCTTGGCGCGCATGCTGCCTGAGGTGTCCAATGCCAGCATCACGGTGGCTTCGCGCAAGGGGGCCATTAACACGGCTTGTGGCCTTGCCATGGCCACACAGAGCATGGCCAAACCAAGGCTCAAAATAATGGGCGGAAAGCGTTTGGTGACGTAGGCATAGCCAAGACCTAGCGCCGGCACCAAGATGGCGCTGTACAACATGAGAGGCCATAAAAAAGAAATGGAACTGAGGTCAGGCACGCCAAAGTCTCCTTTTTCTCAATTCGGAAAATCTCAACAGGGCCGACGCAATGTCTTCGTTGGTTGAAAGCTCTAGCGCATCAACCCCAGATTGAGAGAAAGTCGTTTGCAGTTGCATCTCTCTTTCTTCAACCAATTGGGCATAGCGCTTTCTGAATTTTGGATTGGCGGTATCAAGCAGCAATTGCTCAGAAGACTCGGAGTCTTGCAGTGTCATGAGGCCAGCATTGGGCAACTGCATTTCAACTGGATCGTAGAGCCTGGCTGCCACGGTATCGTGCCGCCTGCCTAGGTGTGACATTTGCTGAGCCCAATTGAATTCGCCCATGAAGTCAGACACCACAAAGACGCAAGAGCGGCGTTTGAGCAGGCCATTGGCACGCGCAAGCCATTGGTTCAAATCGGTTTGGTGCGGGGCTTTTGAAACAGCGGTTGTTTGGGCAGTGTGCAACACATGCAGCAAATGTCGCCGACCCATTCTGGCTGGAATGTATTTAAAACCAGCCGCTTCGGCGGGGCTGAGAATCAGCGCGCCGATTCGGTTGCCACGCTGCATGAGCAACTTGGCCATGATGGCTACAAAAGACAACATGAGGTCACGTTTGCTTTGTGATGTGCTGGCGAAATCCATGGAGCCTGTCAGATCCAGCAAAAACCAAGCACTGATTTCTCGATCCTCTTGATGCTCTCTGACATAGGGTGCTTGCATGCGCGCCGTGACATTCCAGTCGATGTGCCGAACATCATCGTGCGTTTGGTATTCACGCAAATCGGCCAACTCCAGACCTGCACCTCTGAACAAGGTTTTGTGATCTCCCTGCAGCAAGCCATCGAGTCGACGAAGGACCGTCCACTCAAGTTGCTGCAACAAGGCTTCAGCGGACATTCGACGCCAAGGGCTTGTCTGGCATGGGCACAGCCTTCATCACTTCTTGGATGATGGCTTCGGGTGTTTTGCCTTCTGCCAAGGCCGTGTAAGACAGCACCAAACGATGCCTTAAGACATCGGGCACCAAGTCGGCTACGTCTTCTGGCAGGGCGTAATCGCGGCCGC
>Ga0214921_10000766_pt1 | contig 57537 bp, 60 predicted proteins | sample LL1505_MetaG_FD_177992 | JGI IMG/M metagenome (GOLD analysis project Ga0214921, IMG submission 177992) | Freshwater microbial communities from Lake Lanier, Atlanta, Georgia, United States - LL-1505 | ecosystem: Environmental > Aquatic > Freshwater > Lake | place: USA: Georgia | collected... | reverse complement strand
TGCTCCTGCTGCCGCTCCTGCAAAATCGAAATTCGTATTCAATCCAAAAAAGGGAGGAGGTGATGAAGCAGAAAGTAAAGAAGACATTGATGCAGAAGATTGTAAAACAGGGCAAAAGCCTGGAGAGAAATATAATCCAGATACTCTCAATAGAATAAAGGGCTGTTTAGAACGATTCGCCTCCAAAAGTATGATACTAGGTTCAGAGGATGGGCTCAAACTACACTCGCCCAAATATGTAGAAATGCTACAACGCATTGCCACCGCCCCTGGTTCCAGTCTTGTATATTCCCAGTTTTTATCAATGGAAGGTATCGGTATTTTTGAGATTGCAATGAAACTAAATGGATATGACGCCATTGAATTAACATCTGATGGCAATTCATTAACACCGAATTCACTGGCCTCTCTTGAAAACAAGGAGAAGGATGGAAAACGTTTCATTCGGTTTTCAGGTGGCGAAGATCCTATTATCAGAAAAACTCTCATGAACCTTTTCAATGCAAATTATTCCAAATTACCTTCGAACATACAAGAGGCAGTGAAACGTTTCCCCAATAATCACAAAGGGGAATTGTGCCGTGTATTCTCAATTACATCGGCGGGAGCGGAGGGTCTATCATTAAAATGCGTACGTGCAGTACATGTTATGGAACCCTATTGGAATGATGTACGTTTAACACAAGTAAAAGGCCGTGCAGTGCGTATTAATTCCCATATGGAATTGCCGGTTGATCAGAGAGATGTGAGTATTTATACATATATAAGTGTATTTCCAGAGGGTCAAAAACTCGACGAATCTCTAAAGGGTGCCGATGCACTTGCAGAAGAGGATGTACAGCTGGCCACCGAGTCATTAAAAATTTTAAATACAAAGGAGTATACGTTGACCTCTGATGAACGCCTATTCTTGATTGCACAACGAAAGAAGTTTTTGATTGATGCCTGTCAATGCTTGATAAAAGCCGCCGCGGTAGATTGTCAACTAATGCACAAGGAAAATAACGAATCCTATGAATGTGCTATCGAAAATGGCGTAGGAGGATTCCTCAGCCATCCCGATGTGGATACAGATATAGTAGAAACAAAGGCAGCATATCCCACACAGGATACGGAAATGTTTGCCTCCTGTGATACCATAAAACCCTCTGAGGTTAAAGCGGCAGCAGTTTCAAAACTCTCCGCACCTGCAGGACTACAGGCATTTTCTCAAAAAAAGTAGGGTCTACCGGCATATGACACAGGTCTAAGGAAATGTAGCAATTTTCATCTAAGATGAATACTACTACACTTTCACCACAATTGAAATCCGTATATTTGTTATGTAATCCCCAAAAAGAGGAGGAACGTTTTAAACGTCTTCTTCGTTCATTAATTATTGCCGGAATTCCAAAGGAACTTATACAAGTATCGGCCCCTACATGGGGCGATACACTAACCAATGAACTCATTTTCAAAGTATATGACCCCTTTTTAAAACGAGGCAACTTACCTGCATTCTGTTTCAAGGCTGCTCGTCTTACAAAAGGGGAAATATCCCTTGTTCTCAACTTCTTTTCAGCAATACAAATGGCTTCCAATACACTTGGGGAAAATGAATGTATTGCAATATTCGAATCGGATGTATATCTTCGACGCGATTTCATTCCAAGAATGAATACGATTATTCAGGACCTTTCGGGCCAGGAATGGGACTATGTTAGTTTGAGTGAGGGTGTTGGCACACGCCCTGAAGGCTGTGAAGAGGGTTATTATCATCCCACGAAACTTTATAAGCCCCCACATGCATGGGTATTTCGCTGTACAGATTCCATGCTTTTTAGTAAGAGATTTGTAGATAAACTGGTAAAAACAATCATACCATTCAAAGAATGTTTAGATTGGGAATTAAATTTCCAAATGATGCTTCATCGTGGTATTAGTTTTTGGGCAGATCCACCGCTGGTAGAACAGGGGAGTTATTTCAGTAGAGATGAGAGTTCATTAAAATAAATGTGGTATCTCTTTATAATTTTGTTTTATTAATTTGGCGGTTGTTTTCTCGTTTATTTCCAAACATTCCAGATTATGATCAAATGACCATCGATACTTTAAAAATGCCCGTTTAAGTACATACATCAATATATCTTCCGATGTTTGTATATATACTTCGGATAAATTATTGATTAGATACAGCCTCATCTACTATTGCATTCTAAGAAAATGAATTACATATTATCTGGGCGTATACGCGCCGATGAATCCATATCGCGCGTGATGACGCGGAATATTACTTGAACTTGGTGACTTAGATTCAATAGACGTCCACTCGATACACGCGGGGCCGCCGCGAGGGCCGTTAAGAATGTGGTATTTTTGGAAGAAGTTCCACCCCAACTTGCCGGTGTTATAAGACCCGTATTTGGATTATTGAATTTGGTTCGAATAATGATACAATTGCTAAATCCGACCTTATTGGAGCCTGTTGTGAAAAAAAATTTCGAAGCACTTGTTTTATAATATACTTGTCCAATATCCACTATAGTATGTCCCTCTGTCCGCTGTAAGAATGCCGTAAAATCTGCGACAGCATCTGTTCCACCGGCAAATGCTGTGGGCATGACTATATTTTTCATGACGATCTTGTCGCCCTGTGTTGCCGTAAACTGGGAGAACCACGACGATGTTTGTATCCATAGATATTCACCCGATGTATCGGTATAATATGTTCCTGTAACATCAGGTGCCGTTCCACCCGAGCCCCACACACTCGAAGCAAGTTGCGCCGAGGTCACTATACCGCTAATATCAACAGCATCCGGCTCACTGGAATACAGCGATCCGTCAGGCTTCTGTATTTGAATCGTCATCTTATTCAAGGTTGCAAGAGGCGTGGGATGATAGATTTTTTGGCATTTGAGGAACTTCGGTATGAGCCGTGTAAATCCCTTATTTTTCAGCCCGCTATCAGAACTCCAATAGGCATCGTAGCTAATAATACCAAATGAGTTGTTGAGACCATCATTTGTTCCAAAGCCGTTCGTATTCAGTTCATCCACGTGAACCTGAAGATAGGGATATGCAAGAGCATTGATGTTAAAGTGTGTATCATACGTTGACGCTGCAGTTTTCGTCGTGAGAACCTCAGTACCTTCCGTCGACATAATCACTTTTACAAGCTCAATGCGCGAGATGTTTTTGAATTTGATATAGGTGGAGGGGGACAGGCCAAAAAATCCAGGGCGATTATTTGCAGGGTCGAAATTCACCGAGAAATTGTAGCGATTTTCGCCGATATTTGTAACCCAGTCGCGGTCTGCACTATATATGAAGAGGTTGTATTCATTCTCCTTGTATTTAATGACATCCTCTTGGGGTATAATCACGTTCTGTGGAAGAGTATAGGCTGACCGCTGCATGTCAAGAATGGTGGGATTCGCTTGAGGAGATCTGGATGTTGGCAACGATTGCATATTTCCCAAGAGGAGTTGGCGACCATCCGGGGGGACATTCAGAGGGGGCGTGTTCAAAATAGTATTGCGCGCCGTTTCACGTAGAGCCATCGCGGTGGAATCCTTTTGCCTTGCACTGGCCTGTTCAGTGCGGAACATATCATCCGACTGAATACGGCGCTTCATATCTTCCGGCATTGGTTTTGCGGCCACGGCGGCTGCCGCCTCTTCCAGGCGCTTTGCCTCTATTTCCCGCTGTTGTTTCAATAACTCGAATTGGCTGAGAGAAGAAGGAGTATCTTCATCCTCTAGGCTGAGCTGGAAATTCGGCGGATTGGGAGGGGCTCCACGGCCTGATTGACGATCCATCTGCATAGTTTCAAAACGGCTCGTGACATCTTCGCGAATTTTATCCATTTCGTCATCGCTAGGAACAGATGAGGGCCTTCGTTGCAGATAGGAAATGTAGTCGGGTACGACGGATTGAAGCACCTCCTTGTTTAAATTCGGAATGGGCGTATTCGGCTCGGAATGACTGGAAACCTCCTTCATATAATGGTCAATTGTCTTGTTTAAACGAAGACGCTGTTTATCATCCAACTCGCTCCCCGTGCGACGTTTGATATCGTTCGTTAATAAACGAAATAGCATCGTTTTATTTCCATCCGAAAAGAATGCACTGGATGATTGCATATCGGCCATTTCTTTCTATTATGTGGACAAGTTTTCTTAGACCCTCAAATGCCGCCAAGTATTAGGTGGAAAAAAGGTATTTTCGCATTTGAAGCATATCTTCATCGGAAACATTGTATTTCAGGAATGTTTTTAAATCGTCTCCGGCAAGCATCCGGATAATGAAATAAAGAGAATACATACCACATTCCGAATTTTTCATTTGGAGACGTTTTGCATTATAATAGAGATTCTTTATGGAATAATTATGAGTGGTCAGCCATTTCATAAATTTGGCAATATCTTTGGGGACACTTACACCATAGGAATCGAAATAGGTACAAGATTTGTTTTTAATGTCTATGAAATTTGCAACCCAATGACTACCACCCTCATAATGTCTGTCTAAATTGTAAATAATTCCGACATATTCCGTGCCGTTTCTTGCCGCCTCGTCCACTCGAAATTGGCAGATTTCATTGATAAGACATTCTTGCGATTGTTGTTTATAGGGATTTTTCGCGGCAAAATCAATGGGCAGAGGACCAATGAATTCGAAATTATCATAGGCTTCTTCGTATTGATTCATGACATCCAGAATATTTATACTATCGAGCCACGTATTCGGTTTTTGAATCCATTCTTTGGGTATGGGGGGTCGTAGATATGTTTTTTTAGCCTTGAGTTTTTCGGAAGAGGGTAGGGGCAGTGCCTGTAGAAAGGAATATTCGTTTACAGGTTCCACTTTCATGGCCTTTTCGAGTTGTTTTCGTAAGGCCGCGGTCGATTTCGGGACCTGGATTTGAAGGGTCGCCGCCGCCTTTTCAAGTATGTCTCGCGGTAAACACCCTTCCGATGGTCGAACCGCCCCAATTCGGGGATGACATTGTTGTGGCCCCGGGTCAGGTATAGGCATGAGAATGATTCTACCTATAGGTTAGAATGAATACGATAGAAGTAAATTTAACATACTTTTTTTACATAATCTTTGCTCCATTATTATTGATAGAACTCATGTTTGGTGCATGGGTCTTATTTACAACACCCACCACTTTGATTGCAAATCGAAATTCCTATAACAAACGTGGCCAGAAATTCCAACTCTAAGATAGAAATGAAGGCATCCGACTTATTTATTTCGCTGATTATCCTATTATTTATAACCGGAATTGTCATAACCTTTTATTATGTATCTACAAATATTGGCATGAATGACAATATGCTGGAGATAAGAAATGCAATATATAAAATCGCTATATGGGATGCATTGCTGATTGTTATTCTATTGCTCATTAGTTATGCTTTTATCATACGAATGGATATTAGTGTAAATTATCTGCTATTACTGGGTCATTTGAACCTATTCTTTGCCATTCTGGCACTTGGAATTTCCGTCATAGTCCAATATCGTAGAAAGGCCTGATTTTTTCCGTCATATAGATAGAATGAATGAGATTGCCGGATTTAGTTCTGGAATTGTCGTTATAGTCTTAATATTAACATTGATAGTGTTTTGTTTTCGTAGCCTTGTATTCAAACTGGATACGTTCGAAGTGAATGCCCAAATTATTATGTATCTCGCCGCCGCTTCAGTGATAGTAATGGGAATTTATATTTATTCATCGATGCTGTCTGAGGCCTCCAAATGGCAGTACCTGTATCTTCTCTTTCACTTCGGCCTTCTTATATCTCTGTTGAGCGTGGCAATTGCCACATTTGTGCAGTATAGTCCTCTTCCATTAAGTTAGCCCTTCATCTGTAGGATTGCATTGATGCGATGTTGGACGCGGAATTTTCCACTCCAAATACCCGAATTGGGATGAATATGAAAGGAAAGTCCCTGTAATTTAAACACAAGACGCACGCGTTTTCCGGGGGCAAGGACATTTGCATGGTCCGAACCCATCGTCCATTTTTCATTGGAATACATAGGAATTTCCTGATTTTGAAGGGGGCAATATAAATGTAGATTAGAATTTTCAATGAGAGGCTGATATTTCTGTAAAATATCCTGCTTTTTCCGTATATGCACGCCAAACCAATTTGGATGATGCGCACATACTGCAGACAATAGCATATCTTGAAACCTCGACAACTTATGTAAAACAGAGGGTGTGTTTTCTAGGGAAATAATCAGCTGGCCAGTGGAATGATTATAGGAGCGGACTTCCACACTGGGTAAAATGAATACAAGAGAGGGGAATGTAAATTCGGCATCTTTATAGGAAAATGGGACTATCGGTTTCGGCCCGGTAGATAATTCCCCTAAATGTACGTTATCCATTTCAAATGTATCTGTGGGTATACACCATTCCATGTCTATATGCGATATCTATTATGTCCTTAGACCTTTGCAGTTGGTGGTCTAAGAGATACGTTCCTTTTATGAAAAGATGGATTCACTCAATATATGTTGGAGAGGAATGTCAGGAACGGGTAAAAAAACGGCGCTCCATGAGCATTTGAGAATGATTGCAAAGATGCGTGGGATTCCATTTTCGATTCAGATGAAGAGTGGGCCTGCAGATATGGAAGAAGATGCCGAGGAACAAGAGGCAATACAGACAACATATGAAACATCGCATCTTCATATGGGATTCGATATTGCACGAATGTCCATGCAGGATAAACAAAAACTAAAGCCCATTCTATCGAATTTGGGGCAAGGAAGCCAGGTTATGTCAGGAGTTCAAGGAAGAGGGGCGAGAATTATTGTCTTATACCATGCCCATCTTCTCAGCTCCGAATCCATCCTATTGATTCAAGCATGTCTCGAGCAAAATGATGGCGATGTGTCGATTTGGATGACTTCGGAACTACCTGTGCCTATACGTATACGCGACTGGTTTGTAGAAATCCCATGTAAGGGCGTGGATAACTCTATGAAAATGTTTTTGACAACAGAAGCGCCGGATGCAACGTGGAATACCATATTTACAAGTATTATACATAAATGGATACACAGCCCATCTCCGAAAATAGGGGATATTGAAAAAGTGAAGGCCTTTGTATATGAGCTATTGATGAGAAATCTTCGGTGGGTGGAAGTGACACACTATTTATTGGACTCTATCATTTCTCATACGGAATTGTCGGATATACAGCGTTTAAGGTGTGTTGAGGCCTTGGCAAAATGCGAAGCAACCGCGAGTGGATATACGATACCCAGTTATCGGATTCCTATTATATGGGAATCCCTATTTTTACATCTAAGAACAATAATATATTCTACAGAATAGAGATGCCAGTAGTGCTGGATGAATTATGTGTGTTAGCTAGAGATGCTCATAGAAATAAAGAGCAGATAGTTTGGAAAGATGGTGTGATTACTGATGCAGATAGGAAAATATTAGAGGAAAATGCTCAAAATACAGATGCATTTGATCGCTTGAACTTGAAAGCGAATGTGATGAATGAATATAAGAAGGGGACATATAAGATAGAGTGTAAAGAATCGGCCTATGCACGCATTATAGCGGTTTTACCAAAAAATCGGGAGATTCCATTGGAAGATTGGTCATATATTTTTCAAATGTTTGGGCTAGTTCATAAAACACCATGGAAGATATATTGGTATGGTTCACCGAAACTTCGAGAATTTCCTGGTAAAATGGTTCCTATAGGGGCAGAACATGTGAATGGAGGATACACAACATCCTGTTCGAACCATGGAGTCTTTATATATCGATTGGAAGAGGCTACACGGGTTCTCATACATGAATTATTACATGCATCTTGTATGAATCCGAAGACGGATTCGATTTCTGTCATAGAGGCTACTATTGAAACATGGGCGGAATTGATATTGATTGCACATCGTTCCAAAGGACGACTCAATATTGGATTGGAACTTCTTAGAAAACAGATACAATGGGTATCTAATACAAATTATATATCGGAGACGGAGCATAATACGCGGAGTGACCAGGATTATGGTTGGAGATATTTGAACGGGCGTGAGAAAGTGTATAATACACTGGGAATACGTCTGCCTCCGCCGAAAAAACAGCATCAGACGAGTACGCGCTTCACAACGCCAGTCTTGGGAGATTAAATGGGGTACCGACATGTGCTGGGATTTTTGTTTCAAACATATGATATATTTGAAACAAAAAAAGCGGTCCTTGCAGGGGTTGAACCTGCGACTTTCCGGTTAACAGCCGAATGCTCTAACCAACTGAGCTAAAGGACCAAGTGTTGCCTTTTACAGCAAATTCTCCAGAGCCGGAATCGAACCAGCGACTTGGGGAGGATTAACAAATAGTACTAATATACTACAATCCCCCGCTCTACCAACTGAGCTATCTGGAGTCTTCCAGTTTTTACCAGACATCGGCCCCGCCGAGAATCGAACTCGGGTTACCAGATTCAAAGTCTGGGGTCCTGACCACTGGACTACAGGGCCCTAAAAATAATGCGGGGAGTGGGATTTGAACCCACGCGGATTTCTCCAACAGATCTTAAGCCTGTCACCTTAACCACTCGGACATCCCCGCTAAAAGGGGATGTAACCTTGTTGTTCCTTAGAACAACTCGGACATCCCCTAACAGCTGCTATTTAGCATGCTTAGGCGGTGGGAGCGGCCTTCACGTAGTGGCGGTTGAGGAAGCGCTGGAGGTTGAAGTACGTCAGCTCCTGGCCCTCAGGAAGCTGGAGGAGCTTCTTCAGAGGGGCGTCGGGCTTGATGGAGTGCTTGTCCTTCAGCTTGTGCTCGTTCACGTACACATTCACCGCCTTCGTCACCTGGGAGCGGCTCATCAGGGTGCCACTGGGCTGGCCGAGGAAGGTGCACAGCTCATCCGTCACCTTCACGGGGCGCTCGAAGATGGAAGGCGCACGGGGCTTGGCGCCCTCGGCACCCTCCTCAGGCTTGACCCGGCGGCGGCGCTTGCGGGCCTCCTTCAGGTCGCGGTGCACACGCTTCTCCAGGCGCTTCACCACGCCCAGCAGCTCAGTCATGTTGTCGCGCACGGCCACCACGCGGGCGAGGGCAGTCTTTAGATCGTCCTCCAGGGTGGTTGTAGGGGCAGCGGGGGCGGGGGCGGGGGCGGCCTGCACAACCGGGGTGGAAGACACCACCACAGCGGCCGGAGCAGGGGCGGCAGCGGCCGCCTTGGACTTCTTGGCGGGAGTCGCCGCCGGCGTGGGGGTGGCAGCCACCGGGGCAGCCACTACGGGGGCAGCCGGAGGGGCCGCCTCCTTCTTAGATACAACCTTCTTAGCACCAGAAGCAGACTTGGAAGCGTTCATTATACCCTGACTGGAGGAAGAATTAGAAGACATTTTACGCGTATGTGAACATATGATGATTTGAGTATGTCAAATTTTATTTCTGGAACCTAAATTTTAAGGGAAAATATTCAGATTTCATATAAAAATATTATTTTTTTTTGAAATATGATTTGGCTGTGATAGGATATTTGGGAGTCGCCACTAAAAGTGAATTAAAAAAAAATTGAATAGGGTAAATACCCCATTGTCTTACACCAATGGAGAAGGACCTCAGTTATATGTTCATCAATGAAGAGGATGCGACGTATGCAGGTGGCGACTGCAAGATCTGCCGTATTCCCACCAGGCGAGAGATGGACACGGAGCGCGGCATCTGCATGACGTGCGCCGAGCACATGGACGATGGCCTGAAGTACTACACCGAGGAGTTTGCGCACGCCTCGGCCCACGGGAAGGACGCGCTTTCCCTCTTAGTTCTGCGGCAGCGGGCGGACAACTGTCGCGACTTCATCGCCGCCGCCGCCGCCTCCTACGACGGTGACCTTGAGGCGCATGAGGCCAGTCTAGAGCAGGAGATGCTGAACAAGCGCGCCGCGGAGTGCCTGGGGCGCCTCCCCGTCTCCTTTGCGCCCTGGTGGAAGGACAACTGGACTCACGAGAAGTGGTGCGAGATGGGTCAGGCGCGAGATGCGGCGGGCTGGCCTGTGGAAAAGGGCGCCCCCATCGTGCAGCGCCTCGCCGCCATGTTCGTAGCCGAGGAGAAGAAGGTGTACGAGCTGAAGAAGAAGCAGTCGGAGGAGAAAAAGGAGGCATGGGAAGAGGGTGCCAAGAAGGCCTCGCAGTCCACGGAGGCCCTGATGAAGCTCCAGCTCAAGGAGCTCGAGGCTAAGCACGCAGACGTGCTGGCGAACATCGAGCGGGCGCGCACGGAGGACATGGAGGCCGTGGAGGCGCGGCACCAACGCGAGATGGAGAGGCTGAGGGATCAGCTGCACGCAGCGGAGGCTGGCTGCGAGAAGAAGTGCCACGACGCCAACCGCCGCGGCTACGCCATGGGCTACGCATTTGCAGACGAAAAAGCGACGAAGGCCTTTGAGGCGATGCGTGCAGACCTTGAGCGGCTGAGCGCAGAGAACAAGGGGTTGCGGCAGCAAATCGAAGAGGACAAGCAGATGGTTCAGCGCCACCTGAAAGAGATCGCCAAGGAACATGCTCAGATGACGGCGTGGGAGAAAAAGGAGATTGAGAGGCTGACCGAAGAGAACAGGAAGCTTGAGCGCCGGGTGGCCGAAGAGTCCCACTGGTGCAAGCATGCAAATATGGCCGCCAGGACGGCGGAGATGCATGCGCAGATGCTTCGTACGGACGTCGCCGAGCTGGAGAAGGAGAATGAGGGCCTGAAGAAGCAACTCGTCGCCAAGGAGGACATGGTGACGAGGCAGGCGGAAACGACGGAGACGCTTCACAAGCACCTTCGGGACGAGATGGATGCTGTGGATGCACTCACGAAGGGCCTCCAGGCGACGCGTGAAGAGCTTGAGCGGCTGACCGAAGAGAACAAGAAGCTTGAGATGAAGATTGAGAGACTGGAGTGGGAGAACAATCAAATCGAAGAGGTCATGCAGATGCTTCGCACGGATGTCGCCGAGCTGAAGAGGGAGAATGAGGGCCTGTGTAAGCTCGTGATTCCGACCCTGAATCTACCCAAAGGGGTAAAGATGGAGTCCGTAAAGCTGGAGCCCGAGCTTGCACCCAAGTTTCCCCAAGTCGTGCAAGCATCGCCACAACTCGTGGCTGCGCTCAAGGCGGAGAAGACTTGGGAGGCTGGGACCGATGTCTGCTATGTCCTCACACGAAAGGATTACGAGGATATGATGAAGGCCCAGGGGGCCTTGCCTTCCGTAGAAGTCGTGGAGAAAGATGTGGACCTAGACCTGTTGCAAAAGATGGTGGCCGCCCAGCCGCTTCCCCTTTCTCCTCCTCCCTCGCCCCTGCTGGCATCCTCTTCTCCTTCCTCACCCCTGCTGGCGTCGGACTATCCCGCGGACTATCCCGCGGCGTGCGGGGATGGGGGATGGCTCTGTTGCGAGTGTGCTCCTGAAGAGCCTTTGGCAGAGCCTGTGGAAGAGCCTGTGGCTAAGCCTTTGGCTAAGCCTGTGGCTAAGCCCAAGCGCCCCAACTATAACCACTATTTCTGGCCCTCGCCCAGGACGAAGCGCTTCGCCAAGCACATTGCAGCGCACACGGGTGGACGCCCCTTTACTATTAAAACTCACCAGGACGCTCTGGAATTCATCGCGCGAAGGGCAAATCTCAGCGTCGAGACCATACTCGGGATGAGTATGAAACAATACCAAACTGCTCATGAGCCATGGTCGTTGCCAGGCATGCCTTGGGACTTGCAAAACCCTCAGGCGTTCTACATGAACTAACGTCTAGTGTTCTAGCCATTAAAAAATAAGAGGGTGTGTTATTGCACCTAAAGGTTCAAATATTGTCATTGATATTATTGATGGCATCATTTTTGATATTCATGGCTATAAGAAGGGCTTCATCAGGTTCAGGGCCAAGGTTCAAAATTCTAAGTAAATTCAACATGATAAAGCGCTGCTCTGTCGTGGCTTCCGTAACTATACTACAGAAACGATCAATACAGCGTTGTTCCTCCTCACTAAATTCATTATAGATTGCGCGCATCTTATCGTTGATTAGGTCTGCTTCTGCATCTTCTGCTTCAGCTTCTGCTTCTGCTTCAACATCCTCGTAATTGTCGCGTATGTCAAGTGCTTGATTAATTACAAGAACCATGTAGCGCCTCAGGCGCCGCCCGTCAATGAAATTTATCAGCCTGCATATAAGCCTTTTAAATGTGACGCCCTTATGTGTCGTGGGCAGATGGCGATAAATTCTGGTGTTAAGCATTCTTACGATTTGCGTGTTGTTCATCCTGTCTTAAAAAATAACTAAGCTATAGGGCTTTCAATTTTTCCAATTTCAAATGTCCCCCTTTTAGAACACAGGGGACTCCCCATCGCTACTCATATAGAACAAAGGATACTCGAATTCTACAGCAGCCAGTTTGGCTTTGAGCTCGGCTACTTCCTTCTTCAATGCCTCCACCTCTTGGGATTTCGCGCTTGTGCTCTCCGTAGAATTCCATGTAAAGGAGGCAATCCAGATGGCATTCCCCATTGGGATACCCGCAGCCACCGCTGCATCAATTGCCTCAGCAAGTTCCTGTTTTTGTTCGTAGGTGCAGCGCCAATAGCCCTTTGGTCGCTCCTTAATCGCCCGATTCATCGAGTATGTCAATGGGTCCATGGTCCCTTCAAAGCCCGAGTCGATGACCACATTTAGAGCCATACGAACGCGCATGGATGCACGCCACAGGAACTCGCTGATCTGATGAACACACCACCGCGGGAGCTGGTCCGTCCAGTTGCAGTAGTTGCAGGAATGGAGCCCGATACCAACCATAATCTTGCAAACGAAGTCGGCAACTAATTGCTCAACATTCTTGGCAACGATGATGCCGGCTGTTGTGAGGTCCTCTATGGACTCGAGAGCGCGCGTGGCAGGCTGAAATATGCAGACGTCAAACCCCTGCTTTTTTGCTTCGAGAGCCGCCGCCGCCACTTCAAAGCCGACAAAGAGCAGATGGGTATTCCCATTTGACCGAAGGCATTCTTGAAGGGCGGGGCTGAATGTGCCAGGTTCGTCGACGACCCAGCCCGTCTCCGTGGAGGCGTGGAACTTGGCGAACTCGGCAAAAGGGTGGGACACTTCCCCTTTCTCCAAAGTGAAGATGCCAAGGTATTTCTGCGGCATGTGATCCCACAGCCCCTTTTCAAGCACACGGATGTCTTTGAAGAGAGTCTCCGACCCAGGCACGGATTTAGGCGTGGGGAGATCCGCGTAGATGATGGCGAGTGGTGTATTTTTGCAAAACATGGTGGTATTCATATACCACCTTAGATCATCTTCAATTTTTTAATTTATTCAAACGGGCTCATCGGTAAAATTGATGGATGTATATTCAAACAATCTATTAGATGTCGACTGATATATTGGAAGCTCTAAAGGCCGCTTCCAATGGTATTATTGAATGGGAAAAGGGGGTCCGTCTTGCAATAACTGCAGGGGAAAAACTGCAAGAGGCCATTGCAGAGATACATCATATAGAAGAGGCCGAGGCTATTTATAGGGAATCGCGCAATTTCTCTGATGATGAACCCTCTTATGAGAGACGGCCAGTAGCATCTTCTGGCATGAGCGCGGCGCGAAGTGAACTTGCAGTGTTACGACAGCAAAAAATGGTTGCCGAAAATGTAGTGGAAGAGTTAAGGGCGCGTGTCAAACATCTCATAGGGAAGGCTGAGAATCTCATTAAGGAAAATGAGAAATGTCAATGATAAAAATTGATATGATATTGCCGGATTATCTAGTATAATGAACGCGGTTTATATCGTTGTTGAAAATGGCATTCCGTATCCAATTGCCTATGCATCGTTTGCCCAGGCCGCGGCGGCGGCAAAGGAAACGCACAAGGAGACTTTGGAAGAGCAAATACGGGAGGCTGAAGGTGGATCTATCTGCTCAGATGTGGATATGCCTGAGAACAAACTGACTGGCAAGACATACTTGTATGTTGAAAAGGGGATTCATATATATATCCATAAACTGCCTATTCTCTATTAGGGGCGGTAAGCCCAAAAAAATTGAAGAAAGTGTCAGGCTGTGCTATTTTTACCCCCACTTTCACAACTAAAATGGACACCCCTACTTGCGCAATTTGCCGTGATGACGTCATTGACCACCCTGCCCCTCATGCAACTGGGAGCCACCGGTCTTCATGTGGCCACGTCTTCCACCCCTCATGCATCGTGAAGTGGCAGTTGAGCCAAGACAAAAGCACTTGTCCCATGTGTCGCCACAATGCCGGTGAAATGGAGGACTGCACTTCCCGCACCGGTGGTGACGTCATCCGCATCTCGCGCGCTGGCTTGGATTACATTATGCGACAGGCGGGTGGCATTGGCATGACCGCGGGCGTAGAAGCCGAGGTCCAGATCGATGAGTTCAACGTGGTAACCATTGAGCGCTCCCAGCTTGGGCGCATCGTGCAGGTGCAGGGCGGCACACCCCTCTCCGACGCCCAGTGGACGCAGCTCATCTCGGTTTACCCTCCCGCCGAGGCCAATGACGACGAGGACGACGAGGGCCGCACGGGGGGCGCTCCAGCCTTTAGGAGTCAGTGGCTGGCAGTGGCAGCAGGGTGGGCGGCGATGGCAACAGGGTGGGAGGCGTACCGCTGAGTACTTAACTTCAGTACTAGACGTTACAATAAATAAAAAAAATTGAAGAAAGTGTCAGGCTGTGCTATTTTTACCCCCACTTTCACAAGCAAAATGGACACCCCTACCTGCGCAATTTGCCGTGATGACGTCATTGACCACCCGGCCCCTCATGCAACTGGGAGCCACCGGTCTTCGTGCGGCCACGTCTTCCACCCCAGCTGTATTTGGAAGTGGTTCGAGACGAATAGCGAGCGGACATGCCCCACGTGTCGCCACAAGGCCACAACATTGGAGGATTTGCCCACGATTTACGAAGAGGAAGAGGCCGAAGAGGAGGAAGAAGAGGAGGAGGAAGAGTTCGAAGAGGAGGTCCTCGGCCTCTCGCGCGCGAACATGGAATACGTCCTGCGCGCCTACGGCGGCATCGGCGTTACCCCTATCGTGGACGCGGCGGTCGACTACGACCTCCATGGGGGCTGTGATGCCCGGATTCCGCGGGAGCTGCTCGAGCGCTTCCTTCAAGAGCAGGGCGGCCGCAAGCTATCGAATTCCCAGTGGTGGCAACTGGTGTCGATCTACCCCTACTATGCCGAGGATGACGAGACGGAGGTTCTGGCCGCTCCGCCCCAGCTTACCTTTGGCAATAGCGAGATGGTTCAGTGACGGAAACAGATTCAGGGGCTTCACACATATTTTTACTGGCAAATACTGAAGTTAAGTACTTGGCGGTAATTCCTGAAAATAAATTTGAATGGGCGGTTTTCATGAGATATGATTGTCCCGCGGGACACAATTACGGAGTAGCATAGAGGAATTGCGCTGGGCTCATATGGTTGGTGTAACCCAGAAGTCGGCGGATCGAAACCGCCCTCCGTAACATTTTTTATCGGCAAGCTAGCTTGAAGAAGCTTGAAAGGGCTTGGCGCCTAGCTAGCCTGAAGTGTCAAGCTAGCTTGAAGAAGCTTGAAACCCAGGCTAGCTTGAAATGTCAAGCTAGCTTGAAGAAGCTTGAAACCCAGGCTAGCTTGAAATGTCAAGCTAGCTTGAAGAAGCTTGAAACCCAGGCTAGCTTGAAATGTCAAGCTAGCTTGAAGAAGCTTGAAAGGGCTTGGCGCCTAGCTAGCCTGAAATGTTAGGCTAGCTTGAAGAAGCTTGAAAGGGATTGGTGCCTAGCTAGCCCGAAATGTCAAGCTAGCTTGAAGAAGCTTGAATGCTAAAAATAGCTCAAAACCCGGTCCATATATCAGCTACGCTCAGGACATCCAAGCACGGGCCAGTTTTGGTCAGGTACTGCACTAGGGACCGCTAGACTAGTGGCCGCTACAATAGTGACCGCTGCACAACTTGTACCAATAGGGACACGCTTCACGGGTTCGCGGTGCACACCAGGTGTATTGGGCGTGAAGGGAAGCCCCTGTTTGGCGCACCATGCCTGCCATGGCATCTTCAAGCGCATCCGCTCATAGTAGCCCGCTGTCCCAATGAGGCGCACACAGGCGGGCTGTAGAAACTTGCCATTGCCGTCAGGCCCAGTGTCTTTGACCATTCGCTCAGGAAATAGACGGCGTCCCTTGCCTTCCTCGCCCGGATGAACAAAGCGACAAACGCCAGGCAGGACCTTCCCTTCGGCATCCTTGATGGTGAATACACAGCCTGAACCATGAATACAGGGCTGTGGCGACTTCAACTCGGGTGCATCCAAGGCGCTGTTCTCATACCACTGAATCGGATTGGATGCCATGTTTCTCGGCGGTTAGGAACTCAACCACCAAAAATAGGGCTCAATTTTTTAGAATCTACCTCATAAGCGATTCAAGTTCTGTCGCCAACCTGGTAATCTCCGCGGCGATTTCGCGGATAAGCACGTCACGGGTGAGGTTGCGCGGCGCCGCGGCAGCGAGGAGGCGCCACCAAGGACGACGACGGGGGGAGGTACCGCCAGTTACGACCGGTTCTCCCCGTTCAATATCGCCCAACTCCGTGGCAACTCCACGGCACGAGGGGCAGGAGCCTATTTTCTGGGTGGAATACCATTTCCAGAGGCACTTGGGATGGAAGACATGACCACAGGTCGTCTCCATACGACCAGTCGTCTTTGCATCTACGATGCCCAGACAGATTGAGCAATCCATATGGTCGGCCATTTACAAGTTGAGAGTAAAAATGGGCTAGAGCAGCCTCAAATTTATTTCGGCAGCGATGCCTTAGCGCCGGTAGATAAATGTCAGGTGGTTCCAGTCCGGATCTGAAAAGGGCCAGCCCCCCTGCTTGCACACGATTCGCTCAAGCTCGGACCGCGTCATGGTGGCCTTGCCATGCTCGTCAAATCCCACCTCTGCCTCTACGTCAGCGTCAAGACCACGCCCTCGCCGCCCACGAATCATGCCGTCCATGACGCTACGCGAGATGTAGAGGGGGCTGTCCGCTGGCCCGGCGGGGTCGCGGGCTAAGCCAGCGCTTACCGGATCACGAACCGGATACATAAACATCATCTCGTTCCAGCTTGCAACCTCGTAGCCGCGGAGGCCATGCTCGTGCAGGTTCCAGTTCGGAAACGAGGAGAAGAGGGGGCAGCCCTGCTCTTGCAGGATGCGCTCAAACGTTGAGCGCCTGATGACGGTATGGTCGAACTCGTCAAATCCCAGCGTGGCCTCTACAGCAGCATTAACACCAAAGCCACCCCTGGAACGAATGACGCTGTCGATTACAAGGCGCGAGATGTAGATGGCTCCGTCGACGGCGGCGCGCGGGCGCTCTCCGAGCTGCCTGCTCGGGGAGGGCGCGCTCGGGGAGACATCCTTATGCGTAAGGTCCTCAAGCTCCTTGGGCTTCTGGCGACACAGGGGGCAACTACTCTTGCCCTGCTTGGAGAACCAAGATGTGAGGCATTTGAAGTGGAACACATGGGCGCACGTCATCTCCACACGACCAGTCGTCTTTGCATCTACGGCGTCCAGACAGATTGAGCAATCCATATGGTCGGCCATTTACAAGTTGAGAGTAAAAATGGGCTAGAGCAGCCTCAAATTTATTTCGGCATCGATGCCTTATTGTCCCATTCCCGTACCGCCAAGTACTTAAATTAAGTACTTTGCTCTAATGGCTAGAACGAGAAGATTAAGTCACTTCGATGACATAAGGCCACAGAGTGGCCTTAGGGGAGTACTTAACTTCAGTACTAGACGTTATAGCGCACCTCCTTTGCAGCCTTGTAGATAGCCGCCCGCTCATCAGCGTTCCTAGTGATATTCTGGAGCTCCTGCCGCCGTTGGCCCCAGTGACGCCCTGTTGCAAGTTTCTGGTGCAGGTGGGCCGCCATCTCAGAGCTAAGCCTCTCCTCGGCCACTACCATTTGTGAAAACTCCTTCTCTAAGAGTGCAAGGCGGGTCAGAATACCCTCTAGGTCCTCGGTGAGCGCGTCCTCTTTTTCCTTGTCGGCTGTGAGCATAAGAGGTGTCTTCTTCTCTTCTTTCTGCGCCAACCCCTTCTCTAAGAGCTCAATGCGACTCAGCATATCCTCTAGGTGCTCGACAAGGATAAAGGGAGTCTTCTTCTCTTTCTGTGCAAGTCCATCCTCTAAGAGCTTAAGGCGCCCTGCCATTTGGGATATTTTGCGCGTTTCTGTATTGTACCTGGAAAGGTGGGATTGAAATTGAAAGAATAGGGTCATCAGCATGCAGAAGAGCCCAAGCACGTCAAATCCCCAAGGCTTACTCAGGAGAGACTCACCTGTGGGCGTCCAAAGTCCGGGGAACATGGAAATATAGGGCATTCTCGCTAAGTACTATCGAGTCTTACTACGAGAGCGGCGTCAATTTTTTTAATTTCAAAAAAAGTGGGCTGTTTGTTCGCTTTGTGCTTTTGTGCCCCCTCCCCCGTTTATATTTGTCTTCTCTACTCCTCCTCATCCTCCAGGTCATACAGCTTGAAGACGCCGTATTTATTGTGGACGATTTCGATCCCCTTCTTGTTCGTGAAGACGCCATTTTCCTCGTCCCAGATCGCCAGATCTTCGTAGTCGCTGCTGTTGCACTTCATCACGTGAGGAATAGGGCAAACCCAAGAGGGCGGACAGAGCCAACCCACATCTCCAAAGATGTGGACTGCAGGCTCTCCATTGTCCTCGTGCTCCCACCACATCTCCATAATTTCCGACTCCATCCAATCGCCGCATTTGCGCGCCGCCTCCTTGGCCTCTGCCTCGGTGGCACGGGGGAGCGCCGCAAAGGCAGGGTTCGACTTTAGCCACGCAGTCATGTGCGCCTTGAGGAGGGCACGATTCGCAATGAATTCTGGGTCCTCCTCCTGCTTCCGCCTTTTCAGAATGGCCTCTGCAACATCCCACTTCTTCACGCTTTCCTCGTTCTCCTCGTCGCCGACATCATCCTCTAGAGGTGGCAGAGGCGGGTCGCAACGGCGGCGCTCAGCTAACTCCTCGGCCAGCTGGTGCAGGGCAGCAGTGAGCGCCTCACGTTGGCGCCCCCCGCGGGGGCGGTGGACGGCGTCGCTGTGGATGCCGTAAATGCTGTCGGTTGGAAGGCCGCCGAAAGGGGAAGAGGGGTCGTAGCCCGTGTGATGTCCAGGGGGCAAGCTGAAGTTGGGGCGGGGGGCGAGGCGGGGCATTCTTAGAGGGGTAACATAAACCCTACCAGACCTGCGTTCAATTTTACTTCCAAGTACTTATCTTCAGTAGTAGACGTTATCATGAAAATAAAAAATTGAAAAGCCTAGATTAGAGAAAATACACACCAAAGATGGAAAGCAAGACCTGTTATTGTCATCGTCTACGTGTCTTCGACGAAGACACCGGCTATGAGCTAGGAGCCCCGTACGGAGAGCCATTTGACCATATTGCATGTAGTGTCTGCTTGTTAGAAGAGGGCTTCTGCTGTTGTACGCGTGAAGAGCGCTGTATGTTTTGCGAGGAGCGTGCCCCCGTGGAGCCCACTCTCGCGTCAAAGGCCCGTGCCGATGAAAACCTGGCTGAGGCAATCAAGGACTTCCAGCAGGAATATGAAAACTGGGACATCGATCGGAAATCGGGCGTAGTCCCAGAATGGAAGACCTGGTCGAGCTTTATTCCGCACATATTGCCCCCACAAGTCCTAGAGACGGGTGAACAAGTTCCACATCCCTGTAAATGTAGCGACTGCTCGATGAAGCCCGGCCCCGAGTTGGATTTGACCGACGAGGCTGATCTGGCCCTCTTTCGGTACATTTCCGGTTCTCGCAATCCCAATCATGACTGGGTTGAGATGGTGCAGTGGTACAAGAGCTGGGTTGAAAAGACGCCCGAGCATTTGAACCCGTCGGCATGGTGGTTTACTGACACTCTTCAACTTGTTTGGAATGCACGGAAATTGGCGGGCATGGTCTAAGATATAAAATTGAAATATTTTTCTGTGGTATTCAAAGCATGGAGGCTGTTGAGGAGGATTGCTTTCCTCCTGATATGCCCATCTTAGGCACGGGACTGGCCCCTCTTCCTGAGGTGGCCCCGCCTGCAGAGCCAACCACCTCACCAAACATCACTTTCCAAATCGGGATAAATGCAACAAGCACAACCTTTACACTATGGACGCCTTCGTCACCGCTACATGCAGCATTCTCGAAAAACAATGTGATTATCCTTGACTGGGACAATACTATTTTGCCGTCCGATTGGTTGATGCGAACCCATTTTATCACTATGGAACACTACATCCCTCCATCCCCAGAGGTCTTGGAGGAGTGCACAAAGATTTCGGATGCAGTCGAAAGCCTATTTCGACTTGCTCAAACACTTGGGCAAGTCCTCATTGTTACCAATGCTTCCACGGGTTGGGTAGAGAAAACGTGTGCAATGTTCATGCCAGGCCTGTGTCAGTTCCTAGGTAGCATACCGGTCATATCGGCATGTGAACTATATGAGCTGTTCTATAATGATGTCAATACATGGAAACTACAGGCATTTCGGCGTGATGTGCTTGAAGCCCTCTTTAGTGAGGAGGAGCCCGCCCCGCGCGTGGTGTTGAGTATTGGAGATAGCGAATCAGAGAGGAATGCAGTGAGAATGTTGAAATTTGTGAGTAAATATGGGCCGGTCACTACAAAGTCGCTGAAGTTCATTGAGAGACCAACGCCCATTGCATTAGTAGAACAGATCAAAAAAACCACGACAAACCTCTCTTATATTCTTGCTGCAGAAGGCCATATGGACTTGTTTATGGGCATTACTTCACGCCATTGAGGTACCGCGATGTGCTGAAGTTAAGTACCCCCTTTAGGGGGTACTTATATTGTGCTTACATCGCTAATGTAGACATGTAGGCTAAGTTAGGTACACCCTGGGGGTGTACCTAACTTTGGCACATGTCCGTACATGCACAGGCAAGCACCTGCCTACACAAATCGCCCTTGGCCTTCGCCTTTTCCGTAATGATTTTGTCGATGTTCAAGGATTCCTCTTCCTCCAGAGTGATGTTATACACCTTGACCACGTTTTTCTGCCCAATGCGGACGGCACGGCCGATCGCCTGCTCCATCAGAGCACTGGTCCACCAGGGGCCAGTAAAGATGACGCGATCGAAATGCTGGAGGTTCAGCCCCACGCCACCCGACTGAAGTTGAATCAGTAGCACGTGGCTGTCCTTCTCATCGGACAGGGGCATGTGAGATGCGTCAATCACGCTTTTACGCTGTTCGAATGTGAGGGCACCGCTGTACTTGGAAATGGACCGAATGCTGGGGACTTTGGAGAGCATGTCTTGGAGGAGGCTCATTTCGGGGTGGAAGTGGCAGAAGATAATCCATTTGTGGCCGGGGTCAGAGGTAATCAGCTTACGAATGGCCGAGAACTTCGTGGAATCGCCTGTCCAATTCGGACGAATGTACGCCGCCCCCAATACTTCACGCCGAGCCTGGATGTAAATCTGGGGATGGAGGCTGAGTTGGCGAAGGCGAAGAAAGAGCTGGAGCTTTAGCAAGGGACCGCCCAAGGGGCCCTTATCCATCTCAAGAGCCCTCCACCGCCGAACAATGTTGCCCGTCATCCCGCGATAGAAATCACCCTCTTCCTCCGTTTCGAAGGGGAGTGTGATGGTCTGGATCTCGGGCGGCGGCGGGATGTCGCCGTTGGTGGGGCGAAGCTGTTCCATGGTCCTGGCGAGGACGATGGAGGATAACACGGGCTTCATGGCCTCGATGTTTGACGTGAGCTGATAGGCGTTTTCAACGCCAATGAGCTCCAAGATGTTCTTGAGGTCTTTGAGGGAATTGATGATGGGCGTTGCAGTGAGGAACCAGCGGTGCTTACACTCGAGCTTTTGGATGATGGGGAAACAGCTCTTTCCGGAGCCGAGGCGGTGGGCCTCGTCGCAAATAAGGCGGTGCCACGGCTTGGAAGTGAGAAGCTCGGGCTTGAGGCGCGCCGATTCGTAGCCGATGACGAAAAGCTTGGGGGCATTTGGACGGAATGCTCCCAGGATTTCCCAGGTGCGCTTTTTGCCACAATGAAGCACGCAGATGCCCGACTTTTGGGCGATGTCGCTCCATTGAGTTAACACGGCAATCGGGGCAATCAGGAGGCTGTCCGTAGTAGGCTTCGTTAGGAGGGAGTCCTCTTTGATGAGGCTGATGACTTGGATGGTCTTTCCGAGACCCATCTCGTCGCATAGAATCCCGCCAAAGGGTGCGACCTTCTCGCGCTTCTTCAGCCAATTCACGCCAAAGAACTGGTGGGGCTTAAACGCGAACTCGGGCCAGAGGGGGAGGAGGGTCTCCTTGGGCTCCTCGGATTCCTTAGGCTCCTCGGATTCCTTAGGCTCCTCGGATTCCTTGGGCTCCTTGGATTCCTCGGATTCCTTGGGCTCTTCGGGCTCCTTGAGCTCCTCGGACTCTTCGGGCTCCTTGGGCTCTTCGGGCTCCTTGAGCTCCTTGGCCTCGCGCTCAATCGCCACAATAATGTCCTCCAATGCCTTTTCAATGTCGTTCATTGCGTAGATGGGTTAACAAAAAATGTTTCACCTCTAAGTTCAATTTTTGTTTTCCATGGTTTGGTCCTCTATTTTCATCATTTTCATATGCACTTTCCAGGAAATTAATAGGATTTCTCCGATATATTCAAGGAGAGCATGCTCATTTGGGCTACCATTTAGAATCGACGTATATAATTCGGCAAGTCCATGGGCAACTAGAAAACTATCCTCTGCAAATTCGCCCTCTTTTGGTCCAGTTCCTAGAGTTTCGATGTTTTTTATAACACGCAGTATGAGTTCTTTAGACATGTACAGATATATCTATTGAGTACCACTTAATTTTTATTGCTGCCATGTGCTTGCCACTAGCTAAATGAAAAATTGAAGAGCTCGACAACTGCTATAGGATTACACACGAAATGCCTCCAAAAATTTCCAATATTTGGATGGTATTCGTAAAACGCGTAGAGGATTTGATTAAGACTATCGCCTCTGACGAGGTTGCTCGTTTACAGGGTAAATGTTTTGCCTCTGCACTTAAGGACGACAAACCTCATACGGAGTGGACAGATGCAGAAATCTTGGCAAAATTTGAGACCTGGGGTCGCCCCGCTGCTAAAGCCGTTGCTAAAGCACCCGCTAAGGCCCCAAACCAATGGCACCTATTCATGGCACGTGTGCGTCCAATCCTCAAGTCGGTAGCATCAAAAGACCCGGCCCTTAAAAAATCTGCCCAAAAGGTCATGAAATTCGCCACCTATCTCAAATCAAAGAATGCATCGTATGAAGAGTGGACAGAGGAACAGATAGTGGCCGAATTTTGTACTTGGCGGTAATTCGAAGCATTAAACAGAAGAATTTCTCGTCGCTTTTCGTGTACTATTCCTACGAAGACTTAATAACCGCATATATTTTTCCCATCCAGCATCCATATCGTGAATTTTCTCTTCTAAAGGCCCACTCTTTTGTAAGTTCGCATGTAAATGTCTATCGAATCCAATAAGATTATCTCCAATTTTCTCAGCGAACTTCTGTTCTTTCGAGCCTGGAATTATAATTTTAGATTCATGTTTTTCAAAATCATCTATCATACCCTCTACTATCCTCTTTTCCCTCTCTAAAATTTCATCTAAATGCTCATCCCATTTTGCCGTTTGTTCCGCTACTTCTGCACGCAGCTCTTTAAGGTTGTCCGCATGTTCCTCTATTTTGGATAAATTTCGCGCCTTCTTATCCGTTTGCCAAAAACGCCGAGCCTTATATTGTTTTATCAATTCCGTTAGATCCAATTCGGCATTTTCCAACTCATATTCTTTTTTAATCTTTTTCTCCGCTATACGCCTATACTCTTCCCGCCGTTTAAAATATGCCCTCGCCGCTCTAAATTGCGTATCGAATAATTTACGAAATGCAAGTTGATTCAATAGGGTCTTACCATGGAATTTCGTGTCTCTAAGACTCATCTAATTTACTAGAATATAAAATTGAAAATAGGAGTGTGTTCAAACAATTTCAACCATGGCCTTTGATTTGGCTTCTCTTCAATCCAAGGGGTACTTTGTTCAAATTATTGGACCGGGTCCTTCAGAGCATACACTCCTCTTGGAATGCACCATGTATTTCACGGACACGACAGAAGACGGGACTCCTACAAACCCTCTGTGCCTGGGTCCGAAAGAATCCATCCTATATGAAGGCCACTGCTTCGCCTGTAGGGCTTCGTTGATGGAATCGGGAGTTCCTTCAAGGTCCCAAAAGCGCGGAAGCATCGTATGCCCCCTGTGTAATGAATGGACCGCGCCTTGGAGTATTCGCATGCGTAAATATCAGGGCGTGTTCCGAGTCTTTCCTGAGGAAAAGCGGGTCGACTACATTTTCCCACAAAACGCCGATTCACCCGGTACAATTCAGAGTATTCGCTCAAAAGACATGATAGAGCAGATTTCGAACGTGCTGATTCGATAAAAAATAAAATTGACTCACCTATTCTGTAAAAAAATATACACCTCTCTAGAGCGCTATAAATGGTAAATTCCATCTGTCTAAGTGTTCCTACATGGCATGCCTTCAGGCATTATAAGCCACGCTCACACAAGGTTTTCGGCGTAATTGCCGTTTCACCCAACAAACGACTCCTTCTTGTCAAGGGTCGTTCTTCAGGAAAGTGGTCTTTTCCGAAGGGCCACCTGAATTTCAACGAGACGGGACAGGAGTGTGCACTTCGGGAGTGCATCGAAGAGACCGGTATCTGCATGAAGGGGAAGCCCTATATGGTGAAGAAACTCTATGCCGGCGAGTATTTCTTCTACAAGACAGAGTATGAAGAGATTTCACCAAACCATGATACGAACGAAATTTCTGAAGTGGGCTGGTTCACACTTGAGGAAATGCGTTCACTCAAACACAACGCCGACATATTCAACTTTATCACCCGAATGAACTCTGGGAAACTAGTTGACGAGAACATTATGTAGCTTCACAGGATCATAGTCCGCTCTCGGAACATCCGCCCTATCAGACAGAAAACACTCCAGCGCCTTAGAATGAACATGAATCGTGGCAAGCGGTTCGGAATCCAAATATGGTAACCAGAGATTATTTATTTTTTTCCACTCAAATGGCATCTCTTTCATAGAATATAGGGCCCCCTCATTTTCATAGGCATCTGTTATGAATACACCCTTATCGGCAGTATTCCGTGTGTCAATTCCTCCCACCCATTGCCCAACAACTGCCGAGTCGAACAGGCACTTTAGGATATCGTGGCCACTTGATAGAAATATGGGTGAAGGCATCGGGCCATGGTGCCCATCCTGGGATTTTCTCGTGAATTTGGTCATATTACGCCGATGACTGATCACGGGGAGATAGTTTACTCGTGTAGGATATAGTTCACTATATATGTCTAATAGATCCATATCGGAATAGGAGTTTTGCTGTGTGCAAGCAATGAACTCATTCAGCTCTGCCATGATCCTTGTAGAGGAAACAAACATAAATCCTGGGTGAGCCCGTGTTTCATTGTCGCGAACGAGCGCGATTTGGTTTGTATACGTGATCAGACGGGGCACCAGCTCGGCAAATGGAAGATAGACAAGTACGTCATATTCCATTAGAATGGTGGCGTGGAGCGAATATTTCGCCATGACCTCCTCCATGTAAAAAAAGCGCTCAATTACGAACTGCCAATATCCATTTCGAAATGCCTTGTCGCCTGTATATTTCATACGGAACATTTGATGGTGCTCCGTTTGCTCCAAGGTATCCGCATATACGAGTTCTACGGAATAGTCGGTGGCCAGCTTCTGCCAGAAATCCATATTATGGCGTTCAATAACGAAATATATGCGAAGCTCATCGGGTTTATTCCATAGTCGTAGTTGTTTCATACAATCGGGTGCATAGTGCGGAATAGAGCTCCCTAAATGAACAAGTATGGTGGAATACATATGTCATATAAGACGTCAAGTCTTAAAGCACTACCGCTAAGTACTTAAATTAAATACTCTATATGTCGGTAAAATAAAATTTAACGCGCCCGACCTGCCCAAATCATCATGTCAAACAATCCCTTTCGTAATGCATTCGCCGAGGCGGTTGTTGCCGAGATCAAGATGATGAGCGAGCGCCGTCCTGACAAGTATTCGAGTAACTTCCGGGTTCTCGATTATGAGGAGGCGTGCAAGGCGGCGCTAAAGGCGAGCACTGCATTCCAGGAGGAGATTCGGAAGATTTCCCAAGAGAATGAGGAGTATTTAGAGGATACTCTTGAGAGTATGCAGGAGACACATGCAACTATCAAGACTATTTCAACGGCTATTGAGGAGTATCAGGCGAATGTAAACACCCGCCTAGCGGTCCTAGAAAACGACGTCCCTTCTCGATGGACATGGCTCTTGTTCTTTATCAGCACTTCACTCGTCTATGCCCTCGGCTTTTGGGCGTTGAAGCATGTGTGTGTGCCGAATGTGCGTTTCCTTATCGCCTAATCACAAATCGTATATCAAACTCTCTTCTATGACCATGGTGTCGACTTCCATACACCACGCCTGGGAGTCATTCACTCCATATGTCATGACATACCCCCTTTTTTCGATAGTTTGGCACATTCCTGCAACATACTGGATGGGCTCATTTGTCATGGTAAAAATACGCGATATGCGAGAGGGTGTGAGATCCCTATTTAATGTCATAAAGCGGTGATAGTATTTCCGCGACTTGTCGCCAGAGTAAGAAGAGAAATGGGCTACAAGAATCAGGGATTCATTCGGGTGTGTCATGGAAGACCATCCTACGGGAGGGGCACTTCCACGAAGCCCATCCAGCGTATATTTCGTCGAGGACCAATTCAATAGGCATTTTCCACTCATAGTATAAATCATCAGGGGATTGATACGATATATATAGCACTCTTCGTCATTCCATGAAAAGGGGAGCCAATTTTTCTGACACTGATTCTCCTCGGCCTGTATGGGGGCAAGAAGCGGTTTCATTCGTAGAAGAGCCTTTGATTTCATGTCAAAATCGATGCGAATTATCTTGTTCATTCCGTCGGGTGTGAATTGTCTGGATGTTCCCATAATACTGGATTTGTTCAGCCAGCGACAATCCTCAATTCCGTGAATATTTGTTCCGTGATTTACAATATATTTTGCCGGAATTTTAAATTCGATAGGTGTGAAATTATCACTCATGACATTCCAATCGCGGTCAAATTCGGCAATTATGTTGCGAGTGCAGATAGTTCCATCCAACGTCCTATAGGTATAGTGAACGGCATCCTTCGTTTCATAATTCGAATAGCGAATACATACAAGGTAGCGGTCTCCATGATTACGAATGCTCGGATTGTACCCCTTCCATAGACCATCCTTTAGGAACGCGAGATGGTCGGCGCTGACCACGAGGGGCTTCTGGGCTCTTGAGGGGAGTTTCCACTTATACCATACATAGAGCTCGGCAAAACGATTGCGTTCATGAAAGGAATAGGTGCGGTCTAGAATGAGTCTGTCGAGATGGCGCTGGGCGGCGTAGTGATGGCCACTATAGAATGAGAGGATTCCCAGCTCTTCCCACACCTGGTACTTCATATCGCGGTGATTTACAAAAAGAATGTCATTGTTTTTCATGGGGGTGGCCACTTTCTTGCCTTCGAGTGTTTCGCCGAACTGAAGAAGAAATAGCTTCTCGAGATACATGGTGGCAATGAAGGCGTGGTTGCCCATATTGCGGTAATAGGATATGAGACGGAGGGCGGCCTCTGTGCGATGGGTGCGCGTTTGCCAGGCCTTTAGCCACTCGGCGACAGCCTCTAGCTTACGACCGAGCGTTTGTAGGCAGTCGCCCTTGTATAAATAGGAAATGTAGATTTCCTCTTCCCAGCCCCCCAACTCAATGCGTCGGGTGAGTGATTTGATGGCATCTTCGGGCCTACCCAGCGACATGTAGGTTTGGCCCAGATAGAAATGGGTTCGGACATTATTGGGGTCTGTGAGAAGATCGTTCTCTAATAACTTGGCATCTCGGGTGAACTTATCGGCCTTGCAGCCGCCATCGCCGATATCGGTGAGAACAGGCGTTTCGGAGATATGGGAGTGGTGGCCACTTGTTGTCTCCCAGTATTCATGGGTGGAGCCTACACATCGCCAGGGCTCGGAGGCACGGATAAGCCGGGTGTTTTTGTAGATGAGACTCCCATTTCGCTGCGGTAACTGAACTCCGGCACAGCTTATAGGTAGGGCGTCGAGTAGAGCATGGAGACCGCTTTCCTCATTGAGCAACATGTCTGCATCGAGGAGAAATCCCCAGGTGGTTTCGGGGGACCAGCCGTCCTCGGACTCTACCCATTTTTGTAGGCATTTGAAACTTTGGCTACGACTCTTGCCGAAATTCTCCCAAGCATATTGATATATGTTTCCGGGCAACTTGTATTCTTTTAAGAGTCGATTGGCGATTTCGATGGTTCGGTCCGTAGAGCCTGTGTCGCACAAAACAATTCCGTCAATCCAGCCTTTTACGGAGGAAAAGAGACGCTCGATGTTTTTTTCCTCATTTTTGACCATCGTCAGAAGAACGATGCGTTGTTTTGATGCAGGCTTCATTTATGGGAGATAATATGTCTTTTTTTGAAAAAATGCGCGTTTGTGATTTTCTTGGGCTATTTTAGAGGGGAATGGGAGATGATAAGTCATATAACGAATTATTTGATATATTAGGCTCTATGCAAGAACATTGTATATATGTTATAACCAAATATGAAACATATAGAAATAACTATAGTGGATACGGGGTTTCGATACAAGAGACTATGAAATCATTTTTTAAAGAGGTAATACAAATGTATAGTAAGGTATATGATGCTATAGAGGATGCAAGGAAAAACTATTACAAATATGTTCATAATCTTCATAAATATGATTATAGGGGCTTTTTTTTAAAAATTACTAGTGCCTATGACGATATGTACAAAGAATATAGGCGAATACTTGGCTATGTATATTTACACGTGGAGCCTATTGATCCAAAGCATGCACGCGAGGATCAAGACTATAATGATTTTTTCTATATAAAAAAAACGATTGAATTTCATGTATTCATTGATATATTTAATAGGGATACTATGAGATTATTTGATGAATTCACTAAGAACTATAATCCGAAGAATTTTAGCCCTCTCCCTCCTCCCCGTCATAGTGCAAAAGAGCGAGCTGGGAGTCGCTCGCGCCCGCGGCCGCGTGAGGAGCCCCCGCCTCGCCCGCCTGTTGAGTCCCGTGTGGCCGCCGAGGAGGCCACCGCCGCTCGCGCCCGCTTTGCAGCCTATGTCCCGTCCGTGCGCGCCCCCCCACGCACTGCCCGTGCAAGTTCACGTGGCCGGCGGGGCGGCTCTCGCCGAACCAAACGGCGGAATCGGCCAACTTAAAGCTTCCGCTAAGTACTTAGCTCTAATGGCTAGAACTTAAAGTCACTCCAATGACATAAGGACACAGAGTGGACTTAGGGGAGTACTTAACTTCAGTACTAGACGTTTCCATTTTTCAAAATCACATGGTGAGTTTGAAAGTACCGCCTAATACTTCCCTGCCCATAACAGAATGAGTAGCCTCGATACAACCATTATTCAACTTCGAAAAGTCTATGCAAGGACTCCCACCAACGGCTTTATTCCGTCGTCCCATATTCTGATATCTGGCGGCGACGGCTCCACTTCCTGGAACTCTGTGAGTTCCATCATGGAAGTCTCTTCATTCAAGACGCTCAAAGGAAATTCGCCCTCCACCTTTTCGGCAGACCTATACAATTCCCTCCTCCGTATAAGTACTACGGGTGTTCAAGGAACACTCGAATCATATGTGGAGAATTCGACGCTAATGTTGAGCAATTACATACCCCCCATCATAGTTGGACAGGGCTCCGTCCCGGTCATAACTATGGGGGCTGCTTCCAATGTCCCGAATCCCCAGACACTCACTCCCGTATCCGGCCTATCCACATTGAAATTCCTCGGAGTCGGCGATATACGTCTATCCACTATTAATTCCCAAAATGCCACCTTCATTTCGATAAGTTCCTACACATCCGTAGGTTATTCCACTATCAGCGGCGAAACGTTTCAATGGCGCCCGACCCTCTATAGCACTCTATCGACCGCCTATAATCGCCCGAGCTTTATCAGCTCCGTGCCATTTGCAACCGGCCTGAACGCCTGGAATTGGGGCCCAAATCGCGACCTATCGACTGGCACAGGAGGACGCGACATGTATTTCAGCTCGATCACCTTTCAAATGGACAATATAATACCATACATTGATGTTACACAAACATCGAGTACACGCATCTTTATAAATTATTCACCGACCCTCTTCCTTTCTACGATGGTTCGGGCACCTGGCGAAGGCCTCATCAAGGAAATTTCGACGTATATCCAGATTGAAAGTCCGACACTACAGCCTCCTCGCATTTTCCAAGAAAGCATGATAACAACCTATCTCACAAGCCAGCAATCTCAGACAACAGGGGGCGATTCCAATTATTATACCACTCCGACACACCATGAAATCAATCCCTATACGTCCTTTTTGAGCAACTATAGTGCCAATAATAGTAATACACTGAACTTCACAATATATCATCGCTTAGTGAATGCCAATGTGACAGATGCAACGACACAATCCGGATTTAGCACAACACCTTTTGTGTCGAATCTCACGTCGAAGGTGGGCGGACTCTACATACAACTCATCAATCAGGGACCGCTGCTAACGTCTAGTACTTAAGTTAAGTACTCCCCATGTATAAGGCCACCCTGTGGCCTTATGTCATTGGAGTGACTTTATCTTATCGTTCTAGCCATTAGAGCAGAGTACTTAAATTAAGTACTCCGCGGTAACGTAATCCCCTCTCTCAGTGCAAGCTCGTATACCCAGGGTTCCACGGATCCACGAACGATGGCCGTGGGTCGATATGGAAACGGCGACAAATATACGGCATTCGGCCAATCACCTTTCCGAACCCAGGCAAGATGCCGATAGCCCTCTTTTGTCGTCCAGGCCCAGAATTCCCGCTGTCCAATGGAATTCTCGGCAATATTTTGGACGATTTCCACATTTCGGCGCTTCGATTCCGGCGTAGTGGCGGCCGGATAACGCGATTCGAGTAGGGCCGTAATATGCTCATACCATTTCAGACAAGCCTCTGTTTTCCATAGGGTTGCTTGAAATACGAATCCATACGTGTCCACCGAGGGGTCAAGAGGAGCCCAGCGTAGTCCCTTCGTCTTTGGCCCAGGGCAGGGCATCAGTCGCACGGATACACAGCTCGCATCGGCCTCCATTTGCTCAAATGCTTCGCATAGGGCCACCCCATCACAGGCCATTTCCAGCAGAAAATCGTCTTGTAAGGGGAGGCAGAATCTGTATTCACGGAGCTTAGAGAGTGCCTCTCGACGGCTTTCCAGAAACCCGGTTGCCGTTATGGTGAGTAATTTCACACCAAGACGGGTGGCCAAATCGAGGCATACGGGATTATCAGGCACCTCGGTCGCCAATACAATATCCCATGCTAAGTTGGCGGCATAGCGTCTGAGCATTGTGACACACATGGGGAGAATGAAATAGTATTTCGGAGTGGAATTGATTAAGATCACGCAATCCTTTCGCTCCATGAGAATACATAGCGGCGAATTCTTAGACCCAAGCGGTAGACCCTAAGCGGTAGACCCTAAGCGGGTCTAAATACTGGGCACTATATATCTTATAGTAATGATCGCTCATCATCCCAAGACGGGTAAAGAGGTTCGCATCATCAAATCAGAAGGAGCCATTCATAAGAACGCCAAGACACTCGTTTGGCTCGATACAGATGGCGAGATGGACGGATATCGCTGGGACGTCGGTACGAGCAATCTCGATGCCTGGTATTACGCCAAGGAATCAAATATTCCCGTAAAGGTCGTCATCTTAATGGGGGACCTCGATGCAGCAGAAGAGTGGCTCGTATCGGGGCTATGGAAGACGTGTACGATGGTAGCGGCCAGTAGTGCCGTGCTAGATAAAATCGGGATGACCAAGCTGGCCTCGCTGGGTATTTCCAATATGATTTGTCTGGAGGAAATGGCGAATGTATATCCCTATTTGGAGACGCCATGGGATGGGACAGAGATGGATGCCCGTGCCCTCGTGTCTGTAATTCTTCATTATACGCGCACGTTCCCCGTAACGACCTCACGTAGTACCACGGAATTCGGCCTCACGTGCTCGAATGTAATGGAGACGCCTCCCCAATGTGTGTTGATTACGCAATATTACAAGCCATCCAACCCGCGCCGGGCAAAAGAAGTCGATACCTGTCTTCGGAAAAATGTCGACTGCAGGTATATTGATAAGATTATTTTGCTGGGCGAGAAGATATATGACCTTCCTGTAGCCAGTGATAAGATTGAGCAACATGTTATTGGAGAGCGTCTTCGTTTCAACATCGTCATAAAATGGATTTATGACCACGTCGACCCCAATACACACGTTGTCATTGCCAACTCCGATATTTATATAGATCATACGCTCGGTATTCTATGGTCTATCAATACGGAGAACGTGTTTATTTCGCTCCTGCGCTGGGACGATGCAGATAACCCCTCCGCTCCACCCAAGATGTTCGGGCCACGCTCAGATAGTCAGGATACATGGATAGTGAACGCAAAATCCGTGAAAGAGCGTAAATGGGATTGGTCGACCATCGATTTTCCCTTTGGAAAGGGGGGTTGCGACAACGCCTTTACGATTGAGATGTTTCGTCAGAAATTCTTGGTTGTGAATCCGGCGCTGAATCTTATTACGCACCATGTTCATAACTCGGGTATTCGTAATTATGATCCTGCCGATATCGTGGAAAAGCCGGTTCTCATGTATGTACATCCTTCAGGCGTCCATGATTTGCGTCCCGTGCTCGCGTTCAATCAAAAGCCGATTCACACCTATATGATCGAGAAGATTCCGCTCCATTTGAATGGATCCTATACGTCGAATCAGTATGCAACATGTATGAAGATGCTTTCGAAGGCCGAGGTCGATACTCCTCCCGCCTATAAGGCTCCTATCTATGAATTCTCCAATGTGTTTCAAACTGCAAGCGGGCTTCTTCGTACACACACGGACATTTTGATTGGTCCGAGCAAGAAATCGAATAGCATTTGGGCCGAGGCAGAGTTGAGTGTAACGGCGGCCTGTGTTGCCGTGGATGTTGCTTTGGTGGCCTATTTGTCGGATGAGATGGCGGCTGACCCGGTCAAGTATATGTATTATTATTTGGGAAAGATCATTGCCCTACATAAGCTAAGTGGTGGGGTCGGTGAATGGCTGGCCTCGGAGAATATGGTGGAAACGATGCACCTGTTTTCATGGAATAAGGAGGAAATGCCCCTTATTTCTAGAAATAAACATTATGAAACATGGTGTAAGAAGGCCTATGCCTGGCTTCCGCAGGAAAATGATGCAATTACCCGTGTAGAAGTAGAGGGACTTCGTACTATGTTGAATGGGGGCTGGCAACGTACTATTGATGCGAAGAAGCGATATGTATGCGTTATTGATGATCATTGGGTTACGGAGGCATTTACAGAGGAACTCGAGGCTTCCGCTGCCGTATCCTGTTTGTATCCCTCGACGTCGGTCTCAACCGCCGTATCCCTATTGCGAGGAGCATCGGATGTGGTTATTTTCGGCCGAAAGAACACCATTAGTCGCTGGGGACTCTTTTGGGCTCTACCTGAGGATGCACGAGTACATGAAATTCAGTTGGAAATCGAGCCCAGCCTCGACATCTATTCGATGTGTCAGGTGGCCGAGTTGAAGCATATTCTTCACATCGTTCCGCGCCTAAAAGCCGCCCCGAAGGATATCAAGACGTGCTTGGCAAATATTTTGACATATAGTCGCGAACTGCCCTGTATTCGTGTACCGCATTCGAAGACGACGGGCTTTTTTGCGCATTCGGGCGATTCCTTTCGAGAGATGGTGGATCTATGGGTAGAAAAGGGCTACGTGAGTCGAAAGGAATGTGTGGGGCTGTGTAATATTTGGCTTGGAAATACGATGCTGTATGATCGGCCCACATTTGATTGGCTGGAGGCGTCGCCACCCCATGAACAAAACTACGGGGCTCTCTTGACGGGGAATCCGTATGATGGACGGCCGAAATCAATGGCGTGGTCGTTTTGGCCTAGACGCCCGCGATTTGTGGAGGAGTTCGTGGCGGCGGGGCTACATGAGACGCCCTATGAGGGACGCGAGCGCTCTATTGTATTTTATGGTAGGTCGGAAAATAAGGTACAGAAGCAACGTCGAACGGAATATGATTGGTCGATGGGATGTAGCGAATATATTCACGTGGATGGAACGGCGCCATATCCATTTGACCAGAAGGGGTATTTGCGTCGCCTTTCACAGGCGAAATGGGGTCTGTGCTTGCCCGGATATGGTCAAAAGTGTCATCGGGAGATTGAGTGTATGGCAATGGGCTGTGTGCCTATTGTGAGCAGCGGGGTTGATATGGATAACTATGCAGATCCGCCGAAGGAGGGAGTTCATTATATTCGTGTTGAGAATCCTGGCGATATGGCGAAAGTGGCTACAATTTCCAAGGAGGCCTGGGAGACCATGTCAGGTGCATGTCATTTGTGGTGGAAAAAAAATGCTTCGGCGGAGGGAATGTGGCGGCTAACGGAGGAATTGGCTAGGCGTCAGAATCCGGATAAGTAATATCAATAGTTCCCTCATCGTAGCGTCCCACGTAATGGAATTTCGTGTCGAATACCTTGTCATTGGGGCCGAGATATAGGGCGCGGCCGTCTATTTCAATGGGCCGGACGGAGATTGTTTTGATGATGGGTTCTATGGGATCCTTCGTGGGACAAATGATACCCTTCTTGAGAAGCGTTTTTGCTGAATCCTCACGATTCATGAATCCACTTGTCCTGTGGAGCATTGTCACCAGGGGCTCGATGAGAGGAGCGAGCGTTTCTGGATCCTTTTTGGTTTTCTTGGGTCGTGATTTCTTTGGTGGCGGGGGCTCTTCGACGACGCGCTCTAAGGTTGGTACAACCGGCTCTAAGGTTGGTACAACCGGCTCTAAGGTTGGTACCGGGGCGGACACCTTCTTTTTGGTAACCCGCTTCTTAACAACTTTCTCAACAGGCTCCTGAACAGGCTCCTGAACAGGCTCCTGAACAGGCTCCTGAACAGGCTCCTGAACAGGCTCCAAAGTTGACACACCCCCCCCCTTTTTCCTAGGCGCAGCAGGCGGCTTATCAGCAGACTTCTTTGGTGGCATATCTATAGGAATACTCTCTTCTTTAGCCAATCGATCCGCCTCATCAGCCGTAGCCTCTACATCCTCGGACATAGTATAGCCCTTTTGAATTTGCTCCTTCCACCAAGGTCCTCGATAAATTCGACTCCATGTTGGAATATCCTGATGAATCAATCCATGTAGCATGGTAGCCTGATTTGGAATATATTTTCCTGCCCGCTTGACCAATTGCTTCTCGGTAGCAATACGACGCTCATCACACTCTTGACATAGGGTGTGATGAACATTTACGCTGCTCAAACATCGTCTGGGCAATAAGAATAGTAGGGGCTTTTTCTTGTGTAGCCGTGGACCACTTTCAAAGCTGACATCATCAACAGCAGTGCGCCGTCCTGCACATCGGTGTGCCATTTGAATATAAATTTGACAAACATTCCTGTCAATTTTTGTCACGTTTCATCCACTAAAAGCATACGTATAAAATCCGGAAAATTGGAATAGAATATGTAATAAACCGAATTTTGCAGATAGAAGTAGATATTCCATATTTCTACTAAATGTTGCAGGGATTCCACGTAAAAACATAATTGCGTAAAACATTGATGAAGGAACAAAGGCAGCAAATAGCGTCTCCAATGTAAAATAGAGGGGGTGTTCTCGGGGATAATCAAAATCTTTCACTAAATATGATAGTGCCGAAAATATGACGATAGCCAATATTAGAGAAAACAATATTATATTCATCATTAAGGTATTAATATTCATTCCAAAAATACTATTGATGGAATTCTGATTCGAAAAGTTCTTTACAAATAACCAACTTACTAATACTCCTAGTCCAAGGCCTGCAATACAGGCTATAATGAGTGAATAATCGTTCATACTACTATTTTATAGGATTTATAATTACCGCTAAGTACTTAACTTAAGTACTTAGCTCTAATGGCTAGAACGAGAATATAAAGTCACTCCAATGACATAAGGCCACAGAGTGGCCTTAGGGGAGTACTTAACTTCGCTACTAGACGTTACCGGCGCTAACGTCTAGTACTCAAGTTAAGTGCTTGGCGGTATTTTTTAGTTAGAAATGCCCGTTTTGAAATAGCGAAAATTACAAGAAAGACTGCTGCTAGATAAATTAATATTGTGTTAATATTATTAAATACAAATCGACAGAAATTAACAAACATCGCCACTAGAGATTCTATAGGTGTTTGTGGGTCTGCTGACATTCTCATTGCTGCACGAGATATTTTTGTCCATGATACATTTATAAAACGCACCCAATCAACCCACATTTCTTGAGTTCCCTGTGGTACGACAAGATAGTGAAGTTTCAATAAAACACGATAATTGTTTGGAAGAATAGAGCCTTCTACACAATGCCAATCCTTATTATAGTCTAGCCCATGAAAGTCCCCAGTACTCATTTTTACCCGTTTATTCTCACTGGGAAAAATAGTAGTAACACTACTATTTTCGTTCATTGCAATAATAATACGATAATATACAACCCCACCAGTGGGTATTATACTAAAGGGTGAATCATAATGACAATCCACAAGAGAGCGATCAGATCCGGTAGCCTCCTTTGGAGATGCTGACCAATAAATCTCATCACTTTCTGTAACAGGATAAATAGCTGAGCCCTGAAATTGTTTATCAATAGCATTAAAAATTGCTTTATTTTTACGCACAGATTCAAGCGAATCACGGAATTTACCATCTTCAATATCATTTATCCAGACATGATGCGCTTTTTTATATTGACTATAGCGTTCTTTTGATGTGTCTGCTATATATTTAAATGTTTCAGGATCATTATATGAATCAGATAAGACTGCAAAGCCCTCTTGTATATTCATACTACTATTGCGACCGAATTTAAAAATTGAACAGGTTTATGTGAGCTAGATACTCAGATATGAGGAGTGAAGTCATAAATAACCTTCGCTTTCTAGCGACTCTTGTGATTGTTATTGTAATATTTCATCTGTCTGACATGATTGAAATGATAAAAACGGATTTTGGTGTATTTATCGGAACGTTTATGACGGGCAGTATTCTTGTTGTAATTCCGCTAGTGCTTCTTACGATTGTTCACTCAGAGCCTGATTATCACGATGATGACGACGAGGAAATCACCGATGCCGCCCGGGTTCTTTGCCAACTTCGTCAAATTGAGAAGGAGACGGCTATCCGCAATGAGCAACGCAGGAGTGCATATAGCCTTCGCTCCTCAACGAAGCGCGATTAATCACTGATGGTCCGAGCGGAAGGGTCGTCCGTATTAGACCATTTCGGCATCCAGAAATACGGCACGTTTACAGAGGAAGTGCCGTATATTTTTTCATAGATGCTACGATAATAAAACATTTCCGGTGTTTTGGGGGGCAAGGTCTCATATTTCACGGCAGACTCTTGCCAATTCAGAGGGACTTGTGGACCGGCCCTTTCCCGAATATCCTCATACCACGCTTGTTCCGGCCCACTAATCCCATCGCTAAACGCCTCCTTCTTTCGCCAAAGAACGGACGGGGGCAACGTGACACCATCGTCAAACGCCTTGCGCAACAAATACTTCTCAATCCGCTCGCCACGAATAGGTCGGCGCATCTCCAGAGGAATACTCAAAACGGCATTCACGAATCCCTTGTCCAAAAAGGGTGTTCTCGGCTCCAGTCCATGAGAGGAAATACAGCGATCACTGCGCAGAACGTCGAAATAGTGAATATCGTCAAGTAGGCGATGGACTTCATCGCCATATTCCTGGGCCGAGGGGGCATTGAAAAAATACTTATAGGATCCCCACACCTCATCAGAGCCGTCGCCATTGAACACGACCTTGGCATCCGTTTTTACGATGGCCGTGCCAATCGACCAATTTCCTGCCGAGGCCCGAATCGTCGTCGTATCATACGTCTCCGTCACACGAATCACCTCTGGAATCGCCTTGAAAAAATCGTCAGGGCCGAGAACGACTTCGGTGTGATCCGACCCAATCCACTGGGCGACAAGGCCAGCGTATTTCAAATCACTGCTTCCAGGCATTCCAATACTGAAGGTTTTTAAGGGGGGCAGACCTAGCGCCTTCAACTTCTGTGCAACGAGTGACGCGATTAAACTACTATCCAGTCCACCACTGAGGAGGGCGGCCACAGGGCGCTCGGTCATCATGCGCTTAGACACCGCGGCATCGAGGGCTACGCGAACGCGCTGTGTAGCCTCCTCTTCTGTCATGGCTACGGGCTCTTTGGTACGTATGTGATAGGCCCCCTTATAAAGTAGCTCCCTCGTCGAGGTCCGATATACCCTATAGGTTCCAGGAGGGAAGGGCTCGATCCGAGTATCGGTAGGAAGGCTCTTGATTTCACTTCCGAGGCACAGAGTATCATTGTTGAACCCGATATAGAGGGGGCGCACGCCGAATGGATCGCGGGCAATAATCGTATAATCATATACCTGGTCCACGATTGCAGTGGCGAAGACCCCGTCGAAACTGGAAAATAGGTCGCCGAGAGCTTCAAAGGGCCTACCGGTAAAATGCTCTCGGTAAAGTGTGCCCACTATCTCGCAATCACTTCCAGACGAACAGGTCAGGGAATATTTGGCCATCAAGTCCTTCCAATTATAAATCTCCCCATTTGTGACGGAATAGACACCCTCATGTTCCATTGGCTGCATACCCGCTGGATTGAGACCATTGATTGCAAGACGGGTGAAGCCGATATACCCCTTTCCTTCCAAATTGATATAATGTGTGCCCTCTGGGCCTCGCGCCTTTAATTGCTCGAGATAGTGTTCGATATTCGACACGGGTCGTTCGGTCAACAATAGCCAAATACCACACATTACTGGACTAGAATAGCTTAAAACAACATCTATAAGCCATTTTATGGCGGATGCAAAGCAATGTCCATGGTGTGAGCGCTGGTGTTTGAAGGATAATGCCTGTAACTACATTTTTGCATGTGGCTTAGATACGGGGAGGGGATTTGTTGTTGGCCATGGATGTGGTCGGACCTGGTGTTGGGGTTGTGGTAAAAAATTCTGCTCAACCTATTATGAACCCACGACTGGTGTAAAACTGCCGACGGCGCGCGATACACATGATGCCGAGTGCTGTAAACGGGACCCGACGTATACTGCCGAGACCTTTTGCTCGGGTGGCTGCTCTTCTCATTGTGGGCCCAGATGACGTTACATCATCAAGGATAGCACACATGCGACTGCATTGACCACTCCACATACATGAGTTGCTTGAAATCGAGAAACTCCATGTCCGAATCTGGCTCATACTGCAGTGTGGCCCCGTTCTCGTCGAGATAATCGAAATAGTCATAATGCTTATCATCGTTCCCGTCATACATGTAGCACTGAATCGTGATACACGTGGCCTTACCGGTATTCCGAAGCTGATGCGTCTGATTCAGCGTCGGGCTAATCCACATAACATCCCCTTTGATGAAATCCGCTCCTGCAAAACGGCTCACATTCTTTGACAAATATGGATACAGGTCCACATGAATCCCGCCCTCCAGTACACGAATCACGGCCTCGGCTCCAGCGTGGGAGTGAACAGGCGAATAGTGCCCTTGAGGCCAAATCTCCATGACGTATGGAATGCCAGGCGACTCGCCATTGTTCTGGCCCAGCGTAATCCGCAAATACGTCTCCAGAATATTCGGCCGGTCCTTGCTGAATTCCGTTGCCTTCTTTTTCAGTGTCTCATAGCACCAGCATCCAGGCGTTGCAATGCTGTGCTCAATCGCCTTGTAGAAATTGGGAAATGCTGGAGTCGACAGACAAAACTTCGGCCCTGAAATACAATTATAGAGCTTCTGTGAGGTGGCAGGCAGATTCGCCACAGGCATGGAGGTCTGTGAAGCCACATCGTCCATCGTCAGCTCGGCAGTATCCTTTAAAGTCAAGGGAACCTTTGCAGTAATAGGATCGCGAAGAATCTTGGAAGGTGACCAAGAGCTATGAGTGTCGTATTCAATATACGCCAGACTCTCTAGAAACTCCTTGTTGGATGCATGAAGCTTGGCAGGGAATATATAGGAATATATTGTCGTCTCCATGCGAGGTTCACCAATGCCTGCAATGAGAGTCTGATTTTGAGAGTCGAGGCTGAACCAATAGGGTGCCGCCATATCGGAAATGAGTCCCTTCTTGTTTGCCGGATCTACTAGAGGATCTTTGGCCACTACGTGAACACCATTTTCGGAAAAAATAACAGAAAGCGAATTCTCCTGATTTTTACTAAAAAATGTGAACTTTACTTCGGCGGCGGTTGTCCTATTGAATAAGATAACCCCCTGGCCATTCACAAGAAGATTCGTATTCTTATCATTCGTACTCAGATGTAACAATTTCGTCATTACTATTTCATAATAGTATGGAAAGTTTAGGCGGTCTGGAATTATCATAAAAAAAAATTGAAAATGTGGGCAGGTAATATAGAATTAACCATGGAGGAAGAGGAGGCTATTATTGTTTTAGAGCAGGGCATTCAAAACTTGAAATGCACGGAAGATTCCAGTATGGAGGAGGAAGCTGGCGAGGAGGAAGAGGAGGAAGAGGAGGAAGACGATGAAGACGATAAAGACGAAGACACCGATGAAGAGGAAGACGATGACAAGGGGGAAGAAGTATGGGCGGATGATATCGTGGATATCGTGGATCTTCAACAGGATATGAGCTATTCTATAGAAACTCTATGGAATTCACACAAATCAAAAAGGGCAATCACAATCAAAACTATCACACATTTAAGTAAATCAGAATTAATTATTCTTACAGAGGATGGATGTAAATATGCATTAGGGGGGAAATTCGAAGTACCTGGAGGACCTCGGTATCGGTTTTATTATTAATGGCATGTGAGCCCCTAGAAAATCGGCAACAGGAATGCAATATCGCTGGAAGAAAGTGTGCCATTTCCCACGAACAATTCCACGAATTTCGCTGTACGTGGATCCTCAAAACTCTTCATAATTCCCTCCAAGCCCGCCTTGTCGTCACCCTCTAAGGGACCCTCCAAAGGATAAATCACATTCACATGATTTTCGGCATAGAAATCTTTTTCGTTCACAAGAACAGCATTGAACTTGTAGGAATTTCCATAGCCTCTGTCAACAAGAATGACAGGGCCATCCAGGGTCGGCTTTTCCAAATCAACCACATATTGTTTGCGCTCTCCCGCCTTCAATTGCCCAACCACCAATTTCCCGCCCACCAAATTACTCGAATACACCAGAAGTTTTCCCGGAGTATCAGTCAATTTATCCTTTACCTGATTCCAAACAACATTCCCCGTCTTTACACCAAAGCCGAGTTTGTGAATTGTCTTACTCCCCTCCACAAGCTCCGACAATTCGCGATAGAAGGGCGAGAGGTAGGCCAGGCCGTTCGGCGCCTTAAATACGAAATTATCATGTTGCTTATTCTTTTGAAGAATGATTAACATGGTTTCCTGCCCCGTCTCGTAAAATCCGGGCTTATCGAGAACCTCGAGGCATAGTATCGTGGTATGCTTAATAATATAATCGCGCATGGGCTGATAATAGGAGCAATTGAACAGAGACGTGGGAATAACAAACGCAAGATGGCCGTCCACGGCCAAATGCTCTTTCAAACACTTGTGAAGAAACGCCACGTAAATATTGGCCCGTCCAGTCATACACTCCTTGTATTTCTTCTTTTGCTCCTTCGTGAGATCGCCAAGCACGAAATATGGGGGATTTCCGATAATGAGATCGGCCGTAGACCCACTCCATTCCATAAAATCGCCCATGTCAAGTTGCAGGGAGGGCTGTGCCGTTGCCACGGCCTTATACAAATCCGGATGTTTCTCCACTCCGTGAATTTCCGCTGCAGGGTATCGCCGTAAGGCATCCAATAGAAACTCCCCCGAACCGAATGACGGCTCCAAAATACGACGCGGTTCTTTAATACCGAGTTCATCTAGACGCTGGAAAAGTACATCGCGCGCCTTCCTCGGCGTAAAGAAGATGCCCTTCTCCAGTCGCTCGTCTTTCGACAAGGAGGAATGAAACCCTTTTGAGAGTTCCCGAAAATCGACGACGGGTTCAATACCGACCTCTTGGAGGGCCTGAGTCACATGAACATGTAGCAATTTCGTAGGTGCCTTACACGGAACCTTCTTTCCGGCATGCTTCAGTAGACCATCATGACGCTTAAATGTCTTTCCGCACGTTTCACATACATGCTCCACCATTTCTTATAGGGGGCTGTAAAAAAGATGCATTCAAATTTTATCCCAAAACGGGGCAGACCGGGACTGCAAAAAAGGGCCCAAAAAGATCGCCCCACCGCCCTAAAGGACCGCCCTCAAGAGCCGCTTACAGCTGATTTGCCATGCCGGATTGAGAACCCCCTTGTGATTTCTCCATCGGAGAAGCATGTCGTAGCGCGCCGTATCGGAAAACAGCTCGAGGACGTTGCCATTGCGTATAGACCCAATACGATCGATGCGCAGGTCATCGCGTGTCAAAGAATCCACATGGAAGTTGCCCTCGTGCCACAGAACAAACTTCTTGTTGAGCTGTGTGTCCCTGATTTTCTCGACAATCATCTCGAGATTCAGAGAGGGGCCGTGGAGTTTCAAATACTCTCGAATGGACTCATTCACTATCGCCGCCTTGTTTTTCTTTTGAACATCCTCACGATCCTTCAGCTCTTGAAAGAAGGGCAGTACATCATATTCCGTATTTGTCACCAGCCCCAAGTAGTCTTCCAATGATGGCTTCGTTTCCGTTATGCCAGGATCCGTTGCCAGATACTTATCCAGCCAGTTTTGATAATACCAGGTATCATAGGTCGTAGAGAACATAGGAAATTTCGCCTGAAGAGAAAGGATCTGTGGGAGTTTTTGAATAGTCGTTGCCCCACACTTGTATTCTACCTTGACTTCTCCAATGGGGGCCATTGAGGAGTCAACGTATTGAAATAGGGCATCGTAATTGTAATTGCGACCCCCCTTTGGCTTGATAGAAACGGAGGTGTAGTCGCCCAGGGCCAGAGTGTCGGCCAGAATTTTCATCTCTCTCTGCAAGTATTCCCACTGCGCGCCGTGTTCGGGATGCTCGAGAAATGCCTCTGGGACACTGAGTGCCTGGTTGAACACTCTCTCTCGAATTTTCGAACACTTGTCATTATCCCCTTTCGCGTTTTTCGCGTAAAGAACGGCAACTTCCTCAACAGCGGCAGCCATGGTGTAATTTACACTGAGCAAATTTCGGTTTCAATTTTTCTTAGAGAGAAGTCATACTCACTGCAGAATGCGGCTTCAATCCATTTTCGGCAGCAAAGGTGGCAATATCAAAATATCCACGCTGCTTAGGAAATTCCGTAATGGGATATTCATGGATAAATAGGGCGAATATATACCGATGTTCTCCACTGGGAGGGCTAGGCGGCGTCCATTCGAATGCCACTTTTCTGGTGAGAAGATTACAGGACTCCGAATTTGCATATAATAGATGTATCCAGGATTTTGCAACTGCATCCGGATCTAAACAAATGAGTGTACAGAAGGCGGCACCGGCTATGGGCTGTATTTTGATATCGGGAGGACTCTCTGTCAATTCGCGCGAAAGACGAGCCCCATTCACCTTTTGATCGCCGAAGGTAATGCTCAAGGATGTATTGGGAAATGTGAGGCCTTCCCATGTAGCCCCGCCTCTTAGACGTCGTTTACGACGATGTGCCTTTCGGGTCCTCTTTGGCATTCCTTTATCAACAAGAGGAAAAAATTGAAATACGCAGCCCACCGCTGTCTAGTACCACTTCTAAGAAACATGTCGAAATACCTTTCGTCTGAGCCGATCAAGTACCTCTTCGACCAGCTCCCCACGGACATAATCCACTACGAAATCTTCCCCTATCTTGACTATGACTCGCGCGTGACGGCCAATCTGCTCCTGCCTTTACAGGATCGCCTGTGCACCCCGCTAAGGAAAGGCGCCGTCCTGGAGTTTACTATGCGTTTCTGCGGGATCATCTTGACTTCCATGGTGAAGAAGCAGGCAATAACAAAGAACTCTGTTGCACGCAATCGCCTGACCCTGAAAATCTGGCGCACGGCACTCTTGTTTCCTGAGCTCATTCAGCACAACCTCAAATTACGCGAGATTATGGCAGAAAAGGCAATAGAATTCAGCGACCTGTCCATGGACGAACTGGCGTATGTCACCCCCTACACGTGCAAAGAGCTCAAAAAGCTGTGTAAGGCGTTCCTGCTCTCCCTTGAGACGACCTACCCCTATAAGCACGAGGTGAAGCTCTCTTGCCAGCTAGAGAACTGGAGTGCAGTTTGTAATGTCAACTACTGAAGTTAGGTACTTGGCGGTACTTAAACCCCATACAGGGATAACATACGAATATATTTCGATTTCCAATCAATGAATTTTTTGTTATTATAGCCGGAAATCTCTATGGCTTTTTTCATAGGCATTTCGAATTGTTTGAGTGTAATACGCAAATTCACCGCCCCATACGTTGGTGTTAAATTCTCAAATGGAAAACTCGGCTTCTTCAGTGTATCATTGACCCATTCGTGGAGTTCCCAAAACCATCGGCGTATCCAATCATGAATATTCTGTAAATTCATGTGCTTGAGTTCATCCACCGGATGTTCTTTCAAATACATTTCGAAATGCTCCTTACAGGCACTACAGGGTATGATATCTCCGGTCTGTTTAAAAAAGGTGAGCCAAGCACGGCGCTCCTCTTCTGCATACAGAGGTGTCAATGGTCTGCCCGATTTTTCAGAGAGGCCGTGAAGGAGTTTCCAAAGAATTGGCCCCCATTCCACTGCATCTGGATATATCTCAAGAGGCAACTTACATGCACATGGCATTTCCTATTTTTTACGAATCATATACTATGATTGAAAAATAGCGCGGGACTTATTGCCCATTCGTATTCCCGAAACAACAGACAGGATGGCATCGGAACGTTCCGGAAATTTATCGGACGGAGTTCTCTTGGAAATCATAGCCAGAGGGAACAAGGACAACTATTTCATAGGGAAAACCATAGAGGAGTCCGTCAATCCGTTTGAGACCCGATATACACGACGCCCAGGATTTATCAATGAACTTCGCCATACAACTCCTATAAACGCCCCGAATTTCGGGAGAGTGTGTGAATTCGAATTTGACATTGCAGGAGATGTGTTCCGGAATGCCACCCTATTGATTGATCTTCCAACCTGGTTTCCTCCGAGAGAGGCGAATTTAAATTTAACCGGGGATGCAACAATTCTCACTCCTTCTGGAAGGGCCTACGGATATACAAGAGGAATTGGCTATTTCCTTTTTTCGAAAATCGAAATTTTCCAGGATAAAATTCTCCTTCAGGAAATTTCCGGAGATGGACTTTGGGGTTCTCGTCTTTCTCGAGGAACACTCAATTCCGCCTGGCTGGATCAGGCCGTTACAGGAATGAAGGGTCTTGGCGGAACTGCAGTAGACCTTTCTAGACAGGCCACCCCCGGCCGTCTTCGTCTCCCTCTTCCCATGCTGGGCGGGGCCAGAGGAGTTCCTTCCATTGGAATGCGGGGCCAGGCATTTCGATTGAAGGTGTTTCTCCGACCCTTGGAAGAGTGTATCGAGTGTTCTGACGACAGCGTCGTCGCACCGGCCCCATGGACAGAGCCGGCGTTCCGTGTTACCATGAGCGACGGGTCCGGTACGTATACGATTGCTCCTCTTGCAAGAGAGGCCATCGAGGCTCCAGTCATTACCTTGGAAACGCAACACACATATTTGGAGGAGCAGTCGCGGAGGTGCTTGGAAACGATGTCCCATGAGATCCCCTATTCGGTCATGTATGAGAATGATACCACGTTTGGAGGACTCGACTACAATGGTGTAGCTTCAACATTTACGCGGGAATTGAATGCCGAACATCCTGCAAGTCGAATGTTCTGGTTTCTCAGAACGCGTGATGATCTGCGTCGAAATCGTCGATGGGCGACCTCCTCGCCCACGAACAATCCCTATTACACCTCCTTGTCGCTTATTATTGCCGGCCGAGATCGCGAGAGCACCTTTGATGCTCAAATATGGGATACGCTTGTTCCCTTTTCGAAAGAGGAACGCGACCCCGGATTTTCCATAGGGGAAATGAACTGGGACTTGGACGTCATTTCTAAGCGCCTCGATGTCCCGCAGGGCTCTATTAATTTCACAACGGCAACGAAGCCGAATATACTGATTAACTTGCGCAATCCGGACACGGGCCAGACATTCGATACGAAAGTAGTGGAAATGACGGCGGTGATCGAATCCTGGACACTCTTTTGTATTGAACGGGGGCGAGGATTTACGAGATTCACAAACTAACCGGATATTTCAAGAAACAGAACTCGGTCCATTTGGGCTTTTCGCGATAATTCAACTCTGACCAGCCGAACAGATATTTCGTTGCAGTGCGCTGAGGAAAGGGTTTCCATACTCTTTCCCGAAATGTGAATAAGAGATTCATAATACCCATTTCATTACACATCGATATAGGATACCGATTCATTGCTGTCTCTAGGTCCTTCATAGAAACGAGCGACTGCAGGGAGGTGTCATATACGAATATACAATTGAGAAAATAGCGTTCTTCGAAGATGTCTTCTGAAAAATCTTGAATCAGACGTCGAGTAATGGCGGGGTTTGCCTCTAAGTCCATCTGTCTACGAAACCGATTACCATTGTCATAGGGATCGGAGTCGTCGGGGGCGAGAAGTTGGCCTTTCCATGGAAGGTCGAGAAGATCCTCCACGGAGTTGAGGCAATGGAGGCCTGCATCGAGAAAAATGAGACGTTCCCATTTACGGAAAAATGGGTGAAAGGCATATATCTTGTCCCATTGATACAGCTTTTCAAAGTGGCGATTATCGTGGGCCTTTCGAATCGGATTCGCCTTTAACTGCGCCACCAAATTGTCGGTAGGAATATGGGAAACACGAAAGACCTGTGTCCCCAGTTCGGACATTTGTTTCGAGGGCGGATCGAAGTCCACGCTGATGAGAACGACGTCGCCTTCCCATTGCCCCTTGGTACGGAGACCTTTGAGTGTGACCAGAGCTCTCGGATAGTAGCTGGAATCACAGAGCGATACGAATACACTATGGGGGGATAAAACCATACCGGGGGTCTAAGTATTATTGATATTCTTACAATAGATGAGTAAACGAGGGGTGGGGACGATTACCACTCTCTTGGATTTGACTGATAGAGATGCCCAAGAGAATGATATGTTCCCTCTAGATACCACGACGACGTGGTTTTCAAGGGACAAGGGGAGAACGACGATTCCGTTTTCGCCCCAAGTCCAGACACTCTTATTTCGTGGTCCGGCAGCGTTCGGACAGCGCTTTACATTCGATATTGGTTCCATTCAGTGCGGAGATATAATCTTCGATGCTATTCTTCAAGTGAAGCTGAGCCATTGGCTGGATGCCTCCACCCTATTGAATTTGGATGCAGGGAGAATTCAGTATACCGACGTTGCAAAGGCCTGGGAATATGCCAACTCGCTGGGGACGGCGCTCATACAGCGGGCAGAGCTGGAAATCGATGGCAAGACGCTGGAAACGATTGACGGCGATTTTGTCTCAGTGATATCACTACTTTTCCCCGATTACAATGCACAATTTGGGGTGGCATATGACCATCTCGGTCGTTTATCCATGCCGATGCTGCGCTCCATGACGGCCCCGCGCATATATCCCACGGAGAGTGGCGTGATTAATTGCCCTCTCGCGTTTTTCTTCGGTCGTGTGAGATACCAGGAGGCACTGCCACTCATATCCGTCAAAGAGGGGCTGTGTCGGATTCATATTACCTTGCGCCCGTTCTCGGAGGTGGTTCGACAGATGCAGGGATTTCGCGATACATGTGATTCGACACCTCTTGGAACAACGATCGCCTTTTCGGATCGACAGGTGGCGGTACTGCCTACGATTCCCGCCCTAGAATCCGTTGCCCTTGTAACACATGGGGCGGCCTTGGATGGCGTGTTAAGAACGAAAATGCTTCGAAGCCCGTATGAAATGTTGTATCGGGAAGTCCAGACCTTTTATTTCGATGAGCCGCTCAAATACCGGGTGCGTTCAGAGGCGGATCGAATCACGATTCAGCTCTCTTTGGAGGCGAATCATCCTGTGGAGGAAATTCTGTGGTTTATACGGCGGAAAGACGTGTCTGTCAATAATGAATGGACGAACTATTCGAATACCATAGAGCGGGAATGGACGAGTGGTAGTGTTATTCGACCCATGCTCGTCTCGGCCAAAATACAGGTGAATGGTATCGTACTTATTGAGGCCGATGAGCAGTATTTCCGCTATAATATTGCTTCGAAGCATGCAGGTGGATATGCGGCCTTTTCGAACTACATCTATGGTCTCTCTTTTGCAGAGCATCCGGGCTTGCACAATCCTACAGGTTCTATAAATGCAAGTCGGGCAAATTCGCTTCGTCTCACCTTGGAGGTGGCTGCGCCTGTACAAGGGGCTCTTTGGGAAGTGAAAGTGTTTTGTCTGGGTATTAACTGGCTGCGATTTGAGAATGGGCTGGCGAATCCGTTGTTTGAGGATTAAACTTTAAAAAATTGAAAAACACATTTCCGTCGTTCATATTACACAAATGAGCTCTCAAGTCAAACATGCCGTTGAACCTATTCGTATAGTGCTATTTCGCCCGAATTGTTTGTATTGTGATAAACCATATACTTATTATAGCGAATGCGTATACAAATTTGGGGTGATTGGATGTAAAGAGCATACAAAACTGGCGGAACGGGATGCAAAGGCCTGGCTTCACAGAAATAACCGGGTCAAGTATAATGATTATCTGGAAGACCCACTCTTTCAGCGAACGGATCTTCTACGTTGCCCGATTAAGGTGAAACGCACAAGTGGAGCAATTGATGAGGATGGTTGGACTATTTTAAAGCCGACCTTTGGGGTAGATGGAGTATTAGAGTATGTAGAGGGAACCTGGTGTATTCCTGTGATTCATATGGAGAAAGATATCAAAAAATATATTCCCGTGGTCGAGCTGAAAATGTCGACGACGGAGAGTGAACTTGTGGATGCCTTTATTTCCAGGCTAGATACTGGCTTTTATATAAAGGAAGCGGAGGCCTATGAGGAGGCGCTTATACTGGAGCAGGAAATGGAAAATCCGAATAATAATGGCAGACGTGTGGAAGATAATATTCACATTATTTCTCATCCGATCTATGGAATTGGTCGTATGTTCATTTCACCAAAGGTCGAAACGGGGGCGAATCCAGTGGCATAAGTTCAGCACATCGCTATATCAACTTTAATAACTCGAGCTAGAGCGCCTGCGACCCGATGTGGCGACCACACCCTCCATTTCGGGCTGTTTTTCAGTCATGTCAGGAACGGGCGTATCGGCCGTCCAGAAACGATTGCCAGGTCCGCCAGGAACCTCGATCCAATCGCCCACGGCATATGCTTCACGGCCGTTTTCTCCCAGAACAAAGGTGGAATTGGTTTCAGGGTAAGAAAGGAGCCCTTTAAAGACAAACCGGTTAAACTTACCCACCCCGCAGGTTGAATAGTGAAGATATGCCGTACCAGGCTCCAGCTTTGACCAGTGAATCTGCGTATCGGGCGAGTAATTCAGATAGGGCATGTAGATATAAGAGAGGGGGGACAGCGCTTCAATTTTTACCGCCAAGTAATTAAATTAAGTACTTGGCTCTAATGGCTAGAACTTAAAGTAACTCCAATGACATAAGGCCACAGAGTGGACTTAGGGGAGTACTTAACTTCAGTACTAGACGTTATCTGGGATAATATCTCTTTTTGAAATCGTCCATATTTTCCGTTCCCATTGATAAATTACACGAGGGGCATACGGGGCGCAAATTATCTGCCGTATCGGCCCCTCCACTTGCCCTGGAAAGGATATGACCTGCATGCCATATATCAAAGACATCGAGGGATTTCTTACAACAATAGCAAACACCTTTTGTTGACATTCCAAAGTGGAAGGCCCATACTTGGCCACGGATCTTTTTCGGAATTTGTTTGCGAGAGATTCGAATTGGCCGTAAAGGTGGGGATGGCGGTAACGGAGGTAATCTATTGGTATTTTGAGCTAGATTCGATGGTGGCCACGGAGGCCATGGAGGATATTCTTCCATAATATGGTCCATCATATTGTTCTATATATGGATTTCTCTAAGTATATTTGGCACTTAGTATCATTCCCCATTTTTTAACAAAGGGCGGTGAATCGGCTGTGAAACATAGGAAATTAAATCGTTGTGATAGAGATCTTTTGTATGAAACTGACTGACCATGAGTAAATTACGCCGCTGCCCCCTACGAAATGCATTGATTCGGTCGATAATCACGTAGATAAGAAGTGTATAAAGGAGGGTGAGAAGAATACAAATACTCAAGCGCTGATTATGTGTAATGATATTGCCCATAATCATATCTGCTCCATGAACTGCATACTTCACATTATCTGATACATTATATGGAACGCTATGGCTTACGTTCATATTTGTCATATAGTTCCATCCAGATGTAATCGTATTTGTAAGATGTAGAATACTATTGCTTGCAGTATACATGACAGCACTCCCCACACCTGCAGTGACAGAAATGGGGGATTTTACGAACTGGTCGATTACAAAGGTGGAAGAAATACCCATGGGAATTCCGATATACAGGGAAAACATATATGGAATATGCCCGAGTTCCTTTCGCTGTTTTTGGCGCTCGTTTAGAGTATCAAGATGCCAGAGGAGAAAGAGCATGTTCCCCATATTTCCTGAATTCACGGCATTATAGAAGGAATGGGTGAGTGTATCCTTTTCTGCTGCATCCAAGTTGCCCGATTGAATAGCCCTTACCAAGCTGTCCTTTGCAGATGTGTCCAGAATCACTTTGTCGAGAGTATTCATTCTTTCCAATAGTGATAGTTATCCGATTTTAAAATTTTTTTACTGGATACAACAAGGACTTAAAGGTAGTTAAAAATAACTATATGCGACCAACTACTTAGACCCACCCTCATTTTAAATTAGTATTTATCGAATTACCATGTCCCCCTTTTAATACGCTCACCCTTTGTATATGTTGCCTCCTCATTACGCGAATCATCCGCGCGACGTTGCGACTCTAATGCCGCACGTTGCCACTCTGGTACGGATTCAGTAACCTGATCAAAATATATTCCTCTCCCAGGAGTTGCTACACTAAGAATCTGTTTAACTTCTGATTTTATCTCGTTTATTAACCAAACAGGAACGCCCACATCTACAGGCATCTTGGCTAGTTTATCTGCATAGAACTCACGACGTTCTACAGATAAATATGACGCATCCGATGGAAGTTTTGCCATTGCAGAAATAAGATGTGTTGGAGTGTGATGTATTGAAGAAACGATTTGACTATGCATAACGACAGATTGCTTAACCTTTGACAATTGGCAAAATCCGCCACAGCCACACCTACCACAACCACCAGGAGGACATTTTCCTTCTTCTCTAGAAAGTTTGTCACGTTCACGTTCGCGCCGCGCGCATTCTTCTACACTCAAACGACCACTTCCATCTAATTGCCACTTTGAGCGACGATTACCCTCTGCCATAATTTCAGCCACATCTGGAAGACTTTTTAAGCCTTTTGCCCTTCGTTGCCTATCGGCCATCATGACTGATGACCACTTTTTAGAGAATTCTTCATCGGTAAGACTTTCCATTGTTATAACTTATTGATTAGAATAAATGTGTTCAATTTTATATTATTATATTTGTATTAATGATAATTTAAAATGTTAACGGGTCTAAATTAAGTACTTTGCGGTAATGTCTAGCCATTAGAGCAAAGTACTTAAATTAAGTACTTTGCGGTATAGTAGGAATGGTGGTATCACTATTAAAAGTGCTTCATACAGGAATTCAAGATTCACGACTTTTATCTCCCAAAGGAAATCCAAATGTGGAAATGTTTTCGAAAGTCTTTATACGCACGGGGAGATTTACGACTCAATGGGTTCGACTCGATTTTGATACACGCCCACAATTCGGTGGAAAATCCGTCATAACAATTCCGAATAAGGGGCATCTGGTGGCACGATTATTTCTCGTGACCACCATGCCCGACATTGATACTGCACAGGCGGCCGGTTATAACTATGCACAGGCAAACAATACGAGCTTTGCCGGCCCTCTGTTTTCATGGACGAACTCTTTGGGGCATGCAGTAGTAGAAGGGGCGAGCATTGACATCGGTGGCTCGCGTGTGGAGCATTTGGACGCCCGACTATTGGAAGTGCTCGACGAATTCTATACACCCCTGGAAAAGGTGGAGCTGGTCAATAAACTCATCAAGCGGAATATGACGAACTTTCCACAATATACGGCGGGACTAACAGGTGTAGCCAAGCCCCCCGTCGTAACCTATACACCACTCCCCTTTTGGTTTAGTCGAGGTGATCCGGGCGTTTCACTTCCTGTCGATGCCTTGAGCGTCGATAAGGTGAAGCTGACGATACAATTCGCCCCGCTCAACAATTTATACGTGAGTGATTCGATCATGGTTTCTGGTGACCTAACGAACCCCGTATTTTTTCCTCTGAACTCGCCTCAATACGTGTTGAATCCATCGGGAACGAGAGTGCCTGGCCTCGGTGGAACGCAAACGGGCCTCGTTGTATCCCCTATTCCGGGCTACAAGGCACCGGAAACATATACGATTGGCGACACATATTTGATGGCGGAATATATATACTTGGACGCCCCCGAGGCGAACAAATTCCGTATTTCCGATATTGAAGTCCCGGTGGTTCAGCACTATGCCTTTGAGCCGTTCGATACGAAACTATCGTCAAGAGCAACGATTCCTCTCAAGATTCCCAATCCCACACGCAATCTGTTTTTCTTCGCCCAGCGCTACGAGGCTCCGTCATATAATGCGCCCTTCTTGGCCACGCGCGATTTGTCAGGGAGTGATGGGCCCGTAGCCCCTTGGTGGCCGAATGCACAGCCCATATCGGCAAAATCACCTGGAGAACTGGTGCCTGGATTTCTCTTTCGGAACTCGGAGCCGTTCTCGTCGATTCAACTGACATATGAGGGACATTTGATACGCTATTCCACGACATGCCCGGCAATATTTCGCTCCTACTATCCGTCTACGGAGATGAAGAAGTCACCTTTCGTGAATCGGTATTATTACAGCCTTCATTTTGGATTGAATCATGGATTGTTGCCGCCGTCACAGCCGTGTGGGGAGGCGAATCTCGATAAGATAGTGAATATCAAACTGGAATTCGAATTCAAACCCTTTCGTGGGACGACAAATCCGAATGCAGTTCCTCGATACCGGGTGTATGTTTGGGCGGAGACATATAATATTTTTCGGGTGTATGCTGGTCGTGGGGGGATGTTATTTGCGTATTAAGGTTCCGCCTAAATAGTCGAGCCAGACCTCGCCGTAATTATAATGAGGATACTGGTGGTGGAGGAGATGGTGATTGCCGACTAACCATGTTCCACGTTTGTCATGGCGCAACATACCTCGAATATTCAAAAAACACAGAATGATAATCGTGTCGGTGGTCGAATAGGTGTAGAAGGCGTAAGGGATAAACATGCCGACACCTTGGAAGAGGGTTTCAAATGGATGGCCGATGTAGGTATCCATAAACGTGGGATATATCTTCTTGTGATGTGCTTTGTGTAATCTATAGAGTGATTGGGTGTGAAGAAGAAGATGGGACAAGTAGAACCAGACATCATATGCAAATATAGATAATAGGATGGGAAGCATACTATTATCTATATGTGGCAGAAGTTTAGACTAGATTCGGGAAAAATTTTGAAGATAATATGGGCCGCTTTAAAATTGACGGAAGTCTCTCCACAAGAAGAGATACGATGGACGAATTGAAGATTGCTCAAATCATCGCCGTTTTGAAGCAACACGAGCAAGACTTATCCGATGGATATCAGTGGTATTCTGGTCGTCGTGAAAACAAGCCGAAAAATGTGGCAGAGACACTTCGGGAAGTTGCTATTGCTATTTTGACGGCGATTGAGAATCCGCCCTAGCATCATATTTAATATAGCTCGCGCAACCAATGTCGGAACCATGAAACCATGTAGTTCGTTCCATCCTTTTTTTTTCCGTATACTCTATACCCGTACAGGAACATTCCTCTTGTATAAAGGCCCGGCGCACGGCATATTTTACGTTATCTGACTTCGTATATATGGTTATTATCATATCATCTAAAGACCCATCCAGTGACGTGGACCATTTTTCCTTACAATCCTCCTCTGCATCTTTGAGATACATATAAAGATTGCGATCTCGCCTTGCACCCGATTTGTCCTTCAACCCTGTAATAATATCATTTATATAATCAAAATCGCGCTTCAAGCCCTCCTCGTCAGCAGGGGATAAGGCAGGAGAAAGATCTCGTATTTGTCGTTCTATATCCCAAATTTCAGTTTCAAGCTCATCTGAGGCGCGGTTCAACTCGTTTGCCTTATCATCATATATCTTCTTTTCCTTCAGGATGGCGGTTTGCTTCTCTTTGAGTTCCTCGACTTTTGCACGTAACTCTTCCATTTGTATGGGAGGTGGGGTGATATCCCTATCAATTTTTATAGATACGCGGTAAATGGATGTCCCCAAGCGATTGACATCAACACCACGCCGGCGTCTACGGAGAAAAGAGCGCAGGGCCACTGCCAGTGGCTAAGCATTTCCAGCAAATAACTAGATGGATGCAATAGTAGTGAATCCCCTCTATAAGGAAGAGCCTTCCAAAGAAGTGCCTGCCAAAGAAGAGTCCGACCAAGATATAGCCCTCTGCTGTCTCTTTTTTTGCTGTCTGCCATTTTTATCGTCTCTAAAATAGAAATGAGAGGAGGTAAGTGGACACTCAAATACAAGCGGAGCATCAACTGCAGTCGGCCGAAGGGATTTTCTCAAAAACAGCATTGTAAGTATGGGCGAAAGACGCGGCGCCAGAAGCATTAATGCGTAGCCAAATACATATCCCGAACGCCTGAAACGGCCATGACCTTATAGCCAAGACCCTCTAAATACACGAACAACTCTTTGCGAATTTGGTCAGCGGGAACCCCCTCCTTCTCCTTCCAATTCCCCCAGCTTTCAAATAGGATCTTCGGATAATTATTGCGTCGTAGGGTTTCCAGCGATCCCATTAATACCTCCTTTTCAAAGCCCTCCACGTCAATCTTGATGAATCCCACATTTTCGAACTGAAACGAATCGAGTGTTTTCATATACACGCTTCGCTTCTTGCACTGGGAATCCGCTGAACAGAGTTCCTTGATTCCATTGCCCCCTCCGTCCTCTGAACGGATATAATAGTCCATCATCTTTTCTTCATTGCCTAGAGCGAACTGGAAGGGCGTCACCCTGTCTTCGAGCTGGTGTAGGGCAATGTTAGCGGCCAAATAACAGAACGTCTTGGGGCTACACTCAAATGTATACGTATGTTTCGCCTTTTTTCCGCAGGTCCATGTGTAGGTGCCAACGTGGGCACCGATATCGATGAAATTGGCATCAGGCGAAATGAAATTGTCGAAGACCCAGTGAATAAGTTGTTTTTCGGCGAGGCCGGATTCGTAGAACCATTTTGCAACACTGCGCTCAGGAAAAAATAGGAACTGGTTGTCTTTGGGATTGTCGCTGGACTTCGGGGGAAGAGTGATAAAATACGGGGAGGCAGTATTATTGCTTCCTTCACACAAGAGGAACATGTATGAAGGTAGGGATGGGACTTTAGACCTGGGGTTCACAACAACCCCATCTCCTCCCTCGAAACAAACATCGGCACCCGAATACAGGGCTTGAGATATTTCTCCCAACCTATCCACTGGTCATACAAGACCGCCTTTTCAACATTGTGTTTTTGGCGCTGATAGCATAGGGAGAAATGGGCCTGGTCGGGCACGACGATTTCCACGACAAATATTCTGGCCCCGTACTTGACAGCAAGCTCTTCTGCTGTTGACATGTGCCATAGACGTGTATGTGTGTTATCTACGATTATAACGCGTATAGACGGAGTAAGAAGCGCGTTTTCCAGACAGGCGATACAGGCCGCGTGGGCCTTGGGCAAGTTGCTTGCATCGAAATGGTAGTCCCCGTTTTCATCAATGAAATAGTGGTCGGCTGAACAATGGGACACCTTGTCGGATCCTAGAAGAGTAATGAGCCGATTTGAGAGGGTGCTTTTACCTGAACCCGAAATCCCTCGAAGCAAGACGACGGCGGGCGGGCCGTCCATTTTAAGGCTTCGAACGAGCGGGTGTAGATACTTCTCTTCCCACTTCAACATAGTGCTTGTGGAATTTTTAGCCTGATGTCGCTTTAATTTTTTACAGGGGGTGCTATAAAAACAAAACCTCTAATAAAATAATTAAAACCCCGGTGTTCAAACTTTTTACCGATTTTCGGTTAAAAAAATTGAATATTTATTTTCTTATACTCTGGTATAAGAAAATGCCCACCTACGCTTGTAAGAAATGCGCACGAGTGTTCAAGCAGAAGAGTGGGTTTGATGACCACAATGCGAAGAAGAAGGATTGTACTGAGAATACATTGTTGAATGATATTATTCAGACAAAGGTCGAGGAGAAGGTCAAAGAAGCTGTTCGTGCTACGCAGCAGAAGCCAGAGATTACGAAGGAGACCCTGCCAGCTTTCTTTGAGGATTTGCACAATCTACTCTGGAATAAGGCTGGACTGAATCCTGAACGTGCGTTGGAACACATGACCTTCTTCTTTGCTTATCGCCTCATTGAGCAACAGGCTGATATGCTCAGCCTACCCCAAGAGTGTCGCTGGTCATTTATCGCAAGCCTGACTAATGAGAATGACCTGTTTGAGAAAATCAAGAAGGGTGTTTCTGAGTTTCGGAGGCGCTCCAATACAAGGGCGTTCTTCAAGCCACATGAGATTCAGAAGGCAGATATTGTATACGAGATTGTTCAGCAAATCAATCGTATCTCTCTGAAAATTCTTCAGGAGACCGATACGCTGGGAGACATCTTTGAATACATGCTTGGTCGTGGCATGAGCACGATGTCTG
>Ga0214921_10000765_pt1 | contig 57547 bp, 55 predicted proteins | sample LL1505_MetaG_FD_177992 | JGI IMG/M metagenome (GOLD analysis project Ga0214921, IMG submission 177992) | Freshwater microbial communities from Lake Lanier, Atlanta, Georgia, United States - LL-1505 | ecosystem: Environmental > Aquatic > Freshwater > Lake | place: USA: Georgia | collected... | reverse complement strand
TAGTTCTTCCTATAGAGCCGTCGTAGACTACGACGTTGATAGGACGGGTGTGGAAGCGTGGTAACACGTTAAGCTTACCGTTACTAATAGCTCAATTGGCTTGATTTATGCACTGAAAAAGTTTTTCGATACAAATTGCAATGTTATAAGAATTTATTTCTTTACAAATAGCACATCATACATATTTTTATTTTTGTAATCACTTTTACTATTATATTATGTTGGAAGTTAAAAGTTTGCCTAAGAAGATTTTGTTAATAGTTCTATTAATAGCTACAATTGCATCAACAATAAAATTATTCAAAGTTATAGATGGTTTTGATTTTCAATGGAGCCCGGCCGTATTATTTTGGGAAGGTATTAATCCATATGAGTATTTTATTGAAGGTAATAAAAATAACAGAATTCTCCCTGTTCAATGGCCAAATTATGCCCATCTTACATATATAGTTTTGTATCCCTTCACTCTTTTTCATTCTTATCAAACAGTTAATATTATATGGGGCTTGACAAATTTTTGTCTAGCAATTTTATCAGTTATAATTTTATGCAGGCACTGTAATTTATTTTTTAGAGATACACTTATTATCCTTTTTATTTTTCTTTGTAGCACACCATTTCGCTTAACTATTTACGGAGGTCAATTTAGTCTTGTTGTTTTAATTTGCTTTACTTCATTTATTATTAAAAAAGAATATCTAAGCAATTTACTTCTTGGATTTAGTTATATGAAATATAGTTTCGCACCCCCGTTATTTTTCTTTATTTTGTTTAAGAGAGGATTTAAGGCGGCTCTACTTTCTACTTTAGTTTGTGTACTAGGTTGGATTGCGTTTTCGCTATTTCTAGACATCAATCCTTTTAAAACTTTATTACAGCCTCTAAAAGTTAATTTAGTAAACATTCCTTGGCCAGGAGCAGCAGACGTAATGTCAATTGTTAGAATGATATTTTCAAACAATTCAGCTATTAGTCAAATATTTTTTTATGGAGTTCCTTTATTTCTAAGTGTTTTATTTTCATGGTATACAGCAAGAACTAGTGGGTCTAAATCTTTTCAATTATCGATTATATCAATTGCTTGCTTAGTTACTTTTCGACATGCGCCATATGACTTTGTTTTATTGCTGCCTGCTTTTATCTATGCTTACAAATATAGAAACATGTTTGAAGCCAAAATTGCCATTATAGTTATCTTGTTTAATTGGTTTGGTATAAGAGCACTTGGATTGTCATACACATTATTATGGCAAGAGTACGCAAATTTATTTGTGATATGCAACTTTTTAATTAATATTTTTCTTGCAGTTATTATTGTAATTATTAATAAAAAAAATTTAAAAAAATAAATTAATTTGTATTTTAGTGTATGAAAAAAAGATCTTTTTTATTTTTATTGTTTGGTTCTTTTTTTATTTTTTTAGACAAGCATGGTGTTATGTTAAATAATAAAAAAAAAATTATTTATAAGAAAAAATTCTCTATTATCTGGATTTTAGAAGAAGAGGATTTGTAGCTCAAAATGATCATAAGTAGCATTAGTGAAATTAATAAAAAAAAATTTCACACAATTATTATTGGTAGTGGTCCGGCTGGCATGAGTTTAGCTTTAAAATTTGAAAAAAAAAAAATACCAGTTTTAATTATAGAGGCGGGTCATAGATATGCATCTGATTCTTCGCAGGTGTTTTATAAAGGAAATGTTTACGGCGATAATTACCCAGATTTATCCGCTGCAAGATTGAGGCAATTAGGAGGTAGTTCAGGTCATTGGGGCGGCACCTGTTCTGTTATGACTGATTATGATTTTTCTAAATGGCCAATTAAAAAAAATGATTTAGATATTTACGAATCAGAAGCAAAAGGAATTTTAAATTTAAAAGGAAGTTTTATTGAAAAAGAAATTGGTGATAATATTAATTATATAGGAATTTTACGTTCAGATGTAAATTTTGCAGAAAAATATTTTTCTCACTTAAGTAAGTCTTCATTTATTACATTGGTATTGGATTGTTCATTTTTAAAATTTAATTTTGCAAATAATTCAATTAATAGCGCCGAGGTTCATTTTAAAAATAATATTTATAAGATTTCCTCAAAAAACTACGTTTTAGCATGTGGTGGATTAGAAAATTCGAGGCTTTTGCTTTGGTCTAAATCTTTTAATAAAAATTATTTTGATCATGATATGCCGATTGGAAATTATTACATGGATCATCCGACTGCTAACGTCGGAGAAGGTATTTTAAATTTTAAAACATTTTTTAAATTTCTTGAAAAAGAAAATTTTAATTATGATATTAGTAGTTTTTGTAATTCTTTTATTTTTTTTTCACCTAATAAAGATTTTATAGAAAAAAATAAAATATTAACTACTCGAATAGGAATTTATTTTAAAACTTTAGAGTCTAAAGATTATAAAAAAAGAATAATTAGAAAGGTATCTTGTATTGCGCCTAATTTTGTAAAATATTACACAAGTGATGATACAAGAAATTTTACTATTGAAATTCAATCTGATCAAGAGCCTTCCTTTGAAAATAAAATAACATTAGATCCTGATTTGAAAGATAAATATGGAATACCAAATATTAATCTATTTTGGAAAAGGTCTAAATTAGTTAGAGAGTCATCTAGAATCGCAATGATTGAGTTAGGAAAATTTTTCGTTAAGAAAAATATTGGTAGAATTGGGGTCGAAGATTTTTTATTTTCAAATAAAGAATATTTGCATACAGGAGGTTATCATCATATGGGAGGAACAAGGATTGGCGTAAGTAAAAAGGATTCTGTTGTGGATAAAAATTTGAAAGTTCACGGTATAAATAATTTATATATTTGCGGAAGTTCAGTGTTTAGAAGCGGAGGTTCAGCTAATCCTACTTTTACTATTGTTCAGCTGTCCCTAAGATTAGGAGATCATCTTATCGAACAGACGTAATTTTGTTTTAAAATATTTTGTTATTTATTTTTTAACTTAAATTAGCAGCAGATTAAATATTGAACATAAAATTTATTCATGCTAATAATGGCTAAATATTCTTCACGCATAAAATTTGCTGAAAAAATCTACTTTTACATAAATAATTTTGGATATAATTAGGGATAGTTTTTTTAATCCATGAAATATTTATCTTAAAATATTTTTTATTTTCTTGATCGCAGATTAATTTAAATAGGTCGAAAGAGTTAAGAATATATTTCCCATATAAATTAACAAATTTATTTTTTTTTTCATAAATTAATTTATTAATTGCTTCGCAAATATCGCTTATTTCTAGAGGCTTATAAATATTACCAGGATAAATAAATGGATAAAAAGGTAATTTTAAACAATATAAATATTTAAAAATAAAACTGACCTCTCCTTGATCTAATATTTTTTTTCTTTTCTTTTTTATAATTAAAGAAAGTCTTATAACAGTTGAATATTTTTTTTTAAGTTTTTGCTCCGCAATTTTTTTAGAAACAGAATACTTATCCAATCTTTTTTGAATTATTGTGTTGATTGTGCTGATATGAATAAATTTAATGTTATTTTGACATGAATATTTCTCAAGTATAGATGGAATTTTTTGATTAATGTGAAAATCTCTCAAGTCTTTAGGATTTAAATTCGCCGCACAATTAATTATGATAGAAATATTTTTATAACTTTTTAGTTTTAAAAAAATATACTTTTTATCTATTTTTTCCAACTTTCTTAGATTAAATTTTATTATCTTATGTTTTTTCTCTCTAAAGAATTGGACTAAATTGGAACCCAAGAATCCAGTGTAACCTGTTATAAGAATCTTCATGAAAATTATATAAATTTTCTCAAAAAAAATCTGATTAACCAGAAAAAATTTGTATAATATTTCTTGTATGCATGATTTAAAAGATCTCTAATATCTTTTTTTGAAAAGTTAGGATGATCAAAAACTAATTGCCACTGATCATAATCACTAAATTTTTTTGCTGTTATTCTGTTTTTGTAATTTTCAAATATAGGTGTTCCAGGATAGGGTGTAAAAACACTAAATTGAGCATAAGAGGAACAAACAGATAATGCGTATTTTAATGTTTGCAAAAAAGTCTTCTTAGTATCACCCGGCAACCCTAAAATATACATTGCTTTTACTTTTATACCAATTCCTTCTAAAAAATTTATTTTTTCAATTTGATTCTTTAACGTATCAGACAATCTTTTTGCATCTGACAAAACATTTTCATCAGCAGACTCGATTCCAACATATATTAACTTTACCCCTGCTTTCTTTAACATAATAGACATGTCTTTATCTAAATTTTTTAAATGTGTCTCAATGCATATATTGTATTTTCTATCTTGCTTAATTAACTGATTACATATTTCTAAGGTGTGTTTTTTATCAATTGAAAAAACTGGATCTCTAAAAATAAAATTTTTTACACCAAGTTCTTGTTCAAAATAAATCATTTCATTGACCAGCATTTCTGCATTTTTAAGTCTTAATTTTCTTCCCTGCGTTAAAGGATAAACGCAATAATTAAAACAAGAGTAAGGACAACCCCGAGAGGCATTAATAGTAATTGCCGGACCTTTTCCCAAAAAATAAAATTTTGGTATTTTATGTTTAAAAATAATGTCCCAACCTGGGTAAGAAAGTTGATTTATATCTTTTTGTTCTGATTTAATGATGTCCTCATAATCATTAAAATTTTTAGATCCACTAAAATCATAAAAAAACATTTCTGCTTCTCCAGAAATAACTTTAGATCCTGCTTTTATATAAATGTTGGGAACTGTTGATGCAAAAGGTCCTATAGAAAATACATTTAAATTTTTTTGAGATAGATTTTTTATAGTTTCAATTTCTAAATCATGACAAACTATTGAGGATACAACTATATACAAATCAAACAGTTCTTTATCGCTAAAATCCTCCATATAATGAACTTCATGTTGATTTTTTTTTAATTCTCCTACAACTTGGGCAACATATAGCGGTGGGATGGAAAGATTTTTTTTAACAAATTTTTTTAAAATATTGGATACGATGCCATCGCCGTAATTGTTAGCAGTACCATATTGACCATTTTGATCTTTGCTTATTCTGTAATCAACGTCTGGGTAAACATCTAATATGCATATTCGCATTTTGAATAATTGATTTTTCTGTTATGATTAATAAACTTTTTTAAATATTTCATCAATTTGAATTGAATATTATATACGTTAATTTTAAAAAAAATTCACTTATTTAAAAATAATTTTTTTTCTTATTGATAACCAGTTATCTAGTATTGTAGATTTATATATTCAATATAAATTTATTTTATGAATTCTATAAAAATGTCTTATATTTTTTCATTTTTTTAACGAAAGCATAATTTATTATTTAATAAAAAAACCCGGAAAAAAAATAGAATTTGTCACGCCGGATAAATGTGATTTGTTGTTCATTGGCCCTTATGATTTGGAAAGCATCTAAAGACGATTGTTTCAGATATTAAAAAAAATTAATAGATTTATTAATATAGAGCCGTCGTAGACTACGACGTTGATAGGACGGGTGTGGAAGCGTGGTAACACGTTAAGCATACCGTTACTAATAGCTCAATTGGGTTGATTTATGCACTGAAAAAATTTCATTGGCGCAAATTGTAATATTTTAAGAGTCTATTTCTTTACAAATAGCACATCGTACATATTTTTATTTTTGTAATCACTATAAATTTTTATTCTTTTTTCTTCAAAAAAATTAAGTTCTTCAAGGTAGGAATTTAATTCTTTAAGTGTTGGATTTCTTTTGTAAACTTCAAAGTCTGAAGCTTCTAGCTTTATATATTTAAAACCATTTAATAATTTTTTAGCCCCTTTTAAAATTAAAAGTTCAGATCCTTGGACATCTAAAATTAAAGTATTATAATGTTTTAATTTTATATTTAATTTTTTTACAAGCGATGAAAAGGTGTATCCTTGTAATAATTTCTTTTTTATATATCTGATCTCAGGGTAAACATTTTTGTGCTCAGCAAATTTTAGTATAGACGAAGAGTTTCCTTCGTTACTAGAAACATTAAATATAGTTTTTTTATTCTTATTTAAAAGTAAATAATTAATTGCTTTTTGATTTTTTAAACCAGAAATGTTTTTTTGTAATCTTTTAAACGTATCAGGATCTGCTTCAATCCACAAAACTTTACTTATATTATATTTTTTATAATGAAATCGTTCCTGTCCCTCGTTAGCTCCTATATGAATAAGGCCAGTTGTATTTTCTAAAAATGTATCAAAAGGACCAAAATATATTCTTTTTAAGTAAATTATGAATAAATCAAAAATAAGATTTAGTTTCATTTTAATTAATTATTAATTTTTTTGTTATGTTTAATCTATTTTTTTTGTATTTAACCAATTTGTTTGATTTAAATATTATATAAGCTAAAATTTAGATAATATATCAGCTTTTTTAAATTATTTTTACTTTTCACTAATGATTATAAAAAAATCAAAAAAATTAGGGTTAGATCTTATATACTTAGATAATATTTTTAACGATGATAGAGGTCAATACATAGAAAGTTTTAATAAAAAAAGATATAAATCTCATTTTAATTTAGATTTTGTAGAAGATGATTTTTCTATAAATACAAGAGGAGTTTTTAAGGGCATTCACGGCGATTATGTAACTTGGAAGTTAGTCTCCTGTGTTTACGGGAAATGTGAGGCTGTTATAGTTAATTGCAATAATAAATCCAAAAATTTTGGAAAATGGGAAAAGTTTATTTGTTCAGCAGAAGATTATTTTCAAATATTAATTCCACCGAGTTACGGAAATAGCTTTTTAGTCTTGAGTAGTGTCGCTGTTTACCATTATAAACAAACGCAATACTATAAAGGAGCAAATAAACAGTTTACTTATAACTATAAAGATCCTGCATTTAAAATAAATTTGTCTAACAACAAACCAATTGTTTCTAAGCGTGATGTTAATGCTAAGTTTATAAATATCTAAATATATTTATTATATGCACAAAAGTATTATATTTTAAATTTAATATAAAAATTTTATATTTTTTTAACAAATATCAAATTATTTTATGTCTTCTTTAAAAGTATCTACCTTATTCAATTTTAGTGATTGGAGCAGTTCGACCCTTGTTAAACTGTTTCACTCTTTGTCAAAAAAAAAAATTGAATATGTAGATCCCAAAATGGCAGATATTTTGTTTATTGGTCCTTACGATATCAATAGCATTAAAAGAAGAGTTGTTAATAGTTTATTAAAAAAACTTAATATTACACAGTTTCCAAATATCGACATTTATTCCCTTAAAAGAAATTATAATCCAATAAGAGTTTTTTTTTCTTTTGAAAATTATAGATATGAAAGTATTAAGGCTGATTATTTTATTACTCCTGATTTAGGAGTAACTAATAATAATCATTTAAGATTCCCATTTTGGAAAGATTGCATAGATTGGTCAAGCTCTGAGGGTATTTTTAGAAATCATAATACATTAAATGCGCTTCGTTTTGGAAGTTATTGGGATCTTAATAAGTTGCTAAACCCTTTTGGAGAGGATTTTTTAAAGAAAAAAAAGGAATTTTGTATTATTTCGTCACACTTAACAGAACCTAAGAAAAGTATATATTTAAAATTTTCGCAACATTTTAAAGTAGATGGTTACGGACCTTACTTTAATAAAAGAATATCTAATCATAATAGTTCTGACTTTAAAATTTATGATGTATTAAAAAACTATTCATTTAACTTATGTCCTCATAACAGTTTATATCCAGGCTACTATGATGAAAAAATAGTAAATGCGTTTGTTTCAAAAAGTTTACCTATTACATGGGCAGACCAAAATATTAATATTGATTTTAATGACAAAGCTTTTATTAATTTAATAGATTATTCATCTAGTAATTATGAAGAAATTTGCTCTTTGATTAAAGATGAAAATTTTTTAAGAAAATTTTCTAAAGAACCATTGTTACTAAATAAACCAGATCTAGAGAAAGAGAAGAGTTTTGTTTTAAAAATCTTATCTAACTTTTGAATAATTTATGAATTGATTTCAAAAAAATTTAATAAATTTTATATTTTTTTTATACTTTAATATCTTTGGTTTTAATATTTTTTCTAAATTCCAACTTAAAAAAATAACGCATATCTTTCCTTTTATTTTTTTTATAAATTCATCAGGTTTAATTGGAATTCTAGATACAGGTGAATATTTATTTATCTTAAATTTAGATGAATCGGTTATATAATCTACTAATAAATTGTCTAATCTTAAAAAATTTAAAAAAGTATTTCCTTTTGCAGCAGCGCCAACACCAATAATTTTATAATCTTCATTCTTTAAAGAAATAATTTTCTTTAAAAAAGAAATTTTTTTCTTATTTAAATTTTCCATAATTTTTTTATAGGTTTTTTCTTTAAAAAGACCTAATTTATTTTCTTTATTTATATAATCTTTTATTAAGCTATTATTTTTATTATTACTTCCTATTTTTGCGTAAATTCTTATGCAGCCACCATGGTAATTTGTTTCTTTTATTTTAACTATTTGCAGTCCACATTTTTTTAAGAAAAAATTACTTGATTTTACTGTAAAATAATTAACATGTTCATGATATATCTGATCGAATTGTTCATTTAGCACAAGATTATACCAATATGGTAGTTCAAAAATAAAAAAACCATTCTTATTTAATAAATGCTTTACTCCTAATATAAAATCAATGACATCATTTGAATGATTTAATACATTTTTTAATATTAAAATATCAAACTTTTGTTTTTTTTTTTTTATTTTTTTACTATTTTCTAAATTAAAAATTAGATTTAAAGTTTTAATTTTATTCTTTTTAGAAACTTTGCACATCAATTTAGAGGCCTCAACTCCCAAAGTTTCTGGTGTATACTTTTTAAAACATTTTAGCAGATAACCATCATTGGATCCAATTTCCAATATTCTAAAATTATTTTTAATATTTAATTCTTGACTTATATCTTTGGCGTATTGCTCCCAATAATTTTTTGAGTAATTTGAATTTGATGAAGTGTATGAGTAATCATATAAATTATATCTAGAATCGGCATCAGTTCTAATGCCATTTCTAATCACGCCTGTTTTTCTGGATAAATAGCATGATAATTGAAAAACCGGCTCCGAATCACTTAATTGATCTTTTCTTAAAAAAGTATCGGCATACGGATGAAATCCTAGATCAATAATCTTAATGTCTTTTAGGTTTTTTTTCATAAATTGATGTAAATTTAAAAAACTAACTCTATAATTTTTAATATTATTATACAACAGTACGAATTATGTTAAAAAAAAATGATCTTATTTTTGTGGCAGGTCACAATGGTTTTGTAGGAAAAGCAATCGTTAGAAGATTGAAATTTTATCAATATAATAACATTTTAATAATCAATAGGAAAAAACTTGATTTAAGAGATCAAGCAAAAACTTTTTCTTTTTTAAAAAAATTTAAACCAAAAGCCATAATAATCGCTGCTGCTAAAACTGGCGGCATTTATTTAAATAGTATATCTGGCCCAGATACCCTTTACGACAATTTGTGTATTCAAAATAATTTAATCGAAGGATCAAAAAGAAATGCAATTAAGAATATAATATTTTTATCTTCAAATACAGTTTATCCTAAAGACTGTAAGCAGCCAATGAAAGAAAAATATTTGAATACGGGACCATTAGCTAAAAGTCATGAATACTTTTCTACAGCCAAATTAGCAGGAATGAAACTTTGTGAATCATATAGTAAAAAATATAATATGAATTATAAAACTTTAATATTACCAAATATCTATGGCCCTAATGACAACTACGATGAAAAATCATCATCATTTTTTCCAGCTTTACTAAAAAAAATTTATTACGCTAAAATTAATAAAAAAAATAAAATATATTTATGGGGCAATGGAAAATCTAAAAGAGAAATGATTTATGTAGATGATGTTGCTGATGCATGTATTTTTTTCTTAAAAATAAAAACTATTGAAAATGTTATTAATATTGGTTCAAAAAAAGAAATGAGCATAATACAATACGCAAAATTTATTATGAAAAAATTTAACTTAAATTTAAATATTTATTTTAAAGATTTTAGAGAGAATGGAATGAGAAAAAAATTGCTAGACTTAACAATAGCAAGAAAGTACGGCTGGAAACATAGAGTAGATTTAAATAGTGGGTTTGATATTACGCTTAATTATTTAATTAATGATATACAAAAATCAAATTGTAAAAAGATTATTAAAAAGTCCCGTAAAGATTTGAAGTGATCTAAATTTATTTTAGTTTTTTTTATCACATTTAATATAAAGTTTTTTGCCACTCAATTGTTTTTTTCAAAGATTTATTAAAACTTTTATAATCTGGAGGTCCAAATTCTTTTTTATATAATTCAGTGTTAACAGATGCCAATTGCGGTGCAGAAAAATTCTTTTTTTTGTTTTTAGAATTTTTAAAAGAACATTTAAGAATTTTAGAAATCGATAAGCCAAGTTTTTTTATTGAAATTAAATTCTTTCCTCCAACATTGTAAGTATTGTGCTTGCCAAAAAACATAATATTAATTATCATTTTTATAGCATCTAAAATATAAACATAGGATCTCAAAGCAGAACCATTGTCTTGTAAACTTATTTTTTTTGTAATTAGGCCTTTTTTTATTAGTTCATAAATGACTCTACTGTCATCCTTTTTATTACCCGGTCCAAATGCTGAGCAAAGTCTAATTGATTTAAAGTTCAAGCTATGTTTTCTTTTGTAAATATTTAAAAAAGTCTCTCCAGATAACTTTGAAAAAATATAAGCAGCCCTATTCATATTCGTGTTTATTTTTCCTATGGAATCTTCCTTTGGCTTATTTTTTAGCCCAAAATATATTTCGCTAGAACTAAGAAATAAAAAAATTCCTCTATTTTTTAAATGAAGTATTAAATCCTCTATTAATGATGTATTTAAAAAAAAAGTTTTTAACGATTCATCCAAAAATTTTTTTGGTTGCCCGTAAGTTGCAAGATGAATAATATAATCGTATTTTTTTGTCGAAGAAAATTTTTTTTCCGCTAAATCTATTTTTCGCAATTTGAACGATTTATTCTTTTTTAAAAAATTTAAATATTTGGGAATTTCACTTTTGTGTAAAAGAGTAATATTTTTGGGCTTATTTTTTCCTTCACTTGCCTTCAAAAAAAAAGCAACAAAGTATTGACCTAATAATCCCGTCGCACCTGTAATTAAAATTTCTTTATTTTTTAAAAACTTATATTTTGTAGAATTATAAATTTCATCTATCTCCGTATAAATAAACTTTTTGAAAATATTTTCCATTATTTATTACTAGATATTAGTTTAATTAGTTTACGTTCAATCTTTTTTTCTTCAAAATTTATTTGATTATCAATTTCTTTATGTGTTCCGTAATTAGATAAAAATTTTATAGGTATAGAAATATTACAAAAGTTGATTTTTTTATTTATAATAGATGAAATTTCATTATTTAGGGAACTTTGGTAATATTGTTCTATTATCATTATTTTGCTCGTATTTTTACATACTTTTTTAATCGTATTTTTGTCTATTGGTACAATTGTTGTTAAATAAACTACATTAACATTATATTTTTTGATTAAATTTTTTATGAAACTGAAAGCTGGACCAACAACAATAATCGTCGCATCCGTTCCTTTTCGTATTATATTGGCTTTGCCAAATTTTACCTTAAAACTTTTATCATTTTCTCGCTCGCTTAGCCTAAAGTATGTGGGAAAATTATTTTTATAAGAATTTAAAAAAAGCCTATCAAACTCAAACGAATTTCCTGGAATAACAATTTGTATTCCTGGAATATTTTTTATTAAATTAATATCTTCAGGACAATGGTGTGTACAACCAAGTTTTGAATAGTCATATGAAGCACCCACGCTAACAAAATTTCCCGACAGTTTTTGATAGCCAAAATCAATTTTAATTTGTTCAAAACATCTTGAAATCATAAAAGGGGCAATTGTGTGAATAATTGGAATTATGCCAAGTTTTGACAACCCAGCAGCAAAGCTAATAGTGGATTGTTCTAAAATTCCTATGTTAATTGCCCTATTAGGGTATTTTTTCATTAACTCGCTAAAAGCATGAACGCCAATATCTCCAAGAATTAAGGCTATATTTTTTTTTGAAAATATTTTTTCTACTGTCTTTACAAATTGTTTTCTCATCTTAACTATATATCAAGTAATATTTTTTTTATTTTTTTCAAATCAGTAAGCTCAATTTTTTTATGATGCCACTCATGCTGGTTTTTTTCCATAAAATTTATACCCTTGCCTTTAACTGTATTGCATACAATCATTAATGGTTTTTTGTTTTTTTTCTTTAATGCTTTAATCAAATCCCTATTAGAATGACCATTAACTTCAAGAGTTTCCCAACCAAAAGAACGAAACTTTCCTACTACATCTTGAAGATTAATAGCTCTTTTTGATGAACCGTTATTATCTAGTAGACAGACAAGATTGTTCAATTTGTGATGACTAGATATTAAACATGTTTCCCAAATAGTTCCCTCATTGCATTCCCCATCGCCTATAATACAATAAACTCTAGATCTTATTTTTTTTATTTTTTTTGCATAGGCTAGTCCAGCAGCAAATGGAAAACCATGACCCAAAGAACCCGTGGAAGCATCAATGCCTTTAATTTTATTGGAGTCTGGATGACCGCCAAAATTACTATAAAATTTACCAAAAGTATTGAGATCTTTTTTTTTTAATATATTTTTTTTCTCAAGGACTACATATTGCGCTATACAGCCATGACCCTTACTAAGAATTACATGTTCTTTATTAGGAGAGTTTTTTTTTGTTAATTTAGTATCGACAAATTTTTCATATAGTACATAAATTATATTAAGAATAGACAAAGAGCTCGGTACATGACCCTCTTTTGCATAAAAAGCTAACTCGCAAATCCTGTACCTTAATTGATTCAATGGATTATTTTTTTTAGACATTACAATAAAACGAGCATATACATTAATTTAAAAAAAATAAAAACTTAATTGGTTTATGAAAAAAAAAATAGCCCTGATAACAGGAATTACAGGTCAGGATGGATCTTATTTAGCTGAATTTTTATTATCAAAAAACTATACAGTTGTAGGAGTGAATCGAAGAACATCGACTTTTAATACCGCTAGAATAGACCATCTTTTAGCCGAATATCCACAAAAAAAAAATTCAAGGTTATATTTGAAATACGGAGATTTAACAGACGGTTTAAGTTTAAATAGAATTATAAATGATGTTATGCCAGATGAAATTTATAACCTTGCCGCGCAGAGCCATGTGGCAGTATCTTTTGAAGAGCCAGAGTATACAGCGGATACAATAGCGCTTGGAACTTTAAGGTTATTAGAAAATATTAAGATGTTAAGAACAAAAAAAAAAATTAAATTTTACAATGCTTCAACTTCAGAAATATTTGGAAATTCGACTATGGGTCATCAGAATGAAAAAACTCCTTTTCATCCTAAGAGTCCTTATGGTACAGCCAAACTTTATTCCCATTGGATTACAAGCAATTATAGAGATGCGTATAATATTTTCGCGTGCAATGGTATTTTATTTAACCATGAGTCGCCTCGTAGAGGAGATACATTTGTTACAAAAAAAATAATTAAATCACTTGTGGAATTTAAATATGGTTCAAAAAAAAAACTTTTTTTAGGGAATTTATATGCAAAAAGAGATTGGGGCCATGCTAGAGATTACGTAAAAATGCAATGGCTTATGTTGCAGAGAAGCAAGCCAGAAGATTTTGTTATAGCTTCTGGTAAGCAATATACAGTTAAAGATTTTATAAATAAGGTTTGTTTGCATTTAGATCTCAAAATTAAATGGATAGGAAAAGGATTAAAAGAGAAAGGAATTATTAATGGCAAAGTTTTTATTGAAGTAAAAGAAAATTTTTTTCGACCAGGTGAGGTAAATCAGTTAGTTGGCGACTCTTCAAAAGCATATAAAATTCTTGGGTGGAAGAATAAAACTTCTATAGAAAAATTAATTGAAGAAATGTGCGATAGTGAAATTAAAAATTTACACCATTAATTTTCTAAGTAAAAATTTCATTTGATAACTTGTGCATTTTTGTACATAAACTATAAAAACAAGGACTGTCAAAAATATTATTTTTAATTTAGAGAAATTTTTTTCTTTTATAGTTTTTTTTATAAATCTTAATACTAACTCAAATTGTATGTAGTAAATCTTGTACAATGAATTTATTTGATTGTATAAGACTTTATAGCCCCCTTTATTTTTTTCAATTACAAGCCTTTCTTTCAGAGCGTAATAAAAAATTCTTTTATTTAAGAAAACAACTTTATTCTTTGAAAAGAAATTGAGTGCGGTTAGAGTATCATAATTTGATCTTGATGCCCCGATTGGTCTGTGATTATCAATTGATTTTAATAATGAATTTGTTTTGAATAGGCCAAAAAAAAATGGATAGCTAGTCCTAATAAATAAAAATTTTATAACATTTATAAATTTTGAATAAGTGGGTTTTGCAAATTTGATATTTGGTATTATATATTTATTATTTTTGTCAATTAAATAAAAATTCGAAAATACTAAGTCAGCATTCTTTTTATAAATTAAATTTAATAATTCTTTAATGTAATTTTTATTATAGGCATCATCATCATTAGCAAGAAGACAGTAATTATACTTACGTAAGTATTTTTTTACCAAGATTCTTTGAGCTGTAGGTATATCGGTTTGTTTTTTGGAAATATGTAAAGTAATTTTGTTATTAAATTTAGATTGTAAATTTTTAATAATTTTTATTGTGTTGTCGTTTGATTGGTTGTCTAAAATATGAATTTTAATTTTTTTATGCGATTGCTTTAATAATGAAATTAAAACTCTCTTAACAGTTTTTTCTCCATTCCAAACATTCAATCCAATTCCTACTAAATCTAAATTTCTATATTTCATATTTAGATTTTGTATTTTTTTATATTATTAACTATATTTTTTTTATTTAAATATTTTACAAGATCAATTGCATAATATTTTTTATTATAAAAAATTTTCTCAAGATCATAATATGAGTTAGTAAAAATGTTTAAAATTTGAAAGTACGTTTTTTGAAAAAAGTGTTCAAAATAATAATCAAAGTTTTTATAAATTCCAAGAATGTATGGAATGCAAAAAATGTAGTAAAAATATCTCGCTGGCTTTAATAGAAGGTCCGGGAATATTTTTTTTATAAGTAAAAGTTTATTTTTTTTTAAAATAATATTTCTACTGCTAGCATTAACTGAATAGCCCTGATCATCTACAAAAGCAAGAAATGGTAATGTTACAAATAGATTTATCTTATCTCTGAACACATTAAACGGCCAGTCAGCAAAGCAAATTACTTTATTTCCATTAATTTTTAAAATTCTTTTACAAGTAAATTTATTAATTTGATAAATAGCTGTTCCTGATAAATGTGTTTTCGAAGTATGAATATTTGCAATTTTATAAATTTTTTCTACAGGTCTTTTGTTAACCAATCCCACGGGGTAGCTAAAAAAATTTACAATTTGGTTGTTTTTAGTTTTGACAGCTTTATTAACCCATAGCGCAAATTTTTTTGATGGAACCGCATCATCTTCCATAATAATTGCGTCTGTAATATTTTTTTTTACTATATGCCTATACAAAGCTAAATGGCTAGCCGCGCAACCAATTTCTGCAGCAGACAAGTCTCTGCCAACATATGACAAAGTTTTATTTCTATCATAGATCTTATCTAAAGAATTTTTTTCCTCAAAATTTTTGCCATCAATTCCTTTTACAATTGTGTAATTTAATTTCAGATTTCTCATAATCTTTTTTAATCTGCTAATTCTTGCATGATTTTTAAGAGTTATAATAAAAATTTTGATTCCCATGAAACTTCACTTTAAAGATATACTTAATTTGTAAAAAAATATAATAGTAAAATTTATTTATTGCTACTTAAAGAATGTATAAAAAAATATTAAAATTAATACATGTTTTTTTTGTATCGCTGGGTTTAAATCTTTTAAAATTTAAAAATATATTCTATTTTCCAAAATATATTAAAGATTTGCTAATATTTATTTTTAAAGGCGGACGTATCTCTCTTCCCTCACCAGTTCTCGGAGAACATAGTTCTCACTCAGGAAACTTTGATAAACAATATTTTTATCAAGATTTAATCGTTGCAAATTATATTTACAAAAAAAATCCAACAAGACATATTGACATTGGTTCTCGAGTTGATGGCTTTGTATCTAATGTTGCAAGTTTCAGAAAAATTGAGGTATTCGATATACGTAAAAATCATTTTAGTCATGAAAATATTACTTTTAGTCAATTTGACTTTATGAAATCAAATATTTCTATGAAAGAAATTACCGATAGCTTGTCTTGCCTTCACACTATTGAGCATTTCGGATTAGGTAGATATGGAGATCCTATTAATCCAAATGGGCACATAATAGGTTTCAAAAATATTTTAATGCTTTTAAAAAAAAAGGGTTTTTTTTACTTCTCTATCCCGATTTCTAAGTTAGACCGAGTTTATTTCAACGCTGAGAGAACTTTTGAACCCTTGGGAGTTCTTAAATGGTCAGACGATTTGCAATTAGTCAGATTTGATTTAATAGATGAAAATGGGAAAATATTTTATAATTGCGATATAAATAATAAAAAGACTTATTCAGAATTGACTTATGGCTGCGGCATATATACTTTTAAAAAAATTTAACCAAAACAAGATTTAATTTTTGCGAAATTTATTTTTCCCCTTCTTTTTAAAAATAAAAAATTTTTTGACTTTTTGTAGAAGATTAAAAAAAATTTTTATTCATTATATAATTCCCGATAAAGAGCGAAAATATCAAGAAATAGAAAATTGTTATGATATGTTTAGCAAAGAAGAAATGCTTAAATGTTACAATCATTTTAGTGAAAATTTTTTAAATTCAGTATTTGTTGATGCAAAAAAATTAAATTCATACGCCTTAAATAAAGCTATGGAAAATCACTCTTCACAAAAAAATAGTTTTTTTGTTGAATTTGGAGTCTTTAGAGGATTCTCTATTAATGCTTTCGCTAAGTTACTTAAGCCAAAAAAAATATATGGCTTTGATTCTTTCGAGGGCCTTAAGGAAGATTGGGTCGGTACAGACGTTGTTAAGGGAGAATTTAATTTAGCAGGCAATATTCCTAAATTAGATAGCAATGTGATCCCGATAAAAGGCTGGGTTCAAGATACGGTTGAAATTTTTTTAAAAGAATACAAGCCTTTAATTGTTTTTGCACATATGGATTTAGACACTTATGAATCAACATTTTACACTTTGAAAAAAATAAAACCATTTTTAAGCAAGGGTAGTATTTTACTTTTTGATGAATTGTATAATTATCCAGGTTGGCGCGCAGGAGAATATAAAGCCTTAACAGAAAACTTTAATACAAATGAATATAAAATAATTGCATTCGCAAAAGATGGCTGGTCAGCGGCTATTGAAATTATTTGATAATACAAATTTATAAATTTAAAAAATAATTTAAAATTTATTTTCTTTTAAAAAAAGATTAAAATTATTTTTAAGAGACAAAGAACCCTCAATTGTAAGATGATTATTATCCCTATAACTTAAAAAATCTTCATTTATTTTATGGATAAAGCATTTGTTTGATTGGCATATAACTTTGTAAGGATTGTAAATTAATATTTTATTATTTTTTAATTCATCATTAAGCTTGCTAAGCTGTTCAAAGAGGTAATCGAGATTTCTATTTTTATAATCAACGGATAAATCGAAACTACAGTCTTTGTTATTGATCAGACATTTCACTGGTTTTAAATCTTCATCATAAAAGTTTGGAACTGGACCAATAATTAAAAAAATAATTTTTTTATCAAATTTATTATAATTACCTTTAAATTCATTTAGTTCTGAAATATTATTTATGCTCCTTACGTAGTATATATTTTTAAAATACTTTAATTGATTATTAACTTCCTGAGTTGAATACGAGTTATTAGTATTAAAATTTGTATTATTTTTATAGTAGATGCTTTCTTTTAATGATTTAGAAATTAAAGGAACAAATATTGCCGCGTGACTATTTCCTTCTATATAAATTAAGTTTTCCGTGTTAAAAAATTTGAAACATTCATTTTTTAAACCGAAGTAATTAATACTGTATTTCTTTGAATTGTCGGTGCAAAATTTATATAATTCGTTATTATTAATTTTTATTTCGGTATAGTTTAATCTTTTTGTAAGTGAAAATTCTTTTTCTAGATAATTATTTTTTAATATAAACCGTTTAAAATAATTTAGATCAAATGTTTTTTGAAAAAAATAAATACCAACTACTAAAATAAAAAATGTTAATAAATGTACTTTAGAAAAAATATTGATTTCAATACTTTTTAAATCAAATTTTTTAAATTTATTTTCAATATAAACGTATGATAAATGAGATAATAAAGTAGTACAAAAAAAATTAAAAATTACATTGTTTTCAGATTTTAAATAAATATTAGAAAAATATATTACTGGTAGATGCCACAAGTAAAACGAATATGAAATATTTCCAATGTATACTAAAAACTTGTTGCTAAAAAAGAATGAAGTTTTATTTTTTTTAAAAAAAATAAATAGTGAAGTTAAAAATACAATTATAAATTGATTAAATACTAAATTCTCTTTATTTGGGAAAAAAATTGTAATTGTTATTAATAGAAAAATTAGCCAGGATTTTTTTTCTTCAATTATAGTTTTTTTTTTATCATTTTTAGAACTTATTTTTGTTAAAAAATAAACCAAAGAACCTTGAAAAAATTCCCACGCCCTAAAAAAGGGGGAATAAAATATTAAATTTTTATTTTCTGATAAATAGATAATCGCGGCAATAGAAATACTAATTGTAAATAATAATATTTTTATTATTAACTCTTGTTTTAGATTTTTCTTTAGAAAGTAAAAAAAAATAGGAAAAGCAAGATAGAATTGCATTTCAACACCTAAAGACCAGGTATGATTTAATGGGTCGTCAAAAATATTATCGAAATAACTTTTATTAAGATTTTGATAATAAAAATTTGAAACAAAAAAATAAATAAATTTTATTTTATCTCTATAAAAATCATATTCTGTTAAAGGACCAAAAAATACAAACGTTAAGAAGACAATAGTTATTATAAAAAAATAAACTGGAACAATTTTTAGAATTCTTTTTAAAAAAAATTTTTTGATTTCTAATTTATTATTTATAAAAAATCTTTCTTCTAATTGTTTTGTAATTACATAACCAGATATTACAAAAAAAATATCAACACCTAGATAGCCCTTAGAAAATATATTTATATTTAAATGATAAAAAAAAACCATTAACACCGCTATAGCTCTTAGCGTTTGAATGTAATCTAAGTAAAGTACTCTCGATGATTGATATTGATATTCAGACATTATATAAATTTTATGAGGATTTATGATAATTCAATTTTATAAAATTATTATTATAAAATATATATTCCAATAATTTAAATAAGTGAAAAAAATTCTTTGTTTATTGCACAAGCATCAATTTGGTAATTTAGAATATCCCATATCTGTCGAATACAAACTTATTTACAAGACTCTAAAAAAAATAAATAAAAATACTTTTTTTTTTGATACTCATAAAGAAAAAAGTATTCATTCAAGCAACCTTAAAATCTTAGAATGTGTAAAAAGAATTAAACCAGAATTAATTTTTTGTCATCAATCCTTTTATGAAATTTACTCAGAAACTTTTTGTGCTATAAGATCAATATGCTCACCATTGATCATAAATTGGTGCTCAGATGATAGCTGGAGATATGAACAGCATTCTTTTCTAATAGCTCAATCTTTTGACTACCAGATAACAACTTACAAATCTGCTCATAATAATAATATAAAAAATAAAATTAATTCAATTTTATCCCATTGGGGATGTGATGAAAATTTTTTTATCAAACCAAAAAAAAAATCATCATATATGAATGATGTTAGTTTTATTGGAAATTCTTACCTAGGAAGAAAAAAAATAATCGAAGAACTAAAAGATTTCGGAATTAATGTTGAGTGTTTTGGTAAAGGATGGGGAGAAATAATTGATGATAAGCAATTACCATTGGTAATGAATAATTCTAAAATAAATATTAATTTTTCTAAATCAAGAGGTAATCAGTTACAAACAAAGGCAAGAATATTTGAAATTATAGGTGCCGGTGGATTTTGTATTAGTGAAAAATCTAATGAAATAAAAGATTTTTTTAGAGAAAATCATGAAATAGTAATATTTAATAATTTAGCTGAATTAAGAGATAAAATTAAATATTATCTCAAAAATGAGATCAAAAGAAAAAGTATTTGTAATAAAGGTTATTTGAGGTGTTACAAAAATTATTCTTATAAAAAAATTATTCAAAATATATTAGAATTAACTTCCAAAAAAAAACCAAAAAAACCAAATATAAATTCTTCTTATAAAGATTTAAATTTTTTAACAAGGCCACCGTCTTTAATTCTAAGATTGTATAAATCTATTTCTATTATAATTTTTAAGACATTTTTTTCAAAAGAAAAAGCAGTTAAGTTTTCAAGAAGATTGTTATTCGAAATTGAATGGAGAATAAGAGGTGAAAAAACCTATTCTTCTAAAGGCTGGTGTAGCAACTTATTTAATTATTCATAAATTAGTTTTTATGATTTTTTTCTAAGGGATGTTTATATTTTCAATACAGTATCTGACGAAAAAAATTCAAAGAAATTAATATGATTTAATAAACTTAAAAGCTTTAAAGTTTTAAAGTTTTAAAATTGATTTAGATATATATATATAACTTATAAATGAAAAAAATATTAAGTCTTTTAAATAAAAAACAACTTTTATATTTTTATTTCTTCGGAGTTGCTGTTTTATTACTGTCCGTTCTGGAAGTGTTAATATTTTCACTTATTCAACCAATTATTGGTATTTTATCATCCAAAAATTCTCAATTAAATTTTGATGGTACACTTATAAAAAAAATTATTCCTGATGAATTTTTTAATTCCCATTTAATTTTATTTATTTTTTTTTTATTTTTTGCATTAAGATCAGTTGTTACTATAGGAATTTCTTATATACGCCAATCACTAAATAGAAGCATTGATCAGGATATTTCTAATAAAGTATACTCACAATATATTCATAAAGACTATTCTTTTTTTTTAAAAAAAAATTCTTCTAGTTTTGTTTCAAACATTATTGTTGAAGTAGATAAATTCTCCTACAGATTAGTGGATAGCTTAACTTTTTTAATTGTAGACGTTGTAATTGTTGCAACTATAACAATTTATTTGTTAATAAGTTATTTAGCTGCAACCATTGTCCTAATGACAATTATTGCTCTAATTTTTTATTTTTTTTATTTCCTTTATAAAAATAAATTTAAAAAAATCGGAATAGACAGAAGTCTTGCGGATGCACAAAAAATTTCTTGGCTACAAAAAAGTTTTTACAGCATTCAGTCTATTAAACTAGATAATTTAGAGTATTTTTTCAAAGAAAAATTTGAAAAAGAGGTTAAGAAATCCTCAGAAAGTACTTTTAAAATGAATTTTATTTCAGAACTTCCACGAAATCTCGCAGATGTAATATTGATTATTGTCGGTTCTTCTCTTTTGTATGTGCTTAGTTTTTCAGCACAAATTGAGAAAGAGTTATTTTTATCAATAATAGGATTGTTCATACTTGCAATGTTTAGAATTTTACCATCCGTAAATAGGATCTTGTATGCATTTAATAGTATTAAATTCCACTACCAAACTATTAGCAATTTAGAAAAATTGATTAATGAGGAAAAAAACTTAAATAATAATGAAAAAGAGGAAGAAATATTTTTCACCCCTCTTGAAATTAACGAATCAATAAAACTTGAAAATGTCAATTTTTCTTACGATGTTGATGGTGTAGAAAAGAAAATCTTAAAAAATGTAAACTTAGAAATTAAAAAAAATAAAATTGTAGGAATTTGTGGCAAGAATGGTTCTGGAAAAAGCACTTTGTTAAACATTATAGCCGGTTTACTTGAGCCAAATATTGGCTCAGTTAAACTAGATGGCAAGAATATTAAAGATTTTAAACGGTTGTATCAATTTACAATCGGCTACGTTACTCAAAAAACATATTTAACGGATGATAGCGTTGTTGAGAATATAATTTTTGGAAGAAAACGTGAAGAGCATAATCGAGAACAAATGGATAAGGCAATTGCTTTAGCACAACTTAAAAACATCATAGATAATCTTCCAAATAAAGAAAATACTCTTTTGGGAGAGAGAGGCACTAAATTATCCGGTGGTCAGCAACAAAGAATTGGAATTGCTAGAGCTTTATATAAAAATCCTCGTATAATAATTTTTGATGAGGCGACTAGCGCCCTAGATAGCGAATCACAAGAAGAAATATTGCTTTCAACAGTTTTTAAGGAGAATTTAGAAAAAATTATTATCATAGTTTCTCATGATAAAAGAATATTTAAAATGTGCGATGAGGTTTATCAAATTGAGCATGGCACATTGACAAAATTAAATTAATGAAAAATGACTTTATTATTAGTGTTATAATACCCACTTATAATCGTTCACATTATTTAAAAAAAATTATTTCTAAGTTAAATTTAAGAAATTTTAAAATAGAGGTAATAATTTGCGATAGCTATAGTACTGATGATACCCGAAACGTGGCATACGAATTAAAAAAAAAATATACTTATCTAAATATAAAATATTACAACGTTTCAAAGAATAATAATTCTTTAAAAAGAAATGCAGGAATAAAAAACTCTCGCGGATCTTATATTGTGTTAATTGATGACGATTGCATCCCAGAAAAAAATTTTTTGGAAAATTACCTTTATTTGTTAAAAAATAATAAAAATAAAGAAATTTTATGTGGATCTGTAAAGTATACTAATATTTCATTAAAAAAAAATTTTATAAAATATCGTCAATCAAGGCACTTTGTTATCGAAAACAAAAGAACTGTAGATAATCAAAAAAAACTAATGCCAAAACAAGTAGTTACCATGAATATGGCTTTTAAAAAAGATTTAATATTAAAAAATAGAATTTTTTTTAATGATAAGTTTAATGCATATGGATTTGAAGATTTTGAATTTGCTTATAGAATAGTTAAAAAAGGAATAAAAATAATTGCATCAAGTCCTGTTGTGTACCACTTGGACGATAGAAGTTTTGAAAAATATTTAATGAAAATTAAATTTATAGGTTATCAAAGCAGTGCTTTTCTTTATAAATTAAATAAAAAAGCTGCTCTAAGTAATAATTTTTTTAAGTTAGAAAATAATTTTATTTTTAAATACTTATTAAATAACTTTATTTTTAATTTAATTTTTGTTTTTTTAGAAAGGTTGTTTGTCAGCATCGATAAAAGATTTATTTATTGTCCATTTATTTATAAACCTGCTATAGCCATAACTTATATGCAGGGCTGTATTTTAAGAAATAATAAAGAAAAAAGTGAAAGTTATATAAATAGTTGGTATAAATAAAATATGAAAAATAGCGCATTATTTTCAAAAAAAAATATTCTTATTACAGGTGGAACGGGTTCATTCGGCTCTTCTTTTGTAGATTATATATTAAAAAAAAAGTATAAATTTAATGAGATCAGAATTTTAAGTCGTGATGAAAAAAAACAAGATGATCTAAGAAAGATTTTAAATAATAAAAAAATTAAGTTTATCATCGGAGACGTTAGAGACTTTTCAAGTTTAGATTATGCTATAGAGAACGTTGATTATATTTTTCATGCTGCGGCATTAAAACAGGTTCCATCGTGCGAATTTTATCCAATCGAAGCTTACAAGACAAACGTGATAGGCACAAATAATGTTATTCAGAAAGCTATCTATCATAAAGTAAAAAAAATAATTTGCCTCAGTACTGATAAATCCGTCTATCCGATTAATGCCATGGGAATATCAAAGGCCATGATGGAAAAAATTGCACTTTCTAAGTCTTTACATAAATCTAAATTTACTCAAATTTGTGTTACTAGATATGGCAACGTACTAGGTACTCGGGGCTCAATAGTTCCAACATTGCTAAATCAAATCTCAAAGAAATTACCAATTACTATTACAAATTATAATATGACCAGATTTTTAATGACAATGGACAATGCTATAGAGCTGGTATTATTTGCTCTTAAAAATGGAAAAAATGGAGATTTATTTATTCAAAAAACACCCTCTTCCACAATTCAAAATTTAATTACCGCACTATTATTAACATTGAATAAAAAAAATTATCCAATTAACATAATTGGTGAAAGACACGGCGAAAAATTACATGAAACATTAATGTCTAGAGAAGAAGCTAGTAAAGCTATTAATTATAAAAATTACTTCTTAATTAAAAGCGATTCACGTTCATTAAACTATGAATCTTATTTTAACAAAGGCTTTATTCATAAAAAACCTATAAAATCTTATAGTTCTGATAGTGTGCAATTACTAAGCGTAAATTTAGTTAAAAAGTTTTTAGAAAAATTAGATTTAATAAAAAAATTTAAATCATAATGATAGATGAAGATATTAGTCATAGGTAGTAATGGTTTTATAGCTAGAAACTTAATTATTTCTTTAAAAAATATTCAAAATATTTCAATATTCAAAATCAGTAGTAAAAAAGAGCATAAAAAATTATTCCAGATTTTACCTAAAATGGATGTCGTTTTTCACCTTGCAGGGATTAATAGAAGTTCTTTAAAAAAAGATTTTTTTACAAACAATTTTTTGTTAACAAAAAAAATTTGTGATTTTATTGCAAAACAGAGATTAAATTTAAAATTTTTTTATACTTCAACAATACAAGTCAATAAAAGTAGTTTTTATGGATTATCGAAAAAAAAAGCAGAGGATAGTGTTCTTCTTTTAAAGAAAAAAACCAAATGTAATGTTTTTATTTATAAACTTCCCAATATTTTTGGTAAAGGCTGCTTACCTTTTTATAATTCTGTTATCGCAACTTTTTGCTATCAATTAACGAGAAATAAAAAAGTGAAAATAAAGAATCCAGAAAAAATTTTAAATTTTTTATATATAGATGATTTGATCGAAAGTTTTAAAAAAAATTTATACAAAAAAGAAAATTTAAAAACAAAATTTGTTAAATTGCCTAAGACTTATAAAATTTCTCTAGGTAATATTTATAAAATATTATGTGATTTTCAATCTAACTCAAACTATACAAAACAATACTCACAGAAAGGTTTTTTGAAAAAACTTTTTGCTACCTATGTAAGCTATTTGCCAATGTTCAAAACTAAAAATTTTATACATGGATTTAAAGATTCTAGGGGAGCTTTTTATGAAATATTAAAGTCAAAAGAGACAGGACAGATTTCTTTTCTATCTGTTAAGAGAGGTCAAACTAGGGGTGATCATTATCACAATACCAAAGTTGAATTATTTTTTTTAGTTTCGGGTCGCGTCAAAATTAATACACAAAATATTTTTAATAAAAAAAAATTCAGCTTTACTCTTAGTGGTAACATAAACATTCCATGCATAGTAACACAACCAGGGTTTGCTCATAATATCGTTAATATTGGCAAAAAAGATGCTAAATTTATAGTTTGGAGTAATGAAATTTTTGACATTACAAAGCCTGATACTCAAGTATATAAAATTAGTAAATAAAAATGTATAAAATTTTAACAATTTTTGGAACAAGGCCTGAAATAATTAGACTGTCTTGCATCATTCAAAAGTTAGATAAATCTTTTAATCACAAATATGTTAATACGGGTCAAAATTTTAATGTAAATTTAAATAAAATTTTTTTTAAGGATTTAGCTCTTAGAGCTCCTGACTACGATTTAAAAATTAAATCTTCTACCTCAGCTGAATTTTTGAGCAAATTATTTTTAAAAATTGACAAGATTCTAGAAAAAGAGAAACCAGATGCAATAATAATATTAGGGGATACAAATAGTGCTTTAAGTTCAATATTTGCAAAAAAGAAAAAAATTCCTATTTTTCATATAGAGGCTGGAAATAGGTGTCGAGACGAGAGAGTTCCTGAAGAAATTAATAGAAAAATTGTAGATCATATAGCTGATATAAATCTGACTTACTCAAATTATGCTTCAGAAAATTTAATTTTAGAAGGCATTAATAAAGACAGAATTATTAAAGTAGGAAGTCCTTTATTTGAGGTTTTTAATTTTTATGAATCAAAAATTGAAAAAAGTAAAATTTTACAAAAGTTAAATTTAAAAAAAGATAAATATATATTAGCAAGCATTCATAGAGAAGAAAACTTAGAGTCTAATAAAAATTTGAAAATTATATTTAAATCATTGCATTTGTTACAAAGAAAATTAAATTTACCTCTTATTTTTTCGGCGCACCCTAGAACAGTAAAGAAAATTAGGCAATCAAAGATAAAAATTTCAAAAAAAATTTTACTAAAAAAACCCTTTGGCTATTTAGATTATGTTAAAATGATGAAAAATTCGAAGCTTATAATTTCTGATAGTGGCAGCATCACAGAAGAAACCTCAATTCTTAGTTTGCCATCTATTAACTTAAGATCGTCTAATGAAAGACAGGAAGGCATGGAAAATGGAATAGTTATTATGACTGGATTAGATCAAAATTCTATACTTAATTCTGCCAAGTTAGTTTTGCAAAAAAAGAAAGATAGTATTCATGGAGTATATGGTGATTATTCTAAACCTAATGTTTCGGACGTAATCGTGACAATTTTGCAGAGCTATATTGGTTACATAAAAAACAAAAATTACCCAGAATTTTAGTTTTGAAGATATTAATAGTTAGCCAGTATTTTTGGCCAGAACAATTTAGGATTAACGAAGTTGTCGAGGATTTCCTGCGACGAGGTTACTCAGTAGATGTAGTTACTGGGATTCCCAATTATCCCAGCGGAAAAATTTTTGACGAGTATAAAAGAAATAAAAATAAATTCGACAAATTTTTAGAAGCAAATATTTATAGAGTTCCAATTATAACAAGGGGTAAAGCTTCTCCTTTTAGACTTTTTGCAAATTATATAAGCTTTGTCTTTTCAGCAATTATTATTGGATCTTATAAATTAAGAAATAAAAACTATGACATAATATTTACCTTTGGTACATCACCCATTACAACGGCTCTGCCTTCAATTTTCTTTTCTTTTATAAAAAATGCCAAACATGTTTTGTGGGTCTTAGATATTTGGCCATATATTTTAAAAGAATTAAGTATAATAAAAAATAAATATTTATTTATTATAGTAGAAAAAATAGTAGATTATATTTACTATAAATCTGATCTTATTTTAGCCCAATCTAAGAGTTTTCAGAAAATAATTTTAGAAAGGGTCAAAAATCAAAAAGAAGTACTTTATTTTCCTTCTTGGAAAGAAAATTTGATTTCCAATGAAATATCAGATTCGCATGTAAATAATGATTTAAGTTTTTATAAAAATAAATTTAATATTGTTTTTACAGGAAACGTGGGAGAAGCACAGAATTTTGAAAATATAGTCGCGGCAGCAGAAATTATTAAAGATCATAAGAATATTCAATGGTTAATAATAGGCACTGGCAGAAAACTAGATGAAATCAAAAAAATAACTGAAAAAAAAAAAATAAAAAATTTTTATATTTTAGGCCATAAGCCAATTTCAGAAATTCTATTTTATCATCAAATCGCAACTATTTTATTTATTTCACTAAGTCCTGGCAAATATTTATCTTCTACTATACCTGGAAAATTTCAAACTTACTTGGCTAGCAATAAGTTCATTTTAGGATTTATTTCTGGTGAAACTGCTCAATTAATAGATGAGTCTAAAGTGGGAGCTCATGTTGATCCATCTGATTCTAAGCTTCTAGCAAAAACTATTATTGATTTGGTTCAGAATCCTGAAGGAATAAACAAAGTAAAATCAAATAATTTTGGTACAGAATATGTAAAGAAGTATTTTAATAAAGATACACTTCTTAATAAATTATCCAATGATATATTTGAAATCTTAGTAGAGTTTAAAATTATTAGAGATATAAAAAATTTTTCTCTAAATAAAAATTTTTCTTTATCGGGATTAAATTTAGCTTTTATTGGATATTTTATTAGAGGAAAAATTAAAATGTCAAAAAATATTTATTTATGGCCTGACGGTTTTTTCTTTAAAAGATTTTTTAATGAAAAAAGCATTATAAAAATTCCAGGTAGAGATATTATAAATCGATTAAAATTAAATGATAATTTTAAAAGAATTTTTATTCTAGGTAATTTAGAGCTTAAATCAAAAGAATATTTAAAGAGTCTTTTTAAAAAAGAAATTGTACATATTCACCTGGGATTTGGGGAGGCTAATGAAATCTTTAAAGAAATTTCTAATCTTAAATTTTTAAAGACAGATATTGTATTTTTAACTCTACCAACGCCAAAACAAGAAGAACTCTCCGAATTAATTATGAAAAATAATGAATTCTATAAAATATTTTGCATTGGTGGCGCAATTAACATGGCATCTGGCCTTGAAAAATCAGTACCAGATTTTTTAGAAAAATTTAACCTTGAGTTTATTTGGAGATTAAGAACCGACACGCGTAGAAGGCTGAGAAGATTAATTGTTTCAGGATATTATTATTTGTATGGAGAATTATTTTTAAAATTTAAAAATATAAGAAAAAAAATAATAGATGAATAATAAAAATTTATTAATTTGGGTATCCGATTTCAGTTTAAATACAGGCGAGGGGATTTTAGCTAGAGAATTTTTGAATGAAATTCATAAATTAACTAATTATAAAAAAATTATAATTAAAACCTTTGAACAGACTATTCATATAAGTAATTTTGATATCAAAAAAATTCATTTAAAAGAATTTGATCAAAAAAATATTTGTCATAAATATTTTGGTCCTATTTATGGAGCAATTTTTCTTAGGTTTTTTTCACGTAAATATGAGATTATATATTTAAATTATTTGCCATTTTGGAATTTTTTAATTTTTCTTATTTTGCCTAGGAAAACAATATTAGGACCTATTACCGGGGGTCTATATAGAGGGCGCTCTAATAATCTTAATTTATTTATTAGAAAATATTTCTTTCCGCTTTTTTATAATATTAGCAAAATTATTATTAGCATAAAATTCAATAAAGTAATTTTTTCAACAAGTATTTTAAAAAATTATATAAAGAAAAACAAAAATAATTTATATAATTTTGTTACAATACTTTTTGATAAAAAAATTTATAATAATAAAAAAAAAAAATATGATATTATTTTTTATAATAGAGATCATGACGCAAAACATTTCGATAATGTTAAAAAAATATTAATTTATTTATCTAAATATTGTAAGATATGTATTATAGGAGATATTTTTAAACATCCTAATGTTAAAAACTTTGGATGGATTGAAAGAGAAAGTGTTTTTAAGATAATACAACAGAGCAAAATAGCTTTTAATAGTTCAGAAAATTTTTTATCAATCTTTGGTATCGATTGTGTTAATTATGGTATCCCAGTGATATCTGATAGCAATGTCTTTTCAAAAGCTAAAATTAAAAGTAAATTTTATATCAGACTAGACTATAATAATTTAAAAAAAAGTTCTGATAAAATTTTAAATTTAATATCACAAAATACTATAAAACAAAATTCAGAATACTGGAATAATATTTTTTTGGAAAAAAAAAAAATTAGAAATTTTCTGTATTTATATTTGCTTCGTTAAATTTTTATTATTTAACATTATAAACGCTAAGATAAAAAAAACAAAATCAATGCCAAATAATGAAATCGAGTTTTCAAAAAAACCTCTAAAACAAAGATATACTAATAAAATTACCAAAAACATTTGAAGTGGATATTTATTAGAAAATATTTTTTCAAAAAAAATTTTTTTAATCAAAAGATTTATTGTTGCTATATATATTAAAACTATAGAGAATAAGCCAATTATGCCCCCACATAAGTATGCATATAAAAAAGCATTTGACGCATTGTTATCGTAAATAAATCTGTTTCTATTCTCATCTATAAAAGTATCGTCGGATTGATATTTATTTTTAAAATCTAATAATAAAGCTCTGTCAGCCTGAGGACCATATCCAAGAATTATTTTTTTTTCTTTTATGACAAAAAGAGTATTTTTCCAAATAGTTAACCTCCCAGAAGTATCTGGGCCTAAACTAACCAAACGATTTTTTGGATTAAAATTATCTATCTTGTTTATATGATTTGTGAACTTTAAATCTTTTTTTATCAAATAATAACTTTTTATCAAATAATAACTCTCAAATAAAGTAATAGGAATAATTACTAATAAAACAAAATATTGTAATTTTTTTTTTAAAGTAATAGTTGTAAAAAAAAAGAATAAAATAAAACTTAGCGCAACACCAACAAGAGTACCTCTTGCTTGCATTTTATAAATTAACACTATTATCAGTGCTCCCAAAATATAGAGAATGATTTTATTTTTTTTTTTAAGCAAATAGCAAAAGATTAAAAAAAAAATAATTAATAACATTCGACTTATTCCTGTAATTCTAGGATTAGCTTGTTCAAATTTTTTTTCAAACGGATTTAATGTGTCAGTGCCATAAATAAATTTCAAATTATTTTGTATTGACTCAACCATTAAATGATATGTGAAATAAAATGAAATAAATCCAATAAAGATTATTGTAATTATCAATATTTTCTTATTAAATTTTTCTAAGTTAAGATTTTTTGAAATATAAAAAATAAGCAATAAATTTACTGCGCATGACACAAGATTCAAGTTATCCCAAGCAGATGATATATGGCTGCTGTATGATTTGTTAAAGTTACTTAATTGGACATCGGGAATTTCTAAATATCTATCAGATATAAAGAGAGCAAATAATTGCCATAAGTAGTATATGCCAAATAATACAATTATAATTTCTGGCTTTTTTATTTTATTAGATAAAATAATTAAGCCTAAAACAATAGTTAATAAAAAAGGAATATAAAACCTAATTAAATTAAATATAGAAAAAATTTTTTCAATTGAGAATGATGATAAGTAAAAATCTAATGGCTCGAACTGCAAAGTATATGTATATAAGGAATTGATAGATAGTAGCGTTATAAACCAAAAAGATATTAATATATTTTCTTGACTAAAATATTTCATTATATGCTATTACTACATTAATAGTTGCAAGCATTGAAGTAATTATCTTAATTTTATGATTTCGAATAATAATTTAAACAATCTATTTTTAAGAATTATTTTTTGTATTTTTCCTTTTTTGTTAATTTCGGGTTCATTTTTGCCAGATTTATTTATTACATTAACTGCACTTTATTTTTTAACATATTGTTTCTTTTGTTTAAATTTTTCTTTCTTTAAACATAAGCTTGTAGTTTTTTTTTTAATTTTTTATTTTTATATTAACATTAACTCTTATTTTGCATATCTCCCCTCAATGTCTTTTCAAACTACCTTGCCTTATATTAGAATGATTTTGTTTTCTATTTTTTTTGCATATATTTTAGAAAAAATTTTAAATTTAAAAAAAATTATTTTTTATTCATTTTTATTCTCATATATAATTTTATTTTTTGACTCTTTAATTCAAATAAAGACAGGGCAGAACCTTCTTGGGTATCCAATAGTTAGTGTGAGGGTCGCAAGTCTATTTAGAGATAAGTTGATAATGGGAAGTTATGTGGCAAGAACCTTACCAATCCTGCTTGCTATTTGTTATCTTGAAAACTTTAAATACAATAATTTTTTAAAAATTTTTTGTATTATCCTAGCTGGAGCTTTAGTTTTTTTTAGCGCAGAAAGAGTATCTTTGTTTTATTATATTGCGACAGTCATTGTATATTTAGTTTTATTACCGAATAAAAAAAAGATTATTTTTAATTTTAGTTTAGTGTTTTTTTTTTTTTTAATCCTTATTTTTTTTAAACCTTCTTCGACAGATAGATTATACAAGCATACATTAGCTCAGATAAATCAAAATAATAAATATTTATTTAGTGAAAGACATGAAATGCATTTTTTAACTGCATACGAAATGTTTTTAGATAAAAAATTTCTTGGTCATGGCATCAAATCCTTCAGATATCTTTGTGACAATCCCCGCTATACAGTTAAAGAAATTATTATTGATAATAATAAAAAATTTTCACCAATAGATGGTTATGTATATTTTATTAATACAGATGCTGGTAAAGAAAAAAATTATTATGTAATTTTTTTGACAGAATTTCAAAAACAAGAATTTGAAAAAATTGTAGACAGCATTAGAAATATACAAACAGATAAAAGTAATTTTATATTGGATGAAAATAAATTTAAATTATTTTTGGTTAATAACTCGATATTTTATAATGAGCTTAAATATAAAGTTTTATATCAAAAAGTTAAATCGGCATCTCTAGTCAAACAGGGCGATTACATTTACTCATATGCTGAATATGAAAATGGATGTAATACACATCCTCACAGTTTGCACCTTCAAATTTTATCAGAGCTTGGTATATTGGGGTATATTTTTTTATTTTCTTTTTTTATTTATTTAATTATTCTTTTTATGAAAAATTTAATTAATTTAAATTTTAATAAAAAGAAAAATGTTCCCAAAAATAAAAGTCTTTATTGTGTATTTATTGTTTTAGCTCTTATTTTGTCATTATTCCCTGTGCTCCCATCTGGAAATATTTTTAATAATTGGATTTTATCAATGTTTTATTTTAAATTAGCATTTTTATTACATTATTTGTATTTTTATAAAAAATTATAAATTAAATGTTTTTTTTTTTAATTTTTTTATTATTAAATTTATTATTATTTTTTTATTTTAAAAAATTTTCTGAATATATATGCTTATATGACTACCCAGATAATAGTCGCAAATTTCACCAAAATCCCGTAGCATCAATTGGTGGGTTTATAGTTTTTATAAATTTATTTATATTTTTCATTTTCAAAAGTTTTCAATATTTTTATTTTTCTATCTATTTTGAAGATAGTTATTTTAATTTTGTTATTTTTTTTATTTTTTTTTCTTTATTTTTTTTTATTGGGTTTTTAGATGATAAATATAGTTTAGGTCCAAATTTAAAGTTATTTTTATTTTCCATTAGTATTATTGGTCTCTTATATTTTTCAGAGAATTTGGCTTTAACAAGTCTTAAATTTTCTTTTATAGAAAAATCATTAAATATAACTTCTATAGCGTTTCCTTTTACTCTGCTGTGTATTCTTTTGTTCTTGAATGCATTTAACATGTTTGATGGAATAAATCTTCAGTCCGCAATATACTCTTTAAGTATTTTTTTTTTATTTATTTTAAAAGATATTTTTATAGATATTTCAATAATTATGATTTTATCATTATTATTTTTTTCCTATTTAAATTTTAAAAATAAATGTTTTTTAGGAAATAACGGAGCTTTAGTTATTGCATTTGTGATTTCGTATTTGTTTATAAAATCACAAAGTTCCACAAATCCTTTTTTGGCAGATGAAATATTTTTAGCGATGCAAATTCCAGGTCTTGATTTGTTAAGATTAGCCATACAAAGATTTCTTGAAAAAAAACATCCGTTTTATCCAGATACAAACCATATTCATCACCTATTGATGAAAAGATATGGATTTAAAAAAACTTTATTTTTTTTACTATCTTTAATTATTATTCCAAATTTCTTATCTGTCTTATACGGAAATACCTTTTATTATATTATTTTATCTTTAATTGTTTATCTATTAATTATTTTTAAATTAAAGAAATAAAGTTATTGGTTTTAAATGTTGTAAAAAAGTATTCCTTTTTTTATTAAAATAATAGTTGTATTTACAAGAAATGTTTACACAATCTACGGGATTAATAATACCAACAAGAAACCGCCCTGAAAATTTATTTTCAACACTTCAATATTTTTCAAAACATAGAATAAAATTTTTCAGAATTGTTGTAGTGGATAGTTCAAATAAAAATTTAAAAACAAATATAACTAATATCTGCAATCAATTTAATGTTGACCTTTTTTTTTCTAAACCCTCAACATCTGAACAGAGAAATTTAGGTTTAAAAAAATTAAGTCAGTGTAAATTAGATTTTATTATGTTTTTAGATGACGATCTTCAATTTTATGAAAAGTCTTTTAAAATCATGGATATATATATAAAAAAAAATAAAAAAAAGTATATCGGATTTGGCTTTAATAACACTCACTTAAAAAAGAAAAAAAAGTTATTAGAGCAAATTAAGGTTAGCTCATTTATCAAAAAATTAGGATTGTATAGCTCAAAAAAAGGGTTGGTTCTAGATAATGGCTGGCAAACCAAAATAGAAGATTTGAAAAAAAATTTAGAGTCTGAGTGGTTACCAACCTCGGCTTCTGTATTCAAAAAAAATTGTATATCAAGGAAATATTTTGATCGATCTTTTGGAGCTTATAGTTATTTAGAGGATTTGGATTTTTCATTACAAATAAATCCCAAAAGACAGAAATTTTTCTCTGTTGTTGCAAATGCTAAATTTATCCACTTAAAAGATGTTGTTAGAACTTCATTTTTTTTTGGTTATTATGAATTTATTAATAGATTTAAAATTGTAAATAAATTTCATTTAAAAAAAAAAAGATTTTTTCTAATGGCAATTTGTAAAATAACTATCACCGCATTTTCAGTTATTAGTAACTACAGGAATGTACCTAAATTACTTGGCAATACTTTTGCTTTATTCTTATTATTTATAAATTCATTGTTAAATTTAAAAAGATGAAAAGAATTTTAATTATAGAAACTGAATATACAGGGCATTACTTGCCAGGATATATTTTATATGTTTTGAGAAGCTTTAAGAATCAAGACATTCATATTACATTGTTAACTTCTATAGAAGCGACCAAAAAAGCTAAAGAAGCTATTGAAATTTTAAGAAAAGAAAACATTCCATTCAATATTGACGTAATTAAAAATGTAAATGCGAAAAATTATTCATCAATAAATCTTTTTATGGCCCAAGTAAAATTTTTTTTTGAAATTAAAAAAAAGTTTAAATCGTTGAATTCATATTCTAAAATTGATCACGTTTTTCTCGCATCTATTCAGAAATTTGACAAAGCTATGGTAATTTTTGGAAGTCCTTTTTGCAATACTTTTTTTTCTGGAATTTTTCTAGGAGCTAAATTTCATTTGAAAAGTTTTGGAATTCATCAAGTATCTAGATATAATTATTTATCAAAATTTTTTTTTAAACAACTATTAAAAATTTCCAAATTAACAAAAATTATTACAAACGATCATTTGTTAAAAAAGTATATAATATCAAAAAAATGGAAGAATTCTGAAAAATTAATTTTTTTGCACGATCCAAAAGAATTTAATTATAATTCAAATAAATTAAGTTCAAGAAATAAACTGAAATTGCCAAAAAAATCAATTTTAATCCTAGTATATGGAGCTCTCATTGATTCAAAGGGAATTATTGAACTCCTATCTATTTTTAGTAATAGCAAATTACAAAAAGACATCAGAGTTATTTTAGCTGGTAAGCAGCTAGGGAATATTAAAAATTATTTGGCTAAAAATAACTTTGTTCAAAAGCTTAAATCAAATAAGAAAATATATATATTTGATAATTGGATAAATGAAGAGATGGAATCTCATTTATTTACAGCCTCAGATATTGTTTGGATTGGATATAAAAATTATTCTTCTCCCAGTGGCGTTCTTTACCAGGCAGTGCATAAATGTTTGCTAATTTTAATCTCTAACAATGGATTAATAAATCATTTAAATAAAGAAATAAAAATTGCATGCCCAGTAAATATTTGCGATTCCTTAAGTATTATTAAAGGAATAAACTTTGTTTTGGATACTAAAAATAGAAAAAAATTTATAAAAAATATTAATAAATTCTCCAAGACTGCTGATTGTAAAAAATGGGTATCAAATTTTAAAAGAGCGCATTCGAAACTTTATTTCTAAATATGGATTTTTTTATCAATTTTTTTCAATCTACGCTATTAATTACATTGATTTTCTTTGTTTTGTTTTGTTATGGAGATCTATTTTTTATTACTTTAAAAAAATTTAAAAAAATAAATAAATTTAATGACTATACACTTGTCACTCCATTAATTGGATTTTCTATATTGATAATTTTTTCAAATTATTTTTATTTTTTAATCAATTTCAAATCTAAGTATATATATACATCTATATTAATAATATTTAGTTTAATTTTTTTTTTTCACGCAAATAAGAAAACACTAATAAATAATTTTTTTAAAGTTTTAATAATAATAGCACCAATTTTTTCAATATTAATTCTCGTTTCACTTTTAAAAGGAGAGCAATTTTATATATTTAGAGGAAATTATTGGGATAATATGAACTATATATCGCAAGCAATTTTAATTAATGACTTCACTTTTTCTGAAATTTTAGAATTACGTTTAAATAATTTATTAGACCATTCTTATATTCAACATGGATCAGGTTCTATTCTAACGAGACCTCTTACCACTTTCTTTTTGGCGGGTTTTTTTCTAACAAGCATATTAAGTTTTTTTTATTTATCCTTTTTGTTTAAAATTTTTTTATTAACAATTATTTTTTTATCTTTCTATTTTTTAACAAAACAATTAAATTTAAAGAATAATTATTTTGTAAGTTTAGGATTTGTTTTCAGTTTTTGGGTTTTGTATATTTTTGAAATAGAAGCCCTTTCGCATTTGAATGCTTTGCCCTTCTTTTTATTAAGTATTGCATTAATTCTTAAATTTAAAAAAAATTGTTTTTATACAAATATTGATGATTACGTTATATTTTTGCTAACAAATATTTCATTTTTTTTTTTATATCCTGAATTTTTTTCAGTATTTACTTTAGTCTTTTTTTTATTTTTGTTATTGAACTATAACCTATCTTTTTTTAAAGAAAATCTTTTTATAATTACTATGCTAGTATTTTTATTTTTAATTTTTACTTTGCCAAATTATCAGACCACTTATCTAACTTTAATTCAGCAAATAAAAATTGGAACTAGTGATGACATAAACTTTTGGGGATATTTTTCATCTTTCTTTGCTGGAAAAGACAACGATTATTTAAATGAGCAAAATATTAACAATGTTAAATATATTTTTAAAAATTATGATAATTTTTTTGAAATATTTAAGAAAATTTACTCTATTCTAGTTGAAATAGACTATAAATATTTTTTTTTAAATTTTATACCTTCTTTTTTTGGACTTTATTATTTAACAACATCAACATATGTAAGTTATATTGATTTTTTTATATTTTTTTTAATAATTTTTTTAAATTTTTTTTTTATAAAAATTATTTTTAAAAACTTTATTTACGTATTTTATAATAAATCAATTTTACTAAGACTAATTAAATCTTTTATTTTAATATTTTTAATATTTTCAATATTTTTAATTTTTAATAAAGGCTATTGGGCTTTTACAAAATTATATATTTATTTTGGACCGATAATTTTTATTTTTGTTTATTTAAATTTTATCAAAAAAGATAATCAGGGAATATCTTGTCCAAATTATTTGTATATTTTTTTATTACTATTATTTCCATTTTATAAATTTTACCCAGACAATCACGGTATTGGTAGACTAGATTCATTTCCATCGATCATTAATCCTGCATATAAAAAGAATATCGATTGGAATTTGAATGGAGAGAGCTTAAATAGTTGTGCAAAAGTGAGCATTGTATCTAAGGATCCTATTATAAATGGCTATATATCAATAAAACTAAGATATTTTGGATATCAGCATAATGAATATAATAACTATCAGCTTGAGAGTAATAAAACTAATAATAAGTGTAAACTTAACTTAGAAAATTTTTTTTTCTCTGTAACAAATGATAATTAACAAAAAAGATATTTCAATTGTAGTGCCTGTTTACAATGAAGAGGCAAATTTATTAAACTTTATCAATAGAACAGTAAACGTTTTACATAAAAAAAATATCTCATACGAAATTATCTTTGCAGTTGATCCGTCTACTGATGAAAGTGTAGAAATTATAAAGAAACAAATTGAAAATAATAAAAATATTAGAATGATTTTATTTTCTAGAAAGTTCGGACAACAAGTTGCTACAATGGCTGGAATTAAAAACTGCGCAGGAGAGTCTTGCGTAGTTATTGATTGTGATCTTCAAGATCCCCCTGAAATTATTATAGATCTTTATAATGAGATGAATAGAGGATTTGATGTTGTTTATGCAAAAAGAGCAAGCAGAGCAGGAGAAACTTTTATAAAAAAAATTATTTCTAAAATTGGTTACTACGTAATTAACAAAATAACTGAAACAAATATTCCTAGAGACACTGGGGACTTTAGAATTTTTTCTAAAAAAATTATTAATGAACTAAAAATATTGAAAGGAAATAATTTTTTTTTAAGAGGATTGATATCTCACATTGGATACAAACAGTCATATATTGAATATAATAGAGAAGAGAGATTTAGTGGACATAGTAAATATAACAAATATTTTGGCTCTTTTAAAATTGCATTCGATGGAATTTTTGGATTTAGCTCAAGACCTTTGTATATAATGTTTATTTTGGGCCTATTGCTTTCAATTATAAGTTTTTTAGTGGCTATTTTTTATCTGTATCAAAAATTTTTTTCGAATATTACACCTGGACTTTCTTCTACTGTAATTTTTGTGTCTTTTTTTTCCGGAATCCAATTATTTTGTTTAGGACTAATAGGAGAATACGTTGGAAGAATATACGATGAAGTAAAAAAACACCCAACATACATTATTGATAAAAAAATTAATTTTGATGATTAAAAAAAAAATCTTAGTTACTGGTTGCGCTGGTTTTATCGGCAGTAATTTAGTAGATTTTTTTTTAAAAAAAAAATACTCCATCGTTGGTGTCGATAATTTAACCACAGGAAATATCCTTAATTTAAAAGAGGCAATAAAAAATAAAAAATTTACTTTTCACAAGTGTGACTTATTAAATTTTAAAAAAACTGAGAAATATTTTAAGAATATTAATCTGGTGATTCATTTGGCTGCTAATGCTGATGTTAGATTTGGACCTAAACACCCAAAAAAAGATTTGCAGCAAAATTTATTAACTACGATCAATGTTCTGGAGGCAATGAGAATAAATAATGTTAAAAAAATTGTTTTTTCTTCTACAGGATCTGTTTATGGCGAGGCAAAAGAATTCCCGACCCCTGAAAATGCTAAATTTCCGACACAAACTTCATTGTATGGAGCATCGAAAATTGCCAGCGAAGCTTTTATCTCCGCTTATGTAGAATCGTTTGATATGAAAGCTTGGATATTTAGGTTCGTTTCTATTTTGGGAGAAAGATATGCGCATGGTCATGTTATAGATTTTTATAGATCTTTAAAAAAAAATTCAAAATTATTAAAAGCTCTTGGAGATGGAAACCAAAGAAAATCATATCTTTATATCGAGGATTGCATTGAGGCAATTTACACTGCTTTGAATAAAGCTAATAAAAAAATTAATATTTTCAATCTTGGTACTAATGATTATGTGGAAGTAAAAAAATCTATTAAATTAATCTGTCGTGAACTTAATCTAAAGCCACAAGTGCAGTACGAAGGAGGAAAAAGAGGCTGGATTGGAGATAACCCATTTATTTTTCTTGATACGAAAAAAATAAGATCCCTAGGGTGGAAGCCAAAACTTTCTATTGAAAAAAGCATAATTAGGACTGTTAAATATTTAAAATCTAGAGTAAACAAGTCATGAAAATATGCGTTTATGGTTTGTGGCACCTTGGTTCGGTTACAGCAGCAAGCTTAGCTAGTTTAAACCATGAAGTAGTAGGCTTAGATTTTGACAAAGAAACTATTCGTAAATTATCATGTGGCAAAGCCCCTATATTCGAGCCTAATCTAGATAGTATTATTTTAAAAAAAGTTAATGATAAAAAACTTTTTTTTACCAGCAATATAAATACTGCTTTGGGCGGATCTAAAATTGTATGGGTTACTTATGATACTCCTCTAAAAAACAATAATAATGCAGATATTAGTTTTGTGTTAAATAAAATTAAAAAAATTATTCCTTATGTATTAAACAATACTACAATTTTAATTTCTTCTCAATTACCAGTTGGTTCAACTAAAAATTTAGAGGAGTGGACAAAAAAATTTTTTTATAAAAAAAAAATAAAATTTGCATATTCTCCAGAAAACTTAATTTTAGGTAAATCAATAAAATCATTTTTACAACCAGAAAGAATTATTATGGGCATTAGAGAAAATTGTTCAAAAATTATTTTAAACAAACTACTATCATTTGCCGAAAAAAAAATTATTTTTATGTCAATAGAATCGGCGGAGATGGTAAAGCATTCAATAAATTCCTTTCTTGCCACTTCTGTTGTTTTTGCAAACGAAATAGCATCAATTTGCGAAGCAGTTGGAGCTGATGCAAAACAAGTTGAAAAAGGTCTAAAATCCGAAATCAGAATAGGACCTAAAGCGTACTTAAGTCCAGGAACTTCCTTCGCTGGGGGAACTTTAGAAAGAGATCTTAATTTTTTAAAAATCATTGGAAAGAAAAATAATATTCAATTATCTATGTTGCGTTCAGTAAAAAAAAGCAATGATCATCACAAATTGTGGATTAAAAAAAAAATACTTAAAAATTTTACTTTTTTAAAAAATTTAAATATTGGTATTTGGGGCTTAACATACAAACCTAATACAAATACTTTAAGAAATTCGTTAGTTGTTGACCTTTGTTTTTGGCTCTCAAAAAAAGAAGTTAATTTGTACATTCACGATCCAGTTGTTAAAGATTTACCTATTCAATTTAATAAATTAAAAAAAATAAATAAATTTAAAAACTGTTTTGAAATGTTAAAAAAACTGGATATTTTAATCATCGCAACAAAGTATTCAGAGTATGAGAAGGCTACAAAAAAAATAAATAATTTTTGCAAAAAAGATTTGACTATTATTGACCCAAATAGAATTTTAATTGATAATATATTTAATAAGAATATTAAATATATTGCAGTAGGCTCGTTATAATATAATCTTTATTTATGAAAAAATTTCCTTTGCTTGATAAAATTGCAATAATTACCGGAGGTAGCGAAGGATTAGGATTTGAGATTGCAAAAAAATTTATTTTGGCCGGAGCCAGCATAACCATTTGCTCGAGAAATAAAAATAACCTTAGATCTGCTGAATTTAAATTAAAAAAATTATTAAATAAAAATCAAAAACTTCTCACTGTTGTCGCAGACATTTCTAAGGAAAAGGATGTTAAAAAATTAATAAAAATCACAATCGAAAAATTGGGTGATTGTAGCATATTAGTAAATAACGCTGGTATTTATGGTCCAAAAAACAAATTAGAAAAAACAAACTGGAAAGAATGGAAAAAAACTGTTGAAATTAATTTATTTGGATCTGTATTAATGTGCAAGGGATTAATTAATCACTTTAAAAAAAAAAAATATGGAAAAATTATTCAACTCTCTGGTGGAGGCGCAACAAATCCTCTTCCTTATTTAAGTGCTTATGCAGCTTCCAAAGCTGCAATTATTCGTTTTTCTGAAACTTTAGCTCATGAAGTCGCTAAGTATAATATAAGTGTAAATGCGATTGCCCCTGGCGCATTAAATACTAGAATGTTAGATGAGGTTATCAAAGCAGGCCCAGATAAAGTGGGTATCGATTTCTATAAGCGGTCTGTAAATCAAAAAAAAAACGGAGGCACACCATTTAGTAATGCTTCTGATCTTGCAGTTTTTTTAGCTTCCTCGCAGAGTGACAATATTACTGGAAAGTTGATAAGTGCATTATGGGATAAGTGGGAGGATTGGCCAAAATATGCTGACAAAATCATGAACAGTGACGTTTATACCATTAGAAGAATAGTTGGGAAAGATAGAGGTTTTTTTGAGGGAGACAAATAGTGAGAAATAAAAAAATAAAAAAAAAAATTATTTTTAATATTGGAATAATTGGTTGTGGATTAATAGGAAAGAAAAGAGCTGATAATTTAGGAAAACAAGGAAGACTGATAGCTTGCGCAGATATTAATATTAAAAATGCCGAATTAATTGCAAATAAAAAAAATAAAATAAAAGTTTTTAAAGACTGGAGAAAATTATTAAGAATTAAAGAGCTGGATATAGTTATTATCGCTACTATTCATAATCAGTTGTCTAAAATTTTATTAGGATCAATTAAAATGGGAAAGCACGTCTTTATTGAAAAACCGGCTTCAATAAATTTGACTAAGCTTAGATCAATTATTAAGGAAAATAAAATTTTAAAAAGAAAAATTAGAGTCGGATACAATCATCGTTTTCTTTCCGCCATAATTAAGTGTAAAGAATTATTGGACAAGAACATTTTAGGCGATTTAATGTTTATAAAAGCTTCCTACGGACACGGAGGAAGATTTGGCTATGATAAAGAATGGAGAATGAACCCAAAAATTTCTGGAGGGGGCGAGTTAATCGATCAAGGCTCACATTTAATAGACCTTTCAGAATTTTTTTTTGGAAAAATTATTAAAGTTGAAGGAACTCTAAGAGATTTTTTTTGGAAAAAAAAAGTTGACGACAATGCCTTTTTAACTCTTAAATTCAAAAATAATCTAATATCATTTTTGCATATTTCTTGTACTGAATGGAAAAATAATTTTTTATTTGAAGTTTATGGAACCAAAGGAAAATTGAGAATTGAAGGAAAAGGCGGAAGCTATGGAAAAGAAATTTTAAAATTATACAAAATTAATAGAAAAAATACCTATCCCAAAATTTTTTCTTGGAAATTTAACCAAAAAGATCATTCGTGGAGCAGAGAATTAAATGAATTCTATAGAGATATTCAGTATAACAGGAATCCTAATCCTGGTTTACAACAGGCCTTAAGTGTTTTGCGAGTCATAAAAGAAGTTTATAAAATTAATAAATATGATTATAGCTCGTAGTCCTTTACGAATAAGTCTGGGCGGGGGTGGAACCGATTTGCCATCTTTTTATAAAAAATATGGAGGTTTTTTAATTGCTGCTGCAATTGATAAATATGTGTATGTTACTTTAACAAAGCCTTTTAAGTCTGGAATTTATTTAAAATACTCCTCTATAGAAAAAGTAAAAAATATTTCAGAAATAGATCATCCGATAATTAGAGAAGTCTTACGAGAGGAAAAACTTTTTAATCATCCTTTGGAAATAACAACATTGGCAGACATACCCTCAGGTACAGGGCTAGGTTCCTCTGGTAGTTTTACCGTGGCTTTAATCAAAGGACTGCATTTCATTCAGCAAAAAGTGATTTCACACAAAGGTTTAGCAGAAAAAGCCTGTAACATTGAAATAAATAAACTCAAAGAGCCTTCTGGTAAACAAGATCAATATGTAGCATCGTATGGAGGATTAAATTGTTTTTACTTTAATAAAAATAACAGCGTTAAAGTTGAGCCATTAAATATATCCCAAAAGAATTTACTCAAGCTAGAAGACAATCTGGTGCTTTTTTACACTGGTTTTTCAAGAAGATCTAAAATAATTTTAGATAATCAAAAAAAACTTTCACTAAAGAATGATCGAGCAATGATTGATAATTTAAAAAAAGTAAAAAAAATGGGAACAAACATAAAAAGTTTTTTAGAAAAAGGAGACTTTGATAGCTTTGGTACCATGATGAACGAACACTGGAATGAAAAAAAAAAGAGATCGGAATCTATGACTAATAAAAAAATAAATCATTGGTATGATGGTGCTTTGAAAAATGGAGCGGTAGGAGGAAAATTAGTAGGAGCTGGGGGTGGTGGGTTTTTAATGTTTTATGCCAAAGATAAAGACATGCTAAGAAATTATTTTTTAAAACAAGGGGTGGAAGAGGTGAGATTTAAATTTGATTATGAAGGTGCAAAAATTATTATGTCATGATGTTTCAAATTGTAATTATAGCGGGTGGAATCGGTAGTAGACTTGGAAAATTAACTCAAAAAACCCCAAAATCATTAATAAAAATAGATAAAAAACCATTTATTTATTACCAGTTAAATCAATTATCTAAACAGGGTTTTAAAAAAATTTTGATATGTGTTGGCTATTTAGGAAATAAAATTAAAAAATATGTTGGGAATGGCGAAAAATTTAATTTAAATATAAAATACTCGCACGAAAGTAAAAAATTATTAGGAACTGCCGGGTGTATACGAAAAGCTGTTTCGTCTCTAGAAGAAAATTTTTTTGTTATTTACGGCGATGCGTATTTGCCTGTCAATTTTAAAGATATTCAAAGAGATTTTACAAAACAGAAGGCTAAAGCTTTGATTACTGTTTATAAAAATAATAATAAATTTGATAGTTCAAACGCTTATTTTAAAGGTAAGAATATATTTTACAAAAAAAACTGCAGGAATACAAAAATGAATTTTATTGATTATGGAGTTAGCGTTTTTAGTAAAGATATATTTATTGACTCTAAATTAAAAACTCTTTCAGATTTGTCAGATTTGTTTACTATACTATCAAAAAAAAAAAAACTAAAACACCATGTTGTCAAAAAAAGATTTTATGAAATCGGTTCTAATGCTGGTTTAAAAGAAACGAAAAATTATTTAAAATATAATATACAAAAGTTATGAATTTTATAAAAAACTATTTAAAAGAAACAAAACTCATTATTGATCAATTAAATCTTCAGGATATTAATAAGATTGTACAATGCATTACTGCAGTGAGGAGAAAAAAAAGTAGAATTTTCTTTATTGGTGTAGGTGGTAGCGCGGCTAATGCATCTCATGCTGTAAATGATTTTAGAAAATTAGCTGGAATTGAGTGTTATGCACCAACAGATAATGTTTCTGAGCTTTCAGCAAGAACAAATGATGAAGGCTGGCATACTGTTTTTGAATCTTGGCTTAAAACCAGCAAGCTAAACAGTAAAGATTTACTATTCATTTTTTCTGTTGGTGGTGGAAATATTAAAAAAAATGTCAGTCCAAATATTGTAAACGCAATCCAATATGCAAAATCAAAAAAAACTAAAATTTGTGGCATAGTTGGTAAGCACGGCGGTTATACAAAAAAATTTGCCGATGCTTGCTTATGTATCCCAGCTAAAAACCCAGAACACTTAACACCTCATTCGGAATCATTTCAGACAATTATTTGGCATTTGATTGTTTCACACCCTAAGATAAAAAAATTTAAAACAAAGTGGTAGTTTTTAATTAAGTGAAAAAAGCAATTTTTCTAGATAGAGATGGAGTTTTAGTCAAAGCACCCATGGTTAATAACAAACCAACATCGATCAAAGAATTGAGAAAAATCATAACTTTTAAAGGTTTGCGCAAGATCTTAAAAGCCCTCAAAAAAAAATATATCTTAATAATGATTACAAATCAGCCAGACGTTTCAAGAAATAAAACTAAAAAGAAAGATGTTAAAAAAATTAATGAATACTTAAAATCTTTTTTTTACTTAAGAGATGTGTATGTTTGTTATCATGATAATAAAGATAAATGTGATTGTAGAAAACCAAAGCCAGGGATGATGTTAAAAGCAAAAAAAAAATGGAATATTGATCTTAAAAAAAGTTTTTTAATAGGCGATCGATACAAAGATATTATGGCAGGAAAGAAGGTAGGATGTAAGAATTTTTTTATTAATTATAACTACAATGAAAAAATGCCAAACAAAAGTTATTGTACTTATACAAAATCATCTTATAGTGCGCTTAAAATAATATGGAATATTAGTAAAAATGAAAAAAATTATTAACCTTAAAATAAAAATTTTCGCGGATGGCGCGAATATTAGAGACATGTTTACTCTTAATAAATTAAAATTTATCTCAGGTTTCACCACGAACCCATCACTTATGAGTCAGCAAAATATTTATGATTATAAAACTTATGCAAAAAAAATTATCAAAGTTATTAAAAATAAATCAATATCTTTTGAGGTTACTTCAGATTCCTTAATCGAAATGGAAAAGCAAGCCCAAGAAATCTCTAATTGGTCAAAAAATATTTATGTGAAAATACCATTTGTTAATTCTGTTGGAAAAAAAACTTTACCCTTAATAAAAAAACTTTCTGCTTCTGGGATGAAAATTAACGTGACAGCTATTTTTTCATACGAACAAGCTAAAGAAGTGTTAAAAATTTTACATAAAAACTCTGATGTTTATTTATCAATATTTGCTGGAAGAATAGCTGACACAGGTTTAGACCCTTGTGAAACTATTACCAAGTGTGTGACGGCATCTAAACAATTTAAAAAAGTAAAAATTTTATGGGCAAGTTGTAGACAAATATTTAGTATTTTCGAGGCTAATAAAGTTGGATGTCATATTATAACTGTTCCTCACCAGATGATTAATAAATTTTACCTTATAGGAAAAAACTTAGACAAGTATGCTCTTGAAACTTCAAGGGATTTTTATTTAGATTCTAAAAAAATAAATTTTAAATTCTAAGGAAATATTAAAGCAAATACATTTTTAATCCTTGTACTTAGAATGAATATAAAAAATATAGAGGGGTAAGATTTTTTTCAAAATTTTATAAATATTAAGCTTTTCTAGCTATGACAAAGCATCTTATTCCAAAAGGAAAGTAAATATTTGATAGTTTTTTTTCAATTGTAATCAACGATCTAAATATAAAATTATTTGAAGCAACAATTTGTTTTTTTACAATCTTATTATTTTTATTAAAAATTTTATTAAAAAACTTAAATAGTAAAAAAGGAAAAAAAACAAAAAAACCAATATGTTGTTTTTTCTCTATTTTAAAACCATTATTTTTTAACATTTTTATAAGATCCGACATTCTGTATCTCCTAAAATGTTTTAATTGTTTATCATAATTATCATATAAAAACTGATTAGCTGGCACCTCTATTAAAAACTTTCCATTTTTTTTTAAAAGCTTATAAACTTGCTGTACAGCTAAGGTATCGTTTTCTATGTGCTCAAGAACATTTAGCATCACAACGCAATTAAATTTCAATTTTTTTAATGGATTTCGTAGAATGTCGAATCTTACAAATGGTATGTTAGGATATTTTTTTGCCAATTTTCTAAGAGGGTTTATGATCACGTCGGATCCAATATAATTTATTTTTTTAAATTTTTTTAGCAAATCATCAAGTAACCAGCCACTAGAACAACCTATTTCTAAAATTGTTTGTTTTGTTTTTATTTTTAAATTATTAATTAAATTATAACGAGATAGCATCTCTATAGGATGATATTTGGCACTTGTTTGTTCATGTAGTAATGTTAATTGCTCTGACCAGCCTTCTAAATTATTATTGTATTCAAGTATTTTTTTTTTTATTTTTTTTTTTCTAAAATAATTTTTTTTAAAAATATATGAATTTCTACTTTTATTAGGATCCGGAAATCTCATATTTGGCATCATTTGCTTTTTTTATGTGAATTATGTCTAAAATAGTAGCCTTTAAATAATTTTATTATATTATTGAATAAGTAAAATATATGAAAAATAAATATCTTGTGTGTGGTGCTGGAGGTTTTATAGGCGGTCATCTTGTTAAATCTTTATTGGAGGATGGCCATGAAGTTTTCTGCGCTGACATAAAGCCTCTCGAAAATTGGTTTCAAATATTAGATTCAAATAAAAATTTTTCTTTAGATCTAAAAGAATATCAAAATTGTCTTGAAGCAACCAAGGGTGTTGATTTTGTTTACAATATGGCCTGTAATATGGGTGGAATGGGATTTATAGAAAATAATAAAGCAGAATGCATGCTTTCGGTTTTAATTAATACTAATTTGCTACGCGCTTGTTTAATTAACAAAGTAAAAAAATATTTTTTTTCATCTAGTGCTTGCGTTTATAATGCTGACAAACAAACGATTAATTTTATTGAAGGTTTAAAAGAATCTGACGCCTACCCTGCAATGCCTGAAGATGGGTATGGTTGGGAAAAATTATTTAGTGAGAGAATGTGCAGACATTTTTACGAAGATTATGGATTAGAAACAAGGGTTGCAAGATATCACAATGTTTATGGCCCCATGGGTACATTTGATGGAGGAAGGGAAAAAGCTCCAGCCGCTTTATGTAGAAAATTAATAAATGCTAAAAATTCTGGAAAAAAAAAAATAGATGTATGGGGAGACGGAGAACAAACAAGGAGCTTCATGTTTATTGATGATTGCATAAAGGGGACTAAAAAAATATTTGAAAGCGATTGTCGTGAAGTTTTAAATATAGGCTCTGAAGAGCAGGTATCTATTAATCAAATGATAAAAATTATCGAAGAAATTAGCGGTTACAAAGTCGATAAAAATTATCAATTGGACAAACCAAAAGGTGTAAGAGGTCGATCCAGCAATAATGATCTAGTGCGAGCAAAGCTTGGTTGGAATTTTGAGACTAGTTTAAAAACTGGTTTAGAAATAACCTACAAGTGGATAGAAAAAGAAATAGCAAAAAAATTGAATAATAATAAGTTTGCAATAAAATATTAATTTGAACTATTATCATTTTCAAGTCTCCTCAATCTAAACAATTAATTTAAATACAGATAAAATATGTTAAAGAATAAAAATTATTTATATAAAAAATTATCAATTATTATTCCCGTACTGAATGAAGAAAAAAATATTAAAAAATTAATATTTTTAATAAAAAAATATTTAAAAAATTTTAAGTATGAAATAATTTTCGTAGATGATAATTCAACCGATAATACAAAAGCAATTATTAAGAATTATATTTCAAAAAATATAAAATATTATCTAAGAACTAAAAATAAGGATTTGACTTTATCATGCTTTTTAGGAATTCAAAAAAGTAAATATAAAAATTTAATTATTATGGATTCTGATCTCCAGCATCACCCAAGATATTTGCCTAAAATAATTCACTTATATTTTGAAAAAAAATTTGACTTCGTTGTGGCTGTTAGAAATTTTAGTGAAGATTTAGGTATTAGTAGATTAAGAAAATTCTCATCAATATTCTTATCATATACTTTTAATTATTTTTTAGGATATCGAATATCTGACCCTATGAGCGGTTTTTTTATGTTTAAAAAATTAATTTATTATAAATATAAAAATTTTTTATTTGGCAAAGGTTGGAAAATTCTTGCAGATTTAGTTTATAATAAAGAAGTTTTTTTTATTAAGGAGTTGAAGATTAAATTTCTAAAAAGATCAGAAAATAAAAGCAAGATGAATTTAAAAGTATTAATAAATATAATAAGATTATTTATATTTAAGTTTAGAATTATAAAATTTTAATTATTTAATATTTTTCAAATCTTTTTTCAATATCATACTTATTATTTAAGATTTTATAAAAAACTTCAAGTTTAGGAATAATTCCCCCAATCACATTTAGATTTAATCTTGTCAAGTTGCAACAATGTGGAATTCTTGTAAATAATAACTGAAGTATAATAAAAATAACAAAAGTGTACATTAAGATTTTGGATTTCAAATTTTTTTGAATTGTCATTTTTTTTTCTTTAAATTGAATTAAACAAAAAAAAATTAAAAAAATAATTATATGAATCCATCTCCCCCAGTCTCTACCTATAAAAAACAAAAAAAAAAAAGGAATTACTGATAAAAAAATATAAATTAAGTAAAATCTATCCTTTTCTGTGGTTTTAGTTAATAAAAAAAAAATAGGAGTAATATAAAATACAAATATGTAGATATATAAATTGATTGCCCCACTTGGAATTAGCATATGATTAATTTCGGAATTAATTCTCTCAGAAAAAGTTCCTGCTATAGAATCCAATATCCAAAATGATGTCCCATTTTTATTAGGTAAAGTATTATAAAGTTCTTGGGCAAAATTTCTTGTGAAAGGATGGGTTATTAAAAGGAGCACAATAAAGATTATAAATATAAAATTACAGATTATTAAATATTTAAAATTTGCAATTTTTTTAAATTGATTTTTCTTAATGATCAAGAAAACAGTAAATATGTGAAATGATAAAAAAAGAATATTTAATTCATGTACTAGCACTGTTAGCATAAAGATTGGGAATATTATTAAAAATGAAAATTTTAAGTACCGTTGGTAAGTAATTTTTTGCTCATGTAGTTTCTGTGCAAAAGAAACATGCAGTAAACAAACAAATATTCCAAATGATTCACCTCTTGCATATCCTCCTAGATCATAAAAGCTAAATAATAACAAAGCAGGGTTTAAGGAAAAAAATATATAAAAAAGTAAATGATTTTTTTTAAATCTATTAAGTAAATTTAAAAATAAAAAAATATTAGAAAGAGTAATTAAGTAGAAAGTAGTAGAAAAAAATATATTTTTTGGAATCCCTAAATTTTCTAACCAAAGCATTAAACTGCCAAGTAGTCCTCTTTTAGAAAAGCCAAGATTATAATTGATATGAAATTCCGTAAACGACCAGTAATTAATAATATTTGTTAATGAAAAGTAAAATGTGTATGTAAAAATTGAAATTAATATAAAAAATAATACTATTTTAATAGATAATCTGTAATTAATATTTAATTTTGAATTCATATCTATCGAAATATTTTTTTATTTTTTGTAGTTTAAGACCCCATAAAGTTTGATTTAATTTTAAATTATCTAAAAAGAAATATAGCAAAAGTATATTTAATAAAAAATAATTAAAAATTCGAAACCCTTTTGTGTACATTATTGGAAAAATTCCGTTCTGTTCTAAAAAATTTGACTGGTAAATAAACCAAAAATAAAAAATTATAATTACACATAAATATCTCCAATTATTTTTAGATTTAATTAGATAAATTAATAATGGAAAAAGGAACATTGTATCATAAATATGATGCCTAAAGATTGTGATAGTAATTAAAGATGCGCAAATTAAATTATTTTCACTGTTACAATGTGTTTTGTAAAAAAAAATATAAAAATAAAAAAATGAAGCACCAATTATTATTATATAATTTATGGGAAAAATTGGGTGATTTCCCAAAACGCTCATTAAATCACCACCACCACCCCCTCCTTCAGAACCAACAATCAAAGGATTTATCAACGTTGAGATTACAGATGTTTCCAATTTGTACGTATAAATAATTACAGCTAATATATTAATCAAAGTAATTAAAATTATTCTTTTAAAAAGTTTACTAAATAGAGAATAATAAAAAACTATAGGAAAGAAACTGTATTTAAGTCCGATTATTAAATACGCAGTGCTACTCAATATCTTTTTATTTTGTAAATAAAAAAAAACAACAAATGCCCACAAAATCATAACACCCATCTGTCCAATCGATAATGTTGTGATAGTTGGTTTTGAAAATAAAAAAAACAAAAATAAAAAATTGTATATGTTTTTGTTAATTATTTTTTTTTTATAAATTATTATATAAATATGAAACAAAAAAATTAAATTTATACATAACCATATTTTCTTTGCTGCCGTTAACTCAAAGTAACCAATTGGTAAAAAGAAAAAAATATTTAAAATTGAATATGCAGGATAATTAGAGCAATGAATTTTTATATTCTTTAAGTCGGAAAAATAAATTTTAAAAACATCAATGTTTTGAAGATATAGATTAGACGGCGACCAGGGCATATCACATCCATCAAAATATCTTCCTACATAAAATGAGAAATAATTATTAGTTATAAGAAAATAAAAAAAGACTAATATCAGTAACAAGAAAATATTAAATTTATTCTTCAATAGTGTTATTTCTTTAACAGATATATAGATCCAGGTTCCGTACTTTTTTTTAAGTAGGGACATACATCTTTTAATTCTTTATATGCTTTATTTTTTAAATAATTAAGCATCAAGTATATTTCGTAATTATTATTGTTCATAATTATTGATTCTACTAGATATTGTTCATTCCAAAATTTATTTTCTTTAATAACCCACTTCTCGGGGTAATCTTTTGGGGTAAATATATCATGAATTTGGATTAGAACACCTTTATTTAATCTTGGAACAATTTCTAGAAATATTTTTAAAACATCTCCCTGCGGTCTTATAATATGAGAGCTGTCAATAAAAAGTATATCTCCATTTTTCAAATTTAAATAATATTTTTCATCGACATCTTCAATTTTTTTTCTTAAAACATTTACATTTAAATCTTTAAGCCAATCATTTTCATAAGGCTCAACACAAGTTATTTTCGTATAAGCGCCATGGATTTCTTTGTTTTTCTTAATTGCCTCTAAAGCAATTAATGTAGAGTGGCCAGATCCTATTTCTAAAATATTTTTTGGCTGAAGTTGTCTTATTAACTGATAATATATTTCTGCATCACCACGTTCAAAAAATGAATTGTGAATATTAAAATTATAATTAGGGGAATTTTTTTCTAATTTTAATTCTATTAATTCATTTTTGTAAATTAAATTAGAAAGATTGTGTAATTGATTATTTAAACAAAAATTAATCCCAGTTAAATTTCTGTCCTTATTAAAATTTTTATTTAGCTTTTTAAAATTAAATTGAGGTTCATAATAATGATCCGTTAAAGGAAAAATCCCAATAAAATTTAAAACTTTTTTTGAGATAGGAAGCTTGTGAGAACCAAATTTTCTATAAAATAGCATGATAAGCGATGAAGGAATTAATACAATAAAAAAAAAAAAATCTATTGGTATTTTAAATAAATTAAGAATTTTTTTTATTATTATTATAATTATTTTTTGAACATTTTTAATCATTATTTAATTATTAGTTTTCTGAATAAAAATTTGATTTGTTATTTTTATAATTTTAATTTTTTTATAAAAAATGTTTAAGAAAACTACAATAGCGCTAATAGGATTTTTATTACAATCCTTAAAAAAAGAATAGTTCAAAAAGTCGTCTGCAATTAGGAGGCCACCAACCTTAAGAGCTCTAAAACTATTTTTTAAATCTCTGAAAACAAACTGATAATTGTGATTACCATCTATATAAATGATGTCAAATTTATTTACTAGATATTCTAAATTTTCTTTAAAAAAACTGTCAGATGATTGTTTAAATTTTTCTAATTTGTTTTTAAATTTTTTTGTATTATTATCAAATTTTTTTTCTACATTAAAAAAGTTACAATTTTTATTTTGCTTGTTATATTTCCACAAATCTACGCATGTCAATTTTGAATTTGGAAAATTATACAAAAAGAATAAAGCAGATAAACCCTCAAAAGATCCAATCTCTAATATTTTTAATTTTTTTTTATATAATTTTTTTTCTTTAAATACTTCGTCCCAATGATATGCATGATGCACAAACCACTTATGAGTTGTTATATGTAAATTTTTTTCAATTATTTTTTGATAGTTTTCAATATGTTTTTTTTTATTATTAAAAAAAAATACTAAATTTAATTTATTGATAACAGATTTATAAATAATTATTATTAAAATTCGCAGTGGAAACGTTACAACTGTCGCTTCCGTATTAAATTTTTTGTAATTAATTTTTGAAAAATTTTTAAATTCGATATATGACTTTAAAAGATATCCAATTGTATTAATATAGTTTATCAAAAATATCATTTATATAATATTCCTAGTTTATAATTGAATTTTATTTATTCCATACTTATATTTTTTTTTGCTCTTTAATAATAAATACAAAGATTTTAATACACTGCAGATATTTTTATTCTTTATAAAAATTATAATTTGTATATAATTAATGCTATTTGACCAATGTCCTTGTAAATTTTTTGAGTATTGTAAGAAATAAATAAAAGTTGCTAATTTCTATAATTATTGAAAAAATAAGATATTAAAATAAACATATTTAGAAAAATTTTCCTAACAAATAAAAAGTTAAATTATATTTTGATTAAATTTTGAAATGAAAGAGCTGATCAACAATTTACTGTCATTTCTAAACTTTAAAATTATTAGAAAGTCTTATTTTGAGGAATTTGATAATTGCGTAACGTACGTTAAATTGCTCAAGCTAATTAGTCCAGATTACAGAAGCGTTGTTGTCGACAATCTTGATTCCTCCAAATCACAGCTTTGTCAGGATTTGTTTGTACTTAGCGAACTTGGCTTTAAAAAAAATGGTTTTTTTGTTGAATTTGGAGCTACTGATGGGATTGCTCTTTCAAATACTTTTCTTCTCGAAACTAAATTTAATTGGCAAGGTATTTTGGCTGAACCAGCTAAAATATGGCATCACCAATTAAAAAAAAATCGCAATGCAATTATTGAAACCGATTGTGTATGGAAAAGTACAGGCGATATATTGAGTTTTAATGAAACTAAAAAAAGCGAATTATCAACTATTAATTATTTTTCTAAATTAGATATTCATAAAAAAAACCGTTTTAATGGAAATATTTATAATGTTAAAACAATTTCTCTAGAAGATATGTTAAAAAAATTTAAAGCCCCTTTTTTTATTGACTATCTTTCTATTGATACCGAAGGTAGTGAATTTAAAATTTTAGAAAATTTTAATTTTGATAAATATAAATTTAAAATTATTACATGCGAACATAATTACTCTACAGATAGAAAAAAAATTTTTAATCTATTAACTAAACATGGTTATCAAAGAAAGTTTAAGGAATTATCGAAGTGGGATGATTGGTATGTTTTGGCTAATAATTAGGTAGTTTTAAAAAAATTTTGACAAAATTAAAAATAAATTAACGCTAAATTTTTGACCTATACCGTGATTAAGCAATGCTTTGGTTGCGGGGCTTGGATTTGAACCAAGGACCTTCAGGTTATGAGCCTGACGAGCTACCAGACTGCTCCACCCCGCGATTAAGTTTTTAGTTATAACATCATATTTTAAATTATCCACTTTTCTTAAAGTCAATACAGGCAAATTCATAGAAAATCATTTTCTTTAAAAGAAAGTGAAAAATTCAATTATATTTACAAAGCAATAGTATTTATGTATAAAACCTTGCCTGGTGATTATTGCAAAGGAGTAACACCCGATCCCATTCCGAACTCGGCAGTTAAGCCCTTTAGCGCCAATGGTACTTTGTCTTAAGGCACGGAAGAGTAGGTCGTTGCCAGGCTTTCTAATTTTTTAAATGAAAAATATCATAATTGTAACTGGTGGGGCAGGTTTTGTAGGTTCGAATTTAATAGAGCTATTATTAAAAAAAACCTCATATCGTATAATTAGTTTAGACAACTACTCAGTTGGTATAAAAGAAAACCATATTCACAATAGTAGAGTAAGTTATTTAAGGGGTGATACTTTAGATTTTTTTAAACATTTTAGTAAAATCCAAAAAAAAATTAAGGTAATTTTTCATTTTGCTGAATTTTCTAGAATATTTCAAAGTTTCGAAAACATACAAAAGTGTTTTAGTAGCAACATTAGTGGAACCCAAGAAGTAATTAAATTCTGTTTAGATAGTAAAATAAAAATTGTTTATTCAGCAACCTCTGCAAGCTTAGGCAACAATCAAGACGATCAGCATTTATCTCCTTATGCCTATTCTAAGTCAGTAAATATGAATTTAATAATGAATCTTAACAAATGGTTTAATCTTAAATATGAAATTATTTATTTTTATAATGTTTACGGACCAAGACAAATAATAGATTCAAAAATGTCGGCAGTTATTGCAATTTTTTGTAAACAATACTTGAACAACAAACCTTTAACGATTGTTTTGCCCGGATCACAGTCTAGAAGATTCACTCATGTTAAAGATACTGTTGAGGCTTGTTATATGGCATGGAAAAAAAATAAAAATCAACATTATTCAATTTCTTCATTAAAATCATATATGATTAAAGATGTCGCAAAATTATTTTCTAAAAATATTAAATATGTAAAAAAGAGAGAAGGAGAGAGGTTTAAATCAACAATAATTAAGTCAATTAGAGGAAAAAAAATAATTGATTTGCGTGGGAAAATAGCTTTAGAAGATTATGTAAATGATTTTAAGCATAAAAAAATTTAATCTTTACAAACTAATATTTACTATATATTTAAGATCTCCATGAAGGTTGTAAGCTCATTAAAATCTCTAAAAAAAAGAGATATCAATTGTAAGGTCGTTAGAAGACGAGGTAAACTTTACGTAATTAACAAAAAAAATCCAAAGTTTAAAGCGCGTCAGGGTTAAATTTTATGGATATTGGTTCTCAAAAAGAAACTTGGTCTAATTTTAAAAAATTAACCGTATATATATCAGTTGCTATTATTCTTGTTTTGATTTTGATGGCTATTTTTTTATTATAGACTTTTGAATTTAGTAACGAGCTTTCAGTTTTTTAAATTTTTTTACTCTTCTTGTGTTTTCGTCCTTTTCACGCTTTTTTCGCTCAGAGGGTTTTTCAAAGTGACTTTTAATTTTAAGCAAACGGAATACACCTTCTCTTTGTAATTTTTTTTTCAGAGCTCTAAGAGCCTGCTCTAAATTGTCATTTTTAACTTCTATTTTAATATGTGCTTTCCTCCAAAAAAGTGACACGATTTAGCATTTTTGATGTTATATTGTCTATATTTTTATGAAGCTTTTTAAGCACAAACCAACAGAGGGTTATCAAACAAAAACAAGTATAATTAATAGAAGAAAAGCAATCTTAACTACCGCCAAATATACTTTTTTTGGTTTAATCGGTCTTAGACTTTTGTGGTTGCAGGTATTTCAAAAAAATAAATATTCAATTTTATCCGATCGAAATCGTTTTAAAGAATGGAAAATTGCAGCAGAGAGAGGATTAATATTAGATCGTTTTAATAATAAGATAGCTGAAAATCGACAGCTTTATAGAATTGCTTTAATAAAAGGAGATGTTACCGATCTTGATTTTGTTCTAGCAACATTAAATAAATTTTTACGTTTAGATAGTGAAACAATTGAAAAAACTAGAACAGATTTTATAAAACTAAGAAAATTTCAACCTTATGTTATTAATAAAAATCTAACCTGGGCTGAATTTTCAAAAATAAATAGCAATCTTTTTATTTTAAATGGAGTCCAGCCTTTTATCTCAATGGAGAGACATTATAATTATCCTTATGAATTTGCTCATGTATTAGGTTATGTTGGAGTTCCAAATGAAAATGATCTGCAAAATCAAAAAGATGATCTTTATAGAACACCAGGAATTAAAATAGGAAAACTTGGAATTGAAAAAATATTAAATAGAGAACTTATTGGAACGCCAGGCTTTACTCGCTTTGAAGTCAATGCAGCTGGAAGAGCAGTTAGAACAGTTGAATTTGTAGATGGGGTAAGTGGCAATGCTTTAAAAACTTCTCTTGATCTTGAACTTCAAAAGTTAACTTATCAAAAATTAGGAAGATATGCAGGATCTGCTATAGCGATGGATATTAAAACAGGTGAAGTTTTAGCATGTGTTTCAACACCATCGTTTGATACAAATAAATTTGCTTTTGGGATAACCCAACCAGAATTTAATGAGCTATTAAAAAATGAACGAAAACCAC